>Ga0187847_10001845_pt1 | contig 18104 bp, 21 predicted proteins | sample June2016WEW_4_10_FD_132458 | JGI IMG/M metagenome (GOLD analysis project Ga0187847, IMG submission 132458) | Peatland microbial communities from SPRUCE experiment site at the Marcell Experimental Forest, Minnesota, USA - June2016WEW_4_10 | ecosystem: Environmental > Terrestrial > Soil >...
CGCCTTGATCGTAGGCGAAGAGCAACTTACGGCGCAAATCATCCCCAAGGGGTTTCCCCATATCCGTGTTCGCCGCAGAGTCTCGCCAACGACAGTCTACATTATTTACTAAAATTCTCTAATAGCTAAAAGCTAAGAGCTAACAGCCAAACGCTGCCTCTCACAGCCCCAACTCCCCCGCCCGCCTCTTCATCGCCTCCAGGCAAAAGGCGATGTGCGCATCCAGCTCCACGCCCAGCTCCGCCGCGCCCGTAATCACATCCTCGCGGTTGACACCGCGAGCAAAGGCCTTGTCCTTCATCTTTTTGCGGACACTCGCCACTTCCACATCGGCAATCGCCTTGGCCGGCTTGACCAGCGCGCAAGCGGTCAGGAAGCCGGCCAGCTCGTCGCAGGCGAACAAAGACTTGGCAAGATGCGTGATACGCGGCACGCCGGAGTATTGCGCGTGGCCGAGGATGGCGGTGCGCAGTTCTTCAGGCCAGCCCATCCGCTCCAGTTCGCGCACGCCGACAAAGGGATGCTCCTCGGCTGTGGGGTGGCGCTCGTAATCGAAGTCGTGCAAGAGGGCGGTGGTCGAGTAAAGCTCGACCAGAGCGGCGTGTTCTTGCCCAGCCAGCCCCAGCCTGCCGGCTTCGGCCTCGCCCATAGCGGTGACGCAGGCCTCGACAGCAAGAGCGTGCTTGCGCAGACTCTCGCTTTGCGTCCACTCGGTGAGCAGTTGCCAGGCCTGGGCGCGTCCATAAAGGTAGCCATCGCGGGAACCGCTTCGAGATGCACTGTCGATGGTGCAGGCGCTCATTTTCCCTCTGGACCTCCTTGTTGTGCAGTGTGGTTCGTGATTCTTACTGTTTCTTGGGTCATTTTCGGGGTATGATAGGTGAAACTTGGACTTGTACCCAAGTTTTCACTTGACAACTATGGTTCACTTCCCCGAAGGTAACACATATCGTGGTGCTACGAAGCACCGCGGAGGGTCCGCTCTGGCGCTCCGCACACCACCCATGGCTACCATACCGATGAGCGTGGAGACACGCGAAGTCGTCCGCTGCAAATTTCCCGAATGTAGGCTGGTTCAGTTCCGGCCCAGCAATTCCATTTGCGTCAGATGCCACAGGCCCCTGAATGTGGAAGAGCCTGCGCGGCCCGGGCCCATAGCGGTTGAAGCTCACCCCGCCGATCCTTCGACCGAAGCCGGACTGAAGGTGGCAAGCCAGGTGAAGGAGATCCGCCGCGCGCGCCACATGAGCCAGAGGCAACTGGCCGGGCGGATGCAGGTTCCCCGCACCTATATCTCGAAGATTGAGAATGGCAAGGCGATCCCCACGCTGGGCTCTCTGCATCGGCTGGCAGAGGCTCTGGGCGTGGCTGTGCGGCAACTGGTGCAAGACGCCCGCAGCCGCCGCGACGACGAGGTCGCGGCGATTCTGGCCGATCCCTTGCTCGCCGAAATTGCCGCCTTGCTGCCTTCGCTGGACCCGCTGCACCGGTCGCTGCTGATTGGCACGGCGCGCGACATGGCCATGGCTGCGGGACAGCGGCGCACCGCGTAGAGAAGCCAGGACTTTCTCTGTCCGGCCTCTGCGGCGATTGGTTGCCGCGCGCCTGCAGGTGAGCGCGCGGAGCAATTGCGGCGCTGGTGCGCTTGTGCTACGGTCGATGATTGAAGACCTTGGCTGCCGGCTGGTTGCAGGCCGCGCGCCGGGAAACATGTAGAGGCAAATCCTTTGGTTCCTGCTGGCAAGCTGCGCATCGATGAGCTGAGCGCCGACGAGCGCGCCATCTACGCGACCCTGAAGCCGGAATCTCTGCCCGAGCATGTGGCCATTATCATGGACGGCAATGGCCGCTGGGCCGGCAGCCGTTCGCTCAAGCGATTCCTGGGCCACCAGCAGGGCGCCGATAGTGTGCAACTGGTTACCGAGACCGCCTAGCGCATTGGATTGCCATGGCTGACCCTCTACGCCTTTTCTTTGGAAAACAACCTGCGCCGCCCCCGCGCCGAGGTCAACTTCCTCATGCGCCTGCTCAAGAGCTATCTGGAGAGCAACCTGCAGCGCATGATGGACAACAACGTCCGCATGAGGTACATCGGCCGCACCCACGAATTGCCCGTCGAGGTCCAGGAGAAGATGCGATGGGCCGAAGAGGCCACGGCGCGCAACACCGGCACCACGCTCACACTGGCCTTGAACTATGGCGGCCGCTCGGAGCTTGTCGACGCCTTCCGCAGTCTCTTCGCCGAGATGAAGCAGACGCGCCAGAGCGCGGAGCGCATCACCGAAGAAGACATTCACCGCCATCTCTACACGGCGCACATGCCCGACCCCGACCTGCTGATCCGCACCTCGGGCGAGATGCGGCTCTCCAATTATTTGCTATGGCAGATCGCTTATACCGAGATCTTCGTCACCGAGCGGCTGTGGCCCGATTTCCGCGGCATCCATCTGCTGGAAGCCATTGCCGCATTCCAGGGCCGGGAGCGCCGCTACGGAGGTCTGGGCGGAAGCTGCTGTGAAGTGGAAGAAAACCCAGAACGGATCAAGATCGTGGCGAATTGAGTGAAGAACCGGCTCGCAACGACGGGCCACAGCCGTAACTCCTGACTTGATTGCAAGGCGAAGTAACCGCCATAAAACTGATCGGAATCTGCCTATTTGAGTACCTTTGTGTTCTTTTTCGTTGGTTTTTTCCCACGCAGCTGTAGTCTCGCCTGTCGATCTGGGCGATAATGCTGAGTGGGAGTGAGTCCATTGGAAAATCATAAGATCGCCTCGCAAGAAGAGGATTCCGCCGCCAAGGCCAAGCGGCTGGCAGAGAAACTGCGTTTTAGGATGAAGGAAGCAATGGCGCAACGGGGCGGCTCGGAGGCCTTCCTGTACTGGCTGCGCTCGGACGGCGAAAAGAACGCCTGAGGCCTCACCCGGCCGGAGAATACACGGTAGATTTACATCGAAGTCGGCTGGTTGGCTACCTGTTTGCCGGTACGCACCCCGCCCCGGCGGTGTATTCTCAACCAGGAATGAAACGTGTCCTTACAGCTCTCATCTTGATTCCTCTGGTTCTGGTTCTGGTGTTTCTGGCGCCGGGTTGGCAGTGGCTATTCACGCTTGCCGTTGCGGCGGTGGCTGCGCTGGCCTCATGGGAGTATCTGGGCCTGGCGCAGAAGACCGGGGCCAATCCGCCGCGCGTCGCGGTGGTGGTGGCCATTCTGGCGCTCTTTGCCGGCAACTTTCAATGGCCCGACCAGATCGCGCCCACGCTTGGCATTCTGAGCCTGGGCCTACTGTTTTATTGCACCTTTTCGCAGCCGGCTGAGCAGATGATCGCCGCCGCCTCGACCTCCATCTTTTGCCTGTTCTATGTGGGATTCACGCTGCTTGCCCTGCCCATGCTGCGCGAGGAGACCAATGGCCCTTCGCTGGTCGCCTTCCTGCTCTGCGTGGTCTGGGCTGGAGACATCGCCGCCCTGTACGTTGGCAATGCCTGGGGCCGGCACAAGCTGGCGCCCGCGCTAAGCCCCAGCAAAACCTGGGAGGGCGCGCTGGGCTCGGTAGCCGGCAGTCTGCTGGCAGTCGGCGGCCTGCTCGGCCTGACCCATCTGTTTGTGACGCAGTGGGACAAGGTCTGGCTCTCCTATCCGGAAGACGCAGGCTACTGGCTGGTGCTGGCCGTGGTGGTGAACGTGGCCGCGCAGGTGGGCGACCTGACCGAGTCCGCGCTCAAGCGCTCGGCCGGCGTCAAAGACTCGGGCTGCCTCTTGCCCGGCCATGGCGGCGTCCTCGACCGCGTCGATGCCCTCCTCGTGGCTGCTCCCGTGCTCTGGTACGCTCTGGTGATTCACCAGTGGTTCTGAGCAGGGATAGAAAAGCAGAAAGAGAAAAACAGTTTTTATATTTACAAATATGTATTACAATTTAACCGTGAGCGATTTCCAGTTTGAGTGGGATCAGGCGAAGAATCTTTCAAACCGGCGCAAGCATGGCGTGAGTTTTGAGGAAGCAGCTCAGGTCTTCCGGGATCCACTCTACCTGTCGTGGAAAGAGCGTGTGCAGGACGGCGAAGAACGCTGGCAAGCGTTTGGAAGGGTTGAAGGTCTATCCCTGCTGATCGTCGCGCACACGATCAGGGAAGAACTTGAGGATGGCAGCGAGATTGAGGTGGTTCGCATCCTCTCAGCAAGACGAGCCGAACCCAGAGAAAGGCGACGCTATGAAAAAGAAAATGGTTAGGTACACGCTTGAAACCCTGCCGCCGTTGACCGAGGCCCAGCGCACCAATCTGATGGCGCTTTCAGCGCGGCCGGCGAGCGAGATCGACACCAGCGATATTCCTGTCCTGTCCGACGCGGCATGGGCAAAGACAAAGCGTGTGCGCGGCCATCTCTATCGCCCGGTCAAACAAATCGTTACCGCGCGTCTCGACGGTGATGTGCTGGAATGGCTGAAGTCGCACGGCAGAGGATATCAATCGCGAATGAACGCCATCCTCCGGCGCGAAATGCTGTCGTCGGTCAGATCGGCAACGGCAAAATAAGCGCATAATTGCTCATGGAGGTTTCTGATGCCCCACACATCGCTTGTTGTCCAACTCGATTCAGCGGTTCAGGCAAGTTTGGCGGCCTTGGCCGAGGATCGCAAGCAGCCTGTCTCCGATGTGGCCGCCGAGGTTATCTCCATGTACTTTGCGCCCAATAGCTGGGAACACCAGCACATTCGCGCCGGTCTGGCGGAGTTGGAAGCGGGCAAGAGCATTTCGAATGAGCGCGTGATGGAGTGGCTGGATAGCTGGGGCACTGAGAATGAGTTGCCCGCGCCAAAATGAAGATTCGCTGGTCTCCCACTGCGGTTTCCGACCTCGAATCAATCCGCGACTACATCGCACGGGACAGCCCCTCGGCAGCTCGCAAAGTAGCCAATCGAATCAAGGAATCCGTCAATCGTCTCATCAATTTTCCCTTGTCCGGCAGAGCGGGGCGCGTACCAGGAACACGCGAATTGGTCATCCCTGGCACCTCCTACATTGCGGCCTACATCATTCAAGAGGACGAGGTGCTGATTGCTTCCGTGCTCCATGGAAGACAGCTCTGGCCGGACTCCTTTTAGTAAACTTCATAAGGTTCTATGAAAAAACTCGCCATCCTCGGTTCCACCGGCTCCATCGGGCAAAGCACCCTCTCCATCGTCGAGCAGTTTCCTGAGCGCTACTCGGTGGCATCGCTCGCCGCAGGACGCAATCTCGACGAAGCCTACGCGCAGGCTCTTCGCTGGCGGCCCAAGCTCGTTTCGCTGGCCACCGAAGAGTTGGCCGCGGAGCTATCCGCCAAGCTCAAGCAGTCCGGCGTCACCGGCGTCGAGGCGGTTTACGGAACCGAAGGCACTGTCGCTTGCGCCACCCTGCCCGAGGCGGACTTCGTGGTCTCTGCCATCGTCGGCGTAGCCGGCCTGGAGGCCACGCATGCGGCCATCCTGGCCGGCAAACCCATCGGCCTGGCCAACAAGGAATGCATGGTTGCCGCCGGCGAAATCCTCACCGCTGCCGCCCGCCAGCGCAACATCCCGATCTTGCCGATCGACAGCGAGCACAACGCCGTCCATCAGTGTCTGCGCGTCGGCGCGCACTCCGAGGTCAAGACCATCTGGCTGACAGCCTCGGGCGGACCCTTCCGCAAGCTGCCTCTCGACCAATTCGCCACCATCACTCCCGAACAGGCGCTCAAGCACCCCACCTGGGTGATGGGCCGGCGCATCACCATCGACTCGGCCACCATGCTCAACAAGGGCCTCGAAGTCATCGAGGCCTACCGGCTCTTCGATGTGACGGCGGCCCAGGTGCGGGTCACGGTGCATCCGCAATCCACGGTTCATTCGCTGGTGGAGTACGTGGATGGCTCCATCCTCGCGCAGATCTCCGTCACCGATATGCGGCTGCCGATTCTCTATGCGCTGGCCTGGCCGGAGCGGCCTCGTTCGACGCTGACCTTCGACCTGGCCGCGCTCAGCCATCTGGACTTCGAGCCGCCCGACCTGGAGCGCTTCCCCTGCCTGCGGCTGGCCTTCGAGGCCGCCGAAAAAGGCGGCGCGCATTGCATCGCCCTGAACGCCGCAGACGAGGTGGCCGTCGAGGCTTTCCTCGAACGCCGCATCCCCTTCATGGGCATCCCGCGTACAATTGAAAGGGTGCTCGCCGCCACGCCCGAGGCGCATCCGGCCACTATCGCCGAGGTGCTCGCGGCGGACTTGGAGGCGCGTCAAAGGTCTCGTGCCTTGTTGGCATGAAATCGCCGGTCGGCCGATAAACGCTTCATCGAGGTAATAACCGCGCACTTATGCATGAATTTCTGGTTTCTGCCGCAGCTTTTATCGTGCTGATCGCCGTCATGGTTGTGGTCCACGAGTTCGGCCACTTCGCCGTCGCCAAGCTCTGCAAGGTCCGCGTCGAGGCCTTCGCTTTCGGGTTTGGGCCGCGCCTCTTCGGCTTCAAGTACGGCGACACCGACTACAAGGTCTGCCTGCTGCCCCTGGGCGGCTTTGTCAAGATGGCCGGCGAGAACTTCGCCGAAGTCAGCGACGCGGCCTCCGGCGAGGCCACCGTAGCGCCAGAGGACGACCCCGGCTCCTTCACGGCGCATCCGCGCTGGCAGCGCATGCTCATTGGCCTGGCCGGCCCCTTCGCCAACTTCGCCCTGGCCTTTGTGCTGATGGTGTTCTACTTCAACTTCATCAACGAAGTTCCTTCGATCCATCCCATTGTTGTCGAGTGGGTCGGCGAAGGCTCGGCGGCGGCCCAGGCCGGCATCGAGCCGGGCGACATCATCAGCAGATTCGCAACCGTGGATCAACCCAGCTGGTTCCAGATTCAGACAAGCGCCGGCCAGCACACCGACCAAACCGTGCCTCTCACCGTGGAGCGAGGCGGCAAGAGCTTGCCCCTGACCCTGCGCCTCTCCGGCAAGGGCAACGGAGCGGTGTACGACCTGAATGAGGCCGGCCTCTTCCTGCAGCTTGTGCAAAGCCCCATCAAGGTGGCTTCGGCGCCTTCCAATCAGCCGGCCGCGCAAGCCGGACTGCGCAGCGACGACCTTATCCTGGCCATCGACGGCCACGCCTTTCATACCTTGGAGCCAGTGATAGCCTACCTGCAGGCGGGACGCGGCAAGCCGGTCACGCTGACCGTCAGCCGCAACGGCCAGGTGATTGCGCCCCTTGTCGTCCGGCCATCGATCCAGGATTCAAAGTGGCGCATGGGATTCCTATACGAGCCGCCCGCCGATGGTCCCACGCAAGATGAGCCAATGGGGTTCTCGCAATCGGTGGTGGAATCGAAGGACTTCTGCGCGGAGAATTCCACGCTCATCTTCGGTGTTCTGGGCAAGCTGTTCACCCACAAGGTCTCGGTCTCGCAGCTCTCCGGCCCGGTGGGCATCGCTCGTGTCGCCGGCGATGCGGCCGAGATGAAAGGATGGTCCCCGAAATTCGGACTGGCCGCGACGATCAGCCTCAATCTGGGTATTCTCAATCTGCTCCCCTTCCCCATTCTGGACGGCGGCATGATTCTCTTCCTGCTGATCGAGAGCATCATCCGCCGCGACATCGGCATTAACGTGAAGGAGCGCATCTACCAGGCGGCGTTTGTGGTTCTGGCTGTGTTTTTTCTCTTCATTACCTTCAACGACGTCTCCAAGCTGCCGTTTTTCTCGCACTTGAAGCCGTGAGACAGCTATGTTAGTACCAAGACCGCGTGATTTTGTAATTGCCGGAGTGTAGCGCCGGTCTCCAGACCGGCTGTCGTGCAGGCGTCCACGCCTGCACTTATCCAGGAGCAATTACCAAATCATACAGTCAAGACACTAGGTGCCCTATCCATGTGCTTTCCTTCTGGCGCAAGGGTGAGGAACCACAACCCTCAACCCGTCTTTCTGTGAATTCGAGCCGACAAAACCCGAAGAAACAGGCAAGAATGTGGAAAAGATCGCGTTCCACGTGGAAAACCGGGTACGAAATCCAATGATTATCAGACACCGAGAGACCGCCGCATGTCCGTAACCACTGAAGTACGAGTGCGCTACGCCGAAACCGACCAGATGGGCATCGTCTACTATGCCAACTACCTGGTCTGGTTTGAGATTGGCCGCGTCGAGCTGCTGCGCTCGCTGGGCTTCTCCTATAGCGCCTTGGAGATCGAGCACCAGTGCATCCTGCCGGTGGTCGAGGCCACTTGCCGCTACCGTTCCCCGGCCCGCTACGACGATCGAATCCTCATCGAGAGCCGGCCCGCGCTGCTGCGCGGATCGGTCATTAAATTTGCCTACCGCATCCTGCGCAAGGCGCCCGAAGGCGAGGAGCCAGCGCTCCTGGCCGAGGGCGAGACCGTGCATGTGGTCTGCGACGGCCAGTTGAACAAGAAGCCCCTCCCGCCACACTACGCCGCGGCGCTGCGGGCGATGATGAAAGGCGAGTAAGCTCCTTCTCCCACCGGCCAAACTGCGCTCGGCGCCCCATCCATTTCGCGCTTCTTGCGAAAAGGGTGGTAGACCACGGTATGCTGTCTGCCATGGAACCCGCCCTCACCACCACCCCCGAGTTGCAAGGCGTTCTCGCCGAACTCTCCCGCCGCGAGCCGATCTTCCATCGCCCGGAGTTCGGAACCACGCGGGCCGACTTCGAGCGAATGACGGCCGAGGATTACTGGGAGACTGGCGCCTCCGGCCGGCGCTACTCCCGGCAGTGCGTACTGAACGAATTGGAGAAGCGATTCTCGACCCCGCACAGCGACGTTTGGGAGACCCGCGACTTCCATTGCCGCCGATTGTCCGAGGATACCTATCTGCTCACCTACACGCTACTCCAGAACAACCAGCGGCTTACCCGGCGGGCCACCATCTGGCGCGGCACCGCCGACGGCTGGAAGATTGTCTACCACCAGGGGACCATCGTTGAAAGCGCTTGAGGAATTCGCAAGTCGGGAGAATATTACTTCTCCCGCGCCACCACAAAATCCGGCACCCACAACAGGGCGCGCTTGAACTCGGAGTCGGCGATGGGCGCAAGCGCCTGGCGGCTCTGCTCGGCGTAGCGGTCGGCGACGCTCATCGCGTACTCGATCGAGCCGTTCCGCGCCAGAATCTGCTGGATTCGTTCGCGGCTCACATTCTCGAAGCTGCGGTCGTCCAGCACGCGCTGAATGGCCTGGCGGTCGGCCGCTGTGCCGTGGTCGATGGAGTGAATCACCGAAAGGGTAGCCTTGCCCTCGCGCAGGTCGCTGGCCACGGGCTTGCCCAACACCTCTTCGGTGGCCGTCAGATCGAGCACGTCGTCGACAATCTGAAAAGCCAAACCGACGGTCCTGCCATAAGCGCCCAGGCTCGATTCCTGTGCTTCGGTAGCCCCGGCCAGCACCGCGCCCAAGCGCATGGAGACCGAGAAGAGGCAAGCAGTCTTGCGATAGATCAAGTCGTAATACTCGGCCTCGCTCACGGCGCGGCCCAGCTTCTGGATTTGCAGCAGCTCGCCCTCGACCATCTGCTGCGTGAGCCCGATGAGCAGGTCCAGTACGCGCAGGCTCTTCTCTTCCAGAGCCACCTTGAAGGCCTGCATATAGAGCCAGTCGCCGGCCAGCACGCATTTTTCGTTGCCCCATGTGGTGTTGGCCGAGGGCCGTCCGCGGCGCACATCGGCGCCGTCAATAATATCGTCGTGAACCAGCGTAGCGGTATGCACCATCTCGACCACCGCGCCCAGGCGAACAGCTCCCTGGCCCGAGTAGCCCAGCGTGTGCGCCGAGAGCAGCAGCAGCGACGGCCGGATGCGCTTGCCGCCGCCCCCGCGCAGGTATTCGGCAATCTCCGTGATGGTGCTGACGCTGGAGGCGGCATCGCGGCCCAACTCCTGCTCGATCGCCACGAGGTCGTCCCGCAGCAGCTCGAAGACCTCTTTTGCCGTCGCTATCGCCAGTGTGCTCAAAGCTCTCCGGACCGAACCGCTTAGGGTTGAATTACGTTCTTGTTGGCTTTTATGAAATCAATCAGCTTGCCCAGGATATTCTCACTAGTCCCGTAATACAACTGGTCGCATTCATCTAGCTCATCGTCGCGGACATCATTTTCCGATACGAAAATGGATTCGAGGGCCTCAGGAGATAATTCCTGAATACCGAGAATATCGATTGCCTTTTTTGTGATTCTCGCTGTCTCATTGCATCCAATACGCGACAGAGAATCTACAATGATCGGAGCGTATTCTCCAGAAGAATTAGTAAAAAACTGGCTATACCCACCGTTATTCACTTCGCGCTCTAGGGCCTCAACGGCTAGCACGATTCGCTCTTCTTCCGACAGGCCATGCTCGCCGACTCGTTCCGATTTTTGCTGGATAGCCATTTCAATTGCTTGGATAAACTCGATCTCATTGCCATTCGAGATGGCAAGCAGTTCATCGACGGACTTTCCTGCACATCGTGCGCGCAGATTGGCGTACTCGCGCATTATTTCTTGATAGTCCATTTGTATTCCTCACTTAGTTCGTGCGGTAGTTGGTAAACTGCAACTCCACGCCCAAATCCTTGCCGCGCAGCAAGGCGATGATCCCTTGCAGTTCGTCGCGGTCCTTGCTCGATATGCGCACCGTATCGCCCTGGATGCTGGCCTGTGCCTTCCGTTTCGAGTCCTTGACCAGCTTCACGATCTCTTTGGCCTTCTCGATGGGGATGCCCTGCTGCAACTTGATCTTCTGCCGCACGCTCTGCCCCGCGGCCTGCTCCAGCTTTTCGTAGGTCATATTCTTCAGCGAGACGCCCCGCTTGACCAGCTTCTGGCCCAAGATCTCCTTGACCGCCTCCAGCTTGTACTCGCCCGCCGAGGCCAACTGAATCTCCTTGTCGCCCTCGGCCAGCTTGACCTCCGAGTGGGAGTCCTTCAGGTCGAAGCGCTGGCGAATCTCCTTGAGCGCCTGGTCGATCGCGTTGCGGACTTCCTGGATGTCCACCTTGCTCACAATGTCGAATGAATTCTCTTGGGCCATTCTCTCGTATCCTCAAACTCCTGCGCGGAGGGCGAACGCTGCCGAGCGCCGCGCTTGCTCGTAGCGCCTTTAACAGTTTCCCACGTCCGCCCCAAGGCCAAACAGCCGAAAGAAGTTTTTCGTGGTCGCGGAAGCAATTTCTTCGTCTGAGAGACCGTGGAGTCCGGCCAGTGTCTGGGCGGTCTGCGCGACCCAGCCTGGCTCGTTGCGTTTGCCGCGGTTAGGCGCGGGAGCCAGCCAGGGAGCGTCGGTCTCGACCAGCAGCCCATCGAGCGGCAGTCGTGCCGCAACATCGCGCAGCGGCTGGGCCTTGGGATACGTGAGATTCCCGGCAAAGGAGACCAGAAATCCCAAATCCATAGACCGCCGCGCCTGCTCCCATCCACCGCCAAAGCAATGCATCACGCCGCCCAGGCCGGTCCGCCGCCAGTGCTCCTCCAAAACCAGAAAAAGATCGTCCCAGGCGTCCGCGGATTCTTCCTTGCCCCGGCAGTGAATGAGAATGGGCCGCTTGTGGGCTGCGGCAATCTCCAGTTGGCGCGTCAGCCCTGCGCGCTGCACATCGTGCGGCGCGCCCTCATGGTAGTAGTCGAGGCCGATCTCGCCGCAGGCGATCACCTCCGGCTCAGCCAGCAGCCCGTCGAGCTTGGCGAGAACGCCATCGTCAATCTCGCCCGTGTTGTGCGGGTACACGCCCGCGCTGGCGTAGAGCCTCGGCAACCCAGCCCCGCTCTGAGCCAGCCCATTGAACTGGCGGCAGACCGCGAGCGCCCCATCCATGCCCGCTGCCTGCTCGCCAATCCCGATGGCCAGCACCGCGCCCACGCCCGCCTCCCATGCGCGCCGCAGCATCACCTCGCGGTCATTCGCGTAGCGCTCGCTATCCAGGTGTGCGTGGGAATCAATCAGCATCGGAGCCTTTGTGAGTGCTGCATGAAAGGGTTCTTTCAACAGAGATTCAGTTCAATGGGATGGATGGCGGATGAACGACGCGCAGTCCCAAATGCTCTTCAAAAGGCTCGAAGTCGCTGTCGTGGTGCAGCAACTGGTGGCCTTCCTCAATGCAGAAGGTGGCAATGATGCAATCGATCGTCTTGCGCACGGTGATCCCTTGGCGCTGTAGCAGTCGAAAGTTCTGAGCAGCACCGACTGCCAGTTCTACGGTCATCGATGCAAAGACCGGGAATTTCTGGAACAGTTGTTCGGTCTCACGAAAGCGCCGGTCAAAGCGAATACCCTGGAGAACCTCGCAGAGAATCAGGCTTGTAAGGCCTACCTGCTCGCGATCCAGTGCCAATTTTAGCCAGATCGTTTCAGGAGTGATCTTTCCGTTCAATGCATCGATCCAGACACTGCTGTCAACGATCACCATGCAGCTTACGCTTTCTCTGAACTTGCTTCGTGGCGCCTAGGCGGCGGAACTCTTCAGCTTCTCTTTCTCAAATTCCTCTTCCCAGTTGAGGAAGCGGCCTTCGCGCATGGCATCCAGATCGCCTTCCCACTGGACCTTGCCGAAGAGCTCCCGAATCTTCGCCTGCTCCTTGAGTTGGACCGTCTGCCGCAAACAGGCCTCGACAGCGGCCTTCTTGGTGGCCGCGCCAGTCGCCTTCATCGCCTGCCGCATCAACTCGTCGTCGATCTCGATATTGGTTCGCATCCCCGCGCCTCCCGATGTGTAAGCATAGCACGGTTTATGTGTATAAAGAAACGCGCAGCGATTAACCATCGGAGTGCGACCCCCGCACTACTTCAACCGCGCGCCCAGCGGCACATCTTCCAGAAATCCGGTCAGAACGGGTGCTCCGCCTTCGAGCGAAGCCGCCAGCAACATGCCGTTCGACTCCAGCCCCCGCATCTTGCGCGGAGCCAGATTAGCGACGATGACGATCTTGCGGCCAATGAGCTTCTCCGGCTCGTAGTATTGCGCAATGCCGGCCAGAATCTGCCGCTTCTCGTAGCCCAAATCGACCTCCAGCCGCAGCAGCTTGTCGGCCTTGGGCACGCGCTCGGCCACGAGAATTTGCGCCACGCGCAGCTCCACCTTGGCGAAGTCGTCGATGGTGATGTGTTGCGGTTCCTCAGGCGTTTGCGTCGCCACAGGCTGCTCAGTCGCAGCAACTGCGGTGACTGCAACTGGCGCTTGAACGGCAGTTGCAATCGGCGCCGCCGTAGGTGACTGCGGCTTTGTATCAGGGCACGACTGGTAGGTCAGGGCTTTAGCCCTGACTGCCGTAACCGCAAGATCAACCTGGGCTTTAGCCCCTGCGGCCTGCTTGACAGAAACTTCGTCCACCACAATCTCCTTTTTCGCAGTCTTCTCCAAGCTGGTCCCTCCGCTAGCCGCTTCCACTACGCTCAAATTGTTCTGCTCCTCGATCTGCTGCATCCGTTCGACCGCGTCCTTTTCCGCGCGGGGAAACAGCGGCGCCGGCTCGCCAAATTTCGTTCCGGCCTTCAATCCGCCCCACGTGAGTTCTGTCAAAAATGCCTGCTTTGCGGAGTCGTCGATCTCGCCTTGCCCAAGCTGCCGCCAGACCTTGGCCGCCGACTCCGGCAGTATCGGATAAACCAGCGCCGTGATAATGCGAATCGCCTCGCCCGCCGTAGCCAGCACGCGGGCCTGTAGCGCAAGGTGCTCGGCCTCTGGGCGGTCCGCGGGCCGCTTCCACGGCGCGTTGGCGGTGAGGTAGCCGTCGGTCTCCGCGACCAGCGCCCACAGCGCTTTCAGCGCATCGGAGAAATTCATCTCGTCGAACGCCGGGCCAAAGGCGGCAAGAGCGCGCCCCGCACTCTCACGCAGAGAATCTTCCGCGACGGTTGAAACGCCAGCCTCCGGCACAACCCCGCCAAAATACTTATGCACCATGTTGACCACGCGGCTGACCAGATTGCCGTAGCCGTTGGCCAGGTCGCCGTTGTAGCGCTGCACCAGGGCATCAAAAGTAAAACTGCCATCCTGCCCAAACGGAATCTCGCGCAGTAGGAAGTACCTCAAAGCATCGGAACCCAAAACGGTGTGAACCGTCTCGGCGCGCACGATGTTGCCCTTCGACTTCGACATCTTCCCCTGATCGAAGAGCAGCCAGCCGTTGGCCCTCACCGAACGCGGCGTCGCAATCCCCGCCGCCATCAAAAACGCCGGCCAATAGACGCAGTGGAAGCGGCTGATCTCCTTGCCGATCAGGTGCATGTCCGCCGGCCAAAACTTCGCGAAGCGCGCCTGGTCTGCCGCCTCGTCGCTCCCATAGCCCAGCGCGGTAATGTAGTTCGCCAGCGCGTCCAGCCAAACATAGATCACGTGTTTCTCGTCCCCCGGAACGGGAATGCCCCAGGAAAAACTCGTCCGGCTCACCGACAAATCCTTCAGCCCGCCGCGCACAAACGAGACCACCTCGCGCCGCGTGGACTCGGGGCCCATGAAGCCGGGGTTGGCCTCATAGAACTCCAGCAGCTTGCGCTCAAAGGCCGACAGCTTGAAGAAGTAGTTCTCCTCGCTCACCGTCTCCGTCACGCGCCCGCAGTCCGGGCAAACCGTGCCCGGAGGGCCGTCCACATACGCCTCGTCACTGACGCAATATTGGCCGGTATACGAACCCTTATAGATGAAGCCCTTGTCGCGCAGCGTGGCAAAGAGGTGCTGCACGCCGCGCTTGTGGCGCTCTTCTGTGGTGCGGATGAAGTCGTCGTACGTCAGCCCCAGCTGGTCCCACAGGCCCTTGAATTCTCCGGAAATGGCGGCGGCAAACTCCTCTGGCGTGCGCCCGGCCAGAGCGGCGGAGCGTTCGATCTTTTGCCCGTGTTCGTCCGTGCCGGTGAGGAACCAGGTCTCAATGCCCAGCGCCCGCTTGCGCCGTGCAATGGCGTCGCAGACGATGGTCGAATAGGCATGGCCCAGATGCGGCCGCGCATTCACGTAGTAGATCGGCGTGGTCAGATAATAGCGGGATGAGTTGGAGGCCGAAGTCGTCATAGGAGGGCGTTGCTCTCGACTCTCCCTTGCCGCCAAGCGGAATCTCCGAGAGCAATCTATCCTCCATCTTACGGCATTTCTAGGAACCACCCACTACCCCTGGGTGCCCCATCCATTTCGCGTTCTTGGCGAAATGGGTGGGAAACCACGAACCCCAAGTCCGCTCTTCTCGGCAGCCCAAGTTCGGCCCCACCGCAGGTGGCTGTTAAAATAGCCCTTGATAATCAAGGATTTCTGAGGCATATCGACGTGGTTTTGGAATTGCAAAAACGGCTTGAGCAGCATCTTCGCAGTGTTTTGGCAGCAAAGTACGATCTTCAGCTTGCAACGATTCCGCTGGAAATTCCGCCGGATCTGAAGTTCGGCGAACTGGCCACGCCCATCGCCTTCGAGCTGGCCCGCAAGCTGCGCAAAGCGCCAAAGATCATCGCGCAGGAGATTGTAGCCGCGCTCTCTGGGCTTGACGGCTTCGCCAGCTTCGAGGTCGCCGGGGCGGGTTACATCAACGCACACCTCGACCGCGCCGCCGGTGTGCGTAAGACGGCTCTCGACGAGCCGGAACACTCGTCCAAAGGGCTGCTCCATGCAATGGTAGAGCACACCAGCATCAATCCCAACAAGGCAGCGCACGTCGGCCACCTGCGCAACGCCATTCTAGGCGACACCTTCGTTCGCCTGCTGCGCGCCGCTGGACAAAAGGTCGATGTGCAGAACTATATCGACAACACCGGCGTCCAGGTGGCCGATGTGGTGGTGGGCTTCCTGCACATTGAGAAGAGGTCACCAAGTCAGGTCAGAGAGTTGATTGTGAAACTCGACCGAGACTTTCGTGCTGCACTAGCTTCCGGCCTAAGCGTGAGAGAGGCAGCGCAGTCCCATGGAATGCCGATTGACTACTATTGCTGGGGCCTTTACGCGCAAGTGAATGACTGGTATCTCGCGCTCGTCGATGACCTGGGGTTTCCAAGTGCTTGGGATTCGAATCCCAAGGTCGCCGCAGAGAGGAAGCAACACCGCCTCGACACGCTGCACGCGATTGAGACCGGCGGCAACGAGACGGCGGAGATTGCCGAGTTGATCTCGACCGCTGTCCTGCGGCGGCATTTGGAGACCATGCTGCGTCTCGGAATTGAGTACGATTTTCTGCCCCGCGAGAGCGAGATTCTGCGCCTCAAGTTCTGGGAGGCAGCCTTCGAGCAGCTCAAGCAAACCGGCGTACTCTACTTCGAGACCGAGGGCAAGAACAAGGGCTGCTGGGTGATGACGCGGCCCGGCGCCGATGTTACCGAGGGCGAGACCAACGAAGACGCCAAAGTGATCGTCCGCTCCAATGGCACGGTAACCTATGTCGGCAAAGATATCGCCTATCACTTATGGAAGTTTGGCCTGCTGGGCAAGGACTTCGGTTACAAGCCTTTCTTCACTTACCCCAGGCACGAGTGCTGGATCTCGGCGGAACAGGGCGACGAGCCTCATCCGCAATTCGGCGGAGCGCAGGCTATCTACAATGTCATCGACGCCCGCCAGAGCGACCCGCAAGCGAACGTGATTCAGGCTCTGCGCGGCATGGGACACACCGAACAGGCCGATCGCTACACGCACTTCAGCTACGAGATGGTCGCGCTGACGCCGCGCTGCGCGGTCGAGCTAGGCTATGACGTTTCCGAGGAAGACCTGGAGCGTCCATACATCGAAGTCAGCGGACGCAAGGGCTTCGGCGTCAAGGCCGACGACCTCATCGACAAGCTGATCGCCGCCACTCGCGCCGAGGTGGACGCACGCCAGACCGGCCGCGACGAACAGGAGCGCCAGCGCATCGCCGAGCAAATCGCCATCGGCGCGCTGCGCTACTTCATGCTCAAGTTCACGCGCAACTCGGTCATCGCCTTTGACTTCAAGGACGCACTGAGCTTCGAGGGCGAGACCGGCCCCTACATTCAGTACGCCGTTGTGCGCGCGCGCAACATCTTTCGCAAGGCGGCCACAACACCGGAAGTGGTGCTAGCCGAGTTTGCTAAGTTATCCGAGTTAGATACCTTCCTTCAGGGCGAAGCCGCCGAAGATATCTGGGCGCTATGGCTGCGCGCCGCCCGCCGCACGTTGGTTTTGGAGCAGTGTATTGCGACTTCAGAGCCGGCTTACCTGGCCAAGCACGCCTTCCAGTTAGCGCAGGATTTCAATAATTTCTACCACCGCCACCACATCCTCACGGAAGAGAACCCGGCGCGGAAGACCTTCCTGCTCGCAACCGCAGCCGTTGCATTGCGAGAGCTGGTGCTGGCGCTCAGTTGGCTGGGCATCGAAAGCCCGGAAGTAATGTAAGAACATTTTCCATCCGCCAGCGCACCCCGTTCCGCTGTACAATCCGAATAGGACCTTTGCACTCCGCAGCGCGCCCGGAGCCCCACTCGCGCGTCGAATACTCAGGGTGTCCCGATGACCGCAAAAACCGAAGCACGCAAGCTGCCCATGATGCCCATTCGGGACATGGTGATCTTTCCCTATATGATGACGCCCTTCGTCGTGGGCCGCGAGTCCAGCGTGCGCGCGCTGGAAGAAGCGCTCACCGGCGACCGCAAGATCTTCCTCGCCACGCAACACGATGCGGCGGTGGACGAGCCCAAGGCCAAGGAGATTTATCAGGTCGGCTCCATCTGCAACATCGTGCAGAGCGTCAAGATGCCCGACGGCAATATCAAAGTGCTGGTCGAGGGCGTGGAGCGCGCCAAGTCCGTCGAAGTCAACGACCGCGACGGCTTCTTCGTGGCCACGGTGCGCGTGGGCAAGAGCCACTTCGAGATGACCCCGGCGGTCGAGCAACTGATGCAGCGCGTCACCAGCCTCTTCGAGCAGTACGTCAAGCTCCAGCAATCTCTGAATTACGAGACCATCATCGCCAGCGTGCGCATGGACGAGCCGGCCAAGCTGAGCGACACCATCGCCGCCAACCTGCAACTGGGCATCGAAGAAAAGCAGGAACTGCTGGCCCTCTTCGACCCGGCCGTGCGCCTGGCGCGCATCGCCGACGTGCTCGATGTCGAAATCGAAAAGCTCGACCTCGACCGCAACATCCAATCGCGCGTCAAGCGGCAGATGGAGCGCGCGCAAAAAGAGTA
>Ga0187847_10001846_pt1 | contig 18104 bp, 14 predicted proteins | sample June2016WEW_4_10_FD_132458 | JGI IMG/M metagenome (GOLD analysis project Ga0187847, IMG submission 132458) | Peatland microbial communities from SPRUCE experiment site at the Marcell Experimental Forest, Minnesota, USA - June2016WEW_4_10 | ecosystem: Environmental > Terrestrial > Soil >...
CCGTTCAGCACCTTTATCTCGCGCGGCTCGATGGTGCGCACCTGGGACTGGTCGGCCAGCGTCGAGGTGTACTCGACCTTCAGCTGCTCCTCGTTCTCCAAGGCCTCTCGCACGATGCCCAGCAACGGTTCGTTGGTGGTCGATTCGACCTGCACGAAGGCCTTGGTTGCCGACTCGATTTTCTCAATGGCCGAGTCGACGGCGGGGTCGGCGTAGACGCGCGACGCTTCGCGCAGCGCAATATTGAGTTCGAAGAGGTCGCGCCAAAGCAGCGGGGAGTTCTCCACCGTGCCGGTCCAGTCGAATTCCTCGGCCCGGTAGGTCGAGTCGTCCGTGGCCTCCTCCTCCCAGTCGTCGCACTCCTTGATCACGTGGGCCGGGTAGCCGTACTCACCGTGCATCGGCATGAAGGAGACCAGACGGTCCATCGTTCGCCGTACCAGGGCCGGTTCGAGGGAGAAACGGCTGGCCAGCTCGCTGATGCGCAGCCCCTCCTCGGAGCGATAGACGGCGTGCAGGAGTTGCAGGGTCTGGCCCAGCACGTCGTTCGCGGCCGGCCCCACGAAGTTCACGTGCTCGAGCGACGGGACCTTGCCCCGGTTGACGCCGGCGAGCCACGAGACCAGCTCGCTGCGCAGCGACTTGGGGCTCATCAGGCGGACCCGTTCGGCGGCCTCGAGCACGAAGCGCAGCGCGCTGCGCGGGCTGTCAAAGGAGATGCCGATCTCCACGACGCCGCCGCGCTTCTGTGCGGCGACGGCGCCGGGGAACTGGCGCACGAGCAGGTCGGCGTAGTTCTGGTTGGTCGTGACGACCACGTCGATGGGCGTGGGCGATTTGGAGAACTCCGGGCGCCAGGCCTTGGCGAGCTCGCTCACCTCCTCGTCGGCCGCGAAGACGTCGGGCAGAACCAGGGGCATTGAGGTCATGCGGCTGAAGCGGTAGCCCTTCACCTCGTTCGTGCCCCGCACCCGAGCCACGAGGTAGGCGGCGCCATTGAAGAGGCCGACGGTGAGCGGCTCGACGATGCGGTTCTTGTTGGCCGACGACTGGTAGTCGAAGCTGACCGCCCGGCGCAGGTTGAGCGCGCGCAGGATGGGCGTGTAGTAGTTGGTGAACTCGAGGCCGCCGTCGCTCGCCGGGCCGTCGTTGAAGAGACTGAAGACGCCCGAGGCCCCGAATCCGCAAAAGCGCAGCGCCAGCTGCACGACCCGCTCCTCGTCCGGCGTGAAGTCGATCGGGGGCGCGTAGCCGCTGGCCGGATCGATCCGGTACCCGACGACGCCGTCGCTCGAGGTCACGGTCTCGATCTCGAAGCCCAGGTCCCGGATGCGGGACTTGTCGCGCTCGAACTTCTGGCGCACCGCCGTGTCGGCGCCCTGGTAGGCCCGCACCTTCTCGGGACCCTTGGCGCTTTCGGGGTAGGCGTCGATTTGCAGGTTGCGCACGATCTCGTCTTGGCTCAGTGAAGAGTCGGGGAAGACGCTCTGCAGCAGGAGCACCAGCGCGATCAGGCGCTCTCGACTCTGGTCATTTGTTGCGGCCGAATTCATGGGACTCCCGTCACTTTAACCACGAGGGTACCCGTTAGCGGGCCCGACGCGTTCGTGGCGAGACGCTAGTGGTCGCCCTGGCGCCCGTTGCCGAGCGCCTCCTCGCGACGCCAGGTGCCCGAACGGCCCCCGGACTTCTCCCAGAGGGCGACCTCGCCGATGGTCATCGTGCGGTCGATCGATTTGCACATGTCGTAGATCGTCAGGGCCGCCACCGTCACCGCCGTCAGCGCCTCCATCTCGACGCCCGTGCGGTCGACAGTGTCGACGCTGGCCTCGACGTCGATGTGGGTGTCGGCGATGGCGAAGTTGATGTGGACGTTGCCCACGAGGACGGGGTGCGACATCGGCAGCAACGTGGCCGCCTGCTTGGCCGCCTGCACGCCCGCGACCCGAGCGGTCGCGAGCACGTCGCCCTTGTTGGTGGCGTTGGTCGCCACGCTCGCCGTGGTCGACGCAGACATCGTGATACGACAACGGGCCAGGGCCCGGCGCGCGCTGACCTCAGAAGGGCCCAGATCGCGCGAGAAGGCCCCGTCGTGCGGCGTGCGGCGTAGTTGGTGGAAGTCGTCCACGGGGCAATGTTACCGAGGTCGTGACCGGCCAGGGGACGGCGACGAGTACACTGCCCTAGTCGCCCCGCGCTTCAGGAGTAGCAATGCCGACCTACGAATACGAATGCCAGACCTGCCACGAGCGCGTCGAGGCGGTACAGAAGTTCACCGACCCGTCCCTGACGACGTGCCCGCGCTGCGGCGGCGAGCTGCGCAAGGTCTTCTCGGCCGTCGGGATCGTCTTCAAGGGCAGTGGCTTCTACAAGAACGACAGCCGCGGCGCCAAGTCCTCCTCCACAACGTCCGAGGGCTCGAACGACGCTCCGGCCACGGTGGCCCCGCCGGCCGAGTCGACCCCGTCGACCCCGACGGCACCGGCCGCGACGAAGACCGAGACGAAGACCGAGACGACGGCGTCCGCGACGTCGGACTAGACGCCCGAAACCGAGATCCCCGACACCGCCAGGGACTGGCCGGCGGCGTGGCCGGGTAGCCATTCGACGTCGTTGCCCACGAACTCGACGTCGAGCAGCATTCGCTGCAGAGTGGAGGCGACCGTAATCTCACGCACCGGCTCGGCCAGCTCGCCGTCGCGGATCATCATGCCGGTCACGCCGACCGAGAAGTCGCCCGAGACGGGGTTGACCCCCGAGTGCACGCCGGTCAGCGATTCGACATAGATGCCGTTGGCCACCCGTTCGAAGATCTCGGCCTGGTTGAGCTCGCCGGGCACTAGTTGCAGCGCGCGACATCCGGCCGAGGGCGAGCCGGCGATGCCGCCGCGCACCGCGCTGCCCGTCGACGCCGTTCCGGCGCGACGGGCCGACACGCTGTCGTAGACGAACGCCGACAGGCGTCCCCGCTCGATGAGCACATTACGTCGACAGGCGAGGCCCTCGCCGTCGTAGACCGAGGCCGAGAAGTGCCGGGGGTCGGTTGGGTCGTCGAGCACGGTGAAGGAACTGGCGGCCACCTCCTCACCGAGGCGGTTGGCGAAGAAGGAGCGACCACGCACCACCGCTTCGCCGCTGAGCGAACCTCCGATAATGGCCAGCAGCGTCGCGGCGCTGCGCGCGTCGAAGACGGCCGTGCACTTCATCGACGCCGGCTTTCGCGCGCCGAGCATGCGCGTCGCGCGCCGCGTCGCGTCACTCGCCGCCTGGGCGACGTCGAGGTCGCCGGGCGCTCTACCGGCGCTGAGTCCCCAACCGGTCTGGTCGCCCGAACTGTCGCTGGCGATCGCCTCCACCGAGACGAAGGCGCCCGAGCGGGAGTAGGAGGCGCGTACGCCGAAGGTCGACACGATCGCCGCCTCGGCCACGTAGTCCGAGTAGTTGGCCGACTCCACCTGGCGGATTCGGTTGTCACCGTCGCGCACCAGTCGCTCGAGTTCGATGGCCATCGCGATCTTCTCTTTGAGCGGCGTCGAGGCGACCGAGGGATCGGTGAGCTGCAAGGAGACGGCCGCCACGCCGTCGGGCCGAGCGAACGTGACGTACTCGTCTTGGGTCGCGTAGCGCAGGTTGTCACGCGCTTCGCGCAACGCCTCTTGGACGGCGTCCTCGTCGAGCGACCCGGCCCAGGCCGTGCCCACTTGGGCCCCGCCTGCGCTCTCACGCAGGACCCGCACTCCAATGCCCGACGAGGCGGCGGTCGTCAGCTCTTCGACCTCACCCTGGTAGGCCTGGACCTCGGTGTCGACGCCGCGCGAGAGGTAGATCTCTATCTCGTGCCCGCCACCCGCGCCCTCGAGTATCCCCTCGGCCAGCGCCAGCAGTTCACTCACGAGGCGGTGCCGCCAATCGTCACGCCGGTGAGGCGCATCGTCGCCTGGCCGCACCCGACCGGCACGCTCTGGCCGTTCTTGCCGCAGGTGCCCGGCATCATCGAGAAATCATTCGCCACGGCGTCCACGCGCTGGAGCACGTCGGGCCCGTTGCCAATGAGGTTGCAGTCGCGCAGCGGCGCGGTGATCCGACCGTTCTCGATCAGGAAGGCCGACGTCATGCCGAAGACGAAGTCGCCGGTCGCGGTGTTGACCTGACCGCCGCCGAGTTGGGCGACGTAGACGCCGTAGGGCGTCGACGCGACAATCCCGTCGGCGTCATCCTCGCCCTCGAGCAGGTAGGTGTTGGTCATGCGCACCATGGGCAGGTGCTGGTAGCTCTGTCGACGCCCGTTGCCCGAGGAGGTGCGGCCCTGCTTTCGCGCTCGCAGGTAGTCCCACATGTAGTCGGTCAGCACCCCATTCTCGATCAGGACGTTGCGCGCGCCGGGGCGACCCTCGTCGTCGACGGCGAGGTAACCCCACTCACCGTCCACGGTGCCGTCGTCGACCAGCGTGACCAGCGGGCTGGCGACCAGTTGGCCGACCTTGCCGGCGTAGACCGAGGCCTGCTTCATGATGGCGTCGGCCTCGAGACCATGGCCGCAAGCCTCGTGGAACAAGATGCCGCCCGATCCGCCGGCCAGCACCACCGCGAACTCGCCCGAGGGAGCGGGACGGGCCTCGAGCTTGGTGATCGCCTGAAGGGCCGCCCCTCGCGCGGCCTCGGCGACGGCCTCGCTCGACAGGACCTCGAAGCCCCGCGTCGCCGCGATCGGCCGGTAGCCCGTCTGCATGCCGGCGTCGCCGGTGGCGACGCACGAGACGTTAAAGCGGGTGCGCACCTGGTGGTCGGCGGCGAAGACGCCCTCGGAGTTGGCGACCACGAAGCGGCGCGTCGAGTCGCCGAGGGCGACCTGCACCTGACTGATCGCCGTGCCCTGGGCGCGCGCGACCTCGTCGGCGTGGCGCAGCAGCTCGATTTTTCGCTCCTTGTCGACGTGGCCAGGCTCGAGGTCGGCCCGCGAGGGGTGCTCGTCGATCGGGCCCAAGCGGACCTCGCGGACCCCGCCGCCACCGCCACGCGCGACGCCCGCGGCGGCCCGGGCCGCCTGCACGAGACTGGCCTCGGACAAGTCGGCGGTGTGGGCGAAGCCGGTCGTTTCGCCGACCACGACCCGGATGCCGGCCCCGCGGTCGCGGCCGGAACTGAGCTCCTCGACCCGGCGCTGGTCGAGCAGGGCCGAGGAGGTGCGCCGGTCCTCCACGAAGACCTCGGCGAACTCTCCCCCGCGCTCGAGGGCCGCGGCCAGCGCGGCCTCCAGGATTTCGCGTTCGACGAGGGCGGGCATTCCCGCCAGCGTACCGGCCGGGCCCGGCCGCACTGAACGGGAGCGCAAATGGCGACTAGGTAGGCTGGACGAGTGATTCTTCCCTCGATCGAGAGCCCGGCCGACCTCGAGGCCCTCTCCTACGAGGAGCTCAACCAACTGAGCCAGGAGATCCGCGAGTTCATCATCGCCACCGTCACCACGACCGGCGGCCACCTCGGCTCGAACCTCGGCGTCGTCGAGCTGACCCTGGCCCTGCACCGGGTCTTCGAATCGCCCCAGGACATCCTGCTCTGGGACACCGGCCACCAGGCCTACGTGCACAAGCTGATCACCGGGCGGCGCTACGGCTTCAAGAACCTGCGCCAGCGCGGTGGACTCTCGGGCTACCCCAACCGCTCCGAGAGCGAGCATGACTGGATCGAGAACTGCCACGCCTCAACGGCGCTCTCCTACGCGCACGGCCTCTCGGTGGCCCTCGAGCAGCGACACGAGCTGATCGGCCACGGCGGCCAGCGCCACGTGGTCGCGGTCGTGGGCGACGGCTCTCTGACGGGCGGCATGGCCTTCGAGGCGCTCAACAACCTCGGCCACTCCAACCAGCGCGTCGTCATCGTGCTCAACGACAACGGCCGCAGCTACGCCCCGACGATCTCCAAGCTCTCGGAGTCGCTCACGTCGCTTCGACTGAACCGGACCTACGTCCAGCTGCGCGAGCGCATCCGCGGCACGGTACCCAAGATCCCCGCGGTTGGCCAGGCCGCCTACATCGGCATGCACGGCTTCACCTCGGTGATGCGCGAGATGGTCACGCCCCACACCTTCTTCGAGACCCTGGGCGTGCGCTACGTCGGACCGATCGACGGGCACAACATCGAATCCCTGGAGACGGCGCTGCGCAGCGCCGCCCTGTGGGACGGGCCCATTGTCCTGCACGTGCTCACTGAGAAGGGCCGCGGCTACGGCCCGGCGGTGAGCGACGACCTGAAGATGCACGACTTCAAGCTGTCCCCACCGGTCAGCGACGAGACCGTCGCCCAGGAGTCCTACGCCGAAGCCTTCGCCAATTCGCTCACCATGCTGGCCAGCGCCGACGAACGCATCGTCGCGATCACCGCCGCGATGGCTGGACCGACCGGCCTGCTCGGCTTCCAGGAACGCTTCCCCACCCGTTTCTTCGACGTGGGCATCGCCGAGCAGCACGCCGTCACGGCCGCCGCGGGCATGGCCATGGGCGGGCTGAAGCCGGTCGTCGTGGTCTACTCGACCTTCTTCTCGCGCGCCTTCGACCAGGCCCACCTCGACGTCGGCCTGCTCAACCTGCCCGTCGTCTTCGTCTTCCACCGGGCCGGCATCACCGGCGACGACGGCCCGAGCCACCACGGCCTCTTGGACATCGCGCTCTGCCTGGCCATTCCGAACATGACGATCTTCGCCCCCTCGAGCGTCGAGGAGATCCCCGGCATGCTGGCCTCGGCGCTGTCGATGTCGACCCCGACGGCGTTGCGCTTCCCCAAGACCCTGCCCAAGCCCTTCGACGGCCAGGTCGGCGAGGGCCTGCGCGCGCGCGAAGTGGTGCGCGGCGACGGTTCGCTCTGCGTGCTGGCCCTGGGCAAGATGGCCCCCAGTGCCTACCGCGCCCTCGACCTTCTCGGTGACGACCGTGACAAGGTGACCCTCTACGACGTGCGCGTCTTGCCGCCCGACCCCGCGATGATCGACGACGCGCTCGAGCACGAGCGGGTGATCACCATCGAGGACGGGACCCGCCACGGCGGGGCGGGCACCCTGATGGTCTCGGCGCTGCGCAACCGCGCCCAGGAGTTGGAGCGGCCCTTCCCGAGTACGCGCATCCTCGGCGTGCCCCGGGCCTACCTCGAGCACGACAAGCCCGACGCCCTCTTAGCCGAATTAGGTCTGGACCCCGAGGGCCTCGCGGCGGCCTTCACCCGTCTGCTCGAGGACTGGCCGGAGTTCCCCCGGGTCCTGCCCGAGGCTCCGCAGGCGCGTTACCCCTAGCGAGCCCGCACCGACGAGCGGCGGCGGCCAACCCCGCCACAGCGCTACATTGACGCCGTGGACTACGAGATCGTAAAGAGCGCGCACCAGTGGCGCGAGGAACTCTCGCCCGAGCGTTTCGCCGTGCTGCGCGAAGGGGCGACCGAGCCCCCCTTCACCGGATCACTGCTGCACGTCGACGCTGCCGGCACGTTCACCTGCGCCGGGTGCGACCAGCCCCTCTTCTCCAGCGCACGAAAGTTCGAGTCCGGCACCGGGTGGCCCAGCTTCGACGCGTGCGAGACCGGCACGGTCATCGAACGCAGCGACCGCAAGTTGCTGTTCAAACGCACCGAGATCCTCTGCGCACGCTGCGGCGGCCACTTAGGGCACGTCTTCAACGACGGCCCCGCCCCGACGGGCAAGCGCTACTGCGTCAATTCTCTCGCGCTCGACTTCGCGCCGGCGGACTAGACGTCGAGGAAGCGTCGGATCGCGATGGCCGACCCGACCGAGCCGATCACGACACCGACCACCAGCACGACGATGTTGGTGCCCACCAGGGCGGCCGTGTCGAGGCGGAACTCGTTGGGCAACGGATACCACGTGTGCAGCGCCGTCACCGCCACGATCGCCACGGCCGAGCCGAGCAGGCCCTGGATGAAGCCCTCGGTGATGTAGGGGATCCGGATGAACCAATTGGTCGCCCCGACCAGCTTCATCACCGACACCTCGCGCCGCCGCGCGAAGATGGCCATGCGGATGGTGTTAAGGATCAACACCATCGCCGAGAGCAGCAGGACGATAGCGAGCGCCAGGCAGACGATCTGACCGACCCGGATCGCGCGGTTCATCTCGCGGATCTGCTGCTCGGGCGCGGTCACCCGGTAGACGCCCGGCTGGTTGGAGAAGGTCGACGCCACGACCGCGGCGTCGTTCGGCACGGTCGGGATGCACTGGAAGGATGAGGGCACGTCGGCGACGGTGAGCACCTGGGACTCGTCCAGGGGCAGCAGGTGCACGGCCTGCTGGTAGTCCTGCGCCTGGGTGAAGAACTCGCAGCTCTTGACGATCGGCAGGCTCTTCAACTGGCTCTTGATCGTCGATATCTCCGCGGCCGAGGCCGTTGGCTGCATCCAGACCGTGACGCGGGTCCCCTGCTGCCACTGGGCCGAAGTCTGGGCGGCGCTCTGCTTTAGCAGCAGGGCCGCGCCGACGAGCGAGAGCGAGACCGCGACGGTCAAGACGGCCGCGACGGTCATCATGCGGTTGCGCCAGAGGTTGCTCAGGGTCTCCTTGACGGCGTAGCGGAAGTAGACGCGCACTAGAGCACGCTCGCTTCGTCGATGCCGTAGACGCCGCGGACCTGGTCGCGAATCATCTCGCCGCGGTCCAGTTCCACCACGCGACGGCGCATCCGGTCGACCAGGCCCTTGTCGTGGGTGGCCATGACGACGGTCGTGCCCGTGCGGTTGATGCGCTCGAGCAGGGCCATGATCGATTCAGAGTTGGTGGGGTCGAGGTTGCCGGTCGGTTCGTCGGCCAGCAGGATGAGGGGGCGGTTGACGAAGGCGCGCGCGATGGCGACGCGCTGCTGCTCGCCGCCGGAGAGCTCGCCGGGCAGGTTGCGGGACTTGTCGGTCAGCCCCACCAGCTCGAGGATCTGGGGCACCTGCGACTCGACCGTCGAGCGGGGCCGGCCGATCACCTCCAGGGCGAAGGCGACGTTCTCGAAGACCGTCTTGTTGGGCAGCAGGCGAAAGTCCTGGAAGACGCAGCCGATGTTGCGCCGCAGGTAGGGCACGCGCCACTTGGGCAACTCGCCGATGTCGCGCCCCGCCTCGAGGATCCGTCCGCGGTCGGGCAACTCCTCGCGCAGCAGGAGCCGCAGGAAGGTGGTCTTGCCCGAGCCCGAGGCGCCGACCAGGAAGACGAACTCGCCCTTTTCGATGTCGAGGGTGATGTCCTTCAGCGCCGAGGTGCCGTTCTTGTACGTCTTGGACACGTTCTCGAAACGAATCACGGCAACACCCCCTTTGGGCTGATTGGGATCAGAGCGCAGGCGCTGACGTACGTAGCATCCATTCTAGTTTGGTGGCCTGTCGTGACCGTGCCACCCAATCGTCACTGTTTGCATGGCAATCAACTACGAGTGCGCGCGCTGACGGCGCAGTTCGGCCTCCATGAAACCGTCGAGATCGCCCTCTAAGACGGCGTCGACGTTGCCCGTCTCGTAGTCGGTGCGATGGTCCTTGACGAGTTGGTAGGGGGCCTGCACGTAACTGCGGATCTGCGAGCCCCACGCGTTGTCGCTGCGCACGCCGCTGAGCGAGTCCATGTGGGCCTGGCGTTCGACGCGGGCCCGTTCGGCCAGTTTGGCGACGAGGATCTGCATCGCCCGGGCGCGGTTCTGGTGCTGGCTGCGTTCGTTCTGACAGCTCACGACGATGCCCGTGGGCAGGTGGGTGATGCGGATCGCCGAATCGGTCGTGTTGACGTGCTGGCCGCCGGCCCCCGAGGAGCGGAACGTGTCCACGCGCAGGTCCTTCTCGTCGATCTCGACGTCGCCGGTGTCCTCGGTCAACGGCGTGACGTCGATGCTCGCGAAACTGGTCTGGCGCCGGGCCTGGCTGTCGAAGGGGCTCATGCGCACGAGGCGGTGCACGCCGCGCTCGGTGGCGAGCCAGCCGTAGGCGTAACGGCCCTTCACGATGAAGGTGGCCGACAACAGACCGGCTTCCTGGCCCTCGGTGACCTCGTCGACCTCCACCGCGAACCCGCGCCGCTCGGCCCAGCGCGAGTACATGCGCAACAGCATCTCGGTCCAGTCCTGCGCGTCGGTGCCGCCGGCGCCGGCGTGCAGTTCGGCGATCGCGTCGTACTCGTCGTAGGGCCCGCTCAGCAGGCTCAGCATCTCGAGCGCCTCGAGGGAACGCTCGAGGGTCGTGACGGCCGCGGCCAGCTCCTCGAGCAGCGACCAGTCGGCCTCGCCCGAGGCCAGGGCCTCGCGCGAGAAGTCGAGGAGCACCGCGGCGTCGTCGAGGCTGCGACGGAGTTCGTCGAAGTCCTCCAGGTCGTTGCTCAGGCGACCCAGCTCGGTCGTGACCTCGCGGGCGTGGTCCTGGTCCTGCCAGAGGTCGGGGTCCTGGGCCTGCTCGCTCAACAGCGCAAAGCGTTCACGGCCCTGGTCGATCGAGAGGTACTCGCGCGCCGCGCCCCAGCGGGCCTCGAGGTCGTCGAGGGTGGCCGAGTTGTCGCGAAGCGCGTTCTCCGCCTTAGGGTCGGCCATGGCACTGCTTGAACTTGCGTCCCGACCCGCACCAGCACGGTTCGTTGCGCCCGATCTTCTCGCCCTGCTTCTTCAACGGCTTGGTGGCGGTGGCGGCCGAGGCGCCGCTCTCGTGGGCCACCAGCCCGGTCCCGCCGGGGGCCACCTCGTTGACGTTGGTGACGGCCCGCTCCAGGCCCTCGTCGACGTCCTCGGGCGTCGGCTCCGGCGCGGCCTCGACGTGGGTGATGTAACGCACGAAGTCGTTGTCGACCTCGCCGAGCAGGTGCTCGAACATCACGTAGCCCTCCTTCTGCCAGGCCGTCAGGGGGTCCTGCTGGGCCACCTGGCGCAGGTGGATGCCGTCGCGCAGGTAGTCCATGTCCGAGAGGTGCTCGCGCCAGCGCTGGTCGAGGATCTGGAGCATGACGTCGCGCTCGATCTCCTTGGCCATGTCCAGCCCGCCCGGATAGTTCTCGCACTTGGCCTCGTACTGGGTCAGCGCCTCGTCGACCACGACGGCGACGATATCGTCGCGGTCCTCGTACCCCTCGAGGTCGCTCGCGCTCAGGGCCGTCGGGTAGTAGGTCAGCAGGTCGATCATGAGGGCGTTGATGTCCCAGTCCTCGGGGAACTGGGCCTCGAGCCGCTCCTCGACGACTTCGCCGAGGCGCTCCTCGATCATCACGAGGCTGGCGTCGTGGATGTCCTCGCCGTCGATGACCTGCTGGCGCCGGCCGTAGATGACCTTGCGCTGCTCGTTCATCACCTCGTCGTACTTGAGGACGTCCTTGCGGATCTCGGCGTTGCGTCCCTCGACCGTGTTCTGGGCCCGCTCGATGGCCTTGGAGACCATCTTGGCCTCGATCGCCTCGTCCTCGGGCATGGTGCGGTCCATGACCCACGACACGGCCCCGGTGGCGAAGAGGCGCAGCAGGTCGTCCTCGAGCGAGAGGTAGAAGCGGCTCTCGCCGGGGTCGCCCTGACGGCCGGAGCGCCCGCGCAGCTGGTTGTCGATGCGCCGCGAGTCGTGGCGCTCGGTACCGAGCACGTACAGTCCGCCCTCGGCGCGCACCTCGTCACCCTCGGCCTCGCAGATCGGGCGAAAGACCGCGGCGGCCTTCTGGTAGGCCTCGTCGAACTCCTCGGTGCCCGGGGTGAAGCCCTGAGCCAGCGCCTCGCGGTGGGCCAGTCCCTCGTAGTTGCCGCCCAGCACGACGTCGACGCCGCGCCCGGCCATGTTGGTGGCGACCGTGACGGCGTGCTTGCGACCGGCCTGGGCCACGATCTCGGCCTCGCGGAAGTGCTGCTTGGCGTTGAGGACCTCGTGCACGATGCCGGCCTTGGAGAGGGCCCGCGACAACAACTCGGACTTCTCCACCGACGCCGTACCGAGCAGCACCGGTTGCCCCCGGTCGCTGCGCTCGCGCACGTCGTCGACGATGGCGTTGAACTTGGCCTCTTCGGTCTTGAAGATCAGGTCCGGCTGGTCGATGCGGATGAGCTCGCGATTCGAAGGGATCGGCACCACGGACAGCCCGTAGGTGTTGCCGAACTCGCTGGCCTCGGTCTCGGCCGTACCGGTCATGCCGGCCATCTTCTCGTAGAGGCGGAAGTAGTTCTGCAGGGTGACCGTCGCCCAGGTGTGGTTCTCCTCCTGGATGCGCACACGTTCCTTCGCTTCGACGGCCTGGTGCAGGCCATCGGACCAGCGCCGCCCCTCGAGGGTGCGCCCGGTGAACTCGTCGACGATCTTCACCTCGCCGGCGTCGACCAGGTACTCCTTGTCGCGGTGGAAGAGCTCCTTGGCCCGCAGGGCCTGGCCCAGCTGGTGCACGTAGTTGGTCGCCACGGCGTCGTAGAGGTTGTTGACGCCGAGCAGCTTCTCCACCTTCTCGATGCCGGCCTCGGTCGGCACCACGGTCATCTTCTCCTCGTCGACCTCGTAGTCGGTGTCGCGCGTGAGCGACCTCGCGATGGAGGCGAACTGGTAGTAGAGCTTGGTGACGTCGGCGGCCGGTCCCGAGATGATCAGCGGCGTGCGGGCCTCGTCGATGAGGATCGAGTCGACCTCGTCGACGATGGCGTAGGGATGACCGCGCTGGACCATGTGCTCGCGGCGCCGGGCCATGTTGTCACGCAGGTAGTCGAAGCCGAACTCGGTGTTGGTGCCGTAGGTCACGTCGCAGTTGTAGGCCGCGCGCTTGTCCTCGAAGGCGTCGAGGTCCGGCCCGACGCGGCCCACGGTCAAGCCCAGCCAGCGGTGTAGCTCGCCCATCCAGTTGGCGTCGCGGGTGGCCAGGTAGTCGTTGACGGTCACGACGTGCACGCCCTTGCCGGCCAGGGCGTTGAGGTAGACGGGCAGCGTCGATACGAGGGTCTTGCCCTCACCGGTCTTCATCTCGGCGATCCACCCGAAGTGCAGAGCCATGCCGCCCATGAGCTGGACGTCGTAGTGGCGTTGACCGAGCACGCGGGTGGCGGCCTCGCGCACGACGGCGAAGGCGTCGATCAGGATGTCGTCCAGCGACTCGCCGTCGGCGATGCGGCTGCGGAAGATGTCGGTCTGGGCCTGGAGCTCGGCGTCGCTCATCGCCGCCATCTCGTCGGCCAGCTCGTTGATCGGCCCCACCAGCTCGGCGAGCTGACGCACCCGCTTGCCCTCGCCGACCTTCAAGATCTTGTTAAATACACCCATATCGAGTCTCAGCCTAACGGTCGACGGTACGTTTCCATAGGGCTGCGAGTGTCTGACCTGGTCTTTGACCCCACACCTGCCTGCAGCGGTGTCCGCGCGCGCCGCCGGCAGCACGAGGCTCTCCGACGACGAAACCGCACACTTCACCGGCTCCCGGGACGACCACGTTGGCCGTATCGGGGCAGGACTTACTTCTAAACCGCGCCATGCTCAGCGTCGATAAGACGCCTTACGTGGGTCGTTTCGCCCGCGACTGGCATCGACTTGCAACCACAGAACCACTCGCAGCCCTGCCCGCCATTCTAAACACTCTTGGGCCTGTCGCTGGCCGGGGTGATCAGGGCCAGGAAGAGGCGCAGTCCCAGCACCAGCGCGGCCAGGGGCACCAGCAGGCGGCGCGCGCCGCGGGCCGTCTGCAGCTCGAATCGCAACGCGCTCTTGTGGTGGGCGATGATCATCACGCGCGAGGCCCGCTGTCGCGACAGGCCTTCGATGTGGGTGACGACCGCCCCGTCGACGGCGGCGACGCCGTAGCCGTGCTGGCCCACCTGCCAGCAGAGCGCCATGTCCTCGGCGAACATGAAGTAGCGCTCGTCGAAGCCGCCGACCTCTTCGAAGACGTCGCGGCGGATCAGGAAGCAGGCCCCCGACACCCAGTCGACCGAGCCGTCGGAACGCGGGGAACGGTAGATGCGCGTGGCCGGGTTCGACGGCCACGGCGACTCCAGCAGGGCGTGCGCCCCGGCCAGCCACATGTTCGGAAAGACCCGGTGCGACGGGTAGATCGTGCCGTCGGGCCGCTCGATCTGGGGTCCGACGACGGCGACGTGGGGGTGTTCGTCGAGATACGTCACCAGGGCCGAGACGGCCCCCTCATGAAGCACCAGGTCGGGATTGCAGACGAGCAGGTATTTGGTCAGTCCGGTGGCCGCGGCGCCGCGGTTGACCCCGCGCCCGTAGCCCAGGTTCTGACGGGGTTCGACGAGGACCACGCCGCGCTCGCCCAGTGCCGGCGACGTGGAGCCGGCCAGTCCGTTCTCCACCACCACGATGCGAGTGACGCCGTTGTCGTGCAGGGAGTCGATGCAACCGGAGAGGGCCGCGCCGGCGTGATAGTCGACGACCACGCACGCGACGTCGGCCGAGGGCTCGCTCACGGCCGCGGTCCGTCGTGAACCCGGCGCGCGTCGAGGAGCCGCTCGACGCCGTGGTGCCAGTCGGGCAGGGCCGTCCACTCCTGCGCCGACCACTTCTCACAGCTGAGGTCGGCACGTGCGGGCCGCGTCGCGAGCGGCGCCGGATCGAGTTCGTCGCTCGTGATCGCCGTCGCGAAGTCATCGCCGCGCCCGAGGGACCGCCCGGCGAACTCGGCCACCTCGAACCAGGTCGTGGTGCCGGCGTTCGCGACGTGCCAGGTGCCGCCGGGGCGCTGGCGAACCAGCACGACCAGGGCACGCGCGAGGTCGCTCGCCACGGTCACCGTGCCGACCTGGTCGTTGACGAAACGCACCCGCTCGCCGCGCTCGGCCCGATCGGCGATCACGTCCAGCACGTTCTTACCCCGCACGCCCATGACCCACGACGTGCGAACGATGGTGTCCTGCGCGCGACAGCGCAGCTCGCCGGCGCGCTTGGAGGCGCCGTAGACGTTCAAGGGGCCGGTCGGGTCCTCCTCGACGTAGGGGGCGCCCTTGGCGCCGTCGAAGACGTAGTCGGTCGACACCGTGATCAGGTGGGCCCCGATGGAGGCGGCGACCTGCGAGATCGACGCGACGGCGAGGTCGTTGGCCGCGTAGCACTCGTCGACCTCGATCTGAGCGCGGTCGACGGCCGTGTAGGCCGCGAGGTTCACGATCACGTCGGGCCGGCTGGCCTCGAGGGCGCGTCGCACGGCGTCGCGATCGGTCACGTCGAGGTCGCGCCGGGTCAGAGCCAGAACCTCGAACTCGCCCGCGTCGACGGGCCGGGCGTCGGGCTGGAACGTCCCGTCGCCCCCGGGCGGCGTCTCGCCGCGCAACGTGTCGACCAGGTCGAGGCCCACCTGGCCGGCGCCGCCGGTCACCAGGACTCGGGTGGCCGTCACCGCGCGGACCCGACCGGGCGCACGTGCACGACATCGCCGGTCGACACCGCGACCTCAACCCCATCGACGTCGACGATCAGCCGTCCGGAGTCGTCGACGTCGCGGGCCTCGCCCTCGAGCAGGTCGTTGGTGCGTTCCACGACGACGCGACGTCCCAGCGTGACCAGGGCCCGTCGGTACTCGTCGCGCAGCCTCGAGCGGCCCTCGTCGCTCTCGAGCAACGCGTAACGCCACTCGAGCTCTTCGAGCACGATGTCGAGCAGTCCTCGCGCGGCCATCGTGATCGAGCTCTCGGCGAGCACGTCGGTCGCGACCAGCTCGGGCGGATGCTCGCTCAAGTTGATGCCGAGGCCGACGACCACGGCGAAGCCGGGGTCGGCGACGACCTCGGCGAGCGTTCCGGCCAGCTTGGCGTCGTCGACCACGAGGTCGTTGGGCCACTTGAGGCCGGGGCGCAACCCGCAGAGGCGCACGAGGGCCGCCCGGGCCGCGAGCGACGCGGCGGCGACGACCAACTGCACCTGGTCGAGCTCGAGCGACGGGCGAAGCAGCACCGAGCAGAGCAGCGACGTGCGCGCCGGCGCCACCCACGAACGCTCGAGTCGGCCCCGTCCGGCGCTCTGGAAGTCGGCGAAGACCACGAGGCCCTCGTCAGCCCCCTCGCGGGCGCGCCGCGCCAGCCAGGCGTTGGTCGAGTCGATCTCCACCAGGTGCTCGACGCGCCAGATCATTTGCTCCACCATTGGAACATTAGAGTTTCACTGACGAGTGCTAGATATTGTCAGTCCCCGTACGGAGGTTCGAGTGCTACAGAAAGTCCTGATCGCCAACCGAGGCGAGATCGCGGTGCGCATCATGCGCACCTGTCGAGAGATGGGCATTTCCACCGTGGCCGTCTACTCCGAACTCGATCGCGACGCCCTGCACGTTCGCCTGGCCGACGAGGCCTACGCCCTCGGCGGCCAGAGCGCCGCCGAGAGCTACCTGAACACCGAGGCCCTGCTCAGCGCCATCGACCGCAGCGGGGCCGATGCGGTGCACCCCGGTTACGGCTTCTTCTCCGAGAACACCGACTTCGCGCGGGCCATCACGTCGCGGGGCGTGACCTTCGTCGGGCCGCCGCCCGAGGCCATCGAGGTCATGGGCGACAAGATCTCCTCGCGCGTCGCCGCCGAGAAGGCCGGGGTCGCGGGCGTGCCCGGACGCAGCGAGAGTCTCAAGAGCGCCAAGGAGGTGGTGGCCTTCGCCAAGTCGGCCGGCTGGCCGGTCGCGATCAAGGCGGCCTACGGCGGCGGCGGTCGGGGCATGAAGGTGGTGGACGGGCCCGACGGGGCCCAGGAGGCCCTCGAGAGCGCCCAGCGCGAAGCGCAGAGTTACTTCGGACGTTCCGAGTGCTACGTCGAGCGCTACCTCGCCGCGCCGCGCCACGTCGAGATGCAGATCCTCGCCGACCAGCACGGCCACACCCTCTGGCTCGGCGAGCGCGACTGCTCGGCCCAACGACGCCACCAGAAGCTCATCGAGGAGTCGCCGGCCCCCGACTTCCCCGACGCCGTGCGCCAGGCCATGGGCGCGGCGGCCGTCAAGGTCGCGCTCGCGTGCGGCTACGTCAACGCCGGCACCGTCGAATTCCTCTACCAGGACGGCCAGTTCTACTTCTTGGAGATGAACACCCGCCTGCAGGTGGAGCACCCCGTGACCGAGCTGGTGAGCGGCCTCGACCTCGTCGAATGGCAGCTGCGCATCGCGGCCGGCGAAGCGCTCGACTTCACCCAGGACGAGGTTCGACGCCAGGGCCACGCCATTGAGGTGCGCATCAACGCCGAGGACCCCGCGCAGGGCCGCTTCAGCCCGTCGCCGGGCACCCTCACCCGCTTCGACCAGCCGAGCGGACCGGGTGTGCGTCTCGACGCCGGCTACGCGGCCGGCGACACGGTGTCGCAGTACTACGACAATCTGATCGCCAAGCTCATCGTCTGGGGCGGCGATCGAGAGAAGGCCCGTCGCCGGCTGCTGCGCGCGATCGAGGAGACTCACATCGAGGGCGTCGCGACGACGTTACCCGCGGACGTCGTCATCTTGACGAGCGAGGAGTTCGTCAACGCGACCCACTCCACGAACTGGGTCGAGGAGAGCCTGGACTTCTCCCAGCTGGTGAGCGCCGGTCCGGTGCTCTCGGTGGGTGACGGTCCGGTGCGCAAGGACGTCACCGCCGAGGTCGACGGTCGGCGCATCACGGTCTCGCTCTGGATGCCCGACGCCACCGAGGACGGTCTGCCCCGCCCCACCAGCACGGCCGCCAAGCCCCGGCGCCAGCACCACGCGGGGGTCCTGGGCAGCGGGTCGAGCGCGGTGAGCGTGCCCATGCAGGGCACCATCGTCAAGGTCAGCGTCGAAGTGGGCCAGGAGGTCGAGGCCGGCCAGACGGTGATGATCCTGGAGGCGATGAAGATGGAGAACTCCGTGAACGCCGAGCGGGCCGGTGTCGTCAAGAGCATCAACGTGACCTCGGGCGACTCGGTCAGCGCCGGCGACGTCGTGGCGGTGATCGAATGAAGGCCGCTGACATCGCCGCCCGGGCCATCGACGACGCCAGCGAGACGTTGATCGAACTGAGCCACTTCATCCACGCCCACCCCGAGCTCGGTTACGAGGAGTTCGTCAGCGCCGAGGCCGTCGCCGTGGCGGCGGAGAACGCCGGCTTCGAGGTCGAGCGCGACATCGCGGGGCGCCCCACCGCCTTTCAAGCGACCGTGGGCACCGGCGAACTGCACATCGCCTTCTGCGCCGAATA
>Ga0187847_10001847_pt1 | contig 18094 bp, 10 predicted proteins | sample June2016WEW_4_10_FD_132458 | JGI IMG/M metagenome (GOLD analysis project Ga0187847, IMG submission 132458) | Peatland microbial communities from SPRUCE experiment site at the Marcell Experimental Forest, Minnesota, USA - June2016WEW_4_10 | ecosystem: Environmental > Terrestrial > Soil >...
CAGGCCGGGCTCGACAATCTTTTCCGAATCGCCGTTGCGCTCCTTGCGCGGCGGCCTGATGCGCATGATTTCGTCGGGCGTCATCAGCGGTCGTTCGATGTGGTCCACGCTGGCGTTCACGTGGCCCATGACGGGCGAAAAGCGCGAGCCGGAGAAGTTGTAGCTGGCCTTCTGGACGGTCTTGGTGCCGGTCATCTTGGACAGCAGGTCGGCTGTCTCGTACTGGTTCGGAGCGAACGCGATCCGGATGTGGCAATTGGAAACGATGCTCTCGTTTTGGCCGTAGGCGTCCACGATCTGGCGGATGTCCTGGGTGATGAGGTACGCCTTGAGACCGTACCCGGCCATGTAGGAAAGCGCGTCGGCGAAGACTTCCATTCGGTTGAGGCTGGGAAATTCGTCGATCAGGAGCAGCAGCCGATGCTTGTTCCGCTTCTGTTCGGCGCCTTCAAATGCCATCCGCTCAGTCAGCCGATTCACGACCATGGTGAACATGAGCCGGATCAGCGGGCGGAGGCGGATCTTGTCCGATGGTGGCACGACCAGGTACAGCGACACGGGCTCCTCGCGATTCACCAGGTCGGCGATGGTGAAATCGCTGGCCGAGGTGTTGCTGGCCACGACGGGGTCGCTGTACAGGGTGAGCGCGGTCTTGGCGGTCGAAAGCACGCCGCCGAAATCGCGCTCTTCCTTGTCGAGCATTTCCTGAACTTTTTCGCGCACGGTTGGATGCGTGGCCGTGAGTTCGCCAGTGGGCATCCGCCACCTGTGCTTGTGTTCGGGGTCGTGCGGGTAATTAAGCAGCTCGCCTTCGAGGGTCTCGCGGAAGCTGCACCCTGGACGCGTGAACGCGTTCGCCAAATCGGACAGACAAGCGACGCGGCCGTCGGCGGCGGCAGCGTAGCAGGCGTGCAGAATCATGCCAGTCGTGATGGAAACGGCCGCATCTTGCCAGTACCGCTCCTGTGGACTGTCTTCGCCGGTGCGCACGATCATGTTGGCGACGTTCTGCGCGTCGGCGACATCGCGATTCGTGTTGAGGCGAACCTCGGCAAGGGGATTGAAGCGCGAGGAACCGCCCTCCTCGACCGGCGAGAATTTGAAGGAGAGGTGGCCGCGCTCACTGCGGAAACCTGCCGTCTTGGCCCAGTTCTCACCTTTGATGTCATAGACGACCGCGCTCTCTTCCCACGCGAGGAGCGTCGGAATTACAAGCCCGACGCCTTTGCCGCTGCGCGTCGGGGCGAAGGCGAGCACATGCTCGGGGCCGTTGTGCCGGAGGTAGTGCAGGTGTCGCGTGCGCTCGTCGTACCAACCGCCGACGTAGACTCCGCGGTCGGCGTCGAGCAACCCGGTCGCGCGAATGTCCTCCTCGGTAGCCCATCGCGCCGAGCCGTGAAGGTCTTCGGCGTTCTTGGATAGCCGCCGCGCGCGGCGGCCGGCGGCGACGAAGAAGAAAGCTACCGAGAGGATCGCGCCGCCAAACACGATCATTTCGCCCTCGAACAGCGGCTGGCGAATGCGCGGGTCTTTCGAGGTGCAGGATCGCCAGCCCCAGATGGCCCAGTGGAACGGTTCGTAGACGGCGTAGGTGGGCGTGCGTACCAGCGGGCTGCCGAGTGCGGGCTGGTATTGGAAACGGGACGCGATGTACTGCGTCGCGAGCGAACTGAAGAGGACGAGGACGATCAACCCCAAGGTGCTCGCAACCCAGTTGTAGGAGCCCATGAAACCGGGTTTGCTTGGAGTTCGATAGAGACTCGGCTGAGGAGCGTTCATAGCCGTGCCTCCTCGATGTGGGCGGCGCAGATGCCGCCGGGATGAGTGGGGCGCCATTCGAGGACCAGCGCTCGGCCGCAGTCGGGGCAGCGGATTTCGGAAGGGTCGTCGGTCTGGAAGTTCCGGCCGCAGATGCAGGTGAATTCGTAGACGGAGTAAGTTGGCATGGTTGGTCTCCGATAGCTCTCTTCAACGGCCCATGCCGCGGCCTTTGGTACGCCGGTGAGCGTCGCGCACGGTGCCCTTTTGGTTCGAGTACGCGACGACGACGTTCTCGCCAATACCCGGCTGCGGGTCCAGCAGGTGCTTCATGTGGGCGACAGCCGACACGGGCGAGAGCCGTTGAACCACGTGAAGGTCCGTCTCGCCGATGATCTCGCCTCGGTAGTTGCCGCTCGCCGTAAGTGCAGTGCGCGTTTTCGCGTTTTCTCCGAGCGCCTGCGCTGCGAGTGCCTTCGCCGCCGCGAACGACTTTTGGAGATCGTCGCGGCTGGGAACTGCGGCGCTGTTCGGCGCGATTCCAACCGGCGTGCGCCGGTCTTCGCCGGGCTCCTTGCCGTGCACCAGTACGGTTTCGCTGCCGGGTTCGTGGCGAACCGTCCCGCGGGTGGACTCCCATTCCGTGCCCGGCCCGACAGCCTGTTCGTCTTCTTTCAACTGTCGCGTTTCGTCGTCGAGTTCCGTCCTTTGCTGCTCAGGCTCGATCGAGTCCGGAGAGGCCTCAATCGCTTGCGCCCTGGTCTTCTCGCGTTCGAGCGTAAGCAGGTAATCGGTTGCGGCCGATGCGTCATGGGCCGCGCGAAAGATCTCGTTCTTGTCCTCGCGCAGCGCCTTGATCCACGACCCAACATAAGCGGCGTGGCTGGCCGGATCGTGTGGAATGCCGCGTTCCGCCGCCAGGAAAACGCTGGCCAGTTCCGCGCGCAGTTCCTCGCGGGCGTAGTTGACGTCGCCGAAGCGATAGGAATCCGTGAGCGTGGACCGGTTGAGACGGCTCTGGTGGCCGGTCCAGTGGGCCAGTTCGTGAAGGGCCGTCCCGTAATAGCCCGGCGCGTCTTTGAACGCGTTCCTCGGTGGCAGGTGGATGCTGTCCGTGCCGGGGCGGTAAAACGCCTGGTCGGCTTGGTCGTGAACAATAGTCGCTCCCGAGTTTGCCAGGATGCGTTCGCCGGCCTGAGCGGTTTCGAACGCGCTGTGCTGGCGCGGCGCATAGGCGGGAATGCCGCCGATCTGCTTCGCGTTAAAAACGGTGTAGACGCGCCGAACCAACCGAGGCTGTTCCTTGGCACCGGCGGTGTCGTCCGTTCGGTCGCCGCCGCGCTCAGCCTGCGGATTGGCTTGCCAGAACTCGATCTGGGTGCCCTTCTCGCCTTGGCGGACCTGCCAGCCTTGCGCAGCGGCCTGCCGGTACGTCAACCAACGCGGGTCGTCGAACTCGCGGCGGATGGCCGTGGCCATCAGATGGAGCGCATTGCCGCCGCGATAAGCTCGGCCAGTCGTGGGATTCTGCGGAATCCCCGCGCCATCCCAAGGCTTCTGCCAAGGGGCGACGCCCTGTTCGAGCATTCGAACGATAGAATCCGTAACTTCTTGCCGAAAGTCGCGATTCTGTTGGGCTTTCGATTGGGCGGGCGAACTCATTGGCGTTTCTCCCCGCCCGGCTCAGGCGCCGTTTCAGTATCGAATTCCGATTCCGGCAGTTCGTCTTCGAAGCCCGAATCGGTCAGCGGCTCGGCTCCGAAATCGTCAAAGCCCGGTTGCCGCTTCTGCGTTTCGCGGTGTTGCATATTCCCTCACCTTCTGTGAGCGTCCTCACAAACCGAGTTGCATCGCGGCGTGTGGCACTCACAGTAGGTAGGGCGCGGGAAGAGACAAATGAGACAGCGAGGAGCATGGCGTTCGGGGTTGCCGGGTATCTATCACAGTCACCCCTGCTTGGGGGGAGGAACGCTGGCGCAGAAACGTTCCGTCACCGTGTTGCCAGCTATTTCCGAGTGGGCGCTAATCGGGTGCGGCGGCGGATGGGACGCCGCTCTGAATGAGGAAACCAGAGAAGTCCGATGGGGGGAGAAACTGATGCTATTCGTGGTAACATCTCCGTAGTCTTGGGAGGAAGACCATGCGCGTGCAGCGCTATTTGCTGGTGATTTTGGCCGCAGCTTGTTTGGCGTTCGGCCAGACCTACACGATCAATACAATCGCCGGGGGCGGCTTGCCGGTTAATATCCCAGGCACGTCCGCCTATCTGGGACAGGCGGCCCTTGGGGGCAGTGTTGCGGTCGACGCCAGCGGCGATGCCTTTATCACGCTCCAGGACTACAACGTAGTCGTGCGCTGGGCTAGTTCAACCCAGGCCCTGACCCTCGTGGCGGGGAATGGGACGGTAGGTTTCAGCGGTGACAGCGGCCCGGCCACCAGTGCCCAGCTCAATGGCCCAAGCAGCGTAGCAGTGGACTCCGCCGGCAACTTGTATATATCGGATGCGAACAACAACCGCGTTCGCAAAGTCTCTAATGGCGTGATCACTACTGTTGCGGGGAATGGGGCGCCTGGCTTCAGTGGCGACAACGGCCCAGCCACCAGCGCGGAGTTGGAGGTGCCGTACGGTGTCGCCGTGGACTCCGTCGGCAACCTATACATCGCCGACACAAACAACTACCGCATCCGCAAAGTCTCGAACGGCGGGATCACTACGGTTGCTGGGAACGGGACGCTAGGCTTCAGCGGCGACGGCGGCCCAGCCACCAACGCGGAGTTGGGGCAGCCATGGGGCATCGCTGTGGATTCCGCCGGCAGCCTATACATCGCCGACGCGAACAACCTCCGGATCCGCAAGGTTTCCGGCGGCGTGATCACCACGATTGTGGGGAACGGGACGCTAGGCTTCAGCGGCGACGGCGGCCCAGCCACCAGCGCGGAGTTAGATGCCCCATGGGGTGTCGCCCTGGACTCCACCGGCAACCTCTACATTGCGGACTGGATGAGCAACAGCGTCCGCAAGGTCTCTAACGGCGTAATCAACACCGTGGCAGGGAACGGGGCGCTAGGCTTCAGCGGCGACAACGGCCCAGCCACCAGCGCGGAGTTCCACCACCCTCGCGGCGTCGCCGTGGACTCCGCTGGCAACCTCTACATCGCCGACGGCAGCAACGGCCGCCTCCGCAGGGTTTCGAACGGGGTTATCACTACGGTGGCCGGTGGAGGCTCGCCAGTCGGCCTCGACGGCCCTGCCAGCAGCGCCCAGCTAGATCTTCCGCCGACCATTGCCGCAGATGCCGCAGGCAGCCTCTACATCGCGGAATACCTGTACTCTCTTGTCCTAAAGGTCTCCGACGGAGTGAGCACTACGGTGGCGGGAAATGGCATGTATGGCTTCAGCGGCGACGGCGGCCCAGCCACCAGCGCGGAGTTGGAGGGGCCATACGGCGTCGCCATGGGCTCCTCCGGCAACCTCTACATTGCCGACGATACTCGCGTCCGAGAGGTCTCTAATGGTGTGATTACCACGGTGGCGGGGAACGGGATGCGGGGCTTCAGCGGCGACAATGGCCCAGCCACCAGCGCCCAGTTGGGCGGCGCCACGAATGTCGCCGTGGACGCTGCCGGCAACCTGTACATCTCGGACTCTGGTAACTATCGCGTCCGCAAGGTTTCAAATGGCGTGATCAGTACCGTGGCGGGAAACGGGACATCTGGCTCCAGCGGCGACGGCGGCCCGGCGACCAGCGCCGAGCTGTCGAATGTCTCTGCCATCGCCGTGGACTCCTCCGGCAACCTATATGTCGCGGGAACTGGTGGCGTCCGCGAGGTCTCGAACGGCATAATCACCACAGTCGCAGACGGCGGATATGGTTTCGGTGGCGACAACGGCCCGGCCACCAACGCGCAGCTCCGCAACCCGAGCGGCATAGCCGTGGACTCCATCGGTAGCCTTTACATTGCGGACTCTGGCAACAGTCGAGTCCGCAAAGTTTCTAACGGCGTGATTACAACGGTGGCAGGGAACGGAACCGCAGGTTTCGGCGGCGATAACGGTCAGGCCCTCAGCGCCGAGCTAGATGACCCCATCGGAGTCGCCGCGGACTCGGCCGGCAATGTCTACATCGCGGATATGCTCAACGACCGCGTCCGAATTCTAGCTCCTTCAGGTCCAGCTGCCTGCTCCCCTGCCTCCGTCAGCCCCAGCGCCTTGTCGCCGTCGGCTTCCGGGGGAAACCTCACTGTGAACATCCAGGCCGGCGCCTCCTGCCCATGGGCGGTCCAAAGCCTGCCGCAATGGATCACATATTCCGGCAACGCTGTCGGCACTGGGCCAGCGACGATCACCGTCGCCGTCGCGGCCAACTCGGGTGCGGCTCGCTCCACAGTCATTTCCATTGCCGGCCTGCTGGTCTCCGTCTCGCAAGCGGGCGCGGGCGGCGCTCCCCCGTCCATCACCCCCGGCGGGGTCGTGAACGACGCCAGCTATACCGCGCCGGTGGCCCCCGGCAGTATCGCCGCGGCATTCGGGGATTTTATACTGGCCTCGCCGATCACGGACAATAGCTCACCACTTCTTACCAGCCTCTCCGGGATTTCTTTGCAGTTCGGAACCGGCCCGCTGGCCCCACTGTTTTACGCCAGCGCCGGACAGATCAACTTCCAGGTTCCCTGGGAGCTGGCCGGACAATCGCAGACCACCCTGACCGCCGCTCTCAACGGTGCTAGCAGCGCTGCCCAGACCGTGAGTCTTGCACCCTTCGCGCCGGCAATCTTCACCACTAATGGCCAAGGGACCGGACCGGGCGCCATCCTGGATTCCAACTATCATTTGGTCTCATCGACAAACCCGACGACCGCGGGAGCCACAATTCTGATCTACTGCACTGGTCTTGGACCGGTCACAAATCAGCCCCCGACCGGTTCGCCTGGTCCTAGCGGTCCACTTGCATGGACAACCATGACGCCAACCGTGACAATCGGGGGCGCATTGGCTAATGTTCAGTTTTACGGCCTCGCGCCCGGATACGTAGGCCTATATCAAGTGAATGCGCAGGTGCCGGTGGGGTCAGCAAGTGGAGACTCGGTGCCGATCGCGATTTCGATCGGCGGAGTGGACAGCCAGACCGGAGTTACGGTTGCGGTCGCCCCAGGGGTCTCCGCCACAGGCCCGTCGGTTACCTCGCTTTCGACGGCGACGCCCCTGCCGCTGACGCCCTTGTACATCGCTACCAGCGGCGTGAACCCGAGCGCGCCGCTAACCGTTCAGTTTGCGAACGCTGCGGGTTTCGCTTTCAGCGAATCACCGATCCGCATTGGGTCAGACGGGACCGTTGTGGCAGCCGTGCCGCTGTATGTCACCCCCGGAACGGGAGTGATCGGCCCAGGATCGGTGCTCCTCAGCCTTACCCAGAACGGTATAACGACCCCGCCGGCTGCGGTTACTATCCAGGACCTGCCCTCGGTCAGCGCCTACGGCGTCCAGCCGGGTCAGATCAGCCATGCTGTGCTCGACGCGAATGCCATGATTCTCTCCAGACGGTTGAACGAATTCCAAGCGTTGCAGCTACTTGCGGGCAATGCCATAGATACTTCGAAAGCTCAGGCGGCAGTGAAGTCCCTTCTGAGCGCCATGGTCCAGGCCCAAATCGATATAGATCAGGTCGCCAACGACCCATCGCTAGCGATTCCTGCCGCCGTTGCCAAGAACGGATCGCTCAGCTCATTTGACGCGAGTTCCCTCGATCTCATGGATCGTGTGACCGCCGTCTTCCTTACGCAGACCTTCGGTACGTTATTGAGCCAGGCGCCTCAAACAAGCCCCTCTTTGCGCGCGCTGCTTCTCGAAGCATACCGCCCGGCTGATTCAGGCAGTTCTCTCTTGGATGTACTGGCAATCCTTACGCCTCTAGAGAAGGCCAATGTGGCAACCGGGCTCGCCGATACCTTCGTCACCTTGACGAAGAATGCATTGCAAGGCAATTCGACGACCTTGCTACAACTCATGGACCAAGTAACAGCGAGCGTCGGAGGCCCGACGTCACTTATCGGGACCGTTGCCCAGAACCCACTCGTTGGCGCCTGGGGCGCGGCCATTTCGAATGTCTACTTAGTGACGAACGACATCGTGGACGTTCTTGCGTTCGGGGGGGCAGCGGTAACCAATAACCAGGCTCTCTGGAACGCAGCTATTGACGAAATGCAACAGAATACCCAAGCGAATATGGTAGCTCTGGCCAGTCTAACAGCGGCGTACCCCCCGATTGCGGGAACGAACTTTGCGCTCGGCGTTTCGGCGGTTGCGACACTAATTAACGTGGGGTCTAACATTAACGCGATTATGGGCCCGCAGACAGATGCTGGGACCTCGATTATCGGCAATTCGCAACTTACGCCAACTATCATTACATCTGACCTCTTAAGCGGCGACGGGAATGTCGATCTCTCTGGCGACAGTTATGTCAGGCAGGCTGGCGTCACGTTTCAGCTGGGTGGCACCACAACGCTTAACTCGTTGACCGCCGTGAACGGCGATTATAGTGTGCTATTCCCGATCGGAGTGGCGGGCATTAACTACTCTAACACCCAGGCTCAAGTAGTCGACCCAATTAGCGGGCAGACGCTCGGTTCCTATTCAGTGAACTTGAGCAATCCGACAGTTGATAACCAGTTTCCCCCAGTGACTGCAAACTACCCCAGCGAGCCGTCAGGGTACATTGAGAGCCAATGTCAAGAAATTCTCGGGGCTTCTGACTTGTTTATATACGACGACATCTTACTTATTGGGGACTCGGAATCTACGGATCCGTACCTGGCGTCGCTCATTTCTCCGGCGCAAGCTTTCGCCTATCTCGCGGGAGATCTCGCTGAGAGGACCTCTGTGCTGACTTCTAGTGGTTGCTGGGCTGAGCTCGACTCCATCCCGCAAAGTTCACCGAAGTGGCCTTGACCCAGCACCACTTGGGAACACGCCGAGGGCTCTTCGCTGAGACAGTGGGCCCGGTGGTGGAGTACACAAATTCTGCAGGGCTGATAATTCGAGTAGTCCGAATAATCCGATGCCGCCGGGTGGTGCCGTAGTTATCCTCTGTACGGGCCTTCGGCCGTTCCTTCGGCCCTCGCCGGGATGAACGCGCTTGCAGTCGTGAACGCAGGTGCTGCTCAGGTGCGCGTCACCGGCTGCGACCGCGACCGTTATCAAGCGACGCTCGCCCTTGATCGAAGCGCAAAGACACTCGCTCGCCAATCTGTATGTCGCGGCCCAGCGAACTCGACGATACAACGAAGAAGCTGTTCGCCGCGGTCGCAAACGCGACGTGCTCTTGATCCATCGCAACGGCCCTGCCAGTGACCTGACCCGTCTGCGGTGGCGTGCGCTCGGTGATCGGCATTTCTCGAATGGCGATCCCCGTTGTGCGCATGTACGCCGCCGCCATCTTCGCGACTTCCTCGCGGCTCGGCGATGCTCGTGGTGCTGTTCGTTCGATGTCCAGATCGTCTTTGTCCGATACCGGCGCTGCCCCCTGTTGATCGCCTTTGTCGAGGTCCAGGAGCGAGTTGATTTCAGCCTGGCGGGCGAGAAGCTGTTTGAGGTGCTCCTCGTGCTCGAATGGGCGATTCGCCTGCGTCTGGTAGTCGGTAAGTTCTTTCTCGATGCGGGCGACGCGGTTTCGCTGATCGTCGGCGAGTTTGTCCAGGTTCCGCAACGCGTGCTCGATGCTCTGCACCGTGCCAACCGGATTCGCGGCGTTCAGGTTCGCGGAGTACGTCGCCTGTCCGCGAACGAACAGGTCCGGGATGCGTTCGTCCTGTTGGACCAGCCCGAATCCGTCGGCCTTCCCCCTGCTCAATATCTCGAAGCCCCGGAAAGAGGCGTGCGGCTGCATGGTCTGATCGTCCCGCCAAGAGAGTACGGCGAAGGTCAGGGCCTTGGCCGCTTCCTCGCGGGCGCCTTTGCCGGAGAAGACGCGGTTGCCGACCATCATGGTGAACTCGTCAGAGTCGTTGGCATTCCTGGTTGCGATGTCGGCTTCTATGCGCGCGAGGTGCTGTTTCGCGTCCGTGATCTGCCGCGGCAGGTCCTGAATCTGCCAGCGGATCTGACGCTGCTGGCTGGCGTACACGGCGCGCAGTTGGTCCAGCTTGCGAACCTCGGTATCGATCTTGATCTTCTCGACGACGGCGGGATTGCCGGACGCGATGGCCTTGATCTCCGCGTAGGTAAGCGCGCCGCCTTCCAGATCCTCGGCCGCGCGCACAGTCGTTTCTCCCCGCATCACCTGCTGGATGAAGCGGGCCTTGGTTTCCAGGGTTTGCCACATGTAGGCGTCGAACGAACCCTCGGTGACGTAGCGGAGGATCTGCACCTGCTGGCTCCCGTTGCCCTGGCGCAGAATACGGCCTTCGCGTTGCTCGATGTCGCGTGGACGCCACGGCGCGTCGAGGTGATGGAGCGCCACGAGGCGCCGCTGAACGTTCGTGCCGGCGCCCATCTTCTCCGTCGAACCGAGCAACACGCGAACGCGCCCGGCATTGACGGCGTCGAAGAGCAGCTTTTTGGCGGTGTCGGTCTCGGCGTCGTGGATAAATGCGATCTCGCCGGCGGGAATGCCAGCTTTGACGAGCTTCGAGCGAATATCGTCGTAGATGTTGAAGCGGTCGGGATCGGGCGTGGAAAGGTCGCTGAAGACAAGCTGGGTCGAGCGTTCGGCATGGGTCGCGTGCCAGATGTTGACGATGCGGGAAACGGCGAGGTTGATTTTGGTCTCCGCTGCCGGCTCCGCGAAAGGATCGACGAGCCGCATGTCGAGCGCCGCCTTCCGGCCTTCGCCGGTGATCTTCAGCATGTTGTCGACTGACGGGTCCACGCGCTCCCGCTTCAACCGCTCTGCGCGCTCCGTCAAAGTTCGGATGAACTCCTTCAGTTCCGGGCTGGCGGGCGCCCCTGCGATCGCCGGTTTCCCGTTTGCGAGCTCGGGGCGCGGCAGGTTGAGCATGTCAGCCGTCTGCACGTCGGCCACCGTGCGGAAAACGGATAGCAGCTCGGGCAGATTGATGAACTTGGCGAACCGGGTGTGCATGCGGTATCCCGATCCGTCAGGGGCGAGTTCCAGAGATGTCACAGATTCGGCGAAATTCGCGGCCCACGCATCGAAGTGCTCCACGTTGCGCTCGGCCAGCATCTCCGGCGCGAGATAGCGCAGCATCGTGTACATCTCGGCAAGCGTGTTGGAAATTGGCGTGCCGGTGGCAAAGACGACGCCGCGGCCCTGGCCGCGCTCCTGGAGATAGCGAATCTTCAGGAACATGTCGAACGCGCGGTTGCTGTCGGAGTTTGGCAAGCCAGCGATCCGACTCATCTTTGTGACGTAACCCAGGTTCTTGTACAGGTCTGCCTCATCGACGAAGAGCTGATCGACGCCCAACTCTTCGAACGTCATGGTCCGGTCTTTCGACTCGCGGTCGGCCCGCTTTTTGAGCCTTGCGACCAGGCGTTTCTTGGCCTTTTCCAGCTCCTTCACGATGCGGCGGTTGTCGTCCTTGGACTCCCTGGCCAAGCCGATTTCGGTGTCGAGTTCCGCGACCTGCTTTTCGACGAACCGATTGAAGTACTCGTCAGAGACCGGCAGAAACTCGAATGATCGATGCGACACGATTACAGCGTCGTAGTTGCCAGTCGCGATGCGGGCCATCGCCTGCTGGCGTTTTCCAGTCTCGAAGTGCTCCTTGCCGGCGACAAAAAGACGGGCCTGCGGGTAGAGCTTCAGGAACTCGGCGCCCCACTGGTCCACAAGATGATTCGGCACGACAAACATGGGCTTCTTCGCCAGGTCGAGGCGGCGAAGCTCCATCGCGGCGGCAGACATGGTCCATGTTTTGCCCGCACCGACGACGTGTGCCAGCAACGGGCTGCCGCCCTGGAGAATGCGCCAGACGGCGTCCTTCTGGTGCGGCGCGAGGTCGCCGTCGCGCAGGGAGGTGCGCACCATTCCCGGCATGGTCAGGTGCGAGCCATCGAATTCGCGCAGCCGCAGGTTGTTGAAGCGGAGGTTGTACTCCTTGGCCAGCCGTTCAGACCGCTCGCGGTCTTCCCACACCCAGTCGTGAAAGCGATCCTTCAACTGCTGCTGCTTTTCGCGGGCGGCGATGGTTTCCGCCTGGTTCACCGTGCGGCTTCCATCCTCATGCTCGTCGTAGGCCGTCGGCGTGCGCCCGTTCAGCGATTGTTCGATCAGTTCGGATGCGCGGAAGCGGGCGGTGCCGTGCGCGGTGGTGTTGTTCACAACGTACTTTGCACGGTAATCCAGCTCGACTGTCCAGGTCGCGATGATACCGGCGTAACCGATCTTGACGTCGGAGCAAGGGATGTCCAACATTTCGGCAACGAAGTCGCGGATATCCGATGGCGGAATCCACGACGAGCCGAGGCGTGCTTCAATCTCGCCGGGTTCGAGGTCTTTGGGCTGCACCGCTTGCAACGCCTCGACGTTGCGTCGATAGGCCGGGTCGAGCTGCGCCGCGGCCAGCGCGGCGGCGAGTTTCGCCCGCACATTGCCGCTCAGGTACCGGTCGGCGGTTTCCCACGCTCCGCCTTCGGGATTCCGGTAGGCGAGAGATCCAAGTTCGTTCTGCAAGTCAGAAACGCGCCTGCTGGTAAGCGATTCCATGCGCGGCCAATTGATTTCGCCGGTCTCGTTGAGCGATACCAGCAGCGCCTCCGACGCGGTTTCGACACGCTCCACTGGGCGGTATCGCTCCAGCGTGCGGCGTTCGAAGACGGCGCTTTTGGTGGCGCGGTTTGTTTCCGGATCGAAATCTTCGAGCGACACCAGAAGGGGCAAGTCCGGATCGTCCGAGAACGCTTTCACGTTCTCTCTGGCATTGAGCGGGCCGAAGCGGGAAACGAAGGAATCGTAAGTCCGGTTGAGATGACGCCGTGCCTCGACGATGGCTTCGCCGGAGGCGTCGGAGAGTTGGGTGAGGAAGACGTCCCGCACAGCGTCGCGCACTTGGAGCATTCCGCGAATCCTCGCGCGGACTGTGGCGGGCAGCGCTAGAGCTTCAAACACATCGCCGCGGCGGGCGACAATCTGGCCGTTGTGGTCAGCGAACCCGCCTTGCTTGACCGCACCTGCGGCCGGCACCTGCTCGAAACTCGCGCGCAAGGCTGGCTCGCGGCCGTTCCGGTTCATGTTCACGGCGGCCGGGAGGTGTGCAATGGCTTTCGCGAGGTCGGCCGGCTCCAGGTCTCCGATGAGCGCCGGAGCCAGTCCGTACCGCGCTGATTCCAGCTCCATGCGGCCCAGCATCATGTCCGGGTGGCGGGCAAAGTACTCGTTGATCTGCACAGGACCGTCAGCGGCCTGGATGGATTTCAACTCGGTCCAACTCTCGCCGGGTTCCATCTCCGGTGTCCGCTTCTGGAGGAAGAGAATGTCGGTGGTCACCTCAGTGCCGGCGTTCGCTTTGAACGTGGTGTTGGGCAGACGCACGGCGCCGAGCAGGACGGCCCCTTCCGCCAGATGACGCCGCACGGCGCTGTCCTGCTTGTCCATGGTGTACCGGCTGGTGATAAGCGCCAGGACTCCGCGAGGTCGAACGACATCGAGGCATTTCCCGAGGAAGTAATCGTGGATGGATCGGGTCAACTCCGGCGTCCGGCGATATGCCGGATCGAATACGGGGAAATTGCCGAATGGGATGTTTCCAATAGCGACGTCGAAGAAATCCTTGGGAAGGGCCGTGTCCTCGAACCCCTTAGCATGAACGTTGGAGTCCGGGTAGAGCTTGGCGGCAATTCGTGCGGAGATGCAATCCAACTCGACACCCGTGCGGCGCGTCCCTGGATAAAGACCTTCGGGCATCAGGCCAAAGAAATGGCCGACGCCCATCGACGGTTCGAGAATACGCGCGCCGGGCTGCAACCCGAAATGTTCCATAGCCTGCCAGATCGCCTGGATGACTTCAGCCGACGTGTAATGGGCGTTCGGTGTCGACGCTCGCGCCGACGCGTACTCCTCGGCGTTCAGTACATCCTTCAGCTCGGCTGCCACGCTCTGCCACTCGCGCGGCGGGTGCGGCTCAAATGCGTTCGGCATCGCACCCCAGCCCGTGTACTTCACGAGCACGGCCTTTTCCTCCGCTGTGGCGGCGCGGTTCTCGGCTTCTATAGTTTTCAGCGTTCGAATGGCGGCGAGATTGGCTTGGGCTTTCTGCTTGAGACTGCCTTCACCGATGCCGTGGGCGGGCGTTATGCGGAGATCGTTGGCAAGGGTTGATTCGGGTCCAGCGTCGCCGGATCGAACGACAGTTCCGGCTGGTCCTCCTCGTCCGGAAGAAACGCCCACTCCCGCGTCGCGATCTCCCAGGCGAACTGGTAGTCCATCTTCTGAACCACCATCAATTCGTAGAGTAGGTTCCCCGTCAGTTCCTGCGCCGCGTAAACCGCCTGCTGGAGCCGACCCGCTTGGTCCAGCGCCGCGACCATTTTGGGCCGGTGACGTTTCCAGTGTTCCAGAATCTTGTGTCCGAGCGGGGTTGGGACTATCGTTTCGGCCATCGATGGACTCCTCTGTTGAATTATCGACTAATTCGTTCTCGATCAGCTCCGGGAATAGACTGAGTTGGACACTGCCGAGCCTATTGGCGAGTTGCACGAAGACACGCTTTCCGTGAGCGTCCCTCGCAAGGCCCGTTGGCGCCAGGCGTGGTGCTCACACCGTATTCAATTGGTAGGGCGCCGGCGGCGACACAAGAGACAAGAAAAGTGGAACGCTGCCCGATTCCAGAAGCGCGCCTATCAGCGGTCGATTGTGGCCAGCACGCTGCCGCAGCGTTGGTACTGTCTCGTATTCCGCCCGTCGTACTGCGATCCGCCATCAACGCGCTCGCCCAGTATTTGGATCGTGCCGCCTCCTGTGGACTGCCCCTCTCGCGTTGTCAATCGCGGCACGGTATCTCCCGAGCCATCCAGACCAGGGCTGCGCGGGTTGAGGAGATGGGAGCTGTCGGCTCTCGGTGCCAACAAGGGTTCGGAAATGGACCTTGTTTCGTAGCAAACGCTCGGCGTCGCCGAGATCGGCGATTTCTATGAGAGGCTGGCCATCAGTGCCGAATAAGCGGCGGAAGCGCACGAATGAGTTCGATCGCATTTTTCCCGCTGCCCAAGCGGCGGCCACCTCCCGCGTGTGGTAGATGAAATGAATCTTCGCGTCGGTCCCTTCCAGAAGCAGGTACTGGCGGCCGGTGTCCTCTTCGCCGTGCGTCAACACTCTGCCATCGAGCGCCGGAGTGCGCCGCGGGTTGGTCACGACGAGCGGAAGCCGCTCGTCGGAAACGAGCGCGCCGTGAACGTGCAGTAGCCGTTGGCGGTCCTGCGCTTTTTGCATGGCACGCAGAACTGCGCCGAAGTCGCGTCTGACGCGCCATTCGTTCGGCCCGGCAGATTCCGCCAGTCCCATCTTCTGAAGGTGAATCAGCCGTTGCACAATATGTCGTTGCCGGGTGCGCACGAACTCGGGCGCCTCCGGACCAGGCGCGCTTGGAGCAAACGCGAAACTGGACCCGACGGAGAGCGCCGACTCCGGCGTCTGGCTGGCGCGGCCGATGATTCGATCCAGCGAAGTGGGCCGCTGCTGAGTCACTTCCCGCCGTTCAGCCTCGACGGCGTCGAGTTGAGTACGCGACCCAAGCTGAACTGTGCACAGGTTCTCAGCCGCTTCGCGAATGCCCGACTTGATGTACGCCGGTTTGAATCGTAACGACTCGCCGCCGCTCATCCCCCGCACCGCCACGTGGACGTGGGGATGCTCAGTGTTGAAGTGCGCCACGGCGCACCAGTCCAGCTTCTTGGAAAGATCGATTTCCATTTGCGTGGTCAACTCGCGTGTCAGCTGCACCAGATCGACGCGCTCGCCGAACTCGGGAGACAGGATCATCTTGAAAATGCGTGGGTCCCCGGCTGCCTGCCATCTATCAAGCGTGGCGGCAACGTCGACCGCGTTGGCCGTCTCGCTAAAACCAGCGGCGGTCTCCTGTTTCTGTGTCGCACCCTCACGACCGATGTACTTGCCGTGCGCTCGCCATTGGCCGGAGATGCGATTCGGGGAATATGTCACGCGAACCGCGCATCTCTGGTGGAAAGGCCTTCCGGGCGTTCCGCCGACCATGCCGTGAACAGCGCCCAATCGACGCGAGGCTCGCGCATAGTGCATCACTGTCTTGAATGCGGCTGACCATGTGCGCGCCGGCTTCCCCTGTTTCTTGACCTTCGGCGCCTGCGGCCGAAGGCGGAACTCGCGTTCATCGTTGGACACGGTCGGTCAACTCCAGAAATGTCTTGCCAGACTCGCCGCTCAGGCTGCTGCCAGCGCTCTTGAGAAAACGGTCGTAGCGCGCCTTGGCTCGCGCAACCGCCTGCTGGTAAGCGTCGCCGGTGGGCTCCGGTACGCAGGTCAGCATGGTCTTGGCGAGCGTGTCCACCAAGGCAAATAGGGCTTGAACGCCGGTCTCAACCCGACGAACCTCGGTGACGACTCGTTCCAAGCCAGCCGCCGCCCGGTCCTCGGCCTGCTGGCTTGCGCCGCCCCGATGACGAATTTCGTTTTCAATCGCCGTGCGGATGAAGGCGCTGGCGGAACGAAAGCCGCGGTCGAGAGCGGTCTTTGCGATTCTCTCGTCCAGCTCTTTGCCGCAGCGAATGGTGCGTGGGTTCATCTTCGTGGCTCCCTAAATGGAAGGCCACGGTGACGGCATTTTGAGACAGCGAAACGCCCGTATTCGGCACGTACTACGGCTGGTCGTCCGACGAATACGGCTCAAAGGCCCCTGGTGACAACACTTACCAGCGAAGCTGGCATAGGCGCGTAAGCGCCGCCCTTTATGTTCCACTACCCGATGTTTTGGTCAGCATGATTGGGGGCTGGCTGTTACAGTCTGTTACTTCCTGTTACCTGGCACGGCTTTGGAGGCATTTTTGTGCCTCGCCTGTTACCGGCTGTACCCAAACGGTTACTTTCAGTACACAAATTGTTCTCGGGCCTGTCTCAAAGTGCTTTTCCTGCGCCCTCCCCTTTGAGAACGGAATGAGTCCTGATGGAGGCGAGAAACTGGCCAACAACTCCCTGCGACACTTGGCCGAACTGCCGGGGTTGCCGCCCGCGACGACTGCGGGAAAAGTGCTGTGGGCCTGGCCGCAGATTTCGGCTGCCTTGGAACGCGGTTGGCGGCTGTGCGATGTGTGGTCGGCCTTGCGCAAGGACGGTATCGAGATGCCGTACGTGCATTTCCGGGTGTACGTGTACCGCATCCGCCAAAGGCTCGCGCGGAAAGCGACTGTGGGAGCGATGTCCAGCCCGGCCGTGCAGCCGGCTCCCGTCACAACCGCCAAGTCAGCGCCGCCAACAACCATTACGGACCCATACGCCTCGGCGCGGGAACAGCGAAAGCTGAAACAAGAATCCGGCTTCGAGTACGACCCCTTCTCCAACAACAAGAACCTACTGGAATGAAAGGAACATTCATGAGCAATTCTGAAACGACAACCACTAACAGCGTCCATTTCGTCCTTCAAGGCAAAGGCGGCGTCGGCAAGAGCTTCATCGCCGCAATCCTGGCACAGTATTTCCGCGAGGGCGGCTGGGCGATTCACTGCTTTGACACCGACCCTGTGAATGCAACCTTCGCCCAGTACCACGGGCTCGGCGCGGACCATCTCAACGTGCTGAAACGCGGAACGATCAACGAGAAGCAGTTCGACACCCTTGTGGAACGGCTTTGCAGCGAGCCCGGAGCGTGCGTCGTGGACACCGGCGCCACGACGTTCGTCCCCTTGTGGAACTATATGCTTGAAAACGAGATCATCGGATTCCTGGCTGCGCACAACCGCCGGGCCTATATTCACTCTGTTGTCACCGGGGGCCAGGCGATGGGCGATACGCTCAACGGCTTCGCCAAGGTAGCGGAAACCAGCGGAGGAAGGAACATCGTTGTGTGGCTCAATGAGTACTTCGGTGAGACCAACGGCAAGGACGGACGGCCGTTCGACGAACTGCAGGTGGCTCGGGACCACGCTGCGAGGGTCCTCGGCACCATTACGATCCGCGAGCGCAACCACCACACCTTTGGCGACGACGTGAAAGAGATGTTGCAACGTCGCCTCACATTCGATGCTGCGATTCAGAGCGAGGACTTCTCGCTCGTCTCGAAGCAGCGGCTGGAGATCATTCGCCGTGACTTGTTCGACCAACTGGACAGCCTGGTGCTGGTGTAGCCAATGGCAGAGAAACAACCTGCACCAGACATCGACCGCCTGATTGCCGCCGTCGCGGCCAGGCAC
>Ga0187847_10001848_pt1 | contig 18076 bp, 14 predicted proteins | sample June2016WEW_4_10_FD_132458 | JGI IMG/M metagenome (GOLD analysis project Ga0187847, IMG submission 132458) | Peatland microbial communities from SPRUCE experiment site at the Marcell Experimental Forest, Minnesota, USA - June2016WEW_4_10 | ecosystem: Environmental > Terrestrial > Soil >...
CTTGAATATTCCTATCTTTCAGGGCGGCAAAGTCCATGGCGATGTTCTGAAGGCCGAGGCTAGCCTGCGGCAGGCGCAGGCGCAGATGGCCGACGTACGCGCACAAATCGATCAGGATATCCGTAACGCCCTGCTCGACCTTAAGTCGTCCGGCGATCAGGTAGAAGTCGCCCAGAGTTCCGTGAATCTGGCCGAGCAGGCGCTTACCCAATCGCGCGATCGCTTTTCCGCGGGAGTCACCGACAATCTTGAAGTCGTGCAGGCGCAGGAAGCACTCGCGTCCGCGCATGAGAGTCTCATTTCAAGCCTCTACATGCACAATCTGGCCAAGGTTTCTTATGCCCGCGCCCTGGGCCGAGCCGAAGAGGGCGTCCGCGAATATTTGAAAGGGAAGTAACCCAAGGAATCAAATTATGGAACCCAGCAGCGTTGTAGATGAGCCCAAACCGCAAACGGGAGGGCGTGCGCCGCAGTCCCAATCGCCCCCTCAGCCTCCGCCGGATAGCGAAGCCCGCTATCAGCGGCGCGGCGAATTCTTGAGTAATCCGCGCACCAAGTGGGGGCTTATTCTTGCCGGCCTTGTGATTGTGGTCGCCGTCTTTTTTCTGTGGCGCTACCTCAGCAGCTACGAATCCACCGATGACGCGCAGATAGACGGGCACGTGAACGCAGTGAGCGCCCGCGTCAGCGGTCATGTCATCAAGCTCAATGTCGAAGATAACCAGTACGTGGAAAAGGGAACCGTTCTGGTGGAAATCGATCCGGCCGACTACGAAGTCGCAGTGGAGAAGGCGCGCGCCGAATATGCCGATGCGCAGGCGCAGGCTTCTGCCGCCGGCATCAACGTCCCAATCACCGATGTGAGCACTTCGAGCCAGGTGAGCGGCGCCCAGGGCGGTGTCTCCGGCGCGCAGGCCGGAATCGAGGCCGCTCGTCAGCAATTTGACGCAGCCAAGGCGCAGATTGCGCAAGCGGATGCCAACAACACAAAGGCGCAGAATGATCTTCTGCGCTACAAGCAGCTGATCGACAAGCAAGAGATTTCGGAAATGCAATACGATCAGGCCGTCGACAGCGCGCATGCCGCCGCCGCCGCACTGCAAGCGGCGCGCTCTAATGCCGACTCGTATGCGGCCCAGATCAAACAGGCGCAGAGCAAACTGGAGCAGGCCAACGCTGATCTGCGCACCGCCGGCAACCGGACGCACACGATGCGAGTTATCCAGGCGCGCGCCGAGTCTGCGCAGGCCATTGCGGACCAGAAGAAAGCCGAGCTGAATCAGGCCGAGCTGAACCTCCAGTACACCAAAGTGATTGCGCCGGTCAGCGGCGCCGTCAGCAACCGCACCGTGGAAGTGGGTCAGAACGTACAACCCGGACAGGTGATGATGATGATCATTCCGCTCGACGAAGCGAACATCTGGGTCACGGCCAACTTCAAGGAGACGCAGCTTAGCAAGATGAAGCCGGGCCAGGCAGCGGAGATTTCGGTCGACGCCACAGGTAAGACCTACAAAGGCCACGTCGATTCCGTTGCCGGCGCCAGTGGAGAGCGCTTCAGCCTGCTACCTCCCGAGAATGCCACCGGCAACTACGTCAAAGTCGTGCAACGCATACCCATGAAGATCGTGTTCGATGCGGGCGAGATCAAGGGTCATGAACTCCGGCCGGGAATGTCGGTCGTGCCAAAGGTCTGGATCAAATAGCTCCGAGCCACGAGTCGCGAGCTTCGAGCACACCTCGTTCGTGTTTGCTCGCAGCCCGTAGCTCGCAGCCAAGATTTGAGATAGCAAATGGGCGCTGCTTCCATCACGATGAACGACGCCGCGGCATGGCGTCCCGCGGTCAATCCGTGGATCATCGCTCTCACCGTGACGCTGGCGACGTTCATGGAGGTGCTCGATACGAGCATCGCCAACGTAGCCCTGCCGCATATCGCCGGCAGTCTTTCCGCGGGTCAGGACGAGAGCACATGGGTGCTGACTTCTTATCTCGTCTCGAACGCCATCGTGCTGCCGCTGAGTGGCTGGCTCTCTTCGATCGTCGGCCGCAAGAATTTTTACATGGGGTGTGTCGCGCTTTTCACCGTTAGTTCGTTTCTATGCGGACTAGCGCCCAATCTCGGCATGTTGATCTTCTTCCGCGTCCTGCAGGGAATCGGCGGCGGCGGCTTGCAGCCGAGCGAGCAGGCGATCCTCGCCGATACTTTTGCTCCCGCCAAGCGCGGCATGGCATTCGCCGTTTACGGCATTGCGGTGGTGATGGCGCCGGCCATTGGTCCTACGCTCGGCGGTTATATCACCGACAACTTTACCTGGCGCTGGATTTTCTTCATCAACATCCCGGTTGGGATACTTTCGCTCCTGCTGACGTCGCGGTTGATTCAGGATCCTCCGTACTTCAAGCGCCGCAAGTTGAGTGAAACTCGCATTGACTACACGGGGCTCGGTTTCGTCGCGCTCGGCCTCGGCACCCTGCAAGTGATCCTCGATAAAGGACAGCGCGACGACTGGTTCGAATCGCACTTCATCGTATGGCTGACCGCCATCTCGGTTACCTCACTGATCTTCGTCATCTTCTGGGAGTGGCACCACAAGGATCCCATTATCGACCTGCATTTATTCCGTGAGCGCAGCTTCGCCACCGCGAACTTCCTGATGTTCATGCTCGGATTTGCTCTGCTCGGCAGTACGCTGCTGCTCCCCTTGTTCATGCAGACCATGCTGGGCTACACTGCCGAGCGGTCCGGGTTGGCGCTGATGCCGGGCGGCTTCGCCATCATGGTGTGCATGCCACTGGTGGGATTTCTCCTTTCCCGCCACAGCCCGCGGTATCTGATGATGTTTGGCTTGTCGATGCTGACGTTCTCACTGTTTCACATGACGACATTCGATTTGGGCATCGACTTTCACACCGTCATGATGGCGCGCGTCTACCAGGCGATCGGACTCGCTTTCCTGTTCGTGCCCATCAACACCGCCGCGTATTCATCCCTGCCGCGCGACAAGAACAATGCCGCCTCCGGCCTGATGAACCTCGCCAGGAATATTGGCGGCAGCGTCGGAATTTCCTTTGTCACCACCGGCCTGTCTCGCCGCGCACAGATTCACCAGGGTCAACTGGTGGAGAATCTGAATGCCGCCAATCCACAGTTTCAGTCAACCCTGCGTGGAATGACGAGTGTTTTTTCGGGCGCCGGACCCGGCACCGGAGGGGTTTCCGCGCAACAGCATGCCTACGCGCTGATGCAGGGTAATGTGATCAGGCAGGCAACCATGCTGGCTTACATTGATAATTTCTGGGTGCTCGGCGTCGTGATCGCGTGTTTGATCCCGTGTGTGTTCCTGATCAAGAGGGCGAAGCCAGCAGGCATGGTGGTTCACTAACGGACCGCGGTGGCAGTTTGATTCGTATCAGGGTATCGCTTTAGCGATACCGCAAGACTCCGTCAAACTACATTTTGTGGCCAAATTCGCGAGAGCGTGACGAGTGTGCGTGACCAGACCGGTATACGTTATAAGATAACCGCAAAGGATGGAGCCCATCTCGCCAGCGTCTGAAACATATCCGCCGGTGCAGGAAGAAGTAGCACGTCTCGCTGGTACGCCCCAGGTACGCGCCGCTTTCGACCGCTTTCGCGCGCAGGAATCGCAGTTTGCGCTCTGGCAGATGGAGGCCACGCGCCTGGCCGCGCCTCCCTTTGGAGAAGCGACGCGCGCCGCCTGGCTCGCCGACCGCTTTCGCGAGCTCGGACTCAGCGACGTGCAAGTGGACGAGGTCGGCAACGTGTTCGGTGTTCGTCCCGGCTATGGCAGCCGATATGTTGCGCTCAGCGCGCATATTGATACCGTGTTTCCTGCAGCCACGCCGTTAAACATCCGGCAGCAGGGAAGTCGCCTGTACGGCCCCGGAGTCTCCGATAACGGCGCGGGCATTGCCGCAATGCTCGCTCTCGCCAGTGTGCTCGCGAGCGCGCGTATTGCACACGCGCTGCCCTACGTCTTCATCGGCAACGTCGGAGAAGAAGGCGAAGGCGATCTGCGCGGCATGCGTCACGTTTTCGCAACGCCGCACTGGCGCGACGCGATTGCCTACAGCGTCATTGTCGATGGCGCCGGCGCAGATACCATCGTGGCCGAAGCTCTGGGCAGCCGCCGCTTCGAAGTGATCGTGCGCGGGCCGGGCGGCCACTCCTGGAGCGACTTCGGCGCTCCCAATCCGATCATCGCGCTCTCCCGTACGATCGAGGCCTTCAGCCAAACCCCGGTACCCACCACTCCGAAAACGACATTCAATGTCGGAGTGATTCGCGGCGGCACGTCGGTGAATTCCATTCCAGAATCGGCCAGCATGCGAGTCGATCTGCGCTCCACGTCCATGTCGGAAATTGATCGGTTGGAACGCGCGCTGCGCACGGCGCTGGAGCACGCTGTCGCAGCCGAGAATCGGGCTCCGGCGCAGCGTGGAACCCGCAGGCCGCCGCTGGTGCAGAGCGAAGTGGTTGAGATCGGAAATCGTCCGGCGGGCGAACTGGCGCAAGATGCCCGTCTGCTGAAAGTGATCCGCGCCGTCGATGTGCAGCTGGGCAACAGCGCTCAGGTACAGCGGGCCTCGACCGATGCCAACATCCCGCTTTCGCTAGGCCGCGAGGCCATTGCCATCGGCGGAGGCGGCTCTGGAGGCGGCGCGCACACGTTGCAAGAATGGTTCGACTGCAATGGACGAGACCTCGGACTGAGGCGCATTCTGCTTACAATGCTCACATTGTCGGGAGTAAGTGAATGAGAAAGCGAATCGCTCCGATGCTTCTGTTGGCGTTGGCCACTGGCGTGTCGGCGCAGAATGATGTCTCCACGCAGTCCGCTCCGAAGCCCAAGGCGGAAATGATCTTTACTCATGGCAACATCTACACCGGTGCGGTCGACCCGGCAGCGCCATTAGGAGCGACCAAGCGCGCGCAAGCGCTCGCGGTGGTAGGCGACCGAATCCTGGCGGTGGGCACGCGCGACGAGATCATGAAATTAAAGGGCGCAGAGACCAAGATTGTGGATCTCGACGGTCATTTCGTTATGCCCGGATTCAATGACGCCCACATGCACCTCGCCAGCGCCGGCCTGGAAAAGATGAACGTCAACATGGTTGGTGCCAAGTCGTTGGACGAATTTCGTGAGCGCCTGCGGGCCAAGTGCGAAGCCGCCGAACCCGGAGCATGGGTGGTCGGCGAAGGCTGGGACGAGACTCTGTGGCCGGTCAAGGTTCTACCCACGCGCTGGGATCTGGATGAAGTGAGCGGCAAACACCCCGTCTACCTCGCGCGCGTGGACGGACACATCGGCGTGGCAAACACGCTGGCCCTGCAGCTGGCCAGCATCAGCGTCGCCACGCGCAATCCGGATGGTGGAAGGATCGATCGCGATGACTCGGGCACGCCCAACGGCATTCTGCGCGAGAAAGCGCAATCAGCAGTGTATGGCGTAATTCCCAAGCCGACGCCCGAAAAGCGCCGCCAGGCCATCGAACTGGGGCTTGCGGATCTCGCCAGTCATGGCGTTACCTCCGCGCAAGACTTCTCGCCGTGGGATGACTTTCAGATTTACGAGCAATTGGAACGAGAGGGAAAGCTGACGGCAAGGATTTCCGAGTGGCTCACTTTCGAGGACTCGATGGAAGAGTTAGCTGTCAAACGCGACTCGCATCCCGCGTCCGACAACATGCTCCACACCGGAATGCTCAAGGGTTTCATGGACGGTTCGCTCGGCACGAACACCGCCGCATTGCTGGAGCCCTACAGCGATGATCCGAATAACAGCGGCATCCCGCAATATGATGCGGCCAGGCTGAATGCGATGACCCGGGAGCGGGTGCTGGCCGGATATCAGATCGGCTTCCACGCCATCGGCGATAAAGGTGTGCAGTTGGCGCTCGACGCTTTTGCCGAGGCGGAGAAGGCGGCAAAAGAAGCCAAGGTGAAGGCGGCCGACGGCGGTAATGATTATCGTTTGCGCGTTGAGCACGCGCAGGTCACCACGCCGCAGCAGATCGTGCGTTTCAAGGAACTCAAGGTGATTGCTTCGATGCAGCCGAGCCACCTGCTCACCGACATGAGCTGGGCTGAGTCGCACCTCGGACCGAAGCGCGCCGAACATTCTTATGCCTGGGCCGAGTTCCTGCGCCATGGCGTGACCTTGGCCTTCGGTACGGATTATCCGGTCGAACCCGTGACGCCTTTTCGCGGCTTGTACGCGGCTATAACCCGCATGAGCGAAGACGGAAAGAAGAGTTACTATCCCGCGCAGAAACTGAGCATCGAGCAGGCCATCACCGCCTACACGATAGGCTCAGCGTTCGCCGAATTCGCCGAAAAGCAAAAAGGCAAACTGGACCCGGGCATGCTAGCCGACTTCGTCGTTCTCGATCAGGACATCACCGCCGCGTCGCCCTCGAAACTGCTGGAGACCAAAGTCCTGCGCACGGTGGTTGGCGGCAAGACCGTGTACGACATTGAGTCATTGAAGCATTGAGGTATTGAGTCGTTAAAGATCGTCCTCGATGACCAAATAATTTGGTTCCAATGATCCAATGGCTCAATCATTCAATGACCCAATGATTCCATGACTCCCAAAGAGCGGGAACGCGCGTTCCTGATCGGCGCCCCACTGGCGATTGTCCCGGCGTTGATCTTTCTACCCGCCCTGACCTTTCTCATCGCTTTTCCTCAGGTAGCGCACGGGCGGGCGGTTGGGTTCGTCGTGGTGCCGATCTGTGCCCTGGCGAGCGGTTTCGGGTTGTGGAAACTGGCGCTGGGCGCAGTGCAAAAGCCCTGGGGAATTTACAACGTCCTGAGTTTTGGGGCGTTGATGGTCTTGCTGGTGATTGCCGGCTATACCGGCCTGTTCCTGGCCCTGCTGACGGTGAAACTGTAGAAGGGCGTGTGGTGACGGGGCTACGTCCCGTCCTGCGGGCAAAGCCCCGCATCACAGGCTTCGCCTTCCAGCTTTAGGGACTAACGCAACCCGTGTTTTCCGCGTCTAAACGATTTAGAAACCTTCGGACCACCCTGCCCGAGGCGAAGGTATAATGAAAGATTGCAGTCTTAGGAGGAACAAATGGATTCGCGCGAAAGCGCCTTTTGGGTGCGCTTCAAAGCCAACCGTTGGGCGTACACTTTTACGATTCTGGCGACGCTGGCAGTTGGAATTCTGATTGGCACCGTAGTCTCCTATGGAGTAAAGGGCAAGGAGGGGCAAAAGTCGTCCGATGCAACCCCGCTCACCATCCCCGCCCCGCAACAACTCTCGAACGCCTTTTCCCAGATTTCCAAGCAACTCGAGCCGAGCGTAGTCAACATCAATACCGAGTCCACGATTAAGAACCCGCACAGACGTCGTAATCCGCATGCCCAACCCGACCTGGATCAGGATCAGGGCGGCAACGGCGATGACGACTCGCCCTTTCAGGATTTCTTTGACAAGTTCTTCGGTGGCCAGGGCGGCCAGGGCGGGGACATGGGCACGATCCGCCAACATTCACTCGGCTCCGGCGTGATTGTGGATTCCAAGGGTTACATCGTCACCAATCGGCACGTGGTCGAGAAGGCGGACCGCATTCGCGTGAAATTGCAGGATGAAAATCCGGCTTCTCCTGGCCATGATGCCAGAGTGATCGGCACCGACCAGGAGACGGATTTGGCTGTGATCAAGATTGATATGGATCATCCCCTTCCGGCCGCGAAATTGGGTAACTCCGACGGCATGGAAGTGGGTGACTGGGTGCTCGCCATCGGCAGTCCCTTCGGATTGCAGGAAACTGTAACCGCAGGCATCGTGTCCGCCAAAGGGCGCAACATCGTTCCCAACCGGCAATTCCAATCCTTTATTCAGACCGATGCCGCCATCAACCCCGGCAATTCGGGTGGACCGCTCGTCAACATGGCCGGTGAGGTCATCGGTATTAACACGGCCATCCTTACCGAGACTAGTTCGTACGCGGGCGTGGGATTTGCCATGCCGTCGAACACAGTGACCCAGGTCTACAACCAGTTAATCGGGCCGGATCACCGCGTGGCCCGAGGGTCGATCGGCATCGAATTCTCAGGGCAACCGAATCCGGCCATCGCGCACATTTACGGATCAGGCGTGACGGTGTCGAACGTAATCGCCGGTACTCCGGCCGATGAAGCGGGCCTGAAGATCGGCGACACCATCACCTCCGTGGATGGCAAGGAAGTGAAGAGCGGCGACGATCTCGTGGCCGACATCGCTTCTCGGAAGCCGGGCTCAAAGGCAAAGGTCGCTTTTGTACGCAACGGTAAAAAACAAGAAGTGACGGTGACCGTCGCCGATCGTTCGAAAATATTCGCTGCCCGTCTTGGCGAGGAAGATGAAAACCAGAGCGAGGAAGCTCCGAAGGCGAGCAAATTCGGAGTGACGGTTCGCAGCATCACTCCCGATTTGGCCGATCGCTTGGGCATTTCCCCGGGCAAGGGCATGGTGGTACAGGACGTAAAGCAGGGATCGTTCGCCGAAGACCTCGGTCTGAATCGCGGCGACGTGATCCTGGAAGTGAACAAGCAGCCCGTGAACAATCCCGGCGACTTTGACAAAATCGAGTCGTCGCTGAAGAGCGGGCAGGATGTCGTGTTCCTGGTTCGCCCGCGAGGCGCAAGGGCTACCGATGGGACGATTTTCCTGGCAGGTACACTTCCGTAACCGGTATACAATCCGGCGAGACTGGCGCTTCCTTCCCTTTTCAGGGACCATTAAGGATGGGCCGGTTTCGCCGGCTTTTTTGTTAGTGGGTACACTCGCGAGCATGCCGCACGCGAAGTTGGTACGCTGCACACGTGAGATTGGTGCGGGCACGGTTCGTATCAGGGCATGCCTTCAGGCATGCCGTAAGCGGTGAGCAATGAAAGCGCTTTTAGGCGCTGGGGCTAGCGAGGGATTGACGATTCTGAAAATGCGCCCAGCTACTCAAATTCGAGGTTGGCATCGATTGGGCCTTTGCATTGTGCTCTACTTCACCATGCATGGGTTCGCCATCGCTCAGACAGAGACATCGACTCCGCCGAAGAAGCCGGTGAAGACTACTACCGGCCATACCGCAAAAGCGACTTCCACTACCCACACAACGAACGCAAAGCATCCTGCTAGCGCGCATGCGACCACCAGCCACGGTTCTTATTCCACCTCCGCGCAGAGGAGCAAAAGCTCCCGCGGCAAGAAGGGCTCTAAGCTGGTTGCGAAGAAGGGCCAGCAGGCGATTGACCCGGATCGAGCCCGGGAGATTCAGACCGCGCTCATCCGCGAGCACTACATGCAAGGTGAGCCCACCGGTGTCTGGGACAGCTCCACGCAAGAGGCGATGCAGCGCTATCAGGCGGATCAGGGATGGCAGTCGAAGACGACTCCAGATTCCCGGGCGCTCATCAAGCTTGGCTTAGGTCCCAGCCACGATCACCTGCTCAATCCGGAAAATGCAATGACAATGCCCACCACGTCACCGTCGGGCGCTCCGAAATCTGAAATCCCGCCGAATCCGGCCGAAAAAGACATTCCCCAGCCTTAGTCCCCCCCGCGGTCCAGCACGTGCTCGCATTGCCCAATCGTCAGGAGTGTCGAGGCGGCGCTGAGTTGGTGGCTTGGTGCGCCCACCTCATGGCTTCATTCGATGTTTCCGCCACAAAGGACAGCGACAACTTCAGCTTTTTTCCTAAATGGGTGACCCGCTCCCAGTCGCCCGCCTCGCGCGCTACCATCAAGTCATACACAGGTGAAAGCGGCGTCTGGCCACCTGTCTTGCCACAGAGCAGCTGCGCCTTAATGTCAGGATCCAGGCACAATTCCTCCACTACCATTCCGATCGGCACCGCCAGCAGCGCATCCATCAGCGAAAGCATTCCCATCAGGAACAGATCGGACCTGCCGTGTTCGATTCGCGGAGCGATCAGTTCGCAGAATCGCGCGCGCACTAGCGTTGCCAGAACCAGATCGGAAGACTGTTCCTGACCCATGACCAGCGTGGTCGCCATTCGTATCCACCGAACGGATTCCTGTTCACCTAGCAGGTTCAACGCATGGCGAATGGATAAGATGGGTAGTGATAACCCTACCAGCGGAGAGTTCAAGTACCGCAGCAAGCGATAACAAAGCGACGGTTCTTGTTTGACGAGATCTTCGATCTCGTTAAAATTTATGTCGGGGTGTGAAATCGCGCTCAGCAGGCGAATGTAGGTGGCTTGGCTGGCTGGAATCTTTCGGGCTCGCAGATTTTCCGGACGACGAAAAAAGTATCCTTGAAACCGGGTAAAGCCATTGTGCCTGGCCGTCATAAACTGTGACCGGGTTTCCACTCTTTGCGCCAGCATCTGGCATCGCTCATTGCCATGAAGAGCGATCAAAGCCTCGCTTTGCCGGGGCAGCACCCGGGTTGTGTCGACCTTGATGAAGTCAGCGTAAGAAACCAGAGATTCTCTGCTGTCACCGGGAACAAAATTGTCCAAGGCAATCGAATAGCCGTCACGTTTAAGCCGTTCGCATGCCCGTATCACGTCTTCGTTGGCTGGAACCGTCTCCTGGATCTCAATCACAATGTCGCGAGGAGGCAAAAGAGCGAAGTAGTCGGTCAACAACATCTGGCGCGTGCAGTTGATGAAGGCTACGTGGCCGTCGCATAAAACATCGAGCCCGACCATGTTCAACGCATCGATGGTCGCCGAAGTCGCGCTTTCGACGTCGGACGTAAAGTGATTCTGTTCCGGACCCTCGCGAAAAAATAGCTCGTAGCCGACGACCTCCTCGTCCGCAGTCAGAATGGGTTGTCTGGCGATGCAGGGACTGGGCTTTGCAACCGAGACAGCTTGGGCGGGAGTACTCATCCATGCTTCTCATCGGCAATTTCGGTTCCGGGCTTGATTCCTGCGTTAACGCGGATGCTGTGCACTAACGTGCCGAATTCGTGCTACGTTAGCGCCGGCCGCGGGCAATAAGGGATCGGCATCCCTTTGACAATGGCGCCCGGATTGCCCTGAACGAGCGCTTCGGCATACGCGACACCCACGATTCTTTCCGCCACGTCGCGAGCTGCGGAAAGATTCGGGATACGGCGCTTCGTGTCGTGCGCATCCGAAGCGAGGATGTGGACGGCGGAACGATCCAGCAGCCAGCGCGCGATCACTTCCGGCCGTTCTCCCCAGTGTCCCGTCAGCGCCGAGCCCGTGACCTGAATCAGACAGCCCTGCTCCGCCCATTCCACGACGCGCTGCGGCGTCTGCTGCAGGATCGGATTCCGTTCGGGATGGGTCAGGATCGGCCTCAGGCCGCGATCTCCCAAACGTGTGAAGCACTCGGAAAGTCGCGTCGGCACGCTGTAGTTGCTGAGCTCGATCAGCAGATAGTCGGTTTCGCCAATCGTGAACAGGTGTGGCTGCTCGAGGACGCGCTCCAGATTTTCGAAAGAAAGATGAAAGTCGCAGCCCAGACTGAGTTGCAAAGGCACGGCCGGGCTGATTTTATTCCGGAGTTCGGCGAGAAGCCCCGAAAGGTACGCGCGATCGTAAGCATACCGATCGTTGGCGTGCGGCGTCGCAACAGCGTGCGTAATGCCGTCTGCGGCCGCCATGCGGCACATTTCGACGGCCGCGTCCCAGGACTTCGGTCCATCATCGACTTCGGGCAATAGGTGGCAGTGAATGTCGATCACAACGTTATCGATTAGAACATATCGGGCCATCCCGCGGTCGCAAAGCAAAGGCCGTCGTTCGTCGTTCGCTGTTCGCAAAGGGCGAAGGACGAATAGCGAAACGCGCTTTTCACACTCCGATCATTCGATGCGAGCTCTTAGCCTTTAGCTAACAGCCAAGGGCTAATAGCCAAGAGCGTCTCTCGATGCAGTTGCGCTCCTCCCGCCTTCTCGTGCACGATAGTGAATACGATCTTTCTAGTTCCCATCCTGAAGACTGAGGAGCGGTTTCGAAAATGAGCTTTCCGAGGGCGGCGCGTGCCGGCAGAGCTGGTCAAAGTGGTCTTCGCCCGAGGCATGGCGCTGTGACCGTGGTCGTCGTTCTCGTTCTCGCCGGATTTTCTATTTCCTGCGGTAACACCACCACAACAAAACCGCCCGCTCCTAACCATCTTGCCTATGTCACCTTGCCCGGGCAAGGCTCCGTGCTGCTGATGCAGATTAATGGTGCCACGGGCGCCATCACCCTGGGCGGCAAGACACCACCAGTTCAAAACGCATCGTTCAACGGACTGGCCTTAACGCCGTCGAAGCAATTTCTGTACACGGTCGACTCCCGCCACAACGCGATCTCGATTTTCAACGTCACCGAGGACGGGGCTTTGCTCCTCACCGGCGCTCCGATTCCGGCCGGCAACGGTGCGGATCAGGCCATCATTGACCCTCTCGGCCAGTACTTGTTGGTGACGAACGAAACCGGGAGCGGCTCTGACCAAGGCGACATTTCCGTGTATTCCATCGCTGCCAACACCGGCGCTTTGACCGAGGTCGTGGGCTCGCCTTTTCCCGCGAATGAAGGTCCAACTCAAATTCTGTTCACCCATTCCGGCGAGTTTGTCTACGTGGTCAACCCGGGCCTCGGGATGGTCACCGGCTTCGCCTTTTGCCCGCCCCAACGAGCTTCACAACCGCAGTGCGCGGGCGCGACGAGTGTGCTCAGTCCCGTTCCTGACACCCCGGCTTTTTCCGGCAATGGAGCAGCCGCCCTCGCCGTGGATGCCAGTGACCAATTCCTCTATGTGGTAAATACTTCGGCAACCAATCCGCCCCCGTATCAGAACACAGTCGGCAACATTTCCGCGTTTGCCATCGCTTCCAATACCGGCGCACTTTCCCTGGTACCGGGTTCGCCGTTTACCTCTACGCAGGGCTCCAGCCCCTCCGCCATCGCCGTCGATCCCAGTGGCAGCTTTGTTTATGCAGTGGGTCCGGGATCGAGCGACTCTATCTGGTGTTTCGCGATCACTCCGACTAACGGAGTACTGGTGGAAGTGGCTAAGTCGCCGTTCAACTTGGCTTCGGGTGGACAGTTCGCTATGTTCGACACCAGCGGCGGCTTTTTCTATATCGGAACGGAGTCTGGAGCAGCGATTGAGGGTTACACCTACAATCCTTCGACCGGCGTGCCATCAGCAATTTTGGGCTCGCCGTTTTCCACCGGCACAGCGCCCGGCCAGATGATCCTTTCCGAGTAGAAATCGTCCTGACGATCCGGATTTCAGGCTTTGATATGTGTGATTTAGGGTAGTAGCACTTTGGTGGAATAAATTGGCACCCGCGTGCCATTTCCAGATTCGCCGCCTGGTTTTACATTCCGAATTGAGCAGTTCTGGGGGAGGGCTGCCCGGGCGTCCTGAATTCGAAAGAATTCGGACGCCCGTTTTATTTTGACATCGAAGCATTGAGACATTGAATCAATGAACGATTGAAACATTGAGACATTCGGATCACTGAATCACTGAAAACCAACTTCCGGAGGCTCTTGATCTTCAATCGCTCAATGCCCCAATCACTCAATGTCTCAATTGGTTGAAATGGTAAAGTTCACCGTGATGCGGGCCTGCGTTTCCACCGGTTGACCGTTCTGCAGGTAGGGCTTGAAGTGCCACTGCTTCACGGCTTCGCGCGCCGCGGCTGCCAGAATGCTCGGACCACTGAGAATCTGCAGCTCCTGAATCGAGCCGTCTCTCGAGATGAGCGCCTGCAGACTGACCGCGCCCTGCACCTTCATTTGCCGCGCCAATAACGGATAGTCGGGTGGAACCGACACGGTCACACTCTGCATGGTTTGTGGCGAGAGTTGCACCCGCTCGCTGCCACTGCCTGTCGTGCCGCTGCCCCCGGCGTTCGGAGCCGTTCCAGGCGTGTTCGATGCGGAAGATGTTGCGCCCGAGTCCACATCCAGATGGATGGCGTTGCTTTTCGCAGGCACGCTGATGTGGCGGTTTCCGGCTACGACTTCCACCTGCAGAGGAGGCAGCGCAGCGCGCTCGGCAGTGGCCGAGAAGGGAGCTTCTACCGCAGCAGGTGCCGGAGACTTGGCTGGCTTGCGTTCCCGTACCGGAGTTGCCGGCTGTGTGCTCGCTGGGGCAGCGGGCATACTCTTACTTTTGCTTCGGATCGCGGCTTCCTGCACTTCTGCGCTAGGCGGAAACCAGAAATCCCAATCCTTCAGAATCACTGCTCCCAGCGCCAGCAGCAGGATCCCCAGCGCAATGAGCATCCGCTTTCGCTGCACCACCGGGTCCGGCACCGCGGTTTGCAATGGGAGCGGCGTGGACCGCTCCAGGTGGCTTTCGGGCTGAGTTTCGTCGTGAAACATGGGCACAGAAGCCTCCCCGATTTCGTAATTCTGTCGAGGAAGAAGTGCTCAGCTAGTATGCCTTTAAACTCGCGCCCAGCCAAGCAAATACCGCGCCGGTCGCTTCTCCACCTCCCGTGTCCTGCTCAGGCAGTGGTCGAGATTTTATAGTCGAGCTTGTCGAGAATACCCCTCGCAACGTCGAGAATTTCCCGGTCCACCACGCGATTCGAAGCGATCGCTTCGGCCAGCGGAATGGAAATAATCCTGTTTCCCCTCAGCGCCGACATCTGTCCAAATTCGCCGCGGTGCACCATGTCGATCGCGCCCAGTCCATAGCGCGTGGCCAGCACGCGGTCGTAAGCCGTAGGAGATCCGCCCCGCTGGATGTGGCCGAGCACCACCGATCGCGACTCGAAGCCGGTGAGCTTTTCGATCTCACTCGCCACTGTCGCGCCAACTCCGCCCAACCGGACGTGTCCGAATTCATCGCGTCCTCCTTGCACGGACGCACCCAGGTGTCTCTCATTGCCATCGGCAAATTTTGCGCCTTCCGCTACCACCACGATGCTGAAATATCGTCCTCGATCGCTGCGCTGGCGAATCAGTTCCGCGACCTGGTCAATATCGAATGGAATTTCCGGCACCAGGATGACGTCGGCGCCGCCCGCAATGCCGCTGTAGGCTGCGATCCAACCCGCGGCGCGTCCCATCACTTCCACCACGATCACGCGATTGTGCGCTTCTGCCGTGGTGTGCACCCGGTCGATGGCTTCGGTAGCGATATTCACAGCCGTGTCGAAGCCGAACGTGAAGTCGGTGCCCGCCAGGTCATTGTCAATCGTCTTCGGAACACCCACCACGTTCACTTCTTTTTCAAAAAGTTTCTGTGCTACCGAGAGCGTGTCATCGCCCCCGATGGCGATCAGCGCCTCACAGCCATATTTTTTTAGGTTGTCGATACAGCGCTGCAGCCCGCCATCATGCTTGGCCGGATTGGTCCGCGAAGTGCGCAGAATCGTGCCCCCGCGCGGCAGGATGCCCCCCACCGACGAGAGGTCGAGCTCCATGGTCTTGTCTTCCAGCAACCCGCGCCAGCCCTCCATGAATCCCACGAAACTGTCTTCATAGTGAAAGACGCCTTTACGCACGATTGCCCGTATGACCGCGTTCAGCCCCGGGCAGTCGCCCCCTCCCGTCAATATTCCAATTTTCATCGTCCTCTCCTCACCTGATTCTCGCGCACGGGTATGAGTTTGCCTGGGAGCGGATGCACGCCGCCCTACCATTTATGTGTTTTCAGGGCTCGAATATAACTAGGTTATCACGCAGAGAACTGAGGGCTGAGGGCTGACAGCTGAAAGCTAACACTCTCCTGCTACACTTCCTTCATGCGCGTCCTCGGCATCGACTGCGGCACTGAATACACCGGATACGGTGTAGTCGAACTGCTTTCCGATGAACGTAACAACGCTCGTGACAACGATCGTCTCGTGTGCATCGTCTGCGGCGCCATCAAGGTTTCTCCGCGCGATCCCATGCCCACGCGCTTGTCGCACATTTCCATCGGCCTGCAGGAACTCATCTCCCGGCATCGCCCTGACCGCGTCGCCATCGAAGACGTTTTCTACGCCACGAACGTGAAGTCCGCCTTGAAACTCGGTCAGGTGCGCGGCGTCGCCATGCTGGCTGCCGCTTCTGCCGGACTCGAAGTCGCCGAATACTCGCCCCTCTCCATCAAATCCGCCGTGGTCGGATACGGCCGCGCCGAAAAACATCAGGTCCAGCAAATGGTGATGCGTCTGTTGCGTCTCGATCAGATTCCCGAGCCCGCCGACGCGGCGGATGCCCTAGCCATCGCCATCTGCCATCTGCACACCGCCGCCACGCAAGAACGCCAAAGCCACGGCTATCAGAGCCAAAGCCATCCCAGCCAAATCGAGTGTCATCCTGAGCGGAGCAGTCCGCCTCGCTTGCGAGGCGAGCTGCGGAGTCGAAGGACCCCTACGCCCTAAACATGTCGGCGGCTTCGCAACGCCCCCGTCAAGTTACCGCCGTCCACGCCCAGAATCCGTTCCGGCCCGTGTCACTCGTTAGTGCATCCAGGGGCTGACTTTGGACGGTTCTCAAGGTACCCTGAATCGAATATTGCAAAACAATTTGCCGCGCATTCGATAAGGAAGAATGCAGGGCGATAAATCGAGGAGTTCCATGAGCCTTCCCCGTCTCGTTTTCGCCGCCATACTGATCGCGCTTTTGCCCTCGGCAGTAACGCACGCCGAGGACATTGCCTCCTGTAACTTCACCACCTTTTCCGCGCCCTCGGGATATACCTTGAGCGAGGTCAACGGTGTGAGCGACGACGGCACCGTCGTGGGCCAGTTGGTCGATAACAAAACGCTGGCATCCGTGGCTTTCACCTATTCTGCAAGCGGAGTTTTCACCGAATACACGGCCCCGAAATCCATGGCTACATGGCTATACGGACGCAACGGCACCGGCATCAATGCCGGTTCCTATCAGGACAGTGCCTATCCCGAACACATTCATGGCTTCCTGCTACAAAGCGGCCAGCTGACCGCCATCAACTATCCCAAGGCTTCCTATACCTGGCTCTTCGATATCAACCAAACTGGAAGTGCGGTCGGCAGCTACAGCGACGGCGGCGCATCCGCAACCAAGGGATTCGTCCTCATAAACGGCGACTACACCACCATCGCCTATCCCAAAGCCCAGTTAACTTATCCCCTTGCCGTCAACGACAGCGGCGTGGTCGTTGGATCCTACGCCAGCACTTTGGTCAGCAACGGCTTCCTGTGGCAAAACGGAAAGTTCACGACCATCAATTACCCGAACGCCAAATACGGAACCGCTCTTACCGGAATCAACAATTCCGGTGTCATCGCCGGCAATCACTTTTCGGCAGAAAACGCTTTCGGCTTCTTCTACGAAAATGGAGTCTTCAAGAACATCGTTTATACGGGCGAGAACGTGAAATACACCATGACCGGCGGCATCAACAACAACGGTCTGATTTCCGGCCAGATCTACTTCAAGGGCGGCACCAACATAGGCTACACCGCAGTGTGCAAGTAAGCTCGTAGCCGTTAGCTCTTAGCTTTTAGCCGGGATCAGCAAGGACCAAGTAGGGACGGACGCCCTCGTCCGTCCAGCGGAGCGAAGCTCGGCACCTCTGCGCTAAGATCAAACATGGACCACGGGATTCTGTTGGTCAAACTTCCTCAACAGGACGGTCCCGCCCTGTTGATTTCAACCACGCATACAGCATCCGATCTATTGAGTGCGGCGACATTGAAGAATGTTGGCCCGGTGTCGGTGTCTGCCTACAGACTCGGGTGGGTCGTAACGTTTCCCACCGGTAATAGCGAGGTCCACTTGAGTGAGCGGATAGATGTTCCTGCTGGAGTCAAACCCGGGGCGACATGGAACGTCGCTGCACAATCGGTGAGCCCCGAGTATGCAAAACAGGACGCTGCCGCGGTTGCTTTCTTCGTCGCCGAGGTTTATCCGTCAACTGGAGAACCATGGAAGGCGGACCTAATCCAAATGCGGCAGGAGGCCCGAAACCTGGCAACTCTGCAGCTAGGAGCTAAGAGGCGATAGCTTGGTCTCCTTGACACCCCATGCCGCCATCCCCAATGATTACAGCGCCCCATGCCGCGCCCATTTCAGATTGTCTGCTTGCTTGTCCTCTCTTCGGTCGTCTCCTTTTCGACACCCTCCGATTCGCAAGCC
>Ga0187847_10001853_pt1 | contig 18027 bp, 15 predicted proteins | sample June2016WEW_4_10_FD_132458 | JGI IMG/M metagenome (GOLD analysis project Ga0187847, IMG submission 132458) | Peatland microbial communities from SPRUCE experiment site at the Marcell Experimental Forest, Minnesota, USA - June2016WEW_4_10 | ecosystem: Environmental > Terrestrial > Soil >...
GGCCATGATGTCGCCGGTGCGATAGCGCTGATAGAAGCCCGAGTCTTGGCGCTCCAGCGTGCGGAAGAGGTCGTTGCGGAGGTCGAGCTCGATGTCGCGCGAGATGCCGATGAGGATCCAGCGCTGGGCGTAGAGAAAGACGCCCTTGACGAGAGCGATGGCGACCAGCAGGCCGGCGAAGATGAGAATTTCGATGCGCAGGTTTCCACGGCTCAAAGCGTTGACGGCCCATGGCAAGCCGCTGGGATGGATGGGCGCGTTGCCGCCGATTTCATCGATGGCCATTTTGATGACCTGGGGAAAGAGCACCCAGATGCCGTTGGTGCAGATGCAGGAGAGCGTGCCCCAGAGGTATCCCCAGCGGTAGCGGCGCATGTAGCTGTAGAGGGGGGCGAGGTCGCGGAGCATGGTTTTATTGTACGGGGGCGGGGGAACGCTACTTCGGCTCGATGACTTTGAGGCCGTTCACTGCGGAAAAGTGGCGCACGTTGAAGGTGGCTACGGCGCTGCCCGTATGCATGGCGATGGCTGCTAGAATCACGTCGTGGGAGCCGATCATCTGGCCGCTCGATTCAAGCTCGGCCCAAATGCGGGCATGTTCGAAGGCCGCTTGTTCTCCATAAGGAACGAAGTCGAAGCTTGCAAGTATCCGCTGAAGGAACAAGCTCCGCTTTTCGCGATGAGCGCCGGTTGCGCGCTCTACCCCATGCCACAACTCCGCAACGGTAATGACTGCGAGTCTGAATTCCTCATGTGGCATGGAGTCAAGCCACGCATCAAGGCCAAAGAGGCCTCGTTCGGCTCTGATGATGACATCGGAATCGATCAGGATTGCCATTTATCGACTGCCGGAATCAGGTTCTTACTGGCTTCTTCTAGGTCGTGGAGCCATGCCGCGGCTTCTTCCTTGCCGAGATGAACGTCTTTGAGAGCGACTCGGAGCGCGGCGGCGATCTCCCGGCCGGTATGGGGCTTCTGCTCTTCCGGCACAATTCGGGCGACGGGCACACCGTTCTTATGCAGCACGAACGTCGTGCCCTGATAGTGGGCGCGGTTGATGCAGTCGGCGAAGTTGCGCGCGGCCTCGGTGACGGTAATGGCCTTGGTGCTCATAGAATCAGATTATCAGATTGTAAGAGATTTCGCAAAATCGGATTTCATGTTGGTGTTTTCAGCAGGAGGTAGCCGCCGACGAGGCCGAAGAGGAGGTCGGCGGACCAGGCGGCGAGGGGGGCGGGGAGGTAGTTGACATTGCCGAGCGCGCCGAAGAAGCTGTTGACCACAAAGTAGGTTAGCGCCACGCCGACGGCGACGGCGATGCCGGTGAGCGAGCCTCGGCGGCCCATGGAGAGCGCAAAGGGAATGGCCAGCACCGCCATGACGATGGCGACCAGCGGATAGGCGAGCTTTTGCCAGAGTTGGACGCGCAGGCGCATGGTGTCGAATCCGCTTTGGCGCAGGTCGCCGATGTAGCGGTCGAGCTGGCCGAAGTTCATCTCCTGCGCTTGCAGGCTCTCTTTTTTGAAGTAGCCGGGGTCTTCGTAAATCTCCGCGTAGGAGGTTTGCTTGAACTCGCGAAACTCTGTAACGTTGGCGCCCGCGATGTCGCGCTGCCAGCCGTTGAGAAAGCGCCATGTGCCGGAGCCGGCGTCCCAGACGGCGCGGGCGGCGAAGATGCGCCGGGATAGCGCGAAGGTGGAGGGATCGAACTCGAAGATGGAGAGATTGGCGAATTCATTGCGATCGGGATCGAAGAACTGGTAATAGAAGATGCGGCCGGGATCGCCGCGGCGGGGAGAGCCGAAGATCCAGTTTTGTTCGGGGTGCAGGACGGTCTGCGGGGGTTTCCCCTTGATGAAATTGTGCAGCGCCTCCTGGCGGCGGTTGGCCTGGGGCAGATAGAACTGGTCGAAGAGGAAGAGGGCGACGGCCAGCATGGCGGCAATGGAGACGATGGGAATCACCAGCCGGTAAAGGCTGATGCCGGTGGCCTTCATGGCGACGATCTCGGAGTTGCGGTTGAGCACGCCGAAGGTGACCAGCACGGCGATCAGGACGGCCAGCGGAGTGATCTGGTACAACATGCTGGGCGCGAGGTTGACCAGGTATGCGCCGATCATGGAGAGCGCGATGTGGTTGCGCAGAATGTCGCCGATCAGCTCGAAGAAGGTGAAGACCAGCATGAGCATGACAAAGGCGGAGAGCACGAGCAGGAATGTGCCGAGGAACTCCCGGACGACATATTCATCCAAGATGCGGGGAAAGACGTTGCGGGCCTTGGTGCTCCTGGAATGGGGTTGAAACCTGCTTAACAGGCCGCCCAGCGGAGCGCCGAAGGGTTTGGCGGGAGCAGCGGATTCGGACTTTTGGAAGCGCGAGGTCCAGGAGGAGATCGCACCCAGAACGCGGCCGCCGGAGGCCATCTGCCAGAGCAGGAAGAGGCCGCCCGAGGCGAAGATGAGGTTGGCCGACCAGACTGCAAAGAAGGCCGAGATCCAGTTTTGCTTGCCGAGAGCGATGCCGGTGGAGGAGAGCAAGTAATAGATGAAGACCAGCAGAATGGTAAAGATCCAGGCGAAGCTCTTGCCGCCGCGCCGCGAGGTGACGCCCAGCGGAACGCCGACCAGCATGAGCACCAGGCAGGCAGCCGGATAGGCGAAGCGCTTGTGGATCTCGATGAGGAATCGCTTGCCGTCGGGCGCGTGGCCGCGCTGCCGCAACTCGCTCATGGGCATGGCGTAGATGTCGGTGTCGAGGCGTCCCAGATGCTCTTCGCTTTGCTGGCCGGCGGTCAACGGCATATCGGTGAAGTCAAAGGTGGAGATGTTATATTGCTGCGGCTCGTTGGCCACTGTCTCATGGCGGGCGCCGTCGCGCAGACGCATGAGCAAAACCGGGCCGGAGTCGCGATTGCTGTCGTTGGCCACAACGGCGGCCGCGGCGGTGATGATTTGCGGATTGGCCGGATCGGTGGTGTCGGCCATGAAGACCTGACGCCAGTTGGCCGCGCCGGTTCCCGAGCGCACGTCTTGCACGTAGAGGACGAAGTTGTGGAATTCCTCGTCGAAGACGCGCGGCTCAATCTCGTAGGAGGCCTGCATGGCGAGAGACTTTTCCATGGCGAGAATGGCCTGATTGGCGCGCGGCGCGAGATAGAGGGAGTTGGCCAGCCCGAGCAGCGTGCCGCCGACGGCGACGATGGAGGCCACGCGCACAAAGTAGCCGATGCCCAGGCCGGAGGCGCGCATGGCGATGACTTCGCTGTCGGCGGCCAGGCGGCTGAAGCCCAGCAGCACTCCCACAAGCACTGCCATGGGAATGGTGACCATGAAGAAGTTGGGCATGGTGAAGAGAACGACTTCCACAACGCTTGAGAAGGTGGAGCTGTTGTGGACCACCATTTCGAGGATGCGGGGCAGCTCCTTCATGAAGAGAATGAAGGTGAAGATCACGCATCCGATAAAGGCGTGGGAGAGGATTTCGCCGAGGATGTAACGGGTCAGGATGCGCACGGACAGGCTCTGGGGTAAGTTTATCTTGCCGGGGCGGTTGATGCGTCCGGGTCGGATGTGGAAGCTTGCCAGCCGCGGAGGCGGAGGCTGTTGGCTAGGACGCTGACGGAGCTGAGGGCCATGGCGGCGGCGGCGACCCAGGGGCTGAGCAGGATGTGAAAACTGGGGTAAAGCGCGCCGGCGGCCAGCGGAATGCCGAGCAGGTTGTAGGCGGCGGCCCAAACGAGGTTTTGGCGCATGACGCGCAGAGTGGAGCGGGCGAGATCGAGCGCGGCGGGAATGGCCGAGGGCTGAGCGCGCAGGAGGAGTACATCGCCGGCCTCCTGAGCCAGGTCAGCTCCCCCGCCCATGCTGATGCCGGCGTCGGCCTGGGCCAGGGCGGCTGCGTCGTTGATGCCGTCGCCGACCATGGCCACGCGGAGGCCGGTCGATTGCAGGGCGCGGATGCGGGCCAGCTTGCCGGTGGGGTCGAGGGAGGCTTCGATCTCAGTGATTCCGGCTTGCTGCGCGATGGGGGCGGAGGCCTCAGTCGAGTCGCCGGTGAGCATCAGTACACGGAGACCGGCGTGGCGCAATGCGGCAACGGCCGCGGCCGCATCGGGGCGCAAAGCGTCGCGGGCGTCGAAGTAAGCGACAGGAACCTTGTCGAGAGCCATCCAGAGACGGGTTACGCCGGGTTCCGGGGGCATTGCATCGGCTGGTAGGGAGATGAAGAACTCCTTGAAGAGCGATTCGTTGCCCAGAAGGCACTGGCGGCCCTCGACTTTTGCCGTGAGGCCGCGGCCGGGGAGAACCTGGGCGTCCTCGGCTGGCTGCCAGACGAGTCCGCGCGATTTTGCGGCGTCAATGACGGCATGGGCGAGCGGGTGGTTGGAGCGCTCTTCGGCGGCGGCGGCGAGGCGGAGGAGGTTGTCATCGGAGTTGTTCCCCAGCGAGTGAATAGCTTCCAGCACGGGGCGGCCGACGGTGAGGGTTCCGGTCTTGTCGAGGATGACGGCGTCAAGATGGGCTAGACGCTCGAGCGCCTCGCCGCCTTTGAAGAGGACACCCATCTGCGCGCCGCGTCCAACGGCGACGGTGAGCGCGGCGGGGACGGCCAAGCCCATGGCGCAGGGGCAGGCAATCACCAGCACGGCGACGGTGGAGGCCAGAGCCATCTGGAGCGAGTGCGTGGCGATGAGCCAAATGGCAAAGGTGACGACGGCCAGGGCCAGCACGACGGGAACAAAGATGGAGCTGGCGCGGTCGGCCAGCCGCTCCATGGGCGCGCGCGAGCCCTGCGCCTGCTGGACCATGCGGGTGATCTGCGCCAGCACGGTGGCCTCGCCCAGCGATTCGGCGCGGCAGGTCACTGCGCCCTCGTAGTTGAGCGAGCCGGCCAGAACACGCCCGCCGGGCTGGCGGTCGAGCGGCGTCGGCTCGCCGGTGAGCATCGATTCGTCCACGGTGGTGCGGCCAGAGAGGATTGTCGCGTCCACGGGGAAGCGTTCGCCGGGCAGGATAAGAACGCTGTCGGCGGGCTGGATTTCTTGGAGAGGCACGACTGTCTGGATGCCGTCGCGGATGCGGCGGGCGGTGGCCGGACGCAGACGGGAGAGCGAATCGAGCGCGGCCAGGGCGCGGCGCTTGGCGCGGCCTTCCAGCGATTTACCCAAGAGGAGAAAGCCGAGAATGAGCAGGACAGCGTCGAAGTAAACCTGGCGGCTGGGCGCGGGCCAGATCGTGGCGTATGCGGAGTAGAGAAAGGCCACGCCCGTGCCGAGACTGACCAGCGTGTTCATGTTGGTGGTTGCGTGGCGCACTGCGCTTAGGGCGTTCGAGTAGATGCCGTGCCCGGCCCAAGCCATGAAGAAGGCCGTGAGAATCAGCAGAAACCAGCGAAGCAGATCGGGCGGCAGGGCGTAGAGCCAAGGGAGGGCGCGCATCAGGGCGTGGTCAAGCGAGCCCATTTGGGCGCCGAGCGGCATGGCCAGCAGCATGGCCGCTGCGCCGGCGATGAGTGTGGCGATGGCCTTCCACCCCAGCGACAAAGACCCGTCGCTGGGGACCCCGGCCTTGCTGTTGGCTGCCGAAGAGAGCGAACTGGAGGAGGTTGCCTGAGGGGCGTCGGGGCGGGGAAGCACGGCGTCGTAGCCCGATGTGCGAACGGCTTCAACGAGCGCGGCGGGAGTGGCGAGGTCCGGATCGAAGACGACGCTGGCGCGATTGGCCATGAGATCGACGCGCGCGGATGCGACGCCGGGGGTGGAGCGCAGGGCTTCTTCGACATGATGCTGGCAGGAGGCGCAGGTCATGCCGAGAATGGGGAGGGTGAGGGATTGCGTGGAGGGAGTTGCCATCTAGATTTCCAGATGCGCCGCGAAGCCGGCTTTGGCGAGAGCGGCAATGGCTAGATCGACGGGCGCGGGGCTGAGGCTGGTGGTGAGCTGCGCTGTTCCTATCCGCACATCGTCGGTCACGACCCCCTCGACCGAGGCAAGAGCTTGCGTGACGCGGCGGACGCAGGAGCCGCAGAACATTCCATCGATTTGCAGCGTGAATTCAGCCATCGTGCTCATCTGTTTGTATTTGATGATACGCCGGGGGCATACGGTGCAAGGGATGGTGGCGTATGGCAGGGAAGGGTTCGAGGCCTCCCACCCATTCGCCAGAAAACGGCGAATGGATGGGGCACGGAGAGTTTCCTGGGAGTCCTAGCTGTTCATTTCCGGCAGTAACTTGCAACGCAAGTCATGATGCTCAGGATGACAGTTCATTTTGTAGACGAACATCAGACTCGGGCAGTTGGCCCAATGCCAGGACGCTCGTTGAGTTTACCGCTTCTTGGTCTTTGCTGGCTTGGCGGCATTTTTGCCTTGGCGCTTGGCGGCGGGGGCTTTTTTCTTGCCGAGAAGCGCGAGGTTGTTCTTGATGAGCGTGTACCGCTGTTCGACGCAGGCATGGCTGCGGAGGGGATCGGCGGGGGTGTTGAGCACATAGTCCAGTAGCTTGGGAACGGTGCTGGTGGCTACATGCAGGCGCGTGTCCGACGAGGCGTAGTAGATGAGGACATCGCCATTTTTGCGCTCGATCCAGCCATTGCTGAAGACGACGTTGGAGACATCGCCGACGCGTTCTGCGCCCTGGGGCGCGATGAAGTAGCCGGCAGGCTTGTGGGTGACGACCCACGGCTGTTTCAGGTCGGTGAGCATGAGATAGAGGACGTAGCGCAGGCCGGCGGCGGTGTTGCGCACGCCATGGGCGAGGTGCAGCCAGCCTTTGGCGGTCTTGATGGGCGCGGGGCCGAGGCCATTTTTTACCTCCTGGATGGTGTGATATTCGCGGTTGTCGATGATGATTTCGTTGTCGATGACGGCGTTCTCGATGCTGGAGGCGAGTCCCCAGCCGATGCCGCCGCCCTTGCCGGCCTGAATGAACTCATCCTGCGGCCGGGTGTAGAAGGCGTACTGGCCATCGACGAATTCGGGGTGGAGGACGACGTTGCGCTGCTGCGGGGATTTGGATTGGATGTCGGCGAGGCGCTCCCAGGCTTTCAGGTCTCTGGTGCGCGCGATGCCGCACTGCGCGACGGCCGAGGAGGTGTCACCCTGCGGCGCTTTGGGGTCTTTGCGCTCGGTGCAGAAGAGGCCGTAGATCCAGCCGTCCTGGTGCTTGACGAGGCGCATGTCGTAGACGTTGGTGTCGGGTTCGGCGGTCTCGGGCAGCAGGATGGGGTACGGCCAGAAGCGGAAGTTGTCGATTCCGTTGGGGCTTTCGGCGACGGCGAAGAAGGATTTGCGGTCAACGCCCTCGACGCGCGCCACGACGAGGAATTTGCCCTTGTGCAGAATTGCGCCGGCGTTGAAGGCGGCGTCGATGCCGATGCGCTCGAGCAGGAAGGGATTGGTCTTCTGGTTGAGGTCGTAGCGCCAGAGGATGGGGGTGTGCGCGGCGGTGAGCACGGGATGCTCGTAGCGGTCGAAGACGCCATTGCCGCCGGGGGATTTGCGGTTGCGGCGGGTGAGCAGCTTCTCCTGCTGCTTGAAGAGGGTTTGTACGCGCTTCTTGAATTCGGCTTGAGTCATCGATCTTCTCCAGTCCATTAAGTGCCCGGCCTTGGTTCGGCGGCTTTCGCGGCGTCCAGCCGCTCCATTACCTCAATGCAGGTGCGGCTGTTGTGGTAGGGACACTTCCAAGGATCGACTTTGTATTGCCCCTGGCTGGGGACGCCGGATTTCGAGACGCGCGAGAACCATTCGCCGTACTCACGATCGACGATGTACTTGTCGATGAAGGCCCAGCTTCGTTCAGCGGCGATGAGAAAGTGAGGCTGGCCAGTGAGGCTGTAGGCATTGAGGAAGCCGACGACGGCTTCGGCCTGGGGCCACCAATGCTTGTCGGTGTCGGCGGGGTTGAGTTCGTAGAGCAGGCCGCCGTCGGTGTCGAGTCCCTGTTCGTAGACGGCCTCGGCCATCTTCACCGCAACCTCGCGGACGTGCGCAAGAAGGGCGGCATCGCCGAGGATTTCCGCAGCCTCACAGAGGAGCCAGCTACCTTCGATGGTGTGGCCAAAGGAGATTTTATGGGAGCGCGGATGCCACTCTTCGTCAAAGAACAGGATGAAGTGATGCGTGGCGGGATCGATGATGGGTTCGAGAAATATCTCGATCAACTCGCGGAGGCGAAGGCGGACAGTCGCGTCTTCGTGGAAGCGCAGCAGCGTGGCGTAGGCCTCCATCAAGTGGAGGTGGGTGTTCATCGACTTCTTTTCATCCATGTCCACATCGCTCAGGCGTTGGTCCTGGGCTAGCGTCCAATCGCGCTCATAGGTCTCAAAGTAACCGCCGTGCTCGGCGTCGTGGCTGGCGGATTCGATCTGCTCGACCATGCGCAGGGCTTTGGCAAGCGCCTCAGGGTCGGCGCTGGCGTGGAAGTACTCGGCCAGCGCGTAGACGGTAAAGGCTTGGCCATAGATGCGCTTCTTGGTGTCGCGGGGCTGGCCGAGGTAGTCGAGCATCCAATAGACGCCGCCGAATTCATGATCCCAGAAAAAGCGGTCGAGGTATTCATAGGCGCGGCGCGCGGTGGCGAGATAGATTGGGTCGCGATAGACGGAGAAGGCCTTGGAAAAAGTCCACAGGATGCGGGCGTTGAGAATAAGGCCCTTGGCGGCGTGAGGGTCGATGGTCAGGTCGTTGGAGATCTGGCCACGGAAGCCGCCGTATTCGTTGTCGATGGTGTACTTGAGCCAGAAGGGCAGGATATCGGAGAGCAGCTCTTTCTCTACCTTTTGCCGCAGGTCTTGCATGAGTGCCTCCTCATGAGGGGGTGGTTGGGGTTCGTATTTTTCAACAAAGACGGCAAGTTAGCCCCGCTTCGCGGAATAGCGAGTTAGCAAGTTGGCGGGTTTTTCGATCTTCGACCAATTGTTCAACTCTGCCGTAACTCGACGCGGCGAGTCGGGCTGCTTCTCATGAACGGGGCTGGTTGGGGTTCATGGTTAGTTGCCGGCCATCGGGATCAGGCGCTCAGGATTGCGTCGATGCGGGCAAGCTCCTCGGGCGTGAAAGCGAGGTTGGCGAGCGCGGCGACATTCTGCTCGATCTGCTCGACGCGGCTGGCTCCGATCAAAGCTGTTGTCATGCGGCTGTCGCGCAGCACCCAGGCCAGAGCCAACTGCGCCACCGACTGTCCGCGTTCGGCGGCGAGTTCATTGAGCGCGCGGACCTCGGTGAGATGGTGCTCGTCGATGTCGCTCTTCTTGAGGAAGCTATTTGGCTTGGAGGCGCGCGAACCCTCGGGAATGCCCTTGAGGTAGCGGTCGGTGAGCAGGCCCTGCGCCAGCGGGGTGAAGGCGATGGCGCCGACGCCTTCCTTGCACAGCACATCGAGCAGGCCGTCCTCAACCCAGCGGTCGAACATGGAGTACCTGGGCTGATGAATCAGGCAGGGAGTTCCGAGATCGCGCAGGATCTTGACGGCGGCAGCGGTCTGGGTTGCGTCGTAGCTGGAGATGCCCGCGTAGAGCGCACGGCCGGAGCGAACAGCCTGATCGAGCGCCATCATGGTCTCCTCGACGGGCGTCTTCGGATCGGGGCGATGGGAGTAGAAGATGTCCACGTACTCCAGGCCCATGCGCTTGAGGCTCTGGTCGAGACTGGCGAGAAGATACTTGCGCGAGCCCCAATCGCCATAGGGGCCGGGCCACATGCCCCAGCCGGCTTTGGTGCTAATGATCAGTTCGTCGCGATGGGGCTTGAGGTCGAGGCGGAGGATTTCGCCGAAGTTGGTCTCGGCACTGCCTGGCGGCGGGCCGTAGTTGTTGGCCAGGTCGAAGTGGGTGATGCCGAGATCGAAGGCGCGGCGGACCATGGCGCGGCCGTTCTCGAAGACATCGATGCCGCCGAAGTTGTGCCAGAGGCCGAGCGAGATGGCCGGAAGCTGGATGCCGCTTCTGCCGCAGCGGCGGTAGTGCATGGTGTCGTAACGCTGTTCGTTGGCGATGTACATGGTGTGCTCCTTTTGAACGAGGGAGGTCGGGGTTCGTGGTTTCCCGCCCATTTCGCAAAGAGCGCGAAATGGATGGGGCACCCAGCAAAGCGGCGGCGGAAGTCTCTCGACCCCCTCAGAATCCTATCAGGAACGATGCTCTCACAGAATGGAGCGGGGCGGGTGGGCCGAAGATCACCTGTCTTATCCCGCTGAACCATTTGACATCTGTTGCGTTACGCGTTACGCTGTCTTATGATTCAAGCCTTCCGCCACAAAGGGTTGAAACGCCTTTTTGAGGACGACGACCCTCGCGGCGTGAAGGCGGAGCATCTGGCCAAGCTCCGTAACATCTTAGCCCGCCTGGATGCGGCCGGCTCCGCCGAGGATATGAATCTGCCGGGATTCAATCTGCACACGCTGAAAGGTTCTTTGCAGGGCTTCATGGCGGTTACGGTTCGAGCCAACTGGCGAGTGATCTTTCGATTTGCCGAAGGCCATGCGTACGATGTCGATTACCTGGATTACCACTAAGGAGGTTTCCCCATGCCGATGAAGAATCCGCCTCACCCCGGCAGCGTTGTTTTTTACGAATGCATTGAGCCGCTTGGACTTACGATTACGCAAGCGGCGCAGGCTCTGGGCGTGACGCGCACCACGCTCTCCGAGCTGGTCAATGGCAGGCGCGGCATCTCGCCTGAGATGGCCGTCCGGCTCTCTCAGGTCTTTGGCGGCAGCGCACAAAGCTGGATAACGCAGCAAGCTCACTACGACTTAGCGCAGATTCCCGCTGACCGTATTCAGCTCAAGCGCCTGGCCGTGGCCTGAAGCCACCTGCGGTTGGGCCAGCCGCCTTCGGCTCGGAGTGCTGGTTACAGGGGCAAGCCGTGAGCAAATTGTTTGAAGAGATGGCACAAGGAACGGCGGAAGCCCGCGCCTACATGGAAGGCGAGCGCAAGGGTTACAAGGTGACACAGCCCGAGACCGTGGACGTGCGGGGTCTCCGCAAGCGCATGCGCCTGAGCCAGGGGCGTTTTGCGGAGAGTTTCGGTTTGTCGGTGGATGCCGTTCGCCATTGGGAGTCGGGCCGCCGCCAGCCGGAAGCTGCTGCACGCGCGCTTCTTACCGTCATTGCCGCCGACCCTGAATTTGTTAAGCGCACCTTGGCTAGAAGTGCGTGAAGCACCTGCGGTGCGGCCAGCGGCCTTCGGCGCGAAATGCGGGCTGAATACATCCCTTGTCCCAAAAGCGGACATGGGGCACCCATATTTTCGGGATCGTCAGACCTGGGCCGCCCGCCCGGAAGTTCACGTGGATTTGGAGTTTCAATTGTGGTGATGGAACAAAAAGTTTGCCCACTTTGCCGGATTACAAAGCCTTTGAAAGATTTCCGCAAAAGTCACTTCATACCGGCGAGTCTGTATCACTCCGGCAAGAAGGGGCTCCAGTATGGCACACGGTCGGGGACCGGTCGTTTGGACAGGCACATCAAAGACTTGCTGCTATGCAGTACCTGTGAACGTCTTTTGGACCAGGGCGGCGAGTCGTATGTGCTTTCTCAGATCGCCGCCAAGATGACGGACGAATTTCCGCTCCACAGGATGCTCAGTCTTGCCCTACCCCGTGAAAGCTATCCAGACATTTCTCGCTTTTCTGGAGACGATCTCGGAATCGACATGGAAAAGTTTGCTCATTTCGCGTTGGGCGTTGTATGGCGAGCAGCAATACACGATTGGACGATGCCGGATGGGACAATACTTCCCAGGCAGGCAATAGGCGACTTCGAACCGCCGATACGAAGCTATCTATTGGGCAGCACGTTTCCACAGGACACATCGGTCATTGTCATTGTCTGTAGCGATCATCAATCCCGACGCATCTGGAACACGCCAACCATTTTGATTGAAGCGAACTGTCTCAACTTAAGATTTCACGCACGTGGCGTATTTTTTCGCGTGTTGATGGGTTATCAGATGCCTGAGGCGTTCCGCGAGATGTCCTGCATTTCACCCCGAAAATGTCTTTTCTACGGGAGTGCATCGCATCGAATGTCCGAAATCATGGCTATCTTCGAGCCTACTAAAGTGGAGTAGTGTTTTCGGGGAAGAACACCGGACAGACGGGACGTTCCGTCTGTCCCCGGTTCCCCCGGTTTCAGTGCTATCCCAGATTCTCAAATGCGGGGGTTTGAGACCTGGAAATCCCCTAGCTCAGAATGCCCTTGACCGTAACTTCCTTGCGGCCGTCGGCGGGGGGAGTTACAACGTTTCCGTCGATCGGCGAGCCGTCCACGGTTAGAGCAATGTTGTTTCCATCTCCCTGGCGCTCGATGGAGATTTTGTAGACGACTCCGCGATAGCTGCGAGTGGCTGTGAATCCTGGCCAACTGGTTGGAATCACCGGGGCGATCTCCAATCCGTCAAGCGAGGTGCGGATGCCGAGGATCCATTGCGCGATGGCGTAGTAGTTCCACGCCGCCGTGCCGGTGAGCCAGGAGTTCTTGGCCTCGCCGAAGGTGGGCGCGTCCCGGCCCGCGATCATCTGGGCATACACGTATGGTTCACAGCGATGCAGGTCGCCGATCTCCTCGCGCGCGGAGGGGTTGATGCGGCTGTAGTAGTCGTGCGCCAGATCGCCGTGGCCCAGACGGGTTTCGCCGATCATGACCCATGGATTGACGTGGCAGAAGATGCCGGCGTTCTCTTTGTAGCCAGGAGGATAAGAGGAGATTTCGCCCATCTCGATGTAATAGCGGGTGTAGGCCGGCTGCTGGACGACGATGCCGTGTTTGGTGGCGAGATGCTCCGAGACGGCGGCGAGGGCGCTGGCGGCCTTGCCATCGTCGAGACCGATGCCGGCCAGCGTGCAGTAGCCGTTGGACTCGATGAAGATCTTGCCCTCGTCACATTCTTTCGACCCGATCTTGCCGCCAAAGTCGTTGTAGGCGCGCAGGAACCATTCGCCGTCCCAGCCGTGCTGGAGGATAACGGATTCCATTTTGGCGGATTCGGCAAGATACGATGCGGCTTCGGCTGCAAGACCGCGGCGGTTGGCGATTGCGGCCAGTTCGCGGCCCGCATGAACGAAGAGGCCGGCGATGAAGACCGACTCGGCCACCTTGCCGTCCTTGTTGGTGGTGGTCTGGAAGCTCTGGCCGGGGGTGTCGGAGAAGCAGTTGAGGTTGAGGCAGTCGTTCCAGTCGGCGCGGCCAATCAGCGGCAGCCCATGCGGCCCGAGGCGGGCCAATGTGTAGTTGAAGCTGCGTTGCAAGTGGTCGTAGAGAGGCTTCTCGCTGCCCGGCTCGTTGTCGTACTGGACAGGCTCGTCCAAGATGCTCCAGTCGCCGGTCTCCTTGATGTAGGCCGAGACGCCGATGATGAGCCAGTGCGGATCGTCGTTGAAGCCGCTGCCAATGTCGTTGTTGCCGCGCTTGGTGAGCGGCTGGTATTGGTGATACGCGCCGCCGGTGGGCAGCTGCGTTGCGGCCAGGTCGAGGATGCGCTCGCGGGCGCGCGCCGGGGCCATGTGAACAAAGCCAAGCAGGTCTTGATTGGAGTCGCGGAAGCCCAGGCCGCGGCCGATGCCTGACTCATAGAACGACGCCGAGCGCGACATGTTGAAGGTGGCCATGCACTGGTAGGCGTTCCAGATATTGACCATGCGGTTGGTGTGAATGTCGGGCGTCGAGACCTGGAAGATGCCGAGCAGACTATCCCAGTAGAGGCGGAGGCGCTCGAAGGCAGCGTCGGCATGTGCGGGGTCGAGATATTTTGCGATGGTGGGCTTGACCAGCTTTTTGTTGATGGTCTGCGAACCGGGAGGGTCAAACTTTTCGGAGACTGGATTCTCGTGGTAGCCGAGGACAAAGACAATCTGCCGGGTCTCTCCGGGGGCCAGCGTTAGCTTGACCTGATGCGCGCCGATGGGCTGCCAGCCGTGGGCGATGGAATTTGTTAACTGGCCGGCCTCGACGGTGGCGGGCTTGTCCCAACCGCGATAGCGGCCCAGGAAGGCTTCGCGCTGCGTGTCGAAGGCGGCGCCTGACTCGGAACAGGCAAAGTAGGCGAAGTGGTCGCGGCGCTCGCGGTACTCGGTCTTGTGATAGATGACGCCGTCTTCGACTTCGACCTGGCCCGTGTTGAAGTTGCGCTGGAAGTTGGTGGCGTCGTCCTGCGCATCCCAGAGGCAGAACTCGATGGACGAGAAGGCCGAGATCGACGCCTTCACCGCGCGCTTGTTGGTGACGGTGAGCTGCCAGATTTCGAGATTCTCGTCGAGGGGCACAAAGTAGCGCGTGTGCGCCTCAATGCCGGCGTATTCCGAGCCGATAGTGGTGTAGCCCATCCCGTGGCGGCAGGTGTAGTCCTTAAGGTCGTGGCGCGTGGGCTGCCACGAGGGCGACCAGAACTCTTTGGATTCATCGTCGCGCAGGTAGATGTAGCGCCCGCCGAAGTCCATGGGCACATTGTTGTAGCGGTAGCGGGTGAGGCGGCGCAGGCGGGCATCGCGATAGAACGAGTAGCCTCCGGCGGTGTTGGAGATGATCCCGAAATATGCCTGGCATCCAAGGTAGTTGATCCAGGGCAGGGGCGTATCCGGTTGCGTAATCACGTATTCGCGATTCAAATCGTCAAAATAGCCGAACTTCATTGTTCGTGTTCCCTCGTTGAAACCTTCCGTAGTATAGCCCTCGGCACAGGCCCCATCCAATGCGGATTTGCACCGCGCACAAGCGTAAAAAGCATTAGCCCAGGCTAAATCCGAGAGCCGTCCCATGTGTCTGGAATCGTTGCCACAATTCAGGCAGATGTGAGAAGATTTGGTGTTTTGAAGATACTCTGAGAGTTGCCGATCCCGCCAAGAGCGGAGAGAAGATGCCCGCGGGCATTGAGGAGTGGAATGCTGCACCTTCACGCTGTTGACATCGCAATCATCGTGGCCTACTTGATCAGCACGGTATTGATAGGCTACTGGGTTTCAAAACGCGCCTCGCAGAGCATGCAAAACTACTTTCTCGGCGGCAACTCGATGCCGTGGTACATGCTGGGCATTTCCAACGCTTCGGGAATGTTCGATATCAGCGGGACCATGCTGCTGGTCTATTGGATGTTTGTCTACGGCCTGAAGAGCGTCTGGATTCCCTGGCTCTGGCCGACCTTCAACCAGATATTCCTGATGGTCTATCTCTCCTCCTGTCTTCGGCGCTCGAAGGCGATGACCGGGGCGGAGTGGATCAAGACGCGCTTTGGCACAGGACGCGGCGCGCAGTTATCGCACATCATCGTGGTCATCTATGCCTTCGTCAGCATCATCGGATTCTTCACATACGGGTTCAAGGGCATTGGCAAGTTTGCCGCGGAGTTTTTGCCCTTCCATCTTTCGCCCAACGAATACGCGCTGATCCTGATCGCGATCACCGCTATTTACGTAATTAAGGGCGGCATGATCAGCGTGGTCATCACGGAAGTGGTTCAGTTTTTTATTCTGGCCATCGCCTCGTTTGCGGTGGGCGTAATCGCCATGATGAAGGTCTCTCCGGATACCCTGCATCGGATGGTGCCTCCCGGCTGGGACAACCTCTTCTTTGGGTGGCATCTGGGCCTGGACTGGACGACACTGTTGCCCGCGGCCACGGCAAAGATTTCCCAAGACAAATACGAGTTGTTCGGCTTCTTCGTGATGATGCTGCTCTTCAAGGGCATCCTGATCTCGGCGGCAGGCCCGGCTCCCAACTACGATATGCAGCGCGTGCTCTCTTCCAAGAATCCGCGCGAGGCTTCGATGATGAGCGCGTGGGTCAATATCGTGCTTACCCCTCCTCGCTACTTCCTCATTATTGGCTTGACAGTGCTGGCCGCGGCCTTCTTTGGCCCTGATCTGCGCGCCATGGGCGCGAATCTCGATTTTGAGAATGTTTTGCCTATGGCGTTGGGCAGGTTCGTCCCCGCCGGTCTGCTGGGTTTCCTGATCGCGGGCCTGTTGGCGGCCTTCATGTCAAATTTTGCGGCCACGGTGAACGCCGCGCCGCCGTATTTTGTCAACGACATCTACAAGCGCTTCATCAACCCCAATGCCAGCCCCAAGACCTACGTGCGCCTCGCCTATCTGGCCTCTTTCGCCGTCGTGGTGATCGGCGTCCTGATCGGATGGAACGTCACCTCGGTGAACTCGGTGGTGATGTGGATCGTCTCCGGATTGTGGGGCGGTTATACCGCGTCGAATGTTTTGAAATGGTACTGGTGGCGCTTTAATGGGTACGGCTACTTCTGGGGCATGATCACAGGCATCACTTCCGCTTTGGTGCTGGCGTTTCCTGGATTGCTGGATAGCCTGCCGATCGTGCAAAGCTTCCAAGCCAAGTACCCCGTCAACCTGGAGGTTACGATTGTCTTCCCACTGGTGCTGTGCATCTCATTGATCGGCTGCCTGCTGGGCACTTATCTCACCAAGCCGGAGTCTGACGAGGTACTGATCGACTTCTATCGGCGTGTGCGGCCATGGGGCTTCTGGGGGCCGATTCTCAAGAAGGTGCTTGCCGAAGATCCCGGCTTCAAGCGCAACAGGGACTTCTTCCGCGATATCTTCAATATCGCCGTCGGCATCGTGTGGCAGGTATCGCTGGTGGCGCTGCCGCTGTATATCGTGATTCAGGAGTTCGATCGCGTGGCAATCACTTTGGGAGTGATTCTGACAACGTCGCTGATCCTCAAGTTCACCTGGTACGACCATCTGAACGAGCGCGAGGTTGAGACGGATCTGGCTGCCGCGAACGATTGAGGAACGGCGGCGGCTTGACCGCGATGCGGAGCAATCATGCAAAGAGAGTTTCCATCGGCGCCGCTGGTGGGCGTGGGCGCGGTGGTGGTGGATGAGGGCCGGGTGCTGCTGGTGCGGCGCGGAACTGAGCCGCTCAAAGGGCATTGGTCGCTGCCGGGTGGCCTGGTGGAACTGGGCGAGGGGCTGCGCGATGCGGTGATCCGCGAGGTGAGGGAAGAGACCGGGCTGATCGTCGAGCCGCTGGAACTGATCGAATTGCTGGACCGTATTCATCGGGATGAAAAGAGCGTCCGCTACCATTATGTGATTGCGGATTATCTTTGCCGGGTGACGGGCGGCGCGCTGCGGGCGGCGTCGGACGCGGATGCGGTGCGGTGGGTGGAGCGGGCGGAATGGAATAGCCATAGTGCCCTTTGCCTGGAGCCGATCGCCGCGCGGGTCATCGAGGCTGGTTGGCAAAGAGCGCAAGCAATCAACGACAAATTGCGAGAGGGGCGATGAGAGCGATCAAGCGGCTGTTTGGCGTTGCGGGCGTGCTGGCGCTGGCTGGCGGGATCGGCTTCTGGGAGCGCCCGGTGAGCTTCTTCAACGAAGGCTCCTATTTGCTGGAGCACGTTACCGGAGTGGAGAGCCGCAGCGTGCAGGTTGAGGGCTATCACGTGCATTACCTTGCCTCGGGACCGGCGGACGGGAGGGCGGTGGTGCTGGTGCATGGGCTGGGCGGAAGCGCCGAGGAGTGGCACAACCTGACGCACTATCTTGTGGGCGCCGGCTTCCGCGTCTATCGACCCGATCTGCCCGGCTTTGGACGCAGCGAGAAGCCTGCGAATTTTTCGTATTCGGTATCGGATCAGGCCGAGGTGGTGACCGGATTTATGGATGCGCTGGGACTGAAGCAGGTGGACCTATGCGGCGTATCGATGGGCGGTTGGATTGTGCAACTGGCAGCCGCGAAGCATCCGGAGCGGGTGCGGCGGCTGATTGTCTTTGACGCAGTTGGGATTAACGAGAAGCCCACCTGGAATACAGCGCTGTTTACCCCCGCCACGCCCGCCGAACTCGACCAACTGGAAGCGCTGCTGATGCCCAACCCACCCAAGACGCCGGGCTTCATCGCGCGGGATATTGTGCGCTTCTCGAATGAACGGGCTTGGGTGGTTCATCGGGCGGTGGCCACGATGCTGACCGGCAAGGACACTACCGACGCGGTGCTTCCAGGGCTGAAGATGCCGATGCTGATTGTGTGGGGCGCAGTGGACCGCATTGCGCC
>Ga0187847_10001854_pt1 | contig 18023 bp, 12 predicted proteins | sample June2016WEW_4_10_FD_132458 | JGI IMG/M metagenome (GOLD analysis project Ga0187847, IMG submission 132458) | Peatland microbial communities from SPRUCE experiment site at the Marcell Experimental Forest, Minnesota, USA - June2016WEW_4_10 | ecosystem: Environmental > Terrestrial > Soil >...
AGGAAGTCTGTTTAAGTCCCACGGTGCGTGGTACGTAAGATATCGCGAGCATGGGAAGAAGAATCCGGTTGCCCATCGGTTAGCCCGTTTGACGGAATACCCCAAGAAGAGCGAGGTCATCCCGTTAAAGAACGAGTTCATGGACAGGCTCAATCGGATCGGCTTCACATCAGAAGCCGGGGTTACCATCGTTGATTTCGTCGAGAATGTTTATTTCCCCGCGATTGAGAATAGGCTGGCTATGAGCACGGTCAAAGGCTACAAGGATTCGTGGCGTTGTCACATCAAAGATCGCGTTAGGGGTCGGGTCAGGGACTTCAGAACCGTAGACGGCGAAAACCTAATGAGCGAAATAGAAGACGCGAACAAGACGGAAATTGGCGACTTGGCGCATGGAACGTACAAGCACATCAAGGTGACTCTGTCTGCGATGTTCACGTTTGCCAAACGTAAGGGTATCTATGACGGCGTGAACCCGATGACTGGAGTCACTATCCCCAAGGGTAAGAAGCACGGGCGGAAGCGCCTTGCCTACACTCTTGAGGAGGTGGAAAAGCACCTTGAGCTTTTCTCCGGCACGAAGGCCATCGTCATCCCCACCGGGGATGGCGCGTACACTCCCGAAATTGCTCAGACTGTCGTCCGGGCGGCTATGGGAGTGGCGGCATTCGCTGGTTTGCGTCAAGGCGAGATTCGGGGGCAATGGTGGGAAGATGATGACGGGGATATTCTCAATATCCGGCGCTCGGTGTGGAGGACTCACCTAAAAGATGAGACCAAAACCCACGAGGATGATGAAGACCCCGGCGTCGTTCCGATCATCAAGCCTCTGAGGCTCGTGCTTGACGCGATCAAGCCGGAGAATGCTTCTGGCTGGATGTTCCCGAACACGATTGGCGGGGCGTTAGATTTGGACAACCTCGCTGACCGCGTGGTTAAGCCCGTTTTCAAGGCAAATGGGATGGAGTGGAAGGGCTGGCACGCATATCGTCGCGGTCTAGCCACAAATCTTCATGAACTCGGAGTGCCGGACAAAGTGATCCAAGCGATTCTGCGCCACGAGAATGTGAGCACGACGCAGAGAAGCTATATCAAGACGGTGCGCCAAGTTGTGACCGACGCCATGAATAAGTTGGAGGCAAGAATAGCTCGTGCAGCAGTTGTGCAGCAGGTCCCGGTGAACTGATCGTAAGTGGTTGAAACGATGGAGCCGACGAGCGGACTTGAACCGCTGACCTGCCGATTACGAATCGGCTGCTCTACCAACTGAGCTACGTCGGCCTGACATTGATTCTAAATGGGCGCTGATGAGGCGTAAAGTACGGTCATTTCGCACCGTATCTTTCCCACGGCTGCAAGATTTTCACTGAAGCCATGCCTGCGGCGGTTGCCGCTTGAATCCCCATCTCGGTATCTTCAAATACCAGGCACGATTCTGGCATGACGCCGAGCCGACTAGCGGCGAGAAGAAACGCCTCAGGATCTGGTTTCGGTTTGCGATATTCGCCAGCGCCAACGATGACAGGAAACTTTTCGAGTAGCTGCAATGCCTGGAGGGACGCAATCACCGACTCACGCGTGCTGCCGGAGACGACGGCAAAAGGGATTTTGCCATGGCGTGCGTTGATGATATCCAAGACTTCAGGGATGGCTTTCAGCTGAGGAAGAATCTGGAAATAGTAACTCTCTTTGCGATGCGCGACTTCTTCCACCGGCATGTGCAGCCCATGCTTCCGGTTCAAATCGGAGATGATCTGCTTGACGGGTATTCCGCCCCAGGCGTAGAAATCGTTTTCGGGCAGTTCGCAGTTCCACTCCGCCAAAGCCTTGTTCCAGGCGATGAAGTGCAGCGGCATGGAATCCACGATAGTGCCGTCGCAGTCGAAGAGATACGCACCAAAGTCGCCTGGCGGCAGCCGCAAGGTGCTTCGTTTTGGATTTTCCAAGGAAGCGGACATTACTCATTTTTTCACAAAAATCAGGTTTGACGCAGCGGATTGAGAATGATACCGTTTTCGTTCCCGGAGGAAAACTTATGAAACACGCGCTATTTTGCACCGTCGTGTTGTTTGGACTTCTAGGTGTGAGCCTTGCGCAGCAAATTGCTACGGCTCCTGCGCAGTCTTCTCACGCCCAAGCTTCCCATACCCACGCGGCGGCCAGGCCAGCCGCATCACCGGATGCGGTCTGGGCTGATTTGATGGCCGGCAACCAGCGGTTTGTCGCAGGAAAACCAAGGCAACGTGCAGTGCTGCCGCTACGCAAGAAGTTGGCTTCCGGGCAAAACCCCAATGTCATTATTCTTTCCTGCTCGGACAGCCGGGTTCCGCCAGAACTGGTATTTGATCAGGGCCTCGGCGATCTCTTTGTGGTACGCACAGCGGGAAATGTCGCCGATCCCGTCGCGCTCGGCAGCATTGAGTATGCTGTGGAGCACATTAACAGTCCCGTGCTCGTCGTAATGGGTCACCAGAAGTGTGGCGCGGTTAGCGCAGCCTGCTCGGGCGAAAAAATGCCCAGCGACAATCTGGAAGCGATCATGAACAAGATTGGGCCCGCGGTTAATCAGGCAAAGACTTATGCCAAGGGCGATGATTTGCTTGATGCGGCCGTCAAAGAGAACGTCGGGCAAAGCGCGAAAGATTTACAGACCAACAGCGAGATCATTCGCAATGCCGTGCAATCGGGCAAGCTTAAGATATTTGAAGCGGAATACAGCCTGGACACCGGGGAAGTAACGCGTCTTAACGCGCCCGCCGGAACCCAGAATTAGCTATGCTGGCTCGAGTCGTTCGCTCGATCAATTATTTTTCTGTCGAGAACTGGTAAACCGTTCGGGAGTGGAAGGTACGACCCGGCCTCAGGATGGTGGACGGAAACTCCGGATGGTTTGGAGAATCAGGGTAATGTTGCGTTTCCAGAGCCATGCCGTCGCGCTGACGGTAAACGTGGCCATGTTTACCGGTCAATGTGCCATCGAGAAAATTGCCAGAATAGACCTGAATTCCGGGTTCGGTTGTATAGACCTGTAAAACCCGTCCGCTGGTCGGTTCAGTAACTCGCGCGGCGAATTTCAAGCCGTTGCCGCTTCCGTTGATGATGAAATTGTGATCGTATCCATTGGCGAGAACGAGTGGCTCATATTTGTCGTTAATGCGCGCGCCGATGGCGACAGGCTTTGAAAAATCGAGCGGCGTTCCCTGGACCGACCGGATTTCGCCGGTTGGAATGAGCGTGCCATCCGTTGGCGTAAAGTGATCGGCATTCAACGTAAGTACATGACCCAGAATGTTGCCGGTGCCCTCGCCTGCCAAATTGAAATAGGTGTGCTGGGTAAAGTTGATTGGGGTGGCCTTGTCGGTCGTAGCTTCGTAGTCGAAAATGAGTTCGTTCTTTTCGGTGAGCGTGTAGGTCACAGTCGCTTGCAGGTTGCCGGGAAAACCTTCTTCGCCGTCTTTGCTTGTGTATTTGAAAACGACGCCGACACCATGGTGATTTTGGAACGACGAAGCTTGCCAGAAGACTTTGTCAAAGCCGCGCAAACCTCCGTGCAGCGTGTTCGGGCCGTTGTTTTTCGGTAAGGCGTACTTGACCCCATCCAGTGTGAACGTGCCGTTCGCGATGCGGTTGGCGTAGCGGCCGATGATGCCTCCGAAATGGGGATTATTTGTCGTGTACTGATCGAGATTGTCGAAACCAAGAACGATGTCGTCGCTCTTGCCGTTCTTGTCGGGCGCGCGTAGTTCAAGGATGATGCCGCCGTAACTCATGGCGCGGACTTCTATGCCATGCCCGTTCGATAGCTTATAAATATCGACGGGTTTACCGTCGATCAGGGCCGGAGCCTCTTTGGCGACTTCCAGTTTCCCTTTGGAGGATTTTGCCTGAGCGAAGTTGGCGGCGCGGGCAAGAACGGTGCTCAGAATGAAAGCAACGATGAGGCGGTTTCGGTGGTTCATTAACTCTCCTGTCCTGTTCATGCAGCTTCACAATTATCCACTAAATCGACCTGTTTAACGCTTGAATTTATGCGGATGCACGCGTCCGGAACGAATAGAATAGCGGTACTCTAGGAAAATTCATGAGCAAGAAAAAACTGAACGTCGCAATGATTGGTTCTGGATTCATCGGCAAAGTTCATTCCAATGCATTCCGCCAAGTCGGCCATTTCTTCGATGTTCCTTATGAACTCAATTTGAAGGTTTTATGCGCCCGTGATCAGGCGAAACTCGCGGCAGCGGCTTCCCAATGGGGATGGGAAGAAACATCTACAGATTGGGAGGCGATTGTACACCGCGAAGATATTGATGTGATCGACATTGCCGTGCCCAATTCCTTGCATGCACCTATCGCTATCGCCGCTTGCGAAGCCGGAAAGATGGTATGGTGCGAGAAGCCGCTGGCGGGAACGCTGGAAGATGCTGAAGGTATGGCGCGGGCGGCACAAAACACCCGGAATCTCGTTTGGTTCAACTATAGGCGCATTCCGGCTGTAGGTTTTGCAAGGCAGCTTCTCGATGAGGGCCGCGCCGGCCAAGTCTTTCACTATCGGGCGCTTTATCTTAATCAGTCCGGCAATAATCCCAAGAAGGCGAACGCATGGCGCTACCGGCGAAGTGAGGCTGGGATGGGTGCCTCAGGCGATCTGCTCTCGCATGTGTTAGATCTTGCCCTCTACCTCAACGGTCCGATGACAGAACTCTCGGCGATGATGCACACGTTTGCGCCCGGCCGCGATGTGGACGACGCCACTATGTTGCTTGCCAAGTTCGCGAACGGTAGCGTAGGTACGTTTGAAGCGACCCGTTATGGCGTGGGTTGTCCCAATCGCAATGATTTCGAGGTCAACGGCTCGAAAGGAATGCTTCGTTTTCGTATGGATGAGATGAATCAGCTGGAATATTTCGATGCTACCCAAGACCCGAGCATGCAAGGAATGCAGAGGCTCACGATTACTGGACCGAATCATCCCTACTGGGAAAATTTCTGGAAGCCTGCGCATATTCTCGGCTACGAACATCCGTTCATCGCCACAGTGGGGGACTTCTTGCAATCGCTCGTCAAAAGCGAACCGTTCCACGCGAACTTCGACGACGCCTTGGCCGTGCAACGGGTGTTGGATGCAGCCGAGCGATCTTCCTCATCGCGTAGCTGGGTCAGTCTGGAGCGGTAAGCAGCTATTTCAACGTCACTTGCTGTTTGGAATTTGCGTTCAGCCAATCGATTGCTTTCGTCGCCAGTTCAACATCTTCCTGCGAAGAGAGTCCGCTCACACCGATGGCGCCGACGACAGCACCGTCGCGAATAATCGGTAATCCGCCGCCCCAACCGACGAAGCGAGGATCGCCATAATAGGCGATGTCATGGCCTTTTTCAGGATGCCGAACTTTGTCGCCAATATCTTTTGTAGGCTTGCGTTCGCGGGCCGCAGTCCAAGCTTTGTTTGCAGCGACATTGATAGACGAGAGCGGCGCGCCATCCATGCGCGCAAAGGCGATTAACTCGCCGTGAGAATCCGCGACCGCCACGACAGCAGCTTTTTTCAATTGGGTCGCATGATCGACTACAAGGTCGATCATTTTTCTTGCTTCAGAGTAGTCGACGGTGGGAAAAGTTCGCATACGGGATAGAAATTCTCTACAGAATAAAAAAGCCGGACTGGGTAGGTTCCCAGCCCGGCCAACTCCCTAATGTTAGAACACAAACTTTAGAGCCAACTGTATCAGACGCGGGTTATTGACCGTTGAGGTCACAACGCCGAACCCGTTGCCAGTCGCCGTTCCACTGAATCCGGTACCCGGAGGTCCGAATTGCGGATGGTTGAAGAGGTCGAAGAACTCGGTGCGGAACTCCAGACCGTAGCGCTCTTTAAACGTTGTGCGTTTGAAGATAGCGAAGTCGAAGTTATTGATGCCGTCCTGGCGGAGCGAAGAATCCACGCGGGATTCGGTTCCGAAGCCCCAGTCGGGCGGTGCCGCGAAGCAAGAGGTGTTGAACCATTGGGTGATTTTGCCGCCACCTGCGCCCTTATCGCAACCTGCCACCACGTCCGGACGAACGTTGCTTACGCCCAAACCGGCTGCTTCCAGCGGTGTTGCGGCGCCAGCCCACGAAATCTTGAGCGGGAAGCCGCGTTGGAATGTGGTTACGCCATCAATACCCCAACCGGATACGACCTTGTCAGTCACGCCGGTTGTGCCCGAGAGGAAGCGCTTGCCATGCCCGAAGGGAAGATCAAGCACATAGCTGACGACGAGGCGTTGAGAAACGTCTTGCGACGAGAGAGAACGCTCGCCGTTCAGATTGTTCCAATCCTGCACGGAACCGACGCCGCCAGTGTTACCTTCAAGCCAACTCGTCAGCGTGTCGGTGTTGCTCAACAGCTTCGCATTGGTGTAGGCGACCAGCATCGTGCCGCCGCCGCCGAAGCGACGGGTCAAGCTCGCTTGCAGCGAGTTGTAGTTGCTGCTGCAGCAGCCGTAGCCGTTAAGGTTCAATCCGTTGTATTGCGGGTAAGGACGATCCAGCTGGCCTTGGTTGACGTTGTTACCCTGCAACGAGGTGTTGGGGCTGTTAATGGGATTCGTAAGTCCGGCTGCTGCGAACGAAGTCGCAATCGTCGGCGTCTGTCCAGCCGCAGCTTGCGCGGCAGCCTGCTGAACGAACGAATCCGGAATTTGGTTTGCATTGGTCTGGTATTGCTCGAGATGCACACCATGCGAACCGGCGTAGGCGACATCGAGGAAGAACCCAGCACCCAGTTGGCGCTGAATGTCCAAGTTGTACTGCTGAACGTATCCGGGCTTAGGATTCGTATAAGGGGCCAGACCCGGAGAGCCGTTAGTCGCAGCAAAGTTCGAGATGTTCCCGTTACGTCCGGGAGGCGGCAGGATTCCATTCACGCCGAATGGTCCAGCGGTCAGACAGGTAAAGCTGCCGAAGGTTTGGCCTGCCAGAGTGCAATTGCTGTTATCCAGCGTTGCCGCCGGGGAGAGACCATGGTTTGTAGTCGCAACGAAAGGAGTCGTTGCCAGGTTGATGAGGTCGTTATCTGGGTTCAGAGCGAAGGAAACATAGTTCGGAATCCAGAACACGCCGTAACCACCGCGGATCACAGTTTTCTGGTCCCAGCTATAGGCAAATCCGAGACGTGGCGAGAACTGGTTCTTGTCGAGGGGCAGATTGTTTCTGCCAGGGTTGACGCCCGTGCCGACCAGAGCCGCATCACCGATGCAAGGTGATCCCGGAACACCACTGCAACCCGTGACTGTGGCGTTAGTTAAGCTAGGGTTCCAGTAGCTCAGGCGGTTATAACGGTCATCCCACGGACCTTGCAGTTCATAGCGAAGTCCCGCGTTGATGGTCAATTTCGGCGAGAAGTGCCAGGTATCGTTGGCATAAACCGCGCGATACGTTTCACGGCCGGCTGTTTCCGCAGGAACCTGGGCTGCGCCTTCGGTCTGGTTTACGAACGATGCCGGACCGTTTTGCGACAAGCCCAGAAGGAAGTCAGCAAAGGCGAATCCGGAATTCGCGGAATTCGGGGTCAAGGCGTTGTTGGCAGTCCATGCGCCAGAGAACCCGAAAGCGCCGCTGGCAATATTGGTCTGGTAGTAGTTATCCAATCCCATTTCATATTGCGCGCCGACTTGAACTGTGTGCTTGCCGTGAATCCAAGTCAATGACGGCGACACGTTCCACTGCGTGTTATGGTCGCCGATGACCGAGTTGCCCTGCGTCCTACCTACGTCGCCAGGGAACGGGAATGCGGGCGTGGGAGGAGTTCGCTGAGCGTCGGGAATCGTCGCATTGTAGCTCGCCGGCCAGCCAAGCTGCGTCAGGTCGTAGCCAGCAAGGAGAGGAGCGCGAAGGTAGATGAACCGACTCGCATCGACGTTCAAGTCGAAAACCAGGTTCGAACTGAAGGTGTGGTTGAGGTCAACCGCGAGCGCCTTGGTGTGGTAATCCTCAGCGCAACGATCCTGGCAAAGGCCAGTGCCGAAGGGATTGGTCGGCAAGTCCAGCAGTCCGAAATAGCTGAAACGGCCAAACAAACGCGTGGTTGAGTTGATGTTTTGGTCGATGCGGGTCACAAACTGATTGTTGTTGCCGCCGCTGCTGCTGGCGGTGGTGAAGTTGTCAGGGCTGTTGATATTGAAGCTGGCCGCAGCGACAGGAGAGTAGTACTTATCCCATAGCGCGGTCCCTGCTTTGCTCCACTCTGCCTGAGGAATTTTATTGTCGGGATAAGCTGTGCGGCTGCCGTCAGGAGCCACAGTGTAAGGATCGTAGAGTGTAATGCCCTGCGAGAGCAAAGACGAGAAGTCGCCCTGCCGGAACGCTGCCGTCGGAACGGCGGTAGATACGACGCCGCCGGTGCGGAGACGGAACTGCTCCCAGCTCACGAAGAAGAAGGTCTTATCCTTAATGATTGGGCCGCCAACGTTAAAGCCGTATTGGTTCTGTACGTAGGGCGGGGGCGTGTTGCTTTGTCCTGCGGCCAGCTGGCTTTGCTTATAGAAATACTCGTTTGAGTTGAGCACCTTATTACGGAGATACTCATAAGCTTCGCCATGCCAGTTGTTTGTGCCCGACTTCGTGCTGAAGTTCAGAACACCGCCCGAGAACTTGCCGAATTCTGCGCCCAGGTTGTTGGATTGGACCTTGAATTCGCCGATGGAATCCTGCGTCGGAATAATGATCGGAAGGTTGATGTAGCCGATATTGAGCGGCTGGCCATCGAGATATTCCGCGCTCTGGTTGGCGAAGGAACCGCTGACCTGATAGTTGCCCCAGCTAAAGGGATTTTGTCCGACGGGCGTTCCGCCCGATCCACCCTGAGCTACGGCAGCGGGGGTAATTGTAATCAGATTGAAGATATTTCGGCCATTCAGTGGGAGTTCGTTGGCCTTGCGTTGCTCGACCACCTGACCGAGCGATGAAGTCTCGGCCTGCAGGAGCGGCGTTTCGGAGGTGACTTCCACTGTCTCCGTCACTTGGCCGACCGTCATAGCGGCGTCAATGTGCGTGTCCTGTTGGACTTGGACGACGACATTCTCACGCGAGACATGCTTGAAGCCGGTCTTCTCAACTTCCAGCTTGTATTGACCGGGAGCGACGTTCACGAACTGATACAGGCCCTCGGAGCCAGTGGATTGCGTTCGTTTTTCCTGGGTACCCACGTTAGTGAGAGTGACTTGGGCCCCAGGGATCGCTGCTCCTGAAGGGTCGGTCACGGCACCGTCCACGGTTCCAAACGTACTTTGCGCGTACGAGAACAGTGGCATCAAACAAAAGAGACTCAAGAGCAACAATACGAGGATTCTGCGAGACGGCATATCCACCTCCAAGGGGATTTAAGTCAGAACTCTAGTATCCGAAACCAATTTCTCGGCGCCAGATTCTTTTACCTACCCTCCAAATGCGCTAAAAGCCACGTCCAGTGCGCACATTGGTGCCTAAACCGACTCCTTCCCCATACGCTGGGGTATAGAACTTTTCGATTCAGGCAATAGGATTTTTCAATTGATGCTACGGCTTTGCAGCTTGCGCCATATGGCAGCAGTTTGTCAAGACAAAAATATCGATTTTCTAAAGAAGTTCTTCCATTTTTTGGAGCTTGCGTGTTCTAATGGCACCGCCTTGAATGTTGTATGGGTGAATTGCGGGCAAGGCGTTGCTAGAGCAGGCGCGGCAGGTCTCAGAGGCCGGGGGGCGTATCCATGAAGTCCACGGAAAAGGATAGTAAAGGCGTTCGGCGTCGCGTCACGTTGAAATCCGTAGCCGACCAAGTAGGACTTACCCCCAGTACCGTTTCCGCAGTCCTCAATAACTCTCCCGCTTCAGCTTCAGTTCCGCAGACCACTAAAGATCGCATCTTAGAGGCAGCTCGTGAACTTGACTATCGCCCTAACTTTTTTGCCCGGTCTTTGCGGGTCAAGCGTTCATTTACCGTGGGCGTGATCGCTCAGATCGGGGACGCATACGACTCCATGGTGATTGGTGGCATTGAAGACTACTTACGCCAACATGGGTTTTTCTTTTTGACCGCTGCTCATCGTCATGACGAGCACGTGTTAGAAAACTACGCACACCTTCTGATGGAGCGGGGCGTGGAAGGTTTTATTACGGTGGACGCGCCGGTAACGCAGCCGCTGCCACTGCCGACAGTTGCCATCGCGGGACATAGGCGCATAGAAGGAGTCACGAACATAAAATTGGATCATCACCGCGGCGCTGCCCTGGCGCTAAGCCACCTGCTCGAACTCGGCCACCACAAGATTGCCGCGATGAAGGGACCGCGCGATAGTTCAGATTCAACAGACCGATGGAAAGCGGTGCGCGACGTATCGCAAAAACTGGGAATACATCTGAAGCCTCAACTCGAAGTGGAACTCGAAGGTGACTGTAGTACGCCTGAGGTTGGATATCCATTTACCAAGCGACTGCTCGAAACGAAAGAGCCATTTACGGCTTTATTTGCTTTTAATGACAATTCCGCGATCGGTGCAATCAGCGCGATCCACGATGCTGGTTTGCGAGTGCCCGAAGATATCTCGGTGGTGGGTTTTGACGATATTCAGGCGGCGGCATATAGCAGTCCGAGCCTCACGACTGTGCGTCAACCATTGCGCAAGATGGGCGAAATCGCAGCCCGAACTTTGCTCAGCCGAATTGAGCAATCGGAACGTTCCAACACTGAGATACTCACGGAGCCGGAGTTCGTCGTGCGGAAATCAACTGCGAGAGCCAGTTATCACCCGTTAGTATGAGGCTGCATTGTTCGCGTGTGTACGAATGAACTTAGGGCAGGATATGCTAGGTCAGAAATAAGGAATCCGTCGAGTGCGCCTATTCCCAGTAAGCCTGATTCTTTCTTTGTCTCTGACCTTCGCCGCGGCACCTTTGCCCGAGCCTATTCTGAACGTTAAGCAAGCCACGGGAATCGATTTCAAGCTGGAAAATTCTCCGACGGCCCAGAAATATCTGATTGAAACCATGCCGGGTGGAGTAGCTCTGCTTGATTACAATAACGACGGGTTACTCGACATCTTCCTTGTGAACGGCGGACGGATCACCAGTCCGATGCAAGTGCCGGAAGGTTTCGATCGCCATGATCCGAAATATTGGAACCGTTTATACCGCCAAAATAAAGACGGCAGTTTTACTGACGTAACGGAGCGAGCTGGTCTCAACAACGCGGGCGACGGAAATTACGGCATGGGTGTAGCCGTCGGCGACTATGACAACGACGGATATCCGGACCTGTACGTAACGAGTTATGGAAAAAATATTCTCTATCACAATAATGGCGACGGAACGTTTACGGATGTGACCGCCAAGGCAGGTGTTGCAGGCGGCGGATGGTCGGTGTCTGCCGGATTCTTTGATTATGACAACGATGGCAAACTCGATTTGTTCGTCACCCGGTACATGGAATGGGACACCAAGCACAGCAAGGATTGCGGGGGCAATTATCACACTTATTGTCCGCCTGAAGAATTTCCAGCCACGACGAATATTCTTTATCACAACAATGGCGATGGCACTTTTACGGATGTGAGTGCGAAATCGGGAATCAGCGCGAAAAAAGGCCGCGGCTTGGGCGTGGCTTTTGCGGATTACGATGGCGATGGCTTTACCGACATCTATGTTGCCAACGATGGCATGCAGCAATACCTGTTTCACAACAACGGCAATGGCACGTTCAGCGAAGTGGGCCTCGAATCTGGTGCTGCGCTTTCAGAAGACGGGAGGCGACTTTCCGGTATGGGCGTCGTTTTTCAAGATTACGACAATGATGGGAAGCCGGATGTCATCGTAACCGAATTGCCGCGCGAAATTTACGGCGTGTATCACAACGATGGCAATGGGACCTTCAGCTATCGCAGCCTGGAAACGGGATTAGGTATGCTCTCGAGCGGAAGTTCAGGATGGGGTGTCGGTCTCGAGGATTTCGATAACGACGGATTGAAAGATTTATTCGTTGCCCAAGGTCACGTGCTCGATAACGTAGAGAAGATCGATCCCTCGCTCCATTATCTGGAGCTTCCCTTGCTGGCGATGAATCGTCAAGGGCGTTTCGAGGGGGTAGATCCTGGAACCACGACGCTTATGGCGGCGCGTGGAGCAGCCTTTGGCGACCTCAACAACGATGGCTGGCAGGATGTCGTCGTCACGCAACTGGGAGGGCCGCCGCAAGTCTTCATGAATCACGGTGGAACGGCGCGCTGGCTCACCATTAACTTGCGGGGCACGCGCAGCAACCGAGATGGCTATGGCGCCAGAGTGCAGGTTAACGGACAAACCAGATTTGCAACCTCGGCCGGAAGCTATCTCTCGGCAAGCGACAAACGTTTACACTTCGGCTTGGGCAACGCCGATACTGCAAAGGTTGAAATCACTTGGCCTTCCGGTATGCACCAGACTCTTAAAGATGTTCGGGCGGACCAGATTCTGGAAGTGCGCGAACCGGAGAAACCGTGATCGCGACCGTTTTCATCTTATTGTTCGCTTGGCAGAGCCCCGCTTCGTCCGCTTCGCCGGACGCAATGGAACACATGAGAATAGGAATCGCCGCGGAACAGCAGCAGAAATTCGATCTGGCCATCGTCGAATTCAAGAAGGCGGCTGAACTCGACCCGACGCTGCCCGACGCTTTCATCAGTCTGGGCCAAGCGAACATGGAACTTGGCAATTATGGGTCTGCTATCGCTCCTCTCAAACGCGCTGTCGAATTGAAGGGCGACTCCGTTCCTGCCCATCAGTTACTCGGCTACTCATTACTTGCCCAAGGCTACGCGGCGGAAGCGATTCCGCACCTGCAACGTGCCGGGGACACGGCTGCGATGGGCATCGCCCAGATTCAAACAGGGCAACTCATGGAGGCGGTTTCGAACTTGCAAAACGCGCTCGCCGCACATCCCAATGACACCGATCTTCTCTACTATCTCGGGCGGGCCAGCGGACTGCTTTCGAAACAGATGATCGACACATTGTTGAACGCAGCTCCGGACTCGGCACGCGCCCACCAGGCGATGGCGGAGAATTATTTCGTCCTGCGGCGTATGCCCGATGCCGAGGGCGAATTCCAGCAAGCATTGAAACTGCGACCACACTTGCCCGAAGCACATTTGGAATTGGGAGAGGTCTATGCCGGTGCGTTCCAATGGCCCAAGGCTGAACAGGAGTTCCGCGAACAGACCAGACTTCAGCCCGGCAATGCCGAAGCAGCATTTCGTTTAGGTACGGCTTTGCTTGAGCAAGGCAAAGCTCATGAGGCGAGACTCGAACTCATTCGCGCCGACAAGCTGCAATCTGATATGCCTGAAACGCTTTACTCTCTGGGTAAAGCCGATTCGCTCGATGGCGACGTAGATGCCGCTGAAAAGGCATGGACCAAGCTGCTTTCGATCGAGAAAGTGGGCTCCTTGGCGGCGCAAGCGCATTTTGGTTTGGCGGGTATCTACCGAAAACAGGGTAAGACCGAAGCGGCACAAAGCGAGATGCGGGAGTTTCAGCGCCTGCAAGGCGCATCGCCACCGCAGACGCCGGCAAACCCTGATGCGCAGCGGTGATTTGCTCGCGTTTCGTTACGAATGCAAATCGCGAGTTATACTGTGCCAGCTTGACGCCGAATCTGTGCAATGGCAGCTAGGAAGACTTTCGGGGGACACGGTGAAAGTCATCAGCATCGGTGAAGTGCTGTGGGATGTCATCGGCGGCAAGGAGCACCTCGGTGGTGCGCCCTTTAATTTTGCTGCCCATTTGCTCCGTCTGGAGCACGATGTTTTCTTCGTCAGCGCGGTGGGGGCCGATGATCGCGGCAAGCGCATTCTTCACCGTATGGAAAAAATGGGCCTCTCCACGCGCTTTGTGCGCGAAGACCCCGAACATGGGACTGGCATTGTCAGTGTGACGTTATCGGGCGGCGGCCAACCCCATTTTGTTTTGCATCGCCCTGCGGCTTATGATTTCCCACAGCTCACCGACGAAGACTACGACTTTCTCCTTTCCCAATCCTTAGATTGGATTTACTTCGGCACATTGTTACAAATGAGTTCTATCGCCTGGGAGCTCACAAAAGAAATTCTGGCCACGGTTCCGACAGCGAGGCGCTTCTACGATGTCAACCTTCGGGCCAACTCATACACGCCTGAACTGTTGCGAGAGCTCATGCAACTCGCGACCGTGATGAAACTCAACGACGTTGAAGTTGAGGAGATATCGAAGATGTTAGGTACACCGTTTTCTTCCCTCGAACAATTCTGCCGGCAGTATGCAGCGGATTTTAATCTGGAAGCCGTTTGCGTGACCCGGGGCTCAAAGGGATGCGCACTTCTACATGGCGATGAATACGTCGAATCCCCCGGTTATCAAATTAAAGTGGCCGACACCGTGGGCGCGGGCGACGCCTTCGCGGCAGGCCTTTTGCATGGCATAGGAAACGAGTGGCCGGCAGAAAAAATTGCTGACTTCGCAAATCGCGTAGGTGCGCTGGTAGCCAGCCGTGCAGGCGCCATCCCCGCATGGACGCTGGATGAAGTGGCGGCATTTGATTCCCAAAGCTACCGACTGGAGCGTGCATGAAACTGAACGGATACCTCGCAAAGAGCGCGGGTGTGGCTGCTTTAGGCGGATTGTTATTTGGCTTCGATACCGTGGTCATTTCTGGAACCACGAGCGCTCTCACCGCGACTTTCAATCTTTCGCCAAGACTTCTGGGAATTACGGTGGCGAGCGCGATTTTGGGCACAGTGTTCGGCGCGTTGCTCGCGGGCATTCCGGGGGAGCGCTTCGGCAGGCGCGATAGCCTGCGCGGGCTCGCGATCTTGTATCTGATTACCGCGCTTGGTTGCGCTGCATCGTGGAGTTGGGGCTCACTCATACTCTTTCGCGTTATCGGCGGTTTAGGCATCGGCGGATCTTCGGTGCTCGGGCCGATGTACATCGCTGAAATTGCTCCGGCAAAACTACGCGGGCGACTGGTCGGTCTCTTCCAGTTCAACGTCGTGTTCGGCATTCTTCTTGCATACTTTTCGAATTACATCATCAGCGTGCAGCACTTCGGTACGGACGAATGGCGGTGGGAATTTGGGGTCACTGCGGTCCCGGCCCTTCTTTTCTTCGTGATGCTGTTCACGATTCCGCGCAGCCCGCGCTGGCTCGTGAAAAAAGGCCGGATTGATGAAGCCCGGACAGTGCTAAAGCTGACGGGCGACGAAAATTATGAACATGATTTGCAGGAGATTGTGCGATCCATCGAATCGGAACAGCGGCAAGCCGACGAGAAATTATTGTCCCGCAAGTATGCGTTCCCAATTTTTCTGGCCGTGAGCATAGGATTGTTCAATCAACTGGCAGGCATTAACGCGATCCTCTATTACCTCAACGACATTTTTGCTCATGCAGGATTCAGCAAAGTTTCCGGCAATCTCCAGGCAGTTGCCATTGGCGGTACGAATCTGCTTTTCACGATGCTGGCCATGTCAGTGATTGACAAAATTGGACGTAAGACTTTGTTGCTCATCGGTTCGGTCGGCACAGCAATTTGTCTGGCAGGCGTCGCCGCGATTTTCTTTACGAATCAACATCAAAGCTATCTGCTCTGGTTCCTGGTGGGTTACATTGCGTTCTTTGCGTTCTCGCAGGGCGCGGTCATTTGGGTTTACATCGCCGAGGTATTTCCCAACAACGTGCGAGCCAAGGGACAGAGTCTGGGCAGCTTTACGCATTGGCTGATGAACGGATTGATTTCCCTAATATTTCCGATCATGGCGGCTTCCTCCGGCGCTTACCCATTCGTCTTTTTTTCCGTCATGATGGTGGTGCAATTCTTTGTCGTGCTGTTCGTGTATCCGGAGACTAAAGGTTTTACACTCGAAGAGATGGAAAAAGAAATGGCAACCCACTAGCTTTGTAGAGGAGAATTCATACCGCATGGCCATATCGAGTCCTCAAACAAGCATCCGACCGGACGACCAGACTTCCAATTATCGCGGCCCGCTGGCCATGGTCACCACGCTGTTTTTCTTATGGGGATCACTTACCTCGCTGAATGATGTGCTGGTGCCATATGCACAACATGCATTCAATCTGGAAGTCGGCGCGAGCATGTTGATCCAGACCGCGTTCTTCTCCGCATATTTCATTTTTTCCATCCCAGCGGCGAGGGTCATTGACGCGATTGGCTACAAAAGGGCAATTGTTGTTGGATTGATGATCATGGTCCTTGCGTGCCTGGCGTTTTATCCCGCGGCCAAGATCCAGTCCTTCCCGTTTTTTCTAGTCGCGCTGATCATTTTGGCGACAGGCATTACGACATTACAAGTCGCAGCTAACCCTTACGTTGCAGTACTCGGCGATGCGCGAACCGCCTCTAGCCGGCTCAATCTGACCCAAGCTTTCAACTCGCTTGGCACCGCGATCTTTCCTTGGATTGGCGCGCATCTTATCCTTGGTACCACGGCGGCTGCGGTAGAGCAGAGCGGGGCGCAGGCGGGGCAGGCAGTAATCCGGTTGTACTGCTACTTCTTCAGCATCGTGCTCTTCCTGTTGGCGATATCAATAGGCCTTTTTAAGCTACCACCTATCCCCTCGGCGGAGCGTCACAAGGGAGAAAAAGTTAACGACTCCCTCTGGAATCACCCGAACCTAATTTTCGGGGCCATTGGAATTTTTGTGTATGTCGGGGCTGAGGTAGCGATAGGAAGTTCTATTGCGAACTACCTCGCCCTGGACAATATCGGCGGGTTTCTTTCTTCAGCACAATCTCCGGATCCCGCTACGCGATACCACTTGGCGCTGGCGGAAGCCGCACGCTACATTTCAGTCTATTGGCTAGGGGCAATGGTGGGGCGGTTTATCGGTTCGGCCCTGCTTCAGAAATTAAGTGCTAGCAGGCTTCTCGCTTTTTGTGCGACCGTCGCAGCTTTATTGGTTACGACCTCGGTGCTAAGCAATGGCCATGTAGCGATGTGGTCAGTTCTCGCAATAGGTTTATTTAACTCGATCATGTTTCCATGCATCTTCACGATGGGGATCGCGGAACTTGGCCCGCTGACCGGTGACGGCTCTGGCATTCTAAACATGGCTATCGTTGGCGGAGCGATCATTCCCTTGCTAACGGGCAAACTAGCCGACGCAATTAACACCGCTTACTATCCTGCGATGATTCAGGGAAAAACAAGCTGGGGGCAAGGCATACACTATGCGTTGTTCGTCGCCACCGTTTGCTATTTATATATTGTGTTTTTCGCACTGAGTGGGTCCAAGCCAAACAGTGAGCGGCATGCGAAATGACGGAAACTCAAAGCCGTTTGTTCGTCGGCGTGGACATTGGCGGGACAAAGATCGCTGCTGGATTGGTGGACCATCAGGGCAAAATCAGGACTCAGATTCGAACTCCGATGATCACAAACGGAGGTGCCGAAGCGGGTCTGCAAGCTGTTGTAGCTGCGATTGAACAAGTCTATGAAAGCCAGCCCGGAAGTCGCGAGGGCATCGGTGGAATCGGAATTTGTGCCCCCGGTCCGCTCGATCCCCACAGCGGCGTGATTCTGAACCCTCCCAATTTGCCCTGCTGGCGCGACTTTCCCCTCGCCCGGCGAATCGAGGAGATCTACAAAGTGCCCGTGAAGGTCGAGAACGACGCCAGCGCCGCCGCGCTAGCCGAAGTCCATTGGGGGAGTGGCCGCGGCTATGACCACGTTTTCTATGCCACGATCGGTACTGGTATAGGCTCCGGTATTGTGATTAACAACCATATTTTCAATGGAAGAACCGGCGCCGCCCCTGAAGGCGGCCATATGAGCATCGATTACAAGGGGCCGCCATGCGGCTGCGGCAAACCTGGCTGCGTTGAAATTCTGGCGGCTGGACCAGCGATTGGCCGACGTGCACGAGCTAAATTGTCTGCGGGCGAAAAGTCGGTGATGTTGGGTTTAGCTGGTGGAAACCAGGAGCATGTCAGCAGCGAAATCGTTGGTCAGGCTTTTGCATCTGGCGATGCGCTTGCCAAAGAA
>Ga0187847_10001855_pt1 | contig 18019 bp, 15 predicted proteins | sample June2016WEW_4_10_FD_132458 | JGI IMG/M metagenome (GOLD analysis project Ga0187847, IMG submission 132458) | Peatland microbial communities from SPRUCE experiment site at the Marcell Experimental Forest, Minnesota, USA - June2016WEW_4_10 | ecosystem: Environmental > Terrestrial > Soil >...
CGCGCATGGCACCTCCGGCATCAAGGATGCGATCCGCGCGGGTGTCGACACGATCGAACATGCGAGCCTCGCGGACGATGAAGCGATCGCGCTCGCCAAACAGCACGGCACCTGGTTCGACATGGATATCTACGATGACGACTACATCCTCGCCGAAGGCACCAAGAACGGCACGTTCCAGGAATCGCTCGACAAGGAACGAAAAATCGGCCTGCTGCAGCGGCAAACCTTTCGCGCTGCCGTCAAGGCCGGCGTCAAGATGATCTTCGGCACCGATGCCGGGGTTTATCCGAACGGTGACAATGCACGCCAGTTCGCAACGATGGTGCAGTGGGGCATGACGCCGATGCAGGCGATCCAGGCCGCGACGGTTAGCGGTGGCGAGGCGCTCGGCCGTGCGGGCGATGTCGGCGCGATCGAAGTCGGCCGATATGGCGACTTGGTCGGCGTTGCCGGAGACCCGCTGGCCGACGTCAAGATCCTGCAGTCGGTGTCCTTCGTGATGAAAGGCGGCAAGGTCTACAAGGGTTCTTAGTCGCGATCGGCGCGCTACCGCGCCGTGATCTCGCGATCCGCGAGGTAGCGCTCGAACAAGGGCCCCCAGATCACGGAGCCCCCGGGGCCGAAGAACAGGCGATGTCCGTCGTCGCCAAAGTCGCCGGGCTGCTCGAGCTCGGCCTTGCCGCCCGCCGCGGTGAACTCATGCCACAGAGCGCGCGCGATCGACGGCCCGAAGTAGCTGTCATTCCTCGTGTAGATCCATAGCATCGGTGTGCTTGCGGTCTTGCCGAATCGTCCCGCGGCGTGCGCGAGCAGATCCGGCCGGCAATTCTCGCCCGGCCGATTGTTGTGATGACCGCCCCTGCCGCCGGCCATGACGATGAACGCCGCGACCTTCGGGTGTCGCGCGGCATCGTAGGCGATCGCACCCCAACCGCCGGCGGATTGGCCGACGACGACCGCGCGGTCCGGCTTGACGAACGGCAGTTCGGTCAGAACCTCGATCGCCGCATCGATGTCCACCGCGGTCTCGAGTCCCGCATGAAAGAAATCGGGTGTGTTGCAGCCACCCGTATCCTCGGCCCACCGGCCGCCGTTGTCCCCGTAACCGCGTCGCAACACATAGGCGACGACATAGCCGCGCGTCAAGAACCAGTGCGCCGCCTCCTGGTCGCAACGGCCAAGTTGGATCTTGGGTCGCTCATAGGCATTCGGCGGTGAACCGTGATTGATGAGCACCAAGGTCGATGGTCCCGCATCCGCGGGACGGCAAACACGTGCATGCAGCTGCATGACGCGTCCGCTCGCGTCGCGCACCGGCACCGTGAGCAGCTGCTCGCGTGCCGGCGTTGCCGCGGAGTCGGATTGCGCGCGCACCAGGCCGCCGAACGGCAGCAGCACGGTGACGAGGAGACTCAACCAGGAGCGTACCCGCATTGAGCTATTGTGCACGAGCCGCGCCCGTCGCGTCGTATCGGCCGCGGTCGCGCTCGCGCCACCAGATCACCGCGATCAGCGCGAGCCAGCCCAAAAACCAGGGCCAGCGCGACATCGGTGCGCGAAGCGTCGGTGGCGTGGTCGCGCCCGGCGCGGCGGCGCTCACGGGCTCAGGCACCGCGAGGTCTGCGGTTGCGCGCGCGTCCTGCGCGAAACGCAGGCTGCGGCCATCGTCGACGGCGTGCACATACAGTGGCCAGCTCAAGCCGGCAGTCTCGAGCCGGTGCCATCCTGGCGTCTGCGGCCAGAATGCCGCGCAGCGGTCCGCATCGATGATGAGCCGCACGGACGGCGCATCATCGGGCGTGACCACCGTCGCCGCGGCGCCCAGGCCGCAGAGGACCGCGCGCTGATCGACCCAGGCGTAGCGCGGCAGCTGCGGCGGCGACGGCGGCGCCGCGCGGGCTCGCGCGAGCAGCGCGACCGTGTCGGTCCAGAGACTCGCATAGCGCGCGGGCTCGCCCTGCAGCACGAGCCGATAGCTGTCGAGCAGGCGCCAGAGTCCGATGCGCCCCCGGCCTTGACTGTGCCACCAGGCCATCGCTTGGCCGTCGTCGGCCGAGAACTGCACGGCGCCCGTGCCGGCGCCGACCGCGATCGGCGCGACGCTGAACGCCGTGCGGTCACGCAGGCCCGTGAGCCGATCGAGCGTGATGCCGCTCGGCGCCGCAGCCGCGCTGACGACGTATCCCAGATCCTTCCACTGCACGGCGGTCTGTGGATCCAGTGGCGCATCGGCACGCAATAACAAGCCGAGGCCCTGGTCGATCGCCGCCTGCAGCGCGGCCTTCTCGGCCGCGCTGAGTGCGGCCCAAGCGCGGGCGTCGATGATCATGAGATCGGCCTGCGCAAGCGCGGCCGGGTTGAGCGCGGTATCGCCGCTCTGCAGATGCACTCCGTCCGTCAATGCGGCCGAGAGGCGCAAGTCGATGCCGGCATCCTGCGCCCAGCGGCGCCAATATTTGAGCTCCGGATTGACGGCGCCGTAGCGCACGATCACGCGCAACGCGGATCCGGCCTCGACGATCAGCGGAACCGTGATCGCATCGATCGGCGCGTCGCGCTCGCCGAGCAAGCGCAACTCGAAATTGAGCGCGCCCAATCCGCGCGCGGGCGCCGACAGGCGAAAGCGGCCCGCGGCGTCGACGGCGCCGCTGTCGACGACCGCGCCCGCGGGGTCACGCAACTCGGCGCGCCGCGCCGCCGGTGCGGCGCGACCGGCGAGCCGCCACTCTGCGCCGAGCGGAGCACTCGCGGGGGCCTCGAGTTCCAGCAGTCCCCACGGCGCCGAGGCCTCGAAGCGCAGCGCAAGTCCGGCCGCAGCCGGCCGATCGCGCGCGCCGAGGCCGCCGCCGATGACCGTGAGCTCGTCCACAAACGGATGTTTGCGTAGCGCGGTCGCGAGATCGGGCGCCACCTCGACAACCGCCGGGGCCGATGCGCCGCGCAAAGCCACGACCGGCTGCCCCGCGGGCGCAGTGGTGCGCGCAGCGTGCGGCGCGCCGGACGCGAGCACGCTGAGCGCATCGCCGCGCTCGGGGATCGCCGGTGGAAACAGCGCCAAGTAGAGCAGCGCGGCCGCCGGCAACTGCAGCCAGCTCTGCGCGCGGCGTGCATCGTGGCGCCACGAGCGCCAACTCGCGAGCAACGCGGCCGAGATCAAGACCGCCATGCTCGCGAGCGGGAAATTCATGGGGACTGCGAGCCGAGCTGCGGCGCACCGAGCGCCTGCAAATACGCAGCGCCCGCGGCATCCGGCTGCGGGCGCTGCCGCAGCGCCGTCGCCGGCTGCGGCAACAGCGGCCACAGCAAGGCACGTAATTGTGCGCGGCAAACCCCGCAGTGCGGATCATGTTCGAGCCGATCGGCCGCGGCCAACAAACCGAGCGCATCCGGTAGCGTGCTCTGGTGGCGATGCACCCAATCCTCGAGCCCCTGCCACGGCGGCGCGGTATCACGGTCCAAGGCCTGCCAGATCGCGCCGAGTGGCGCATCGTCCGAAGCGACCGGCGGCACCGCTGCGTCTCGATCGCGCAAGCCCTTGCGATCGCCGCTGAGTCGCCGGCCGAGATCGACCTCGGGCAATTGGACACCGGCGCGCGCCAGATAAATTCGCTCGGCCTGCTGGACCTGCTTGATGTATTCGAGCGCCTTGTATTCGAACGGCAAAGCCAGATCGGGATTGGCCTGGCGCAGATGCAGCTCTGCCTGCCACATCTCGCCGAGCGCGGCTTTGAGCAAACGCCGCGTCTCGACATCGAGCAGCGTCGCGGCTTCGGGCTTGTCGTGCACGTGGCCGAATTGGCTCGTGACGTTGCTGCCGTCGCCGAAGCCCTGTGCTTTCGCGGCCGGCGCGTCATCGTCATGCTGCGCGCTCGCCTCGGATTCTTCGCCGAGGAACTCCCCGTAACGCAGCCGCAGTACTTTCTGCTCGACGCCCAGCTCATCGGATCGCGCCTCGAAGCGCTGCGCCGCGAGCGTGGCGCGCGTCGCCTGCAGCGCTTCGCTGTCGATGATGATCTGGCGCTCGCTCGCGAAATAGGCCGGCAAGGTCTTCTGCACGAGACCCTCCATGCCGATGCTCGCGGCGGTCGGCGCAGACGGCCAGCGCAAAATGAAGCTCGCGCTCTCGGTCTGGTTGGGTTGCTCGGGCCGGTTGTCCGAAACGGCCAGGCGCACGACCAGATCATCGCCTTCGGCAAAGCCCAGCGCGTCGAGATCGAGCGTCTTGCGATAGACGCGATGGCGCGCATCGCCGTTGCCCTCGAGCACGAGCGTTTGCTGCGTCGTCTTGATGTTTTCGCCGGAGCCCTGTGCGAGCGCGACCGACAACACCGCCGGACCGAGACCATAATCGTCGCTGGCCTCGAACCCGAGACTCCAGGTCTTCTGCCCGCGCTCGAGCACGTTCAAAGTGCGGTCCGGCGTTAGTACTTTGACCTCTGGTGGGCGATCCTTGATCACGTCGATGCGATGCAGCCCGTCCTCGCCCGCCAGCCCCGCCGGATCGAGACGCAAGCGCACGAGTGATGCGGCCTCGATGACGCGCTCGGCGCGCCAGACCTCCTGCTCATGGCGCAACACGAGACGGCTGCCGTCGTGAAATTCCAGCGTCGCGCGATTGGGATCGGCCGCGAGCCGCAATTCGAAGCGCAGCTTGCTGCCCTCCGGCACCTTGACATCGAGCGATTGCAGCAGCTGCGTGCCGAGGCCGGTATAGGCCGGCGGCTCGACCTGCACGCGCGCCGCGAGCAGCGCCCCGGGGCGCGCAGCGTCGGGCGCATGCGCGCCGCTGAGGTGCAATGCCGACCACAATGCGGGTGCCTGCAACGCGAGCATGAACACGAGCACGGCGCCGCCCCAAACGGCAGCGAACCAGCGGCCCGGATAGGCCGGCCGCAAGTCCGGCAGCGTGGCTCGTGGCAGGCGTGCCTGCAGTCGCGCGCGTTGCAGCGCCGCCAAGCCGCCCGGACCCGCCTGCGGCACATTCGCGCCCGCGGGCTCGAACAGCAGTTCCAGGCTGTCTTCGAAAGTCGGCAGCGCCGCGTTGAGCCGGCGCGCGAGCCAGCGCGCATCGTAACGCTGCAGCGCATGCCGCGTGACGACGACGACGATCGCGAGCAACAGCACCGCGAGGGCGACGGCCACCGCGGAATTCGCGAATCGGTCGGCAATCACGATCGCGACCGCAACCGGCGGCGCGAGCAGCGCGATGCGGATCGCGGCGGCACGCCGGCGTATGCCGCGGATCCAGGGCAAAAGCGCCGGCGGCAGCACGGCGTCGGAGCGACTCATGCACGCACCTTGCGGCGCGTCGCAAAAACGCGCTCGACCAGGAACAGCACGGCGATCCAGAGCGCGACACCCGCATCGAGCCGCCACACGGGATCGGCCGGGGCCGAACCGAAGCTTCGCGGCACGACGTCGCGCGCGGCCGCACGGTCCGGCTCGCGTGATGGCGCGGAAAGCAACGCGAACAGCGTCTGCGGAAATTCCGGCTGCAACAGTACGGCAAGCTCGGCAGGCTGCAATGGCGCCGCGAGCGAGAGCGATCGCCCGAGTCCCAACTCGCGTGCGCGCAGCACGGCAGCGCCGTTGTCATCGGTGATGACCGCCTCGCCGAGGTCCGTCACCTGGCGAGAAGCGAGCACGCGGCCGCCGCGCCGAGCCCAGTCCTCGACCGCGGGCGGCAGCGGGCCCGCGAGCCAGATCAGCCACGCGGGCGGCGCCGGCAATGTCGCGTCCTGCGGCGCGATGTCGAGTGCGAGCGGGATCCCGCGCGCAGCCCAAGCGGCCGCGAGCGCGCGCGCGACGTGGAGTTCGGCGGCTCCCGCCGCGTCGTAGCGCACGGCGAGGGGCAGCGGTGCGGCATCGGCGCTCGGCGCGGCGGGGCGCGGACTCGCGCCGCCGACGACCCGCCAGTCGACCGTGTGCGCAAGCGCCAAGCGTTCGGCATCGAGACCCCCGAGTTCCTCGGGCACGATGAGCGTCAGCGGGGTGCCCGCCGGCAATTGCGCGTCGAGCTCACGCACGAGGCTTGAAAACGCCGCGGTGTCGCTCGGTGCGTTGGCCGCGAGCGGCGGAAATCCCGGCGCGAGTCGGTGCCATTCACCGAGCGCCGCCGGCTGCGCGGCGCGCGCCGTCTCGGCCGAAACCCCGGGCGCGACGACGACCCACGGCGCCGCGGGCGCCTGCTTGTGGCGCCAGGCGGGGATCGCCAACAATACCGCGAGGCTCGCGATCAACAGCAGCCGCAGCGCGAGCAACAGCGGCTCGTGCAGTCGCAACCGCTCGCGCGGATGGTGGCGCTCGCGCAGGTAGCGCGTCGCCGCGAACGGCAGCACCTGCTCGTCCGAGCGGCGCACGAGATGCACGAGCAGCGGCACGAGCAGCGCCGCGAGTGCGGCGAGTCCGAGCGGCGCGAGCAGCGCAATCATGCGCGGCGCGGCGCGGCGCGCGCGCTGCCCTGCTCCCAGCGTGAACCGCCGAGCAAGCGGCGCAGCGGCTGATCCGCCGGCTCATCGATGCAGTGATCGACATGCGGAATGCCGCTCGCCCCAAGCCGGCGCCGCAAATCGATGCGGCTCTCGGAAAATCGCGCCAGGTAGTCGGTGCGCGCCGCGGCTGCATCGACGCGGCATTCATCGCCGGTTTCAGGATCGCGAAACACATAGCCGCCGACGAACGGGAATTCGCGCTCCTCGCGGCTCACGAGACCGATCGATATCACCTGCCGGCGCGCGGCCGCGAGGCGCGCAGCGAACACCGGCAGCAGCGCATCGAATCCATCCGAAATCACGACGACCAGAGAATCCGGCTCGATGCGCTCCCACGCGGAAGTCAAGCGCGCCTCGACGGGCCAGGCGCCCGCGCTTTCGATCTGCTCGAGTTCGAGCAGCAGCCGGTCTCGATGGCGCGCGCCGCTGCCCATCGGAATGAGCCGGATGCCGCCACCCGTGATTGCGATCAAACCCACCGCGTCGCCGTGGGCGGCCGCGATCTCGACGAGGCAGGCGCAGAGCTGTTTGGCGGCCGCGAGCTTGCTCCACTTGGGGTTGCTGCGATCCGCTTGGGCCATCGAGGCCGTCGCATCGAGCAGCACCCATACGCACAAAGGGCTTTCACGCGTCGCGTCGCGCACGAAAAAGCGATCCGAGCGCGCGTAGAGCTTCCAGTCGACGCGCCGCGGCTCATCGCCGGGCTCGTAGCTGCGGTACTGCTCGAATTCGAGACCGGCGCCGCGGCTTCTGCCGAGGTGCTGGCCCAACCCTAAGCCGTTCGCGAGAAAGCGGGTGCCGAAGCGCAAGCTTCGCAGGCGCGCGCGGACTTCGGGCGGAATCTGCACGGCGGTCCCGGGGATGCGGGCGGACACCGGATCAGGCCGGGTAGGCGACCGCGTCGAGCAGCCGTTCGACGACATCGTCGGGCGAGCGGCGCTCCGCTTCGGCTGCAAACGAGAGCAGCAGCCGATGCCGCAGCGCGGGCGCCGCGAGCTGCCGCACGTCGTCGCGTGTGCAGGCGAAGCGGCCGTGCAACAGAGCACGGGCTTTGGCCGCGAGGATCAGCGCCTGCCCGGCGCGCGGACCCGCGCCCCAGCGCACCCACTCGCCGATCTGCGGAATCGTCGAGCTCTGGGGACGCGTCGCGCGAATCAGCGCCGTGATCCATTGCAGCAGATCCGCGCCGATGTGCACCTCGCGCGTGAGCGCTTGCAGCCCGAGCACTTCACTGCCCTGCATCACGGCCGTGACCGGATCGCGGCGGCGCCCCGTGGTTTCGGCGAGTATCGTGCGCTCCTCGGCTTCGCTCGGGTACTCGACCAGAATGTGCAGCAAGAAGCGATCGAGCTGCGCCTCCGGCAGCGGATAGGTGCCGGCCTGTTCGAGCGGGTTCTGGGTCGCGAGCACGAAGAACGGCTCGGGCAGCGCGTAGGTCTTGCCGCCGTAGCTGACCGTGTGCTCTTGCATCGCCTCGAGCAGCGCGGCCTGCGTTTTCGGCGGCGTGCGGTTCAACTCGTCGGCGAGCAGCAGGTGGGTAAACACCGGACCTTTTTGAAACGTGAAATAGCGCTTGCCGGTCCCATGGTCCTCTTCGAGGATCTCGGTGCCGAGAATGTCGCTCGGCATCAGGTCCGGCGTGAACTGCACGCGCCGAAAATCGAGCGCGAGCGCCTGGCCGAGCGCGCGCACGAGCAGCGTCTTGCCGAGCCCCGGCACGCCTTCGAGCAGGCAGTGGCCGCCCGCGAGCAGGCCGATCAACAGCTGCTCCACGACCTCCCGCTGGCCGACGATCAGGCGCGCGATCTCCTCGCGCACGCGCGCGAGCTTGTCGAGTTCGCGCGCGATCTTCTCTTCGGTCGGCGCTTCAGGCGGATAAGGCATAGGTCACGATATTGACCGCGAATTTGGTGATGTCTTCGGCATTGAAGCGCTTGTTGCGCCAATCGAAGTCCCACTCGCAGCCGTAATCCTTGTTGCTGTACAAGAGGCCGAGGCGCCCGCCGATGGTGATGCCCCGCAAATAATCGTGCACGAGATCATCGCCCCAGCCGTTGAGCTCCATCGAAGTCGCGGGCGGACCGTCGAACTTGAAGAAACTCGAGTACAACGGATGATCCTTCGGCAACTTCTCGAGGCGATCGGGTCCGAACATCGAGGCCATCTCGCGCTCGAAGGATTTCGCGAACAAGCCGTCGATATCGTGATTGCAGTCGTCGGCGAGCACGAAACCGCCGTTCTTCAGATAGGCCTCGAAGTTGCGCCGCTCGTCGGGATTGAACTCGACGAGCTTGTGGCCCGCGAGATAGCAAAACGGGGCGCTCATCATGCGCGCATCGCCGAGCGGGATCACGTGCTCCTCCGGATCGACGCGCAGCGTCGTGTACTGCAGCAGCGTGTCGGCGATGTTCGACGGCATGCGCTGGTCGACGTCCCAGTCGCCCGACTCGTACATGAGCCGCGTGAACCAGAAATCGTAGGGGCCGCCGCTACCCGGGACCTGCGACGTGCCCAACGCGCCTACACCGCATCCGACAGCGAGGTGAACGTGAATTCGCGCAGCTTCATCGGCGGAAGCATCATCACGACGCGTCCCTCCTGCGGCTGGATGCGCACCGGCTTGCCGAATTCCTCGACATTGTTGAGCATGATCACCGGGGATTCGTTGAAGCGGAAGTTCTTGATCGGGTACTTGATTTCGCCGTTCTCGATGTAGAAGGTTCCGTCGCGCGTGAGCCCGGTGAGCAGCACCGTCTGCGGATCGACCATGCGGATGTACCAGGTGCGGGTCACGAGCACGCCCTTCTGCGTCGTGCGGACCAGGTCCATCGTCGATTTGTCGCCGCCCAGCATGATGAAGTTGCGCGGCTCACCGACCGCGGTCTTGCCTTTCAATTTCGCCCAGTAGCGTGAGTACTGCAAATAATCGACGACGCCCTTGGTCACGATCGGCGTGTGCTCGCGCGGCAGGCCGTCGTCGTCCCACGGCAGCACCGCCGAAGTCGGATCCGCCGGGTCCGCATAGATCGTCACGCGCTCGTCGAACACCTTGTCGCCGAGCTTGTTGCCGCCGCCCTTCTTGGTCATGAAGCTGCGGCCTTCGTCGGCCTCGCGCGCATCGAAGCCGCGGAACATATAGGTCAACAAATCGGCGCTCGCGGCGGGCTCGAGGATCACCGTGTACTTGCCCGGCTCGAGCGCCTTGGCGCCCGAGGAACGCTTGGCCTTGTCGATCGCGATCTGGATCTCGGCCGCGGTATCGAACTGCGAGACGTCGGCGAGATTCTTGCCGACCCAGCCGGATCCGACGCCGTCGTCGGTGCGCACGGTACAGGTGAAGTCGAGCGTCGTGCTGCGCTGATAGCCGAAATTGCCGTTGCTATTGGCGAGCGCCGAGAAACTCTGGTTGTCGTTGAAAAAGCCCGCGGCGACGAGTTTGCTCGCCTTGCAGGGCTGGACGCATTCGGCGGCCACCTGGGCGCGGTATTCCGGCGTGATCGCCGCGGTCTGCTGCACGAAGGTCGGCGTCTGCTTGTAGCTCTGCTTCGCGATCGCCGGCATGAATTCCGGATTTTCGGGCGCGAGCCGTGCGAGTTCCTCGGCACGCGCGACGACGCGCTTGAGCGATGCGTCGTCGAATTGATTGATCGTCGCGATGCCGGCGCGCTTGCCGAACGCGACCTTGACGTCGAGTTCCGCATCGTTGACGACGCCGCTCGTCGAAACGTTGTTCAAGGCATAACGGACATTGCCCTCGATCGAGCCGTCGAGAGTGGCCGTGCACTCGTCCGCCTTGGAGAGCGCGACGACTTTTTCGAGAATGGCTCTTGCATCGTTTTCGGAGAACATACTCATTGGCGATCCATCCTTAACCCAAGCTGCGCGCTGTGTTGATGACGTTGATGCCGTTGAACCGCGAGGTCGACGAACCATGCGAGACGGCCGATATCTGGCCGGGCTGCCCCTTGCCGTCGAAGAACGATCCGCCGTAGCGGAAGTCGCGCTGATCGCAAACCGCGACGCAGGCATTCCAGAACTCGGGCGTTCGCATCTGATAGGCCACGTCTTCGATCATTTCGGTGACTTTGCCGTCCTTGATTTCGTAGAACAACTGGCCGCCGAATTGCGCGTTGTAGCGCTGCTGGTCGATCGAGAACGAGCCGTCGCCGATGATGTAGATACCGTTCTCGACACCCTTGATGACGTCGGCGATGCCGAGAGGCGCAGCCCCTGGCGCGAGCGAGACGTTGGCCATGCGCTGGAACTGGACGCTCGACCAGGAATCGGCGTAACAGCAGCCCTGCGAGGCCGGCAGGCCGATGATGTGCGCCTGGTCGCGGATCGCCTGGTAGTTGACGAGGATGCCGTCCTTGATCAAGTCCCAACGTCCGGTTTTCACGCCTTCGTCGTCGTAGCCGACCGCGCCGAGCGTACCCGGCTGCGTCTTATCGGCGCTGATCGTGACGTTCGGGCTGCCATACTTGAAGCTCTTCGATTGCCACTTGTCGAGTGTCGCGAAGCTCGTGCCCGCGTAGTTCGCCTCATAGCCCAGTACGCGATCGAGTTCGGTCGCGTGCCCGACCGATTCGTGGATCGTGAGCCACAGGTGCGACGGATCGAGCACCAGATCGTACTTGCCGGGTTTGACCGAGCGCGCTTTGATTTTTTCCCGCGCCTGATGCGCCGCGGCAATCGCGTCGGCATGCATGTCGTAGGAGCCCGCATAAACGACCGCACCGCCGGGCAGCGCGATGCGCCCCGAAGGCCTCGGATCGAGATACTCATAGCCGAGTCCCATCGGCGCCGACAGGCCGTTGCGCTCGCGGAATTTGCCGCTCGCCTTGTCGATCGCGGTGACCCGCATCGGCGCCCAGATGCGATGCACGTCTTGGTCGATGAACGAGCCGTCGGTCGAGGCAAAGTATTTCTGTTCGTTGACCGCGAAGATGATCGAACGGATGTAATCGGCACCGGCCTTGAGCGCCGCGCCGTTGACGCTCATGAGCAGGTCGACCTTCTCCTTGATCGGCACCTGCATCGCGGACTTCTTGATCGGCGTCGCCCAGGAAACTTCACCGACGCCCTTGTTGGGCGCGAGTTGCACGGGTTCGGTCTGGAACTTGGCGTTGGCCTTTGCGATCGCCACGGCTTGGTTTGCTGCCGCCACGATCCCGTCGACCGACAAATCGCTAGAGGCCGCGAACCCCCAGGCGCCGCCGACGATCACGCGGATGCCCGCCCCCGTCGATTCGGTATTGATGACGTTTTCGACCTTGTCCTCGCGGGTGATCACGAATTGCCGCAGGTAGCGGCCGATGCGCACGTCGCAATAGGTCGCGCCGCCCTTGGTGGCCGCGCCCAGGGCCGCCGTGGCCAATTTTTTCTTCACGGCGACATCGACCTTGCTGATCAATACGTCGGGAGTTACCGCATGCCCGTAAATCGGCAGAATCAGCGAGCCCAAGCCCGCTCCAGCGGTTTTCAGAAAATCACGCCTGTACATTGCTCGCTCCACGGTCTTGTGCGTTGCCGCCTGTGCGCCGCAGGCCAATCCACTCTGCGGACCCGCAATCCTTTAGTTTACATCAGCGTTGCTCGGCGGCGAGCACCCGGCCTCCGGTTCAGCCGCAAAAAAATATTTCCGGCCTAAACGTTCGACCGCGGCGCCTGCTCTAAGCTGCATGACCGTGAATTTTGTCCAACCCTCGCCGCCGGTGAGTCATGGAAGTGTCGCGATGACGTCTCAGCGGGATGCGGCTTGGAGCAGCGTCAGGGGATTCGAAGCATTCTACCGGGAGCACGTCGGCGCCGTTTTCGGGCTCTGCCAGCGCCTCACGGGCCAGCGCGAAGCCGCCGAAGATTGCACGCAGGAGACCTTCGTCGCCGCTTGGCGCGCGTTGCCGCAGTTCGAAGCGCGCAGCACCCATGCGACCTGGCTGCACCGCATAGCGGTCAACAAGGTCATCGCGCGCAATGCCTCGCTCGCCGCGAAATTCGAGCTCGCCGCCGCCGACGCGGCGCACCTGGACGATACGGCGCTGCCGGAGCCGGCCGGCGGCGATGCGACGCCGCCGCTCGATCTGGAGCGCGCGATCGCGTCGCTGCCGGACGGGTCGCGCCATGTGCTGGTACTCGTGAGCGTCTATGGCTACAGCCACACCGAAGCGGCCCAACTGCTCAGCATTGCCGCGGGCACCTGTCGTGCGCATTTACACCGGGCGCGCCAATTGCTCGCTCTGCGCATGGGCCTCGATGAGGAAACACCATGAACAAAAAGCCGACTCTCTCCGTGGATCAGCAGCTCGCGCAGTTGCCGCGCGCAATCGCGCCGGCGCGAGATCTGTGGCCCGGCATCGAAGCGTGCTTGAAGCACGACGCCGCGATCCGCGAGCGCCACTTGCGCGGCGCCGACGCGCGCAGCACCCACCGCAGGCGCAATTTCGCGCTGGGTCTTGCCGCCGGGCTCGCCGCGATCGCGATCGCGCTGATCGCGACGCTGCATCCGCGCGGCCTCATCGCGCCGCTCGCCGTGCAAGCGGACGGCGGCGCGCCGCGCAGCCCGGCGTTCCTGCGAACCCGCAACGCGCTCGAGCAAACCTACAGCGCCGATTTGCAGCGACTGCCGCGTCAGACGCAAGCAAGGCTGGTCAAGGACCTCGAGATCATCCGCAATGCGCGTGCCGACATCCGCAGCGCGCTCGCCGCAAGTCCGCAGGACCCGCTGCTCAACGAACTGCTCGCCGATACCTGGCAGCAGGAGATGGATTTTTACGCGAACGTTTCTTCAACGACCGACTCGGCCCGCGTGCGCTGGCCACTGTGAGCACCATCATGAATAATTCGAAAATCCGCCGCTTCACGCTGATCACGGCCGCTTGGCTATGTGCCGCGGCGGCATTCGGCGCGGGCGCCCAAGCTGCGACGCGCAGCGTCGATTTGCACAAACCGGCCGACCCCGAGGGCCAAGTCGAGGTCGATGCGGTCGCCGGCAGCATTGCCGTCGACGGCTGGGAGCGGCCCGAAATCGCGGTCACCGGGACGATCGGCGAACACGTCGAGCGCGTTGATCTGAACGCGACCGGCGATCATGCGAGCATTCGCGTCGTGCTACCGGCGAGTTCGATCTGGGGCGGCGACAACTCCGCCGATTTGGTCATTCACGTTCCGCGCAAGAGTCTCGTGAAGGTCTCGCTGGTCAGCGCCGATCTTGCGACCCACGAGTTGCTCGGCGAGCAGCGTCTGCGCACCGTGAGCGGCAATATCGATGCGACGGTTGCGCGCGACGCCAAGATCAACTCGGTCAGCGGCAGGGTGCACGTGATCGCTCAGGCCGCCGGCGGGTACCTCGAAGTCGAATCGATCAGCGGCAACGTGACCGTCGAGGGGCCGGTCGACGACATTCGCGCCCAGACCGTGAGCGGCAACTCGGTGCTCAAATTAGCCTCGATCAAGAGTGCCCGATTGAAGACGATTTCGGGGGACCTCAAGGTCACGGGCAGTCTCGCGGTCGGCGGCCGGCTCGAGGCCGGCTCGGTCAGCGGCGACCTCGATATCGGATTCAGCGCGGCGCCCGGTGTCGATTACGATGTCGAATCCCATACCGGAGCGATCGTCAATTGTTTTGGTCCGCAGCCGCAGACGCCCACCTATGGTCCGGGCTCGCATCTCGTGTTTCGAGACGGCGATGGGTCCGGGCGGGTGCACTTGAACAGCCTGAGCGGCACGATCCGCCTCTGCAACCACCTCTAAATCGGCGCCATGGAACCTTCCGCTGTCGATGCAACTCAGAGATTACACGCGCGGCGCTGCCGCACGAGAACTTCAATGACAAGCATCGTGGCGGTGGATGAAACAGCGAGCCTTGGTCATCGCGCTGGTCGTAGGGCTGCACCTCGCGGCGATCTGGCTGTTGTGGTCGACGCAGCTGCGGATCACGGCCGGTGCTGCCAGAGAGAACCTGCTGTTGCTGCTGCTGATGCCGGCCTCACCGCCGAGCGAGCTTGCGGCGAGTCGCGCCGCACGGGCGGCGCGCGTGCGGCCCGAGCGGCGTCCGCTCGAGGCTGAGCCGGGCGCGAACCCGCCTTCCGTGCCCGAGCCAGACGCGGCGATCCAGCCGCCGATCGACTGGGCCGGCGAACTGGAGCGCGCGGCCAAGGACGCGGCTTTGGCCGACGCCGCGCCGCAGCCGCGCGAGTTCGGCTTTCCTCGGCCCGCGGCGCCATCGGCGCCGAAGGCGCCCGAATTCGCGTGGTCGCACGCACATACGCATCGCATCGAGATGCTGCCCGACGGCGGCATGCTGATCAACTTGAACGACCGCTGCGTCATCGTCTTCACGCCGTTTCCGTTTCCGTTCTGCGGGCTCGGCAAGAAGCCCGCGAACAGCCATCTGTTCGATCACCTGCACGATCCGCCGTGAAATGCGCCGCGTTGCGCAGGCGCCTGGTGCACACCATAATCGCACCGTGACACGAGCGCTCCGCTTCCGATCGAGGACCGCGCCCTGCGGCGCATTGGCGCGCGGCCTGCGCTGCTGCTGCGGGCTCGTGCTTGGCCTGGTGATTTGCGCATCGGCCGATGCCCAAACCTTCCATCCGACGACGCAGACGACGCCCGAACCGGTGATCTGGCCGGCGCATGACGGGGTGTTCGAAATCCGCGATTTTCATTTCAAGGACGGCGAGACGCTCGACGTACTGCGGCTGCATTATTTGACGCTCGGCACGCCGCATCATGATGCCGCCGGCCACACCGATAACGCGATCCTGCTGCTGCATGGAACCGGCGGCAACGCCCGCTCGCTGCTCGCACCGCAATTCTCGGGCGTGCTGTTCGGCCCGGGGCAGCCGCTCGACATCACGAAGTATTTCCTGATTCTTCCCGACGACATCGGCCATGGCCAGTCGAGCAAGCCGTCCGACGGCTTGCACATGCGGTTCCCGGCCTACGACTACGACGACATGGTCGCGAGTCAGCACACGATGCTGCTCGACGGACTGCAGGTCGATCACTTGCGCCTGATTCTCGGCACCTCGATGGGCTGCATGCAGGCGTTCGTGTGGGGTGAGACATTTCCGGGATTCGCCGACGCGCTCGCGCCGTTCGCCTGCCTGCCGGTCGAGATCGCCGGTCGCAATCGCATGATGCGCTATATCGCGATCGAGGCGATCAAGCAGGATCCGGCCTGGAACGGCGGTGAATACTCCGAGGAGCCGCTGCTCGGACTGCGCATCGCCGATGAAATGGTGCTGATCATGGGTTCCGCACCGCTGCTGCTGCAGAAGAATTTTCCGACACGCCTCGCCGCCGAACGCCGCGTCGAGGCCTATCTAGAGGAGCACGTCCCGCAAACCGATGCGAACGATCTGATCTATTACTTCGAGGCGAGCCGCGATTACAACCCGGCGCCGAGGCTTGCCGAGATCACGGCGCCGGTGCTGTGGATCAACTCGGCCGACGACTTCGTCAACCCTCCCGAGCTGCACATCGCCGAGCAAATGGTGGGCCGCCTGCCGCACGGCAGATTCGTCCTGATTCCGATCTCCGACGCCACGCGCGGTCACGGCACGCATACCCAGGCCGCGGTATGGAAGGATTATCTCATCGAGTTTCTCGATCAGACCGATCCGCAGCGCAAGCGCCGGCGACCGTAGCCGCGTGAGTGGCGCGGCAGCGGATCGATGCCGATGAAAGACAACTTCTTTCGCACCGCGCTGATTTTGGGCTTGATATCGGCGATCGGCCCGTTCGCGATCGACATGTATCTGCCCGCACTGCCGTCGATCGGCAATAGCCTCGGAGCGAGCCTGCACACCGTGCAGATGAGCCTCGTGAGCTTCATCCTTCCGATGAGTCTCATGCAACTGTTCTACGGCCCGCTGTCCGACATCGTCGGCCGCAAGCCGCCGCTGTATTTCGGCATTACCTTGTTCGGGCTCGCGAGCGTCGGCTGCGCGCTAGCGCCCAATGTCGGCGTACTGATCGCGCTGCGCGCGTTGCAGGGGATCGGCGCGGGTGCCGGCGGCGTGATTCCGCGCGCGGTCGTGCGCGATCTGCATACCGGCCCCGACGCGGTCCGGCTCATGTCGATGCTGATGCTGGTATTCAGCGTCTCGCCGATCTTGGCGCCGGTCTCCGGCAGCCTGGTCGTGTTGCTGGCAGGCTGGCGCGGCATTTTCTGGGTCATCGCCGCCGCGGCCGCACTCGGCCTGCTGCTCGCCGCATCGCAGCTCAAGGAGACGCGTCAGGCAGCCGAGCAACGCAGCAGTTCCTGGTCGAGCGCGATATCAGCCTATGGGCGCCTGCTCTGCGACCGCAGCTTCATCGGCGTGACCCTGATCGGTGCATTCGGCATGTCCGGGTTCTTCATCTATCTTGCCAATTCGTCGTTCGTGATCATCGACCATTACGGGCTTTCGCCGACGCTCTATAGTTTCTTTTTCGCATCCAATGCGGCCGCATTCATCGGTGCCGCACAATTCAATCACTGGCTCAACTTGCGCTTCGGCCTGCATACGGTCATTCGAGTCGCAGTCGCGGGATTTGCGGTCGTGATCTCGAGCCTGCTGATCGTGATGCTGCTCGGCGTCGATCGCCTCGCGGTCATGTCGGCGTTCCTGTTCGTCGGATACTGCTTCTTGGGCCTGATCGTTCCGAACGCGACCGTGCTCGCGCTCGAGCGCCACGGGCCGATCGCCGGCACGGCATCCGCGCTTTTGGGCACGCTGCAAATGACCGTGGGGACCGGCGTCATGGCGATCGCCGGCATTTTCGCGAATGGGAAGCCGCTGCCGATGATCGGCGGCATCGCGATCTGCGCGCTGACCGCGTTAAGCTTATCGAGAATCGTTTTGCATCGCGGGCCCGGTGGGGAGCCGCCGCCAAATCCGCTTCCGGCCTGAGCCATAGCCGCCACTTTCGAAAAAAAGGGGTGCCGTTTCGGCGTCCGGCATGGTACCAATGGAACCTCAAATCAAGGAATCATTGGATGAGCGCGACCTCCGCCGCCGACACGACCGCATCGACGCCCACCAAGCTACGCGCTGGAGCACTCAATCTCATCGAAATGATCGGCCAGTCGCTGGCGGTCATCGCACCGACGCTCACGCCGGCATTGAACATCAGCGTGGTTGCGGGGCTTGCGGGCATGGGCTGCTGGCTCTCGTTCCTGATCGGCACGATCGGCGTCGTGATCGTGGCCGCGAGCGTCGGTACGCTCGCGGCACGGCACCCGGAAGCCGGATCCTATTTCGTGTATATCGGGCGCAGCTTCGGGCCGTTCGCCGGCGCACTCGCGGGCTGGGCGATGATCAGCGCCTACCTGTGCACCGGCGTCGCCGTGGCCTTGTCGTTCCCGATCTTTCTCAACAATTTTCTCGGCGCGTTCGGTATCCACCTGACGACGCTGTCGATGTGCGCATCGATGCTCGCGTTCATCGCGGTCGTGACTTACGCGGGCTATCGGGACATCAAATTGTCGTCGCGCGTCGGTGTGATCCTCGAGGCGATCTCGGTCTGCATCATCA
>Ga0187847_10001856_pt1 | contig 18018 bp, 10 predicted proteins | sample June2016WEW_4_10_FD_132458 | JGI IMG/M metagenome (GOLD analysis project Ga0187847, IMG submission 132458) | Peatland microbial communities from SPRUCE experiment site at the Marcell Experimental Forest, Minnesota, USA - June2016WEW_4_10 | ecosystem: Environmental > Terrestrial > Soil >...
TGATGTAGACATTGTGGTTGCCGTCGTATTGCCCGGTGAAGGCGAGCCACTTTCCGTCGGGAGAAAACTTCGCAAATAACTCCTGCCCGGGATGGCTGGTGATGCGCTGCGCCACTCCGCCCTCCCGCGAAACCAGCCAGAGGTCGCCGCCGTAGCTGAAGGCGATTTTATCTTTGGAAACGTCAGGGAAGCGCAGCAGCCGGCCTTCCGGCAGGCTCTGCGCAATTGCAACCGAGGCAACGCACAAAATAAAAATGGCGAGAACGGAACGCGACGACATGAGCGACTACCTCCTCAACGACAAAACATCACATTGTAAGCCAAAGTAGATGCGCAGGGTTTGGGGTAGCGGACGGCGCATGTGGTCATGTGGGGACAGCCGCCCCGGCTGTGTGGAGTGCGGCGCGACAATTTCCTTTGTCAGCCAGAACCAAGAAAAGCACTGTAACCGGGCGAGCCTTTGCTCGACAATCGACGTAGCTCCACTTGAGTCGCTCGTTGGCGCGCCCACGGCGCAGATCTTTCCGGGCCGCAGGGTGAAAGCAGCTTACACTCGGGGGAATTCTTATGTCCGGGCAAGTCATTTTGTATTTCGAGGATCAGGAAGACGCGCTGCGCTTCGCCTTGGCCGCCGGTTCGGTGATGGCCGGCGAAGGCGCGAAAGTTACGGAGGACTTGGTCCAGGAGACGGCGCGCGTAAACCGCATCCGCCTGGATGCCGCGAACTCAGAAAAACCTGAGGGGTCAACGCCGGAGCGGGTTGCCTGAAGTAGAATTTCGTTCGAGCCATCCGTGCGGCCCGCCGTACGTCAACCCCTGCCCTTCATGAGCTCATATCGAAGTTTCTCCAACTTCGCCTCGAGCTCTTGAGAGCGGTCTCCGAAAAAAAAACCTTTTCGGCTGCTGAAGCAACCGGGACGAGAGCACTGCCGACGGGTAGTGTCGCTTCATGTGCTCGGGCATGCCCCGCGGACCAAAGATATCGAACCTCTGGACCTCAAGTGCAGTGGCGATCCCAACGGTCGCGCTCGTCGTAGTCAAGAAGTATGGCTCTCTTCCCGAAGAGAGAGGAAGTAGCCGCGACATCCACTCCCTCGAAAGCGCACCGCCAGTATGAATCGGAATCACGTCTTTGCCCGGCTTTTCCCATTCAATCCAAGCCCTGGCACCTAGAAGCGAGCCGTAAAGATAAGCGAAAGGAGAGAAGAGCCGATGCAGGAGAATTGACAGGTGGAAGTCAAGGAAGAAGAAAGGGATCAGCAGCTAGAAGGGGACTTTTCGATGAGTTTCTTTCACCCGAATGGATTCCCTGTGGAACGGGAAACCATTGTGCAAGAGGAAGGGGGACATCATCGCCACCATGTCTCAAGCGAATTACCAGCCTAACCTATCGGTGCGGGTAGAGCTAGCCTGTCTTGCGGGACGAAAGCAAATTCAAAATCTCGCGCAGACCCTGGCGGATGTGCTGAATTTCGACCGACGATTGCGCCGGAAAGGGAATCGCGGCCTGGCCCTTGTCATTCTTGGCCTCGGAGCGGAGTTGCTGGCGCGCGCCCACGATGGTGAATCCCTGTTCGTAAAGCAGTTGCTTGATGCGCAGAACGCTTTCCACGTCGCGCCGGCGGTACATGCGCTGCCCTGTGCTGCTCTTCACCGGCTTTAGTTGCGGGAACTCGCTCTCCCAGAAGCGCAGCACGTACGCGGGCAGGCGGCAAAGAGTGGCGACTTCGCCGATGCGGAAGTAAAGCTTGTCGGGGATGAAGACTTCGTCCGGTTTGCTCTTGGCTCCGCTCTTCTTTTTGACAGTCATGGATTGAACTCATCTGACGCAGGTTCCCGGCGCCGTTTTTACTGTCGTTCAATTTTGCTGCAATCTCGTTATTGTGACATACCTCGGGCGCGGAGCAGAAGAATTTCGCAGTCCTCAAGGGCGTAGTGCCGCCGTCGGCGGGGTCGGGCCCGCCTCGCCTGAGCCCCGGCGATTACAATAGCCCGGCATGCTTCCGGAAGATCGCTCGACAAATCCCGTTACCGAAGCCGAGGCGGGGCGCCTGGCTCGCGAACTTTATGGCCTGGAAGGGTCGGTCAAGCGCCTGCCCGGCGAGTACGACGACAATTTTCATCTGCAGGGTGATGATGGAGGCGCTTTCGTGCTCAAGGTCATGCATCCGGCGCGCGAAGAATCTTTCATCGATATGCAGGTGCGGGCCCTGCAGCATCTGGCGAAGCGGTTGCCGCACCGCCGGTTGCCGCGGGTTCAGCCGACCCGCAGCGGCTTGCTTTTTTCTGCCGGGCGTATGGATGCTTCCAAAAACGCTGCGCAGAGTTTTGTTTGGCTTCTGAATTTTGTCGAGGGAACCGTACTGGCTGAGGCTCGGCCGCAGTCGCCGGAACTTCTGCGGAGCGTGGGACGGCTGCTCGGCGAAATGGACGCAGCCTTAGCGGAATTTTCGCATCCCGCCGCGCACCGGGAGTTGAAGTGGGATTCGGCGCGCGCCGCCTGGATTCGCGAATTTATTCCGCGCATAGAAGGCCCGCGACAGCGGAAGTTAGTCGAACACTTTCTCGACCTGTTCGAATCGCAAGTGATTCCAGCGCTGCCGAGCCTGCGCCGCAGTGTAATTCACGGCGACGCCAACGATTACAACGTTCTGATTAGTCCGCCGTGGCCGCAGCCGCGCGAGGCGGTCGCCGTGATCGACTTCGGCGACATGCATCACGGCATCACGGCATCGGAACCGGCAATTGCGGCGGCTTATGCGATCCTGGGAAAGGAGAGTCCGTTACCGTCTGCGGCAGCGGTTATCTCCGGATATCACAGCGCCCATCCCTTGCTGGAAAGCGAACTCGCTGTTCTTTACGCGCTGATTGGCATGCGGCTCGCAGTGAGCGTAGTCAATTCGGCGTATCGCAAAACGCTCAAGCCGAACGACGCCTACGTTACGGTCAGCGAGGCTCCGGCGTGGGAGGCGCTCGAAAAGCTTTCGAAGATTCATCCGCGCTTCGCGCGCTACACGTTGCGTTCGGCGTGCGGACTTCCGCCGGTGCCCCAGGCCTCAGCCGTTCGCCGCAGACTGCAAGGCTGCACCAAGGAAGCGGCTTCTCCGGTGGATATTTCCTGCGGCAATCTTCGCGCGGCGCCACTGCATGTTTTCGATCTAAGCGTGGGCAGCGCATTTCTGGGAGCCGATCCCGCCCGCTCGCAGATGCCGGCCGCGAGCCACGCAATGTTCGGAGAAATGCGGCGCTGCGCTGCGACCGTTGGAATCGGACGCTACAACGAGGCGCGCGCCTTCTACACTTCGCCCCGGTTCGCCACCGGCGACCGGTCCACCGACGAACGCCGCACGGTTCATCTCGGCATGGACTTCTTTGCCAAACCGGGCACCCAGGTCTGCGCGCCGCTCGAAGGGAAAGTTCATGCCTTCGCGAACAATCGCGCCCACTTCGATTACGGCCCGGTGGTCATTCTCGCGCACGCGGAGGTGGAAGGCGCTGCCTTGTTCACCTTGTATGGCCATCTTTCGGAAGACTCTCTGCACGACTTAGAGATCGGGCAGCGCCTCAGTCGCGGGCAAGCGTTCGCAAAAATTGGGGCTTCGACGGAGAACGGGGGCTGGCCCCCTCACCTGCACTTTCAGGTCATCACCGATCTGCTCGACCTCGGTACCGATTTTCCCGGACTCGCCCCGGCTTCGGAGCGCGAGGTTTGGACCAACCTCTGCCCCGATCCCAATCTTCTGCTCGGCATTGCCGCGGAACGATTTCCGCCTGCGGAACCTTCGCGCGACGAAACCCTTGCGCAGCGCCGCGCTACGATGGGACAGAATCTCAGCCTCTCCTACCAACAGCCGCTGAAAATCGTGCGCGGCTGGATGCAGTATCTCTACGACGAAACCGGCCGCGCCTTTCTCGATGTGTACAACAACGTGCCGCTGGTCGGCCACAGCCACCCGCGCGTGGTTGAGGCCACGTCGGCGCAGCTCGCGCTGCTGAACACGAACACGCGTTATCTGCACGACCATGTGAACCGTTACGCAGAACGCCTCACGCGCTTGCTGCCCGAGCCCTTGCGCGTTTGCTTCTTCGTAAACTCAGGCAGCGAGGCCAACGAGCTGGGGTTGCGCCTGGCACGAACTTATACGCGCCGCGAAGATGTGATCGTGCTGGAGCATGCTTACCACGGTCACACCACGACGCTGATCGACATTAGTCCGTACAAATTCGACGGACCGGGAGGCTCGGGACGGAAACCGTGGGTACACGTCGCGCCTTTGGCTGACGATTATCGTGGGCCTTATCGCCGCGACGATCCGGAAGCGGGCAGGAAGTTCGCGCAGCATGTGGCCGAGATTCTTGAGCAGGCGCACGCGAGCGGACGAAGCATCGCCTGTTTCATCGGGGAAACTCTTCCCAGCGTTGGCGGCCAAATAGTTTTTCCGCGCGGCTATCTCGGCCAGGTGTATCGTCACGTGCGCGCGGCGGGAGCGGTCTGCATCGCCGACGAAGTTCAGGTTGGCTTTGGACGCCTGGGCACGCACTTCTGGGGCTTTGAAACGCAAGGGGTGGTTCCGGACATCGTCGTTCTTGGCAAGCCGATCGGCAACGGCTTTCCCCTGGCCGCCGTTGTTACCACGCGCGAGATCGCGGCCTCTTTTGCCAACGGCATGGAATTTTTTAGCACCTTCGGCGGAAATCCGGTGGCTAGCGCCGCTGGCCTTGCGGTGTTAGATGTCCTTGAAAAAGAGCGCCTGCAGGAAAATGCTCTGCGCGTGGGCGCGTATCTCAAGAATAAGCTGGTGGCGCTGCAGGGGTCCCATCCGCTCCTTGGAGATGTACGCGGGATGGGATTATTTCTTGGCGTCGATCTTGTGCTCGACCGTGCGACGCGGGCGCCGGCCACGAAGCAGGCCAGCTACATTGTGAAACGTCTGCGCGAATGCGGCATTCTGGCTGGAACCGACGGCCCTCACCACAACGTGCTCAAGCTTCGGCCACCGCTGATTTTTTCCGAGGCGGATGCGGATCTTTTTGCGGACACCCTGGACGCCGCGCTTCGCGAAGATGCCTGTCGCGTGGTCGAGCCCCGGGTGGGCCAGCGCGGGCGGGTTTAGCCGCGAAGCGGCGCCAGAATGCAGCCCACGGCCTAAGCCGTTCAAACGCCGGGCGAGTTTCGTGCGTGCCCCCGGGATGCTGTCGAGCTTCGCTCGACGGACAGCCAGGGCCGGCTGTCCCCACATAACCCTCTTTACGCGGAGCTCTTTGCATGAGCACCTTTGCATGAGCACCATTTGCAAACTGTCGCGGCGATTGCCTCTTTTCAGTCCGTTAGGCGGAACTCGCCGTGCAGCGCTGCAGTTGAGTCTCCCCCTACCCACACGTCGAACTGTTCGAGTTCTACGACCCACGTTTTTTCGGCGGGACTCCAGAACTGCAACTCGTCCTTTCCCAGCGTGAAGTGCACCGTACGCTTCGCGCCCGCCTCGAGAGCGACGCGTTCGAAGCCCTTCAGCTGCCGCACCGGGCGGGAGGCGCTGCCGGCGCGCTGGTGGATGTAGAGTTGAACCACGGCATCGCCCGCGCGGTTGCCCGTATTGGTGACGTCGGCTGAGACCTCGATGGTGTTGCCGACTTTCGCGCTTGGCGTCACTTGTATGTTGTCGAACGAGAACGTCGTGTAACTGAGGCCATACCCGAAGGGATAGAGCGGCGTGCTGGGCAGGTCCCAATAGCGCGACTTGAAGTCGGGCTCGGTCTCCGGATTTTGCGTGAGGTTGTGGTTGTAATAAAGAGGAAGCTGTCCGGTGCTGCGCGGCCAACTTACGGGCAAGTGGCCGGCAGGATTGGCGTCGCCGAAGAGCACGTCGGCGACTCCGTTGCCGCCCTGGCTTCCGGGATACCAGACTTCGAGAATGGCGGGCACGTGCTCGGAGGCCCAGGAAATATCCAGCGGGCGTCCGTTTACGAGCACCAGGACAACGGGTTTGCCTGTGGCAAAAACCGCCTCCAGCAGTTCTTCCTGGCCGTTGGAAAGTTTGAGCGAAGAGCGCGAGGCGTACTCGCCGCTCATCAAATCAATCTCGCCCAGCACCAGGATGGCCACATCGCTCTGCGTGGCCAACGCCACGGCATCGGCGATGGATTGCTTAACCTCCTGATCGGTCTGCGCCGGCTGCTCCTTTACGTTTTCGGTTAAAGGATTGCCTTCAAAGGGCGAGGGAATTACGCGCCTCAGGTTTGGCCCGTGCGCGAAGGCGACGTGGATGGCGGACCCGGCCTTATCCTGAATGCCCTGCAAAATTGTGACCGTAGGACCGGGCTTGGTCAGCGCTCCCCACAACGACAGCAGATCGTTGTGCGCATCGCCGAGCGAGCCGATCACCGCGATGGAGTGGATGGTCTTGCCGCTCTTATCCAGAGGTAACAGCCCGCCTTGATTGCGCATCAATACTGCCGAGCGCGTGATCGCGGTGCGCGCCAGTTGCTGGTGCGCGGGATCGTCGAGCGTTGGCTCGATGCGCGATTCGTCGAAGTACGGGTGCTCGAATAATCCCAGGCGGTATTTTGTTTCGAGAATCGGCAGCACGGCCGCGTCGATCTGTTCCATCGACGTGTGGTTTTGCTGAAGGTCCATGGGCAAGTACTTGAGGTAAGTGCCGCTGGCCATGTCCATGTTCAGGCCGGCGGTGAAGGCTTTGTGGGCGGCATCCTGCGGGTCGCTGGCGTAGCCGTGAACTCTCAAGCTTCGGACCGCGAAGGCATCGCTCACCACGAATCCCTGAAATTTCCAGGTGTCGCGCAGCACGTCGTGCAGCAACCAGCGATTGCCGCTCGCCGGCACGTCGTTCAGATCCATATACGCGCTCATCAAGCTGCCGGCGCCGGCATCGAGGGCCGCTTTGAAGGGTGGCAGATAGGTGTTCCACATCTGCTCTTCGGGAATATAAGAAGAATCGTAGTCGCGTCCCCCATCGGCCGCTCCATAACCGGCGAAATGCTTGGCGCAGGCCAGCACATGCTCGGGAGCGCCTAAATGCTCGCCCTGAAATCCCAAGACTTGCGCGCGCGCCATGGCGGCCCCCAGGTATGGATCTTCGCCCGCGCCTTCGACCATGCGTCCCCAGCGGGCGTCGCGTGCGATATCCACCATGGGCCCGAAGGTCCATTGAATTCCAACCGCGCGAGCCTCCTGTGCGGCCACGGTCTGCGCCGCTTCCACCATCTTTGTATCCCACGACGAAGCCATGGCGATCGGGGCCGGGAAGATGGTGTGGTAGCCATGAATCACATCGAGCCCGAAGAGCACCGGAATGTGCAGCCGGGTTTGCTCGACCGCGATGTGCTGCAAGCGGTTGATCTCCTTAGGATCGGAAATCCACAGAATCGAACCCGCGCCCACCTGCTTGAGCAATTCCTCCAGGGGCTGCTTTACGTTTTCTTTGAATTCGGGAGCGTCAATTCCGGGAAGCTGCGATAACTGCGCGACTTTCTCTTCGAGAGTCATCTGCCGCAGCAGGCTTGCAGCTTTCTCGCGGATTTGCGCCTCGCGCAGCGGGTTGGACGAGGCGGCTTCCTGGGTTGGCGATGAACTCGTTTGTGCTGCGATTTGAATTTGCGGGCAGAAAAGAATTGCGAATGCGATCCCGGTGTACAGCAAACAGCGCCTTTGCGTTCCCATGGACTGAGCCCCCTGCGGCGGCCCGCGCCGCAACCGCTGGGAGTATACACTCGCGAGGGTGTGATCCATCAAGCGCTGGTCTTTCGCGCAGGTTAGGTAGCGCCGGCATCTTGCCGGCTGTCCGGAGGGGGCGTCGTCGCCCTCGCCGCGGCAGGCCTGACGCCCGCCGCACAGCCGCCGGGACGGCGGCGCTACGGTCAGGCCGCGGAAGCGAGCCACCTACCTTATCTTCCGGCCCTTCCCAAACCAGTCTCAAAGTTAGTTTTTTCGCGGCCCGCCACCTGGTTCGTGACTCTCGTTACCTCCGGCGGGCATACCATCCCTCAAGTACTCCGCCCCTTGGCCGATGGAATCTGACAGCCCGCGGTTTGTCCCGGAGGCCGGATGTCACTTCCTTTTGTCGCTTTCTGGCAGCGTCGCGCATTTTCTTTCTTGCTCTTGCTTTTCGCCCTTCCAGCGCTTTCCCCGCATCTCTCCGCTCGCGCGCAGGCCAACGACCGCATCACCGGCTTCATCGACGACGAGCAGCGCATCGTGCTGCGCGGCAATGTGCATCCCATGGCTATCGCCCGCTACGACAAGGGCGCGGTGGCCGCCGATTTTCCCATGGAGCACATGCTCCTGACCCTTCTGCCCGATCCGTCACAGCAAGACGCGCTCAATCAGTTGGTGGAGGCGCAACAGAACCCCGAGTCCGCCCTGTACCACAAGTGGCTCACACCCGAGCAGTACGGCGAGCGCTTCGGCGTCTCCGCGGGTGACGTGGCCCAGATCGCCGGTTGGTTGCAAGAACACGGCATGGTGGTCGATGAGGTCACGCCGGGCCGGCGCGCAATGATCTTCAGCGGCACCGCCGCGCAGGTCTCGGCCGCGTTCCACACTCAGATTCATGCCTACAAGATTGGCGAAGAGCTGCACCATGCCAATGTGAAAGATCCCGAAATTCCCGCCGCGCTGGTTCGGGTTGTGGGCGGCGTGGCCTCGCTGCACGACTTTCACAGCCGGCCCACTCATCGATCCGGGCGGAAAGTCTCTCCCGATCTCACCAGCGGCGGCGCGTATTATCTTGCGCCCGCCGATTTTGCCACCATCTATGACTTAGCCCCGCTTTACCAGGAATCGATCAGCGGCGGCGGGCAGGCAGTGGCCATCGTAGCTCGCTCGAATATCAACCTCGCGGACGTGCGCGAATTCCGCACCACATTTGGCCTGCCCACCAACGATCCGCAGATCGTCGTCAACGGAACCGACCCTGGCATCTGGAATTCCGACGAAGAAACCGAGGCCGATCTCGACGTGGAGTGGTCCGGCGCCGTGGCGACGAGCGCCACGATCAAATTTGTGGTTTCGAAGTCGACCAATACCACCGACGGCGTGGATCTCTCCGCGCAGTACATCGTCAGCAACAACATGGCGCCGGTGATGAGCACCAGCTTCGGCCTGTGCGAGCAGTGGCTGGGCGCTTCGGGAAACAGCTTTCTGAATAGCCTGTGGCAGCAGGCGGCGGCGCAAGGGATCACGGTGTTCGTTTCTTCGGGAGACAGCGGCGCGGCGGGCTGCGATTCGTCTTCGGCTGCGACGGCGACCAATGGACTCGGAGTCAACGGCCTGTGCTCCACGCCCTACAGCGTTTGCGTGGGCGGAAACGAATTCAACGATACTGCGAATCCTTCTCTCTATTGGTCGGCCTCGAATGCATCCGGCACGCAGGCATCGGCGATCACTTACATTCCGGAAGTTGTGTGGAACGAGAGCGGGTCAAGCGGATTATGGGCGAGCGGCGGCGGCGCGAGCACTATTTATGCCAAGCCCTCGTGGCAGACGGGCACGGGCGTTCCGGCGGATGGCAAGCGCGACGTGCCTGATGTGTCCGTCACCGCGGCGGGGCACGATGGCTACCTGATCGTTCAGGAAGGCGGACTGTATGTGGTGGGCGGGACCTCGGCGGCATCACCGTCGTTTGCCGGGATCATGGCTCTGGTGGTGCAGAACGCATCGGCGCGGCAGGGCAATGCGAGTAATGTGCTGTATCCGCTTGCGACGAAACAAGCGGCAGGCGGAGCGGCGGTTTTTCACGACATCACCAGCGGCAATAATAGCGTTCCGGGACAGGCCGGCTTCAGCGCGACTCCGGGCTACGATCAGGCCACTGGCCTCGGCTCGGTCGACGCTTCGGTTCTGGTGAATCATTGGAGCGACGGCACGATCGCTCCGGCTTTTCAAGCGGCTGCTTCGGCGAGCTCGATCTCAGTTGTCCCCGGATCGAACAACAGCGTGAATCTGAATGCGACGGTCAGCGGGGGCTTCAGCGCAGCGGTCGCCTTCTCTATCACCGGATTGCCCAGCGGAGTCACCGCTGTATTTACGCCCACGACGCTGCCTGCTCCAGGCTCCGGTAGCAGCACTCTCAAGCTCACAGCCGCCAGCGGCGCTGCGCCGGGGATTTACGCCGCCACTGTGTCTGCGACCAGCGGATCTACTACGCATCAAGTTGCACTTTCGGTCACCGTAGCCGCGGCTCCCGCATTCGTGTTGTCGGGCGCAAGCTCCATCGCAGTGGCGGCGGGAAGCTTCAATTCGGTTACGTTCACGAGCACACCGAATTCAACCTTCAACAACGCAGTATCTTTTTCCGTGACGGGATTGCCATCGGGAGTGACGGCGGCGTTCACGCCGGCAACCTTGCCCGCTCCGGGCTCCGGCAGCAGCGTTCTTAAACTCACGGCCAAAGGCAGCGCCGCGCCGGGAAGCTATTCCGCGAGCGTCTCTGCGGGCGGCGGAACGATCACGAAGCTGCTGCCGCTCACGGTGACGATTGCGCCCGCTCCCGCGTTTGCTCTGGCTGCGGGGGAGAATTCGGTGAATGTCCCTCCGGGCGGCTCCAACAGCGTGAGCTTCACAACGACCACGGACTCCGGCTTCAATGCGCAGGTTACGCTCACCGTGAGCGGATTGCCCACGGGCGTAACCACGCGCTTTTCGCCATCAAACGAGGTCACTGCGCCGGGATCGGGAACGGTCTCGGTCGCGTTTCTTGCCGCGCCGACTACAGCCCCGAAAGCTCATTCCGTGATCGTTTCCGCGAGCGGCGGCAGCATCACGCGTGAACTTACTCTGACGCTGAATATTCCGGGCTTCTCGCTCGCCTCCAGCGCGAGCAGCGTGCTTGTCAGCTCAAGCGCGAAGGGAACGCTGAAGCTGACGCTCGCCGCTCTTGGCGGCTTCGACTCCGCGGTTGCACTCTCAGTCTCGGGATTGCCTACTGGCATTACCGCGAGCTTCAGTCCGGCGACTGTGGCCGTGCCAGGCAACGGATCGTCCACCTTGACGTTGACCAAAGGTGTGGGCGCAACCGCCGGCGCCTCGCACTTTACCGTGATGGCCAGCGGGGTGTCCTTCACCCAAAGCGCCAGCATTGCACTGACGGTGAAATAAACGTCGTATTCAACGCCGCGGCAACACGGGCGAGCTCAACCTGCGCCCTATTGTTACAATGTGAATCGGTTCCTCACCGATGCGCCTGGTTAGTCCACTGCTGAAGCACGCCCTCTATCCAGCGCTGCACCACAGCGGATGGTTAAAGGGCATGATGCCGGCGGCAGGCTTCGCCGTGGTCAACTACCACGGAGTGATTCCGGCCGACCACGCCCGCGACCCGGCCGGCCAGGACAGTTTTCTCGATGCGAACTTGACGCGCCCTGACGAATTCAGAAAGCAACTCAGATTCCTCAAAGACCGCTATCACGTAATCCATCCAGAAGATTTTCGAGCCTATGTCGAGCAAGGCTCTCCGCTGCCCGCGCGCGCCGTACTGCTGACCTGCGATGACGGCCTGCTCAACGCCTTCACCGACCTGCTTCCGGTGCTGCAGAGCGAGAAGGTGTCCTGCCTTTTCTTTGTGACCTCGGCTTCGTGCGCCGATCAGCCAGGCATGCTCTGGTACGAGGAGCTTTATCGCTGCATGCGTTCGAAGGCTTTGACCGACGAAGATCTTCAGCTTCCGGGCAACGGAGCAACCAGGCCCGCCGCCGCAGAAGCGTTCCAAGGCCGGTGGTGGAGCGCGGTCCAACGAGCGTCGCGACTCGACGCGAATGAGCGCAGGCGTTGGCTGGCTCAGCTTCGCCAGCGCTGCCACCCGATGCCGAATCTTGGTTCCGAGAAACGCTGGCGGCTCCTGAACGCCACGGAGTTGCGACAGCTGGCGGCGGCTGAAGTGAGCATCGGAGCGCACACTCGCTTCCATCCCATCTTGTCGCTGTGCGGAGAAGAACAAGCGCGCCGTGAGATTTATGAAAGCAAGATCGAGATTGAGCGCGCCCTGGGGCGGCCAGTGTGGGCGTTCGCTTATCCTTTTGGAAACCCCTCCACCATGGGAGAGCGGGAAGTTCGCCTGGCTCGCGAAGCCGGCTATCACTGCGCCTTTCTGAACGTAGAGCATTGGGATATCGCGCAGGAGAAAAGTGAACCCAGGGATGGGTATGCTCTCAATCGCTTTGCCCTGCCCAGAATCCACGTGTCGAGCAACACCACCGTTGCCGAGCTCGCCGCTCATTTGAGCGGACTGCATATGCGCCTGCAGCGTGCCGTGGGCAATTAAAGGGATTCCTCGCGCGCCGCGACGTAGCGCCGCCGTCTCGGCGGCTGTCCGGCGGGCGTCCCGCCGCGCCGATAGCGAGCACGCCCTCAGGACAACCGGCACGGATAGCAGGCGCTCCGCGAAAGCAACTGGTTGCGCGGCGGCTTGGAATCAGGCATTCTTATTCCTCTGCAGCCCAGGCTGGCTTCCTTTATCGTTTTTCGTTGATTCGGCGTAGCAAGCTGGGACGCGCCACCTTCACGCGCCGGGACCATGAAGCCTCGATCACGGAGCGGGCATGATTGCCTCAGCGAGATGTTGGCGCGGCCGGATCTTCGAAGCGCCGATTTTCCCAGCGGATCGCGAATCCCCGATCGATCGCAATGCTCGTTTCGTCCCATTTGCGTTTACAATTTGAGATTCTGCGGGCAATCAGCCCGCCGAGGTCTTGCCCCTGCAATCCGACAACCCGATTTTCGTCGCGGTAGTGGGCGTGGGCGTTTTCGGGCGTAACCACGCCCGCGTCTATCACGAGCTGGAGCAGCAGGGCGAAGCCGTGCGCCTGGTGGGCGTGGTCGATAGCAATCTTGACCGCGCCGACGCCGTGGCCCGTGAGTTCGGCTGCCGCGCCTTCGGGTCGATCGCGCAGATGCTGACCACGCACAGCGAAATCCAGGCTGCCTCCGTGGCCACACCCACGGTTCATCATCTGGAGGCGGCGCGGCAACTGCTGGAAGCCGGCGTCGATGTCCTGGTCGAGAAGCCGCTGGCCTCATCGCGGACCGAAGCCGATGCCCTCGTGCAACTCGCGGCATCGCAAAAGCGCATCGCACAGGCCGGACACCTCGAACGCTTCAACCCCGCCGTCCGCGCCACTCTGCCGCTGCTTACCCAACCTATGTTTTTCGAGGTGCATCGCCTCAGCGTTTTCACTCCGCGCTCCCTCGATGTCGACGTGGTGCTCGACCTGATGATTCACGATCTCGATATCGTGCTCTCCTTCGCGAATTCTCCAGTGAAGGAAGTTCGCGCCGTGGGCCTGCCGATTCTCTCCGGCAAAGTCGATATCGCGAACGTACGCCTCGAATTCGAATCCGGATGCGTGGCCAACTTCACCGCCAGCCGCGTCTCCACCGAGCGCGTGCGCAAGCTGCGCTTCTTCCAGCCCCGGCAATATGTCTCGGTCGACTACGGACGCCAGGAGGTGCTCGTCTTCACCATCGGCGACGACGGTCCAGCCGCTGGCACGCCCAGCGTCAACCCGCAGATTAAAGTCGGCAAGCCCGTCGTGACTTCGGAAGAACCTCTGCACGCGGAGTTGAGATCCTTTCTGCACTCCGTGCGCGGGCGCTCGACGCCGGTCGTGCCGCTCGAAGATGGACGCCAAGCGCTGGCTCTCGCGCTCGATATTGTGGAATCGATTCGCGAGCATGGCAAGAAAGCGGGACTCGCGGCCATGGCGAAGGGAAGAATCGGGCAATAGGTTTCGGCCGATCACGGATCCAAGGCCTCTTGTTCATCAACGGATCTTCTCGGATTGTTTTCGATGTCCCAACGCGCACTCACGGAACTGCTCCACGGCAAGGGCTCGCACGTCGATCCGCTGGCCTGCGTCGAAGACCTTTCGTCCGAGCTGGCCGACCATCGCGTCGCAGGTTTTCCCCATTCCATCGCAGAACTCGTCTTCCACATGAATTACTGGATGGACTACGAGCTGCGCCGAATCCGTGGCCAGCGGCCCGCCTATCCCGCGCACAACGCGGAAACCTTTCCGCCAGCATCGCCCGCGCCCGAGGCCCAGGATTGGGATCGGCTACGAGAACGCTTTGCCGATCTGCTTGATGATTACGGCACTCTGGCGAAATCCTCGGCGGAAGAAATGCGGCGGCAGATCGAGAGCTCACACGCCGGAGATACAAAGCTCGCGGGAACGCTGGAAGCCGTGCTCTGGCAAATGGTCGCGCACAACAGCTACCACACCGGCCAGATTGCGATGATCCGCCGCATGTTGGGAGCATGGCCGCCGCGCCGAGGCGGAGACACGTGGTAGGAAAGCCGTCGTTGGTCGTTCGTCGTTGGCCACCCTGGTTCGTTTCTCGCTAAGCTAAGATGGATGGGGAATAAAAGTCTTAGCCAACCACTAACGGCCAACGACGAACGACCAACGACCGCCCTCATGCTTTCCGACTCGACCATCCTGAAACACATCGCGCGCCAACCCAAGCGTTCCGCCGGATTCAAGCAACTGGTGCGCGAGCTAGGCTTGCACGGAGAAGCTCGCGCCGATCTCAACCGCCGCCTGCTCCAGCTCGCGAAGCGGGGAGAAATCGTCCAGGTCGAATCCGACCGCTACGCGCTGCCCTCCGCCGCCGCCGAAAAAAATCTCGTCGCCGGACGCCTTACCATGCACCGCGACGGCTTCGGCTTCGTGATTCCAGAGGCCAGTTCGTTGAGCCCCGCGATGAAGGCGCGTCTGACGGGCGACATTTTCATCGCGCCCCACGCCATCGGCAATGCCATGCACGGCGACCGCGTTCTGGTCGACATCGTCGCCACACGCCCCGACGGGCGAGCCGAAGGCCGCATCCTGCGTTCGGTGGTCCGCAGTCATCCCACCGTAGTTGGAACATTCCACTACGGCAGCGGCCACAACTACGTGAAGCCCATCGACAGCAAGATCACACAGGAAATCGTGATCCCGCCAGGTGCAGAGTATCCGCAGGCCAGCCCCGCGTCCCGCCCCCGCTCCCGAAGCCAAGATGCGGCGGCGAAGGTCGGTGGGACCCCGGCGCGACAATCCGTAGACCGCGTGCTGGGCGAGGAAGCCGCCCGCAACGCGCAAGGGGACGATCTCGAAAGCGTAGTAGTCGATGTAGAAATCACCGACTGGCCCACGCCCACGCAAAATCCGCGCGGCCGCGTTACCGAGATCCTAGGCCGACAGGACGACTTCGGCGTAGACGTCGAAATCACCATTCGAAAATTTCACCTGCCACACCGCTTCCCCGCCGCGACGCTGGAAGAGGCGCAGAAGGTCTCGCCCATAATCCCGGCGGAAGAGCTGCGCCATCGCCGCGATTTTCGCGCGCTACCTGTCGTCACCATCGACGGCGAAACGGCGCGCGACTTCGACGACGCGGTCACAGTGCGCCACCTCGCTAACGGAAATTTCGAATTGCAAGTCCACATCGCCGACGTGGCGCAATATGTCACGCCCGACTCTGCCCTCGATCAGGAAGCGCGTCTGCGCGGCACCAGCGCATATTTTCCCGACCGCGCCGTGCCCATGCTCCCCCTCGAATTGTCCACCGACATTTGCAGCCTGCGCCCGCATCTCGACCGGCTGGTGCTCTCCTGCGTGATGCAGGTCGATCCCCGCGGCGAAATCGTCGGCTGCGAATTGAGCGAAGGCGTGATCCGCTCGGCCGAGCGCATGACTTACACCGCGGTCAACGCCGTGCTCGAAGGCGATGCGGGCGCTCGCGAGCGTTACGCCGCGCTGGTCCCGACTTTCGAACTTATGCGCGACCTCGCCCTGATTCTCAACCGCAAGCGCCAGCGCCGCGGCTCGATTGACTTCGATCTTCCCGAGCCGGTCATCGAGTTCGACGAATTCGGCCTGATGAAGAGCATCACGCGTTCGGAGCGCAATATCGCAAATCGCCTGATCGAAGAATTCATGCTCTCGGCGAACGAGTGCGTCGCCCACTATCTGGAATCGAAACGCATCGCGTCGTTGTATCGCATTCACGAAAAACCCGACGCCAAACGGGTCTACGACTTCGAAACCATCGCCGCCACTTTTGGCTACTCGCTGGGCGTGGGCGCACTGCCCATCCATCGCGTGCAATTCAAAAGCGACCGCCGCGCCGCGCGCGGCACGGGCAAGCAGGCGCGCACCATCGAAGTTCCCAAGGATGTCCACATCACGCCGCGCATGTACCAGAAGCTTGCCGCCAAAATCGACGGCAAGCCCGAAGAGCGCATCGTGAGCTACCTGATGCTGCGCTCGCTAAAGCAGGCGCGCTACTCGGAAGAGAATCATGGCCACTTCGCGCTAGCGGCCACGAGCTACACGCACTTCACGTCGCCGATCCGCCGCTACCCGGATTTGATCGTGCACCGCATCTTGAAAGACGTGCTGCGCGACTCGGCGGAGAAACGCGACGGAGATGTGCCGGTTGGAGTTTTGGCCGCGTTCGAAGACGACGATTCCCGAGAGCCACAGGACGCTGGCGCCGCTCCCTGGTCCAAGCGCCGCGACCGCGCCGCACATCGCGAATCACACGTGCCGCTAGGTGGGCCAGTTAACATCGACGAACTGCACAACATCGCCGAAGAGTCCAGCCAGTCCGAGCGCCGCGCCGACGAGGCCGAGCGCGAACTCATGGAATGGAAAAAAGTGAAGTTCATGCAGGACCGCGTGGGCGAAGAGTTCGACGGCCTCATCACCAGCGTCACCAAGTTCGGCTTCTTCGTCGAACTCACCGATCTGTTCGTCGAAGGCCTCGTCCCGCTGCATACGCTCAGCGACGACTATTACACCTACCACGAGAACACGCGCCAGATCATCGGCCAGCGCTCACACAAGACCTACAGCCTGGGACAACGTATTCGCGTACTTGTCGACCGCATCGATCCCGTGGAAAAGAAAATACAGTTCGCAATTCTGGAAGAGAAAGCGCTCCCGAAGCGCAAGCGAAAGAAGAGTTAGAAGAGTTAAACGAGAAGTCATGTCGATACGGAATGTTGGCGAGAGGCTGCCGGCCGCCTTGCTGCTGGTGTGCCTAATCGCGGCGCGCGGAATCATCGCAACCAAGGCTCGCGCAAACGAGAATCGGGCGCAATCTCCCGCCTGCCAATTGGTCTCTTTCAAGGCGGTGCTCGACGCCGGCGACAACTTCGAACGCGAGTTGGGAGGCGGATTGCTGTTTCGGGTAAGGAGCCAGAAAGATCCGAACTGGTTCCTCGACATCGTTCCCGCCGAAGCCAACACGCAGGACTACATCTACCCGGTAAACCTGCCGTTGCGGCTTAATCCAAACCAGACCCTGGGCCCGGGAAACGGCGAGACCGTCAAGTCCTCCTTAGCGCATCCCCATCAAATGCGCTTTCTGCTGAACCGTTCCGACTATGATCGGGTTTTCGGCCTGATCGGCAATGTTCTATGGTCTTATCAGACCTCGGACCCGGATAAGGCACTCACCGACTACACGAACGCAGTCGACGACGCAAGCAAGGGTTGGCTCAAAGTCACGGTCTCTTCCTATAAAACGGATGCGAAGGGGGCGCTGACTCGCATCAAGCTGCGCGTGGAGATAACGACTCCCCCGGATTTCCAGTTTGCCCCCCACCTGAACCCATTTCCCTGGCCCTGCCATCCCTGAAAAAATCGCGCAAAGTCGGGGAGTGGCTTCGTTCGACTCTGTCTCTTTTTGAGGGGCGTCATCCCGAAACCCAGCGCAGTTCAGCCGGGTGAGGGATCTCGCGCGCACTCAGCCGCACGCGCCGTGGGAGATCCTTCGCCCCGCCTGAAAAAGCGGCTGCGCTTCAGGATGACGCCATCCGAAGAAATTCAAAGTGAGACAAAAATCGAGCGCGCACGAACCGAACTTCCCCGCAAGTGTTAAGATTCTGAAGTTAACCCCATCCGCTGCAGATGCGACGCGGCGGGTTCCTTCCGAGTCGGGACGTGGCTCAGCCTGGTAGAGCACTCGCTTGGGGTGCGAGGGGTCGGCAGTTCAAATCTGCCCGTCCCGACCAA
>Ga0187847_10001857_pt1 | contig 18014 bp, 10 predicted proteins | sample June2016WEW_4_10_FD_132458 | JGI IMG/M metagenome (GOLD analysis project Ga0187847, IMG submission 132458) | Peatland microbial communities from SPRUCE experiment site at the Marcell Experimental Forest, Minnesota, USA - June2016WEW_4_10 | ecosystem: Environmental > Terrestrial > Soil >...
GTCGCAACCCAGAGCTTGCCGTCATGGGTGAGAGCCGAATTGAGGGAGCCATCGCTGTACTCCGTCGCGTCCAGGCCGTCGGCGCGGCCGAATGTCGCATAATCGAGTGGCTCATCGTGTCCCCGCAATCCCTCGAGGGCTGCGGGCTGGAACCGGTAAAGTCTGTCTCCGCTAAGCCATGCGTCTCCTTCCTTTGTCTCTACCATGCCGGTCACCACGATGCCCGGGGCGACGCTGATCAGCCGGTTGTTTCCGAGCCGGAAAACTCCCTTGGTAGCCATGAATATATTAAGGCCGCCGGCTCGATCTTCCCCAAGCGGGAAGACGGCAACATTGGGAAGGGATGGAACAGCCGCAAACCGGTCCCCGGTCAAGCGATCGATTCCACGGACGGTTCCGGCCCAGATGGTGCCGGATCGATCCTCGTAGAGCCTGACGGCGTGGTTACTCGACAGCCCGTCGGCCGTGGTGTAGTTGCGAATCTGTCCGTCGCGCACGCGGCTCACGGCCTCGGGCGTGGCGATCCACAGGGAACCGTCGCGCGCCGCGACGATGCCGGTCACGACGGCGCTCGTCAACCCCTGGGCCTTCGAGTACTGGGTAAAACGGCCCTCGCGAAGGCGGAAAGCGCCGCCGCCGTAGGTCCCGATCCAGAGATCGTGGTTGGCGTCTTCAGCCAGAGCATACACGCAGCTATTGAGGAGGCCGTCCTTCTCGCTGTAAGTTCGGAAGTGTCGTCCATCGAACCGGGAAAGTCCGCCGCAATTAGCGCCGGTCCAAAGGCTGCCGTCGCGGCTCGCCAGTACGGTCATCACCACGTTGTTCGGCAGTCCGTCGGCGGTTGTCAGCATTCGAACCGCACGGTCCTTCAATCGAAAGAGTCCATCTCCGTTGGTGCCGATCCACAGGCCGCCATCTCTATCGCCATACATGTACCGTACATTCATGCCTGGGACCACGAGTTCCAGACCGGTCGCGGTGGCTCGAAACAGCCCTTCAGCCATGGCAAACCACACGTTGCCCTGCGGGTCTTCATACGCCCGGAAAGCTCCGTGACCCTTCGGGCCAAACGGCCGGAGCTTTTCGATTGACCCTCCGGTCCGGCGCGCGATCCCGCTCGAGGTGCAGAACCAGGTAACGCCGCGGCTGTCCTCCAAAACGTGAAATACCTCGTCGGTTTTCACGCCTAATTGAACGGCAAACTCAGGGTGCGGCACAACCCGCTCGCCATCCCATTCCATGAACCCCTCTGCGGTGATGACCAGCAAGTGGCCGTTTGAGGCTTCTTCTATTCGGAAGATGCCCAATCGCGGTATGACGGACGAAAAGACGCCGCGCTCGAATCGATAGAGCCCACCGCCGGTTCCCACCCAGAGAATTCCGCTGCGGCTGAAGTGAAGGCAGATGATGTGGCTGCCGAGGCCCGGACCCGGGTGATACAAAGTGACCGGCAGCTGGCCGAATTGATTCAAAGCAGTGGCCGCTATTCGCTGCAACCCCCCATCGGTCCCAACCCACAGATCGCCGTCCGGAGCCATCGCCAGGTGGTGCGCGCTGGGGAAAGAGGCGTTCGTGAAATGCCTGCCGTCGAAACGGGTCAGAATGTCGGACCCCGCAGTTAACCACAGGAAGCCATCCTGGGACTGCACAATTTCATGCACGACACTGGAAGTGAGCCCATCCTCATTGCTAAAACGGGTGCGGAGATAGCTGTTGAAGGGTTGGCTCGGATCGAGCGCAATCCCTTGGCGCGCGAAACCGGCTACGAGCAGCAGGCAAAGAACAGCCCTCCAGCACAATTTCATCTTCCACAACTGGATGTAACCATTGCACCTCGTCCAGAGCTGTTGTTCCCTTTCCACGAGACCGTCACTCCTTCAACGGCTTTGCGGGCAAGATGCCTCTTCCGCGTAATTTTCGCAGACTTTCCGATCGTGAACTTAATACTATGCATCATCTTAGGCGAAACACCATCCCGAGATTGAGGGGTATTGGTGTAACACTTTTTCTGTTGCGTCACATACCACTTTCGTGTGGTCCATTCTACGCACACTTGAACTGGTGTTTGTTGATTCGCAGGCTTTCGATCCTCGATTCGGGTGTTGTTCGTGGCATTCCAAGCTTCCCTGCCGCCCCTGCAGGACCTGAAATCCTCCCCCGGCTCTCCGCTAGAGCGGCCTTAATATTCTCCCGTTTCTGATTCAGGAGGACTGAACCCAGAGCAACCGGCGCTTTGGACGTGCGGCGAGTTTCGGGCTGCAACCAGCTTGGCTGCAATCATGTTTCGTCAATCGAGAAGGTTTGCCATCACCGAGGATCACGGCTCTTTCCACTACGTTCTGCAACTCACGAATGTTGCCGGGCGAGGCCAACAAAACGCTCCGCCACCTCCTCTTCTCAAACGGCACGTTTTTCGATTGAGTCGCTAAGGGAGTGGGCTGGGAGGCAATTCATTGATCGCAAAGCAGCTGCTGTGCTCAGTGGCCATCGTGGCTTGGGTAACCTGCACCGCTTCAGCCCAACAGACTGATTCTCTCGAACAGCAGCTTCAACAACTGAAACAGCAGTATGAGCAGACCACCCGCGACCTTGAGCAGCGCATCGCTCGACTGGAGCAGCAGATCGAAAAAGAGAAAGAGTCGAACGAAAAAGCAAAGGCGGGAACGATCTCCGCAGTAGAGCTAGCTGCCGAACAAGCAGCCAAAAAAGCCGTCCTTGGAAATGCAAATGACGTTGGGGCGAAATATCAAGGTGCCCTGCCCTCAGAGCCCGAATATGATCTTCTGCAAGAGGCCGATCAGGAGATTGCGAAGCTGCAGCAACAAGTGAGCTCCTTCGAATTCCACGGATATTTTCGCTCGGGTTACGGGCTTAACAGCGCGGGTGGTCAGCAGGTTGCCTTCGAAGCCCCGGGGGCCGACGCGAAATACCGCTTGGGAAACGAAGCGGAAACTTATGCGGAATTGATCTTCGTCAACAACTGGCTGAACCCGGATCACATTATTGACAAAGCGTGGATGAAAACCGAGTTCATGATAGAGGCCAACACCTCGAACTCCGCCAACTCTGCAAGTTTTCCCAACGGTGTCGGTAACGATCAGTTCCGCTTCCGTGAAGCCTTCATTCAAGCCGGGAACATTTTTGAAAGCCAGCCGGATGCCAAGTTTTGGGCAGGCGAAAGATACTATCGGAGGCAACACATTGATATCGACGATTTCTACCCGCTGGACATGAGCGGCTACGGGGCGGGCGTCGAAGACCTGCATGTTGGAATCGGCAAACTGGCTGTGGCCTTCGTAAACGCAGCCCGGCCCGACATTGTTACACAAAACGGGAATCTCGAAAAGAGCAACATCGACGTCCGCTTGTATGACATGAAGGGCCCGGCGGGTCTTTGGGGTGTTTGGTTCGATTATGCTACGTCGAAAGGCGGCACGTTATCCAGCGTAAGCACACTAACCGGTGCAACAAGTCCAACCACAGTTCCTACTACCGACGGATACGCGTTCGGGTTCCGACACCAACGCCTGGAGTGGCACGGCGGTTATCACACCCTCTCCGCCCAGTACGGAACCGGGGCGGCCAGCAACTTCAGTAATCCCGGAAACGGCACCACCATCGCGACCCCGACCCCGTTCATCGACCAATCCAGACAGCTTCTCGTCACGGAACAAGTGGTCTTTCAACCGAACGACCGATTCGCCATGATGCCAATCTTCGTCTTCCAGCGGACCAAAGATGGAAATCCGCTACACCCGTGGGACGAATGGGTGTCGTTTGGCGCGAGACCGGAGATTTTCTTCACGAGATATATCTCGCTGGCCTTCGAGGGCGGGTTTGATCACACACATTGCTTGGCTGGCTGCATGAATCAGGCCGATAGCCCGATTGGTCCGTACGATGGCTGGCTTCGTAAGTTCACTATAGCGCCTCAGATAGGAGCTGGCAGAAAGTTTTTCAGCCGGCCCGTAATACGCGCGTTCCTGACCTATGCCAGCTGGTCGGAAGCATTCCGTGGCCTAGTGGGGGGAGTGCCATTTATGAACAGAACGAGCGGTCTTACGTACGGAGTGCAGGGCGAAACGTGGTTCTAGCCACTAGCTTGAAGTGAGGTGAGGAGAAATGGGAACTCGAGAAGGCACTACTAATGCTGGCCCTGCGCAGAGTATCCAGCCTATCGCGGCGACACCGAATTACGCACGCCCTCTGACCATCGTCACCACACTGTTCTTCATGTGGGGGTTTCTGACCTGCCTGAATGACATTTTGGTGCCCCACCTCAAGTCGATCTTCGACCTGAGTTATGCGGGAGTAATGTTGGTCCAGTTCGCTTTCTTTTCCGCCTACTTCTTATTCTCGATGCCGTGGTCGAAGATCGTGAACGCGATCGGGTACCAGAGGACTATGGTGATCGGCCTCGCGACCATGGCGTTGGGAGCATTTCTGTTTCTGCCGGCCGCATCCGCTGCTTCATACCCGCTGTTCTTAACGGCACTCATTGTCCTCGCCGCGGGAATCACCGGTCTTCAGGTGGCGGCCAATCCGTATGTCGATTTGTTAGGAACACCAGAAACGGCTTCGAGCCGGTTGGACCTGACCCAGGCTTTCAACTCGCTCGGCACCACCATCGCGCCGAAAATCGGTGGGCTGCTAATCCTGAGCGCGGCGCCGCTCGCTATGGAACAGCTGCGGCAGCTACCGCCGCAAGCTCTGCAGGTATACCGCGTGCAACAAGCAGCGTCGGTCAAAATGCCTTACACAGTGATCTGCATAGCACTTTTGTTGTTGGCGGTTTTGATCGGAACTTCCAAACTTCCAACGATCGACGCCGCGGGGCAGCGGCCTGCGGAGAAGCATAGCGATTCGATCTGGAGGCATCCCAATCTCCTGCTAGGGGCTATTGGCATTTTCAGCTACGTGGGCGCGGAAGTTTCCATCGGAAGCTTTCTGGTGAACTATTTCGGTTTGCCCGAGATTGCGGGCCTCTCCGCTAAGACCGCGGCAGGTTTTGTTTCCTTCTACTGGGGCGGCGCGATGATCGGGCGCTTTCTGGGTGCGGGGCTTCTACGGCGGTTCAAGGCCGGACATCTGCTTGCCATCTGTGCGATGGCCGCGGCAACACTGGTCTGTGTTTCCATGCTGGTGCGTGGACACACGGCGATGTGGAGCATTCTCGCCGTCGGATTCTTCAACTCGATCATGTTCCCAACAATTTTCAGCCTGGCAGTAGCTGAGCTCGGTCCTTTGACTGGAAATGGGTCAGGCATCCTGAATATGGCCATCGTGGGCGGTGCAATTCTACCGGTGCTGCAGGGCGTAATCGCCGACACTTTTGGGATCCACCACGGGTTTTGGCTTCCGGTGATCTGCTACCTGTACATCATGTTCTACGCTCTGAGCGGATCGAGGCCGAATAGCGAGCGGTACGCCCGAGCTTAGGACCACGTGTCCGGCTAGCTTGGAGGTAAATCGAGCTAACGGTGGGCGGACGCCTGGATTCTTGCCACAACGGCGGGGAAGGTGAATGCCTATTCGGTCGCCGCGCTGGCTGCGACGGCCTTGCGCTGGTCGTCCACGAAGCGTTTACGCTTGGAACGTAAAGACAGATACTCGCGAGCTTCCTTGCCTAGCCGGCGCCGCTCGTGAGAATTGAAAATCGCTCGGCGGACCACCCGCCAGACTACCCGCGGCCGGAAATAGTATTCGCCATAGAAGCGCTCGACCGCATCCACCAGTTCCGCTTCATCCAGCCCGGGGTACGTAATATTTGGGAGCTGATGGCCTGCCTCGTCGCCCATGGATAGATTGATCAGTCCGTTCTCCGTGCCGTACTGGTGGAGTTCCGTGCCGGGGAGTGCGTGGGCGATGGATACTTGGATCGTTTCCGTGTCCAGGCGTTTTGCAAAGTCAATCGTCTTCTGAATCGTCTCCCGCGTCTCCCCTGGTAACCCGACGATGAAATCGCCGTGGATTACAAGGCCCAGCTTTTTGCAATTCTCAGTGAATCGCAGAGCCATTTCGATGGTCGCGCCCTTCTTGATGTTTTTCAGGATCCGCGGATCGCCGGATTCATATCCGACAATCAGCAGGCGGCAACCTGCTTCTTTCATCGCCTTGAGCGTTTCGTAGTCCGTTGTCACGCGCGAAGTGCAAGACCAGGTAAATTTGAGAGACTTGAGTTTCGCACACAACTCCAGCGTACGGGCTTTCCGGTAATTGAAGGTGTCGTCATCGAAAAAGATTTCCTTGACCTCCGGAAAGGCTCCGATAGCATAGCGAACCTCGGCCGCAACGTCATCGCTCGAACGCAGGCGCCACCGGTGTCCGGAATGCGTTTGGGGCCAGAGACAGAAAGTGCACATCGCGGGGCATCCGCGCGAGGTGTACAAGGAAATGTACGGATGATGCAGGAACGGAACGTTGTAGCGTGTTATGTCGAGGTCGCGCTTGTAGGTCTTGGTCACCCAAGGCAACTCGTCCAGATTCTCTATAACCCCGCCCTCGGGATTGTGTATGATGCCACCATTTTTCCGAAAGCTCACTCCCGGCAATTCCTCGATAGGCGTACCAGTGGCGTAACGGGCGATCTGATAATCGAATTCGCGGCGCACGATAAAGTCGACGGCAGTGTTCCGAAGCGCCTTCTCAGGCTCGATCGTAACCGGTGGTCCGACAAATGCCACCTTTAGCTTTGAGTTGGCGTCCTTCATCATTTCAGCGATCTTCAGATCGACGCGGAAACCCACGCTGGACGTGAATAACACCAAAAGCTCGAAATCTGCTGCCATCTCGACGGTCTGCATCACCGTTATCTTGTGCGGCGGGGCGTCCACAACTTTACTGTCAGCGAGCATTCCAGCGGGGTAACAAAGCCACACCGGGTACCAGTAGGACTCAATTTCACGGGTAGCGGGCCACCGCGAGCTGGCGCCTCCGTCGAAGCCCTCGAACGAAGGTGGATTCAAGAATAGTGTTCGCATGGCCTACAGTCCGACCCCTCCAATCTGAGTCATGCAGCACTTCCGCGGAATGTCCTGGCGCGTCTTCAAATACGGCGCAAGCTTCTTCTTTGCGTTAAAAACCCTCCACTGCACCGTTCCGATCGGAATAGCCTGGGCCGCCGCGATCTCGTGGTATTCCCACTGCTCGATGAAGCGCAGGGTCATGACTTCCCGCTCGCGCGAATCCAAAAATGCCATCCAGTGCATGAACTCGAACGCTGGAGTCGCGGCGGACTTGTGGGTGGCCGCGACCAAGCTATCGGGGACATCTGCCAGGTGCACCGTGTCCACTTCCCGCGACTGCTTTCCATAGTGGTGGCAGAGAACGTTACGGGCGATTCTGAATAGCCAGGCGCGAAATAGTGCGCGGTCGCGAAGTTGCGTAGCCTTGCGGTAAACGGTCAGCATCACCTCTTGGGCCAGGTCTTCGGCCAGGGCCGGTTCGCAACCGCGCGTCCGAAAGAAGGCGACAAGTTGCGTTGTAAAGATCTTAAAAATGTCAGCGAACGAATCTTCGTTCGGCGCTTCCAGAAACTTGTTCGTCACCGACTCTTCATGGAGGAGTCTTTTGCTTGCGATTGGCTCATTGGTCATTGAGGTTCAGCCCATCTTCGGCTGAGCCTTACCTAGGGCACTCGCGCAACCAACCTTCCTCGCAAACTATTGCTTATTGTTTCAGCGGCTTACGAGTGGCCCACGCCCGCGTTTTATTCCTGAGCCTTCGTCAATTGCCCAACTCTCGACATTCCTCGGACACGGCAATGGCCCGGCCACTGGTCAGCGTGCCGCAATAGAGTCAGTTCCACTTATTCCAGCGTTCGGTCCGCGTGGTGCTCTCGTTTGTGTAGTGTGTCAGTTTTGATGGGTAGGACGGCAACCTGCATCGGGTTACCAACCTGCCCCACATTTCTGAAACTGATCTACTACATTGGTGAGGTCACTTGCTTGCAGGGCTCTGTTTTAATCCCAATTCCTCGGCAGGTGGCTTCGCTCGTTCGACGCCATAGTGATTCACGATGAGCCGGTCACCCCGCTGTCCCGTAAGATAGGTCCACACCCACTGCAAAAAGACGCTAACGCGAAGATTGGACTCCGCCAGGAACTGGAGGTGTACCGCGGCCCATGCGAGCCACGCGATGCCGCCGCTTACCTGAATCTTGCCGCTTTCAAGAACAGCGTAACCCTTGCCGACTACCGCCATGTTGCCTTTGTCGAAGTAGCGGAACGGCCGAGGCATCGGCTTGCCGGCGAGACGGCGGTTAATTAATTTACCGGCGTAGCGCCCTTCTTGAATAGCTACCTGGGCGACGCCGGGCAACGTTTTACCATCCTGATCGAGCGAGGAGGTATCGCCCACCACAAAGATTTCCGGATGACCCGGTACCGATAGGTCCGGTTGGATACGAACTCGTCCCGCGCGGTCTGTCTCAACATTCAGCCACTTGCCTGCCGGTGAGGGAGTGACGCCGGCGGTCCAGATCACAGTTTTGCTTGAAATACGCTCGCCCGCTACGATGACTCCCTCATGATCGATTTGATCGGCGCCTTGTCCCAGCCGTACTTCTACACCGAGTTTCTCCAAACGTTGTTGGGCCGCGCGCGAGAGGGCTTCTGAGAAAGTGCCCAACACTCTGTGCCCCCTGTCCAGCAGTACAACTCTTGCGGATGCCGGATCGATACGCCGGAATTCCGATTTGAGGGTGCCGTGGACCATTACGGCGATCGCGCCGGCCATTTCCACTCCAGTGGGGCCTGCTCCTACCAGGACAAACGTCAGGAGGTCGCGATGACGACTGGGATCTTCCTCGGCTTCGGCCTGCTCGAACGCCTGTAAAACTTTATTTCGAACCGCTTCCGCGTCGGCCAGGCTTTTCAAACCCGGGGCAAATTCTTCGAATTCATTGTGTCCGAAGTAACTGTGAGTTGCGCCCGTCGCCAGGATCAAGAAATCGTACGCAAGCGGTACCCCTACGCGGTCGGCGGAGTTGGCTATCACAAGCTTTGCGTCTTTGTCCACGCCCGTAACTTCGCCGAGGATAACCACCGTGTTCTGCTGTTTCCTTAGAATGCCGCGGATTGGCGAGCCTATTTGGCCGGGAGTCAACACCGTGGTCGCCACTTGGTAGAGGAGCGGCTGAAACACGTGATGATTGTTGCGGTCAATCAAGACGACTTCTGCCGGAGTGTTCTTTAGAGCCCGTGCGGCCGCCAAGCCTCCAAAACCTCCCCCAACAATTACGACCCGTGGCTGACTCATCCATCCATGAAGAGACGCGCTGGACGGGCTTTGTTGGGCCTCCCCAAACTGTTCGGCCGATAACCATACCCACCTAGCTAGAGGTGATATTGCCTCTGCCGTCGTCACCGTGAAGAGCCACCTGCCGACAACCGCCAATATGGTGCTATAGAATTGCGATTATAGATGGGGCCGGCATCACGGGAACAAATTCGCTCACAGTTGCGCAGGGTGCTCGAAAGCGCCGCCTTCCAAAAGGCGGAACGCCTGCGGCGTTTTCTGGAATTTATCGTCGAGCACACCGTCTCCTCGCCCACCGAACCTCTGAAGGAGATGATCGTCGGCATCGAGCTATACGCGTTTGGTCAAAAGTTCGATCCGTGAATAAGCGCGGTCGTTCGCGTGGATGCTATGCGCTTGCGGGTAAAGCTCAGGGAATATTACGCGTCGGAAGGTGCATTGGACCCGCTCATTATCGACGTTCCGAAGGGAAGCTACACGCCAGTCTTTTGCGAAGCACCGGCGGAGCCCTCGACCGAATGTGCGATAGCGGTTCTTCCATTCTCGAATCTAAGCCCGGAGCCGGAGGAGTACTTCAGTGACGGTCTGACCGAAGAAATCATTCACGCCCTATCATCCATAGCGGGAATTCGCGTGGTCGCCCGCACTTCCGCTTTCGCGTTCAAGCACAAGAACTCCGATGTTCGAGAAGTCGGCCGCGCCTTGAACGTGGGATTTGTGCTGGAAGGCAGCGTTCGTAAGTCCGGAGAAGTTCTGCGGGTGACGGTTCAGCTCGTCAACACAACGGATGGATACCAGGTTTGGTCCCGCCGCTACGACCAATCCTGACGACGTATTTGCCGTTCAAGGCGAGATAGCCGGGGAGATTGCCAAGATGTTACTCGCCAGCACCACTGGCCGGCCCCGGGCGGCGTGGGCTAAAAGCAACGATAACTTCGAAGCGTACAACTGGTACCTTCAGAGCCGGCATCACCTAAACCGGCAAACCAGAGAGGCGTTGCATCGCGCCATTGATTGGCCCGCCAGCAGTTGCTGGCAGAGCGGCAGGCAATGCGCCCGGAATCGGTTCGCCAGAAAACCAAAATACCGGATTCTCACGAAGCCCTTGGGCAACACATGCAGGAACGCGTCACTTTTCGTTGGAAGGACCGTGCTCACCGATAGGGAGACGAGAAGGAAGCCGCTGGCAACATTGACAAAAGGATGGACCATCTGAGAATGTTGGGCACCTGTCCGATAAACAAGTAGATTACCCGTAGGTACTTCTGCGCTTTTCTGAGTCGCTTCCATAGGTTCGTCATTCGCTACCTTTTACGATTTACCGGACATTCCCATCTCTGAGTCGATAAGGACTTCGGAGGTTTTTGCCTCCATTGAGATGCGAAGTTGTTGGAAATTGCCGCCGCTGCTCGCTTTCGACGGCAGGGCCCCTGGTCGGGTCACCTTTTTGTTAGTAGCCCTGCTTTCAGGCGCTTACGTTGGAGCGCAGACTTCTCAAAACCGGCTTCCCACGCTTACTACGGCGCACGATGCACATAGCCTGAGTCTTGCCGAATCGCGACGCGGCTATCCCGTTCACTTGCGCGGGGTGGTCACTTATTTCGATCAGAACGGGCAGGCGAGGACCGCGTCGATGTTTCTGCACGATTCGAGCGGGGACGTCTACGTGGCGATACCCTCGTCGCGGGTCTTCGCAGTTCGCCAGGGCATGCTTGTCGACCTGACTGGCGTGAGCGCCCCGGGAGACTTTGCTCCAATAGTTGCGAAGCCGGAGATCACAATCATTGGGGAGTCCGAACTTCCGGCACACGCGCCGAGGATTGGCATTTCCCAGGTGATGACCGGATCGGAGGACGGCCGTTGGGTGGAACTGGAAGGTGTGGTTCGGTCGGTTCGGAACGCGGATGGATTCTCCGCTCTTCTTGAGTTGACAACGGGCGAAGGCGACGTCCCCGTTGTGGCAGCAGACGAGTCGTCGGGCTCACTGTATGACGGCTTGGTGGATGCCAAGATCCGGCTGCGCGGCAATGTGGGTCCTGAGTTCAACCGGATGCGGCAATTGACGGGATTCCATCTGTTCTTGGGAAGCATGCGAACCGTAGAGATTGAAGAACCCCCGCCTGCCGACCCGTTCCGGCTGCCTCTAAGAGCTGTGGACACCCTGCTGCGCTTTGACCCAAATCTTGCGTTTCGACACCGCGTCCGCGCGCGCGGGCGGGTGACGCTGTTCTGGCCGGGCAGAAAGATTTGCATTCAAGATGACACACAGGGGTTATGCGCGGACACCAGACAAACGAATCCCGTCAAGCTCGGCGATGTGATTGACGTAGCCGGGTTTGCAGTCGCGGGTGACTTTCGACCGATCTTGAAAGACGCGATCTTCCGGGAGGCGGGCGGCTCGCGATGGGAACGGCCGTTGGCACTAACCCCAGCGGAGGCGTTGAGTGGTGACCGCGACGGGCAATTGGTGCAAGTGACTGGCGAGTTGATTGGGAAGGATCAATCGGCGACCGAGCCGACGCTGCTGTTCTCGGCGGGGGAATTCGTCTTTTCGGCAATTCTGCCGCAACATTCGGCGCCCAACCTAAGAGAGGGCACCGTCGTACGCATCTCGGGCATCTGTTCTGTGCGGGCCAACCGCGAGCTAACATCTTCGCTGCGTCGTACCAACGGCTTCTCAGTCCCCGAGTCGTTCAAGCTACTTTTGCGCTCTCCCCAAGACCTGATTGTGATCCATGAACCGTCCTGGTTGACAGCGGACCGTATTTTGCTTGCGCTGGCTGGTGTGTTGAGCATCACGGCAGTGGTGCTGTCATGGGGTGTTTTGATGCGGCGGCGCGTGCAGCAGCAGACTGAGGTTATCCGGAATCAGCTAGCTCTAATAGCCAAACAACTCGATGAGGCTTCACGTCTCAAAGACATAGCCGACGCGGCGAACCGGGCTAAGAGTGAGTTCCTGGCAAACATGAGCCACGAAATTCGTACGCCCATGAATGGTGTTCTGGGTATGACAGAGTTGGCGCTTGCCACCACCGATCTCCCCGACGAGCAACGAGAACTTATCGAAATGGCAAAGTCTTCGGCGGACCTTCTGTTGACGATCATCAACGATATTCTCGATTTCTCCAAGATTGAGGCAGGCAAGCTGGATCTGGATCCCATACCGTTTCGGTTGCGGGATTGCTTGACCAAAATCGTTAAACTGTTGGCGGTGCGAGCTGCCGGAAAGAATCTTGAACTGCTATTCGTGGTCAACCCTGAAGTACCGGAAAGCGTCATCGCCGATCCAACCAGGTTGACTCAAATCATTGTCAACCTGCTCGGGAACGCGCTTAAGTTCACGAACAACGGAGAAGTAGAGCTGAGCGTGGGGCTGGATGGCATCGAAGACGGGCGCGCAAAATTACATTTCTCAGTGCGCGATACTGGCATTGGCATCGCGCAAAACAAACAGAAAACTATTTTTGAGGCGTTCGCACAGGCTGATACCGCAACCACTCGCCAGTTTGGCGGAACTGGATTGGGGCTAACCATTTCCAGCCGCCTGGTGCAGATGATGGGTGGAAAAATCTGGGTAGAAAGCAAAGAGGGAGCCGGCAGTTGTTTCCATTTCACATTGGAAGCGCCCATCGCTCAAACCGGGGAGAAGGATGAACCTATTCACGCGGTTCGATTCGACGGCTTACGAATACTCATTGTGGACGACAACAGCTCGAACCGCCGCATTCTTTCGGATATGGTCGCCGCCGAGGGAATGAAGCCAGTCCTGGCGGCGAGTGCCCCCGAGGCCCTGTGTGAATTGAAGAATGTGGCGGGAACTTCGGCTGCTTTCCCGCTCGCCCTCATAGATTGCCATATGCCGGAAGTGGACGGGTTTGCGTTAGTCGAACAGATTCGCCAGATCGAAGCCCTTTCTGGGACGACGATGCTGATGCTCACCTCCGCCGGTCAGCGAGACGATACGGCGCGCTGCCGAGCGCTCGGCGTGGTCGCTTGTCTTACCAAGCCGGTTTCCCATGGACAGCTAATCGAATCCATTAAGGTAGCCGTCGCGTGCGAAGGCGAGGCAACCAATCCTCCGAATTTGTCTCCGCGGGCCCTATTGCCGGGGAAAACATCCGGCTTCCGGATCCTGTTGGCGGAGGACAATGCGGTTAACCAGCTAGTGGCGCGCCGAATGCTCGAGAACCTGGGCTATTGTGTCGTGGCTGTCAGGACCGGGCGCGAGGCAGTGTGCAATCTGCAGGAGCAGCGCTTCGACTTGGTTTTGATGGATGTCCAGATGCCGGACATGGATGGTTTTGAAGCCACTGCGGCTATTCGGCGGAGTGAGCGGGCAGGGGAACGGATTCCCATCGTTGCAGTGACAGCGCACGCCCTTTCCGGCGATCGGGAAACCTGTTTGGCAGCGGGGATGGACGGGTACATCAGCAAGCCGATCAGCATGCCACAAATGCTAACGGAAATCGAGCGCCTGCGGAGTGTTCATCGTTTGGCTCCCGATTCTGCGCGGCTTAGTCCGGTTCCGGATGAACAACCCGTCTCTCTTTAAAAAAGCCGCAGGCTTACTTCGCAGCACGATCACCTTCGAGCAGGCTAGGCTTGCCAAGGAAAACGGATTTCGCGTGGGCCATGTGGTACGTCGGACTTGACACAGTCGAACGGCACATCGAACGTGTGAAGACGCGCGCCGAATGGGCCAGTCAGCTAGCGAGCAGACGTTGCGAAGAATCCAGGCACGCAGCTTGGGTCATCTTTCGTTGGCGCTTAATCCGGAGAAGAGCGGTATCGAGATCATCCGAGTCTACGGTAACTCTGAATTTGAAGGTCGTCCCAACTTGGCGTTAGGGGCCCGACGCGGCAGGTTCATTTGCATCGCGAACAATTCTCCAGCGCGGCTTCAAAGCGCGCATGGCTCGTCACGCCACGCGTTAGACGTTCTTCGGAAGCAGGTGGCGCGGCCCATAATTTTGAGCCATGAGTGGGATTAGGATGCCAAAGCCTCTTCGACGATCATTCTAGCGATTGGCACACTTGCCATTTATCCCGCTCGCGCGCACGTCCGCCATGCGTTTCCTGACCGAACCAATTGGCGTCTCGGCCGCTCCGTTTGCATTGAACACATTCACTGAACCGACGGCGCAACGTCATGATATGTTGTTTGATTCACCCCCGAAGTCAAGAAAAAGCGACAGGCTGGCTATTCGGGTTACTGGACCAGTTGATAAGACCTCATGTGGCTGAGCAATTGGGCGAGATCGATAGGCTTCATGAGATAAGCGTCGCAGAGTTCCTGGAAGCATCGGATCACTTCCTTCATATCCTCGACGGCCGTGGTCATGATGATCTTCGCGCCGGAGCTTGAGAGAATGCCATGCTCTACTTCCAGAGCCCGTGCTCGCCGAACGGCCTCGCGGCCATCCATTTCGGGCATCATGATGTCCATGCAGATCAGATCGTATCTTTCGCCTCGCTCCAATGCCGAGCGAACAGCTTCTACGGCTTCGCGCCCATTCACAGCGATATGACATTCCCCGTAGCGGGAAAGAAAGGTCTGCAGCAAAAGCCGGCTGGCGAAATCGTCTTCCACCAGAAGCGCCCGCAGATTCCTGCCGCCTTTCGCCGCCCGGCCGACTGAGGAAGCACTGTCCTTGGCCGCGGAAGCACGAGGATCTGCGAGCAGGTTGGCTAAGGCGGCCATGACTTCAGAGATGTCGGCCTGGTTGCTCAAGCCAGGATTCTCAATTAGTTCAAGGAGCCTGTCGGCGGCAAATAGCAGAGCGCGGACTCGCTCCGGCGTGGGAACCATCTCACGCGAGCGAATCAGCACCAGCACGTTCTCCGTCTGGTGAGCGAGGTCGCTGATGTTCACCAGATCGAAAACACCCGCTCCTCCTTTGATCGAATGCACGGCCCGAAAGGCACGATTTACGAGTTCCTCATCGATCGCCGGTCCGCCCTTTTCGATTGAAAGAAGGCACATCTCCATGGTAGCCAGGTGCTCGCGGCTCTCGGCCAGATATTCCTTAGCCAGCTCGTCTTCAAGATCGATCATCGCTTGCCATCCTTTAGATCCAATGTGGTCATTGGGGTCTATACCCATCCGGTCAGCACCAGAGTGCTCTTGAAGCGTTCGAATTCCTCGACCACTTGGGGCATTAGCTCGCCGCAGTGATCCAACTGCCCGGCGGCGCCGGCCCGTTCCATCTCGAATGCGGTCCCACGCAGACACTCTGCCGCAACCGTGGCCGCTGCTCCCTTGAGGGCGTGCGCCTGCCTCCGGGCGCCGGGCGCATCATTCTGGTCCAGCCGCGCGCGCAAATTGTTCAACTGGGAGGGGACATCTTGGAGAAACCCTTTGACGATAGTGCCGGCCAGTTTCCGGTCTCCCATCAGCCGGCGCAACAGTGCATCCATATTAAAAATGACGTCTGTTTGCTCCCCTTCGCGCTGCGCGAGAGCTTGAGTTGCATCACCAGCGCCGGATACGGGCAGCCACCTGGCAAGCACATCGGCCAGCTGTCCCAGGTCCACTGGTTTGGAAATATAATCGTTCATCCCTTTACTGAGACAGCGATCGCGGTCGCCCGACATTGCGTCGGCTGTGACGGCGATTATTGGAATGCCTGGCTGAATCGTTTCGCGGATACGACGGGTCGCTTCGAAGCCGTCCATCACCGGCATCTGGCAGTCCATTAGCACCAAGTCGTAGCCTCCGTGCTGTAGAGCTTCGACAGCCTCGGCGCCGTTCGAAACTGCGTCGGCTCTGCAGCCCAGTTTCTGCAATTGCGCAAGTACTACCTCCCGGTTGGTGGCATTGTCTTCCGCCACCAGGATGCGCGCGTCAGTTCTGATCGGGGCTATCCCACGTGGGGTCCCCAAGCGCCCGTCCTCCCGTTCGCCCGGGAGCTGCTGTTGGGCGGCGGACTCTAGCTGAAGAACCGCGGTGAACCAGAATGTGGAACCACGGCCTTCCCGGCTATCCACGCCGATGGCCCCCTCCATCATTTCGACCAACTGCTTGCAGATTGCCAGCCCGAGCCCTGTGCCGCCGTACCTCCGCGTGGTGGAGGCGTCGGCCTGAACGAATGGCGAGAAGAGCGCGGCAACCTGCTCGGGCCGTATCCCGATCCCTGTATCGGAAACGGCGAAACGGATGGTTGCCGTTCCGTCGCCCTGGCTTTCGAGTGCAGTGTAGAGCGTTACCTCTCCCCGCTCGGTGAACTTGATGGCATTGCCGACGAAATTCGTCAACACCTGGCGCAGGCGGTGGACATCGCCGCGCAGAAACTGCGGAGTCTCCGGCGATACGCGCGAATGGAACTGAAGTCCCTTCGCCTTCGCCTGGACGCGCAATGGCTCCGAGGCCTCCTCAATGGCATGGTGCAGATCGAAGCTCCGCTTCTCAAGCGTGATCTTCTGCGCCTCGATCTTGGAAAGGTCCAGGATGCCGCCGATGAGCGCCAGGAGAGCCCGGCCGCTGTTCTCAGCTACATTTATGAATCGCCGCTGCTGCGGCGTGAGGTCGGTGTCCGCAAGGAGTTGGAGCATGCCCAGGACTCCATTCATGGGGGTGCGGATTTCGTGGCTCATGTTGGCCAGGAAACGGCTCTTGGCTCGATTGGCGGCATCGGCTCCTTCCCGAGCGTGAATCAGCTCCTCCACATGGCGTTTCTGCTCGGTGATCTCTTCGGCAATTCCCACAATCCGGACCAGTTGTCCGTCTTGGCCGCGAATTGGAAAGGCTCGACTGCGGATCCATTTCTCCTGCCCGCCCGGTGTTCGTATGCGGTATTCGGTCTCGGCACGTTCTCCCTGCATTTGCTTCGCAACCATTACATGAACGCGTTCCATGTCATCGGGGTGGGTCGAATCCACCCAGGCCAGCGGGTTTTGGTAGACGCTGTCGCAGGTCTGACCCCAAATCTGTTCATACGCAGGGCTCATATACAGAATCTCGTTGGCTGTCGTGGAAATCATCCAAAAGACTTCGCGAATATTTTCGGCCAACTGTCGAAATTTCTCTTCGCTGCTCCGCAAGGCTTCCTCAGCTTGCCTGCGCTCGGTGATGTCCGCACTGAGGCCGACGTGGCCCAGGAATGCACCACCGGGGGATAAACGCGGCGTCGCGTAGGAGCCGAGTAATCGCCATTCGCCATCGGCACGCCGCACGCGCGCTTCGGCCCTGAAAGCGGTATGTTGCAGCACCGCGCGCTCGAACGCGCCTATGTACTCAGGCGCATCGTCCGGATGAATCAGCAACTGCCACTTGCCCCAATCCACCTGTTCATAAGCTGTCCCGCAGAATTCTCGATAGGCCCGGTTGATGAACTGATTTCCTCCCGCTGCGTCGGTCACCCACATCATCGTCGGGCAACCGTCTGCCATGGTACGGAAGCGCTCTTCACTCTCGCGCAGAGCCTCCTCCGCCCGCTTGCGCTCGCTAATATTGATGTGCTCGATCAGAATTCGGGGGAGGCCATTACTCAAGAATCGACTGACTCCACAGATAAACCAGCGCTGCTCAGTAGGGGAATGGCATGCATACTCCCTCGAGTATTGTTCGCGTTCACCATGCAAAACGTCCCGAATACCGGCGGCAAACTCAGAGGCCTCACTGGCATCCGAGCCAACCGCCCGGTCGCACACCGCCAGGTAGTCGACCCCCACGCCCAAGCAGTGGCGGACCGGCGACCCAGACCGGACCGCGTCAAAGTCCGCTCTCCGGTTAGCTTCCGCAAACTCGTTCCAGGCCA
>Ga0187847_10001858_pt1 | contig 18010 bp, 17 predicted proteins | sample June2016WEW_4_10_FD_132458 | JGI IMG/M metagenome (GOLD analysis project Ga0187847, IMG submission 132458) | Peatland microbial communities from SPRUCE experiment site at the Marcell Experimental Forest, Minnesota, USA - June2016WEW_4_10 | ecosystem: Environmental > Terrestrial > Soil >...
GATCGTACCTAACAGGGGTTCCGCCTCTGGTTCCGACCCGCCAAGATCATCGCCGGAAGCGGAGCCCCGCCTCCTGAAGAAAACTCCAACTGAAAGAAAATATACTTCTTAACTACAGGTGGGAGGGTGTGATCCAGGATATTGGCCGGTTATCTCCCTGATTGCAACAGTTGAGGCTGTCAAAAACCGCTAAAATGTCATCGTCAGATGATTGCGGGTGCTGATCCGATGAATCGCGAAGAATTCTCGGCCTTTGTTTCGACGGCGCTTGAAGATGTTGCCCAGTTCGCCGAAGAGAAAGCCGGGCAGAAATTGCCTCGTAGGTTCGCATTCCAGTGGTTGGGGCGATCAGACCCACGCATAACGGAGAACATAGTTGAACAAATTGTCACACGTGTGTTCATAGATGAAGACCATTTCTACACTTGCAATTTAACCGTCGTCGACCTTCTCGAAGACGGCATACTACTCATCGTCGGAGATGTGGAAGAACATGCTACTCGGCCACTCAAAACAAACTGGACGGGGCGTGAGTTACCGTTCATTCCCCACGTTGGTATATCTTTTCTGAACCAATTGGCGGGCGTGAAAGACAGTTGGTCACCCGATAAACCTTTCTCATCCATTAGTCCGCACATGAGCAACTCTAGAGGACCTTGGCTAGTAAGGCCACACATTCCAAGATTTCCAGACAAACTCCGAGATGATCTCAGTGCGATCGCTCCGAGCAGGAGTGGGGATCTTCCCTATTGGCCCTGTGCGGCACGCATGAAAGATGGAACAGTTCTCGCGTGTGTCTATGTCGTACCCGAGGGGCCGTACATCAGGCACTGGGGCGTCTATCCGCAGCAAGATAATGGAAAGCGCTACATTTCGCTTTCGGATGTGGACTCGCTTGCTGATAGTCCGCAGCGTCTGCCAGCGCAGTTTGCGAACAAGCTGTACAAGAGCGGTGAATCTGGAATGGGCTACACCATCTTTACTGTTGTGTTTGCAGATGGCTCTCGTCGAGCTTACGGTACGGGTAACGCCGTTGACTTCATTCGCTACCCGGAGGGGAAGGGACAGAGCGATGTGGTTGATGTCTTACCCCACGAGGGACGAAACGCAGAACCAGTAAGCTGTCCAGTTTATTACTGGTGCCTCTTCTCGGATTGACGGACGTGGTTGTCGTAATATCGCGATTACGCTCATTTACATTGGAAAAGGCGAACAAACGGCGCAAAGTTACGCTGTCGCCTATTCACCCCGGTCAGGCGGGAAATCCACCGAACCATAGGCTGGCAATCGCTGGCCAAATGGCAGGTCTTCGTCTCCTGTCGCGGAGACACGTTTCCACATCTGCACATCACAATTCGTGGGAGGAACTTCATTCTTGCAGTCCATGAACTTATTCAAGATCGCATCTAGTTCATGGGGTTCTCGGGTCAGTTGAAATGTTTGGACGGACGAATTTCGGGTCACCCAATTTGGCAACTTATCGTCGCATGGAATTGAGAAATCTACCCGAATGAACTTCGATGACCCCTTTGTGGTGGAATCCTCAAGGCGAATAATCAAGGACCATAGTGCCTGCGCGCTAAAGCAGTATTTGACATTGGAATAGGCTACGATTCGTCCTCGGATCATCTCGACCTTAGGCGGACGATTGGGGGAGCAAAAAGCGGCTACGGAAACAACTCCTAGTAAGAAAAAGGCTCTGGTGGCTGATCGCGTCACGGTTGAAATTGTAGGAGGCCGTCTGGTATGTAAGCAAGCTCGGTTGTCGTGATATCCCGATAACGCGTTTTGACCCTTGACCCGAAGGTCGGCCCGATTCTCGGTGAGCTGAAACGCTTACAACAGTTGAGCACGGGATGAGTCCCCTCAGGTCTATACTTATGTTCGCGGTGTGGAGTCACTCTGCGTGCGAATCCTGCGTCTCGTTGTCCTTTGCCCGTCCCTCATCGCATGAGCCACACTCGCGCTCACCCAACAACACCGCACAGACGCTGAACGTGACGATCTGGCGGGACCGGTCGCCTCGGTCTCGGTAATACAAATCCACGAACGAACCCCTAAACTGGGCGCAGCCCGGCGGTCCAACCCTCGTTCTGCCGGTCTGGTGTGAGGAGTGCGATTATGACCAGGAAGGCAACCACACTCGGTCGGGCCAGATGGTCAATGGAGTTTTTCACGGCCAAGCTGTTCGTATCGTCTACGACGCGAGCGGACACGCCCTCGACCGCTTTGTCGAAGATGCCTCGACCGGCGAACTGATGCGCCACGAAGTCGTGGGGCCTCGGGGTATTACCGAACAAACCCTCTACCAGCAGGGAACGCTCTATTGGCGGCAGACTTTCAGCTATGACCAGTACGGCCACACGATCGATTGGATCACGGTTGACAGCAACGGAAAGCAGATCGCCCGCATCCATACGGAACGAGACGCCGATGGCCACTTCAAAGAAAAGTGGGGTATGCGCAAGGACGGGAAAATAGACTTTCTGCAAACGTACGATGCGAAAACCGAAGAAGAGCACTACCTGAGCTTCAACCAATTTGGCGGGGTAAGCCTTAGCTGGTCTGTGATTGCGGGAAAATTGGCTTCATTCTGGGAGCCGCCCGAGTTTCCGTCGCAGTTCGGAGACAATTTCAATGAACACCCCAGCAGCGACACGGCGGAAAACTATGCCTGCCACCACGACGGCAAGTGCGAGCTTTCGCGTATCCATTACGACTATCTTGACCCTGACGAGCGGAACCCGGTGAGCGCCGAATGGCAGGATGCCGATGGCAATTTGCGGTACGCCGCGTACTACGAATACGAAATTGATACCTTTCGCAACTGGACCTACCGCCAGGTCTGGGTGTGGACGCCAGAACTGATTGAAAGGAAACTTTTGGAAACCGATTCTCGCACGATCACGTACTGGCAGAAATAAACCGCCGTCGGGAGTGTCTCGGGAACTACGCGGTTGGGAGCAAAACATTCCCGGTTGAACTCATTGACCCGGGCCGGCCAGTTTCTCATTGAACGACATTGCCTGCTTACAACAGCGATCTGGAATTTCCTCTTGTCAGGGTGTAACTTTCCACTCGGATGAAAACGCTAACAGATCGACAAGATGCCGTTCGTTTCTGGGGCTTGGGGGCTCTGTCCGTCTTGCTCTCCGCTGGTGCCGCGTTCAGCTATCTTCACTCGATGGGGTACGGGATCGCGGCTGGTGACTTGATCGGCGTGCGAGGGCGTGAGGGAGATGTAGCCTACGTGCAGCGATGGGCTACGGTTTGGTTGATGACAGCTGTGTGTTGTCTGGGAGTTTCGAGTCTTGCAGGTGCGTTGGCGACCTCCATTTACGAAGATGCAGCGCGGGTGTCACGGCTCATCGCACGTCTGGTTGTGGCGTCGGTTGTCTCATTCGTGCTTGCGGTTCTCATCGGCATCGTGTCCTTCTCGATCATCACGGCATCGCATCATTCCGTAGTTCGCTGACCGAGTTGGCGAACTATCGCAATGTCGCTCATTGACGGGCCGACAGTAGAGAAATTCTCAGTGAGTGGGAAGGCCTGCTGAACCGGCGCCCTCAGGCGGAGCGAACTGGCGGTCTATTGGTCGGGAGTTCCATCTAGGATCCAGGCGTATGCCCATCCATCAGCTTTAACAGGCGGCCTTGAAAGGCAAGCCAACGCTCGTACTTTTTACTGCGGGGGATTGGGTGAGTGGTTGATTGCCGGAGGTCATGGCCACAACGATAGCAGGAGGCGATGGAGGCTGCTTCAATGGGGACGAGTTCGGGATGAAGCCTTTCCCGGCACTGTTGGCATGCGGCCAGCAGCAGTATGGAATGGACTTCGCACACAAGCATGGGTAGCATCTGCCAGCGACGGCGGAAGTAGGGAGTGACATCTTGCGCCAGGCGGCAGGGGCAAAATCGAAGACGGGTGGCCCGCAAGAGCATGTGATCGGCACTGGCGAAGGGCAGCAAAGTCGTGTTCGCGGTCGTTTCATACGATACCGACATCTTTCCACTTAGCAAGCGAAGCAGTCCTTCCTTAAGGCCGTGATCAATGATCGCAAAAGAGATATCCGCCATAGGCCAGAATTGGTTCCAAAAGGAAGAGGGCTTGACGCCATAAGCTCGGGCAATCCGGATCATCCACGAGGACAGTAGTTCATCATCAAGTGGTTTCGGGTGGATCGGCCAAACCTCACCCGATAACGATTCCGGCGCGGCCAAGGTCACAGCATTCGCTCAACGGCGCGTTTTCGTTCTGAAGGGCCCACCAGCACTGTAGCTGCGAAAAGTTACTCTAAGGAGCCCCTTTTAGGCGTTCTTAGAGTCCGAAAACGCCTCAAAACTGCCTTCCAGTCCAAATTTCACGTTTTGTTGCGTACAAGTCCTGCGTGCAGCACCAATTGGACTAAACCGCTTCGCGGTATGAGTAGCGCATAGGATCGTTGCTAGAGGCCCCAGACATACCTGTTGCGCCCCAGTCCCAATTTACTTCGTCCTTTGCCACGTACGTTCCCTTGCGAGAACATGAATAGACTGCTCGAGCAGCCCATTTCACTTCGCAAAGGAGCTTTCCATGACTTCTCTTCGGCAACGCTTCATCGAGGACATGCAGATCCGCAATTTGGCCGACAACACCCAGCGCTCGTACGTCCGGCAGGTATCAAGATTCGCAGGCCACTTCAACAAATCCCCAGAGTTGTTGGGACCTGAGCAGGTTCGTGCCTATCAGGTATACCTAACCAACGAAAGGAAGTTGGCCGCCAATACGATCCTCATCGCCATTGCCGCACTGCGCTTCCTGTACAAAGTGACTCTCCAGAAGGACTGGGACTTCCAGAACATCATCCCCGCTCCGAAAAGGCCGCAGACGCTGCCCGTGGTCCTTAGTCCCGAGGAAGTCATTCAATTTCTTGACTGTGTCGAGAGCAGAAAGCATCGTGCCATCTTGACCACATGTTACGCAGCCGGCCTGCGCGTCTCCGAATCCGTCGCTCTTACGCCTCCCGACATCGATAGCAAGCGCATGGTGGTGCGCGTCCAGCAAGGCAAAGGAATGAAGGATCGTTACGTGATGCTCTCCCCGAAACTGCTGCAGATCCTGCGAGAGTGGTGGCGAGTCGAAAGGAACCAGCGCTGGCTCTTCCCCGGGGATAAGCCGGAGCAGCACATTACCATACATGCGGTTCAACTCGCGTGCCAGCAAGCTCACCGCCTCTGCCACATCCCCAAACCCATCACCCCGCACTCCATGAGGCACTGCTTCGCCCTCCACCTCCTCGAGCAAGGCACCGATGTTCGCATCATTCAACTGCTCCTGGGCCATCGCAGCCTGGCCACCACCGCAATATATCTCCGCATCGCGACCAGCAAGGTGTGCTCCACCCGCAGTCCGCTCGACCTACTCCCGCACCCAGTTGCCACGGCGGCCACACCGGTTATGGCTCAGTACTACTGAGTGCTGGTTCATGGATCGTCCCCAGCTGGAAGTCGCCGACGTGTTGCGTCGTTATGGCGAAGCCTATCGTGAACAACATGCGGCTTCGCTCTCCACGGCCCAGCGCCGCGTCATGAGTGCCATCGAACTGTGCCGGACCGCCGCCCTCGGCGGTCATCTGGAACAGTGCGATCAATGCCAGCACCAACGCATTGCCTACGACTCCTGCCTTATGGGGAGTAATTTGTATTGGGGAGTCCGATTGCGGTGAGGCGTGCAGCAAAGGCCACACGCCTCTTTGACTCTCCATTAAGACTTGGCCTTCAACAATGCAATCAACTTATCCGGAGGCCGGAAGGATCCCCGCCGCAGATGTGGCGGTACGATCGCCTCGATGGCTTCCAGCTTCTCGGTAGGATCGGCTCGGGTGTAGACCTCAGTAGTCGCAAGATTACTGTGTCCCAACCAGAGCGAGACTTTACGGATATCCTGTGTCGCTTGGAGTACGATCATCGCACAGGTGTGTCTCAGCACGTGCGGAGAGAGCTGTTTTTTTATCAATGATGGACACGTCTGACTCGCCGTCTTTGCATGATGCTGCAGTAGGTATGCGAACCCCCAACGGCTCATCGGTCGTCCTCGCGCGTTGACGAACAACTCGGGTATGGCGACCGTTCCACGCACAGCCAACCAAGCACGGACTGCCGTGGCCGACGTTTTCCAAAGAGGAAGTGCCCGTTCTCGACGACCTTTACCATGAACCAGAATGCTCATCGAGGACAGGTCGACATGCTTAGTGAGCAAGCCTGTGAGTTCCGATACTCGGAGACCACCCGCGACGGCGAGGTGCAACATGGCTCGGTCACGGATCCCTGCGCGCGTTGCCGGATCGGGTGCATCAAGCAACGCCTGCACCTCCTCCTGCCCCAGATAAGGAACTAAACGAGTGTTGGTCTTCTTGTAAGGAATGGCCAGGACACGGCGAATCTGTTCCAGTGCGCTTGGTTGGCGATGTTCAAGGAAGTGAAAGAAAGAGCGGATGGCTGCCAAGCGGATGTTTCTTGTTTCCGCTGAGTTGCGCCGACTATCCTCTAGATTTTGGAGAAAGGTGCTGATCAGTTCGGCATCCAACCGTTCCAGCATCAATGCCGACGGAGCCAACTTGAGCCTCTTTGCCGCGAACTCGAACAGGAGTTGGAAGCTGTAGGCGTACGAGTCACAAGTGTGCTGGCTGGCACCTCGATGATGGCCAAGATGCTCGCGCAGAAATGCCTCGATGTGCGGTGCGATGAGGTTCATTGTCGCCCTCCGCAAAGAAAAGTTTCTCCGGCAATAGCGATGTCGCGCAACAGTTCCGGTGTGGTTTCCAAATACCAATACGTGGCATCGATGTTGACATGTCCCATGTAAGTCGCTAAGGCCAACATATGTCGGCCGACGCGTTGACGGCCAGTGGGGCTTGTCTCTAGCGCTCTGACCGCAAATGTGTGACGAAGGTGATGCAGGCGGTGGCGACGACCGCCAGATGGCGCGAGGCCTGCCGTTTTCAAGAGTCTTTGGAATGTTGTATAAGCTTCCCAATATCGCAGTGGCCGGCCATTCTCATCGATGAACACATCCTGCCCATGGGAACGCGTTTGTCGACGACGCTTCAGGTAACGTTCTACGTGTGCCACCACCGTAGGGTGTAGTGGCACCAGACGAGTTTTTTGGAATTTAGTTTTTCGGATCAGTAGCCCGCGGGGCGTGATATCGGAGAACTGCAGGGCTAACGCCTCAGAGATCCGAAGACCAGTTGCGGCAAGCAGGCCAATCAAAGTCGCGAAGGTCTGCGGTTGCAATGAGTCCAGTGGCCCGAGTTGCAAGGCTGCGTCGATCAAGCGATTGATCTCCTCGCGCGAATAGATATGCGGTACGGGGCGTCTCTTGTGGTAACCAAAATGACGCGCGGGTGGCGTTTCGTGTCGGCTGTCTTCAGCACACATATAACGAGCAAAACGGCAAACCGTTTTCAGCCGCGCATCTCGTTGTGCTACCGACACGGTGCGACTGGCCCAATCGATTGCTGTTGCCGTGCGAATGTGGGTCTCATGTCGTGCGGCAGCGAAGCGCGCGAAGCTGTGCAACAAATAGAACGCACTCTTGAGATCAAATCCCGCCGCGTGCCGCGCGGCGAGGTAGTTCTTCACGGCGCGGGTCATGAGTTCACCTCCGGCCACGGCTGGGCAACTTGTTCAAGCAATGCGACGTCCACCTTGGCGTAGTACGCCGTCATATCGATGCTGCGATGACGCAGAACCAAACCGATCTGCTCGAGGGGAACGCCATGGCGCAGCATCTCCGTGGCAGCGGTATGACGCAACAGATGGGCGCCTTTCGCCTGGGACTTAACACCGGCGCGCCGCATAGCGCGCTTAACCACACCAGAAATGCAATGGACTGAGACAAACGGCTTGAAGGGGGCGATATTGCGAAGAAAGACTCGATCCGTATGGTCGACTTGAGGCCGACACTCCAGATAGCGAAGCAGTGCATCGCCGACATCTTGGGGCAGTGGCAGCCGAACTTCGAAGCGTCCTTTGCCGATGACCCGCAGCGTGCCGTTTTCCCATTCGATGTCAGTAAGACGAAGCTGAGCTAGATCACCGGCGCGAAGCCCAAGACGAGCCAAGAGTAGGATAATGGCGCGGTCGCGCAGGCGGCCGATGGAACTGCCGTCACAGGCCTTGATGATGCGGTCGACTTCCTCTGCTGTGAGGCATTGTGGCAGTGTTGCCAAGCGCCAATGCGCCAATGCTGGAACTGCTTGATCGAGATGGGTTGGGCATTCTCCTCGGAAGCTGAGATAACGCAAGAAAGCCCGCGTGGCTGTGATCAGTTTTTGAGCGGTGCCGGCGCCACATTGAGTGGCCCGCTTGAGCACGAACTTTCGCACACTTTGGGCATTCCAATGCCGAGTATCCGTACTCAAAGCCTCGATTAGTTCGCTGGCACCACGACAATACTGCTTCAGAGTTGGCTCAGCTGCGCCGCGGTGCTTTTGGAACCAATCACGAAAACAGATGACGATTTCCGGTATCACCTTCTGAACATCTGGGGTTAAGGTAGGTCGAGAAATACCTCTTCGCACCAGATAGCTGTGGAAGTGGTGCACGCCAAAACGAGCATGGTGGTCAGTTCTTCCACCGTTCGATGAAGGGCATTGGCAGCGCGACAGGTGGCGAAGGAAGGCTTGCAAACTGCGCGCGTCGAGAACCGCTAAGTCGTTGCCCTTGCGCTGTAGAAACTGACCCAAGTGTGCTGCATTGCGCAGGTAACGAATCGCACTCGCGTGCGAGTACCCCGCGTTTTCCAGAGCGTCGGCAAAGCCGTCGATATATGGCCCACTGGGACCAGAGCGTAAGCGACGAAGGGTTTTGGGCGCCGAAAAGTACGTCTCCAACATGATGTCCTCCTTTTGATTGGCCAGAAATGGCCAAACCACATTAACAAGAGGACGTCACCCTTATGGAGAGTCAGCAAACCTTCCAAATCTGCTTAATCAGATAGAAGTTGACACCACGCTGATCGGACTCCCCAATACAAATTACTCCCCATAAGGCAGGTAATGGAGAGATCCCCATTACCTGCCGCAACCGCCATTGCCCAAAATGCCAGTCCCTGGCACGGGCCCAGTGGATCGAAGATCGTCAATCCGAGCTCCTCGACACCCAATATTTCCATGTCGTCTTTACTCTCCCGGAAGAGATTGCCGCCATCGCCTACCAAAATAAGAAAGTGGTGTACGACATTCTCTTTCGGGCCACTTCCGAAACCCTGCGAACCATTGCCGCCGACCCCAAACATCTCGGTGCCGAAATTGGCTTCTTCATCGTGCTCCATACCTGGGGACAAAATTTGATGTTTCATCCCCACCTGCACTGTGTCGTTCCCGGTGGTGGACTCTCCCCGGACGGCGACCGTTGGGTCTCCTGCCGTCCGGGCTTCTTCTTGTCCGTGCACGTGCTCTCGCGCCTATTCCGCCGCTTGTTTCTCGAGCTGTTGCAGCAGGCCTTCGACGCCGGTCAACTGCATTTCTTTACCTCCCTGCACCCGCTTCAGGTTCCCTCTGCCTTCGCGGCTTATCTCGCACCGCTCCGCCAAGCAGAATGGGTCGTCTATGCCAAAGCCCCCTTGGCCGGGCCCCAGCAAGTTCTCGACTACGTAGGACGCTACACCCACCGCGTCGCCATCTCCAACCATCGCCTGCTGGATATCGAAAACGGCCAAGTGCAGTTCCGCTACAAGGACTATCGCCAGGACGGCCAGCAGAAGACCATGACCCTGTCCGCCGACGAGTTCATCCGTCGCTTCCTGCTCCACGTACTCCCCGACAGCTTCCACCGCATCCGCTACTATGGCTTCCTGGGCAATCGCCACCGCCAAGAAAAACTGGAACGCTGCCGCCAACTCTTAGGCATGGCGGTTTCCGCGACCGAACCGCCCAAGGACTACCGCGACCAGTATGAGGAACTGACTGGCATTTCTCTCCGGCTATGCCCGGTCTGCCACCGCGGTCAGATGATTCGAATCGCAGTGCCACTAACCCCGGCCTGTGCATCCCCAACGTTACGGGACACTTCATGAGAACGCTTGGCTCTCAACCTCTTCCTCCGCAGACTTGCCCAAAACAAGTCCGCGCACACGTGTTTTCACACGCCCTTCGCGGCTGCTCTCCTTGTTTCCCTCTCGCTCTGCACGCCACAGATCTTCGCTCTCTGGGTACCCGACACGCTGTCAGAACTCCGCTTCGGAACAACGCCATCGCTCTTCCGCAAGCCTTCCTCCGATTCAATGCCCATAGCGCCGGCACCATCGAGGCGGTTTAGTCCAATACATTTTTAGATCACCGGCGCGGCTCCCACAGTTTCTCGCCGACCACGGCCACTTCTGGAGCCGCACCGCTAATCTAAAAATGCTCTACATTGTATGCAATGTTGCTCCGCGGACTTCTGCATTGTACGCAGCAAACTGAGGCCGGATCGAGGGGGGTGTCTTGCGTACAATACGGAGCGTTGGACCGTAGGCCGCCCGCTCTGACGGCAATGTTTCGAGCAGAAATGTCTCTGGACTCGGCTCCGTATCTCCGGGGGTACATTGCGCACAATACGCTAGAGTAAGTTTTCGCAGCTACGCTGCTGGTGGGCCTTCTGGAAACCTGCAACTCGGGGAAGCAAAGAATGGACCGACTGCTGCACTGAATTCGAACCAAAGTGCGGTATATGGAGCAATGAAGAGCGAGGGGGCACGATTGGTCGGCGGGAACGCTTCGAATGCGGGGTTGCCGTCGAGTGTCGGGCCAAGCGCCGTGCGCGTCTTTAAGTATTAGGGGTGAATGAATGGGCATTACGGAAGCCGTCAAGGAACGGGTATCTGAGACCATTTCTGCCGAACTTGCGCCATCAGGTTTCAGCTTGAAAAAGGGGAGCTTGGTTACTCAGCTAAGCTCTGGGTTCACAGGTAGTATCGGCCTCAATTTTTCGTTAAATCGGACCGACGGACTGATCGGATTAAATCCGATTGCGAGCATCGTTTGCCGGCAGATCGAGGATGCGTTGGTCGATCTCACGGAAGGTGCAGAGCGTCGTCCGCTTCCGAGCTTAAGTACGGCTCTTGGTTATCTGACTCCTGAGAATCGGTTCCTGGAGTGGCTCTTCGACCCAAACGCTCCTCCCACTGGCCATATCCTGGAATCAAAGCGAATCGCCGAGTTGATCGTGCTGTATGGAATCCCTTTTCTCCGAGAGCATTCTTCAATAAGCGCAATCGTAGGCTGTTTGGAAGAATCCAGATTTTCGTTCGTTGAACGAGCCGACTATCATTTACCTGTGGCGTACCGGCTTCTTGGAGAAGGACAAAAAGCCGAAGCTCTGGTTAAACGGCGACTCTCCGACTTCGACAAGCGCAGGGACATCGCTGCGAACCAATATAGGCGATTCGCTGGGAATTTTCTGTCTGATGTGGCAAGGATCAAACAGAACACCTAAAGACGGGGTAATTCTAGAATGCGTGCCTCATGTTTATGACGCCAAAGACCACCGTTATGACGCACTCCAGCGTGTGTTCATTTCGCATAGCGCTTCCGAGTCCCTACAAGTTCACCGGCAAAGAACGGGATACCGAATCGGGAAACGACTACTTCGGAGCTAGGTACTACGCTTCAACGATGGGGCGCTTTATGACGCCCGACCCTTCGAATTTGAGCGTCGATTTCTGGCTGCCGCAGACATGGAATCGATACGCCTATGCGCTAAACAATCCACTAGCGGTTGTTGATCGGAATGGGCTCTGGCCCTGGTATATCCACAATGAGATCATCGACGAAGCATTTCCTGGGCTATCCAAGAGTCAGCTTCAAAGCCTGAAAACCGCCAGCGCCGACGTGGACAAGGACCAGAGTCCAGAGGGTTCATACAAGCACGGCATGTCAAATGGCGACGCGGTGAACACAACAACTGCGCCCGGAGACACGAGTGACTACATCCATCAAAACGAGCAAACGGCTGAGCAGATTCAGGCCGACTGGGTTGCCTCCGGACATACGGGGATTGCGCCCGGTGCCATGACGGCATTCGGCAACGCGCTCCACACGGTGACGGATATGACCTCGCCCGCCCATGAGGGGTACCAGCGCTGGTACGGAACTTGGGACTATTTCGGAGTCACCGCTGCCTATCACTTCCTTAGCGAGTCGCGCATCAGCGACGCGCGGAGAAATATGGCTATAGCTGCTGCTCGACAGACCTTTATGAACACCTTCGGATGGATGGCCTTGCAAAATGCGACTGATGGATTGACTCCGAAAGTAACTCATAAAATCTGTTACACCGATGAGAACGGAAAGCAGAGTTGCCCATAGTTCGGGCAGGGTCAGGGAAAGGGTTTCCGCGCTTGACGATGAGGCAATCCCCGTATTTTGGAAGGGTATTCGGCGCGCTGGCACTTGGGTTTGTCGTGGCTTTTATGCCGAGGGTGACCTTGAATTTTCCCGAGTCCGGCGTCGAGGGCACAATTAGGTTAGTGGTTCAGTGTGTGCAACTGCCAGGTGCTGCCGTAGGCCTAATCGTCTTTCGTAACGTACACGGGATCAGCCTCTGGGTCGTTGAGGCGACCAACGTTATTTTCTACTCTGGACTTTTTTACTTTCTGTTGGCGACCTGGGCGAAACACAAGACCAAGTCTTGAACGACAGGACAGGGAGCCTGCATTCCGGGATGCACAAGAACGATTTTGGAGAGCGACCTACACGAGGAGGCACATGCGGTTCCGCTCATTGTCAATGTTCGTAGCGTGCGCATTGTTTGTATTGGGCGGCGATCCGAGCATCGCTCAAAGCTCCGCGGCGAAGGACAAGCTGGCTGAGCAGGCGCAGCAGGAGTATCGAGCCAAGAAATTTGCTGAGGCGGAGCGTGATTTTCGGGAGCTAACCGTTCGCCATCCGTCGAACATCTACATGCAAATATATTTTGGCCAAACCTTGTTTGAGCAACAGAAGTTTGCTGAGTCCCTACGGCCATTCGAAAAGGCCTTCGACTTGGAACGAGCTGGGAACAAGCTCACTTCCGATCAGCATCGCATTCTCGTTGACCAGTTGGTGATGGCTTACGGGATGAGTGGCGACCTGAAGAAGGCGCGGGCACTCCTAGACGGTGCCATCCGACAAGACCCCGAATATCCCTTGAATTACTACAATCTGGCCTGCGCTTTTGCGGAAGAGGGCGACAAGAACCAGGCGCTCGCGAATCTCTCTCTCGCGTTTCAGCACAAAGACAACGTTCTCCAAGGGGAAAAGATGCCCGATCCCCGCACTGATTCGTCCTTCCAGAAGTACGTTCGAGACGATGACTTTATCGTGCTCATGAAGAAACTAGGCTACCAGTAACATGGGCGCGGCCCTTGCGGTTTTACCCTGCCGATCCGCGCCCTGATCGGGGTCGGATTAGCGGCGCTTTCCGGTCCCGATTCTAGGGTCGATCCTGACCCGTCAGTGTGGCGATTCCGGCACAGTGAGGGGTAGCTTTTTCGTGCTCCCGGAGTACCGTGGAGGGGTTGAGGTTTTTAGCCGTGCTGCGCACGGGGTGGAGGGGAGATACGACACCTCCACGTTGCTATGCTAGCCGCCAGCATAATACCAGCGAACCCACACGTTTAGGTGTAATGATTGAGTTCTAATGACGTGAAGTCCATCACGCACCAGTGTGATTACATCTCCTTCATCGGCTTTTAACTTGACATCGATTAGGTGCTTCTTTAGAGTCGCTGCCACGGTTTCCTGAGGGGGCGAACCGAAACCCAAATTGGAGGTGGGCCAATGGCTCGCTTCGTATTCGGTGTGCCCGTTCTGGCTGGCATCGCCTTGTTAGCAGTTTCCGCGTATTCGCAGGTGCAGCCCAACATTGAGAGTGGTTTTAAAGCATACGGGTCATACGACTCGTCCAAAATAGACACGGTCAATCTGGGTAATGGAGGTCTTACGCTCCATATTCCCCTGCCTCTGGCCTATCCGCAACGCGGCGGCAAGGTCAATCCTTCCTTCTTCGTGGTATCCAATTCGAAGAGTTGGCAAGTTCAGTCCTATCCAGATCCCCCTAACAAAGCCGTGTACTACTGGAACTATGGGTCTGCGGCTGGCGACGCTAAAATTGCAGAGGACCCCGCTCTCCTCGGCCCGTATCTGACGAACACATTCCCCGTCTGGTTGCAACGCACCCTCGTGTTTGAAACCGACAATAACGGCAATGTCTCAGAATCGGCTTCGGATTACTCCATTAGGGATTGGGACGGTTCTCTCCACTTGTTACAAGACATTTCCTCCGGTGGCAATGGTACGTCCTTCGGCTCGCAGGACACCACCGGATTCCATGTGACCGGATCGAACCCGGACCAGTATGGCGTGACAACAACATTCGTAGTCACAGATCGGAAAGGCAACGTCTCCTCCACAGTAGGGAAGCCCCTCGCAGCGGAATGGATACCATGCACAAAATCAACGACCGGCAACTTGAACGGGAGCACCACGACAACTGTCTGCACGGGGCACGTTGCGCTGACATCCTTTACCGACGCCAACGGAAATATTTACGGGCCGTCCGAAGACACGCTGGGGCGAACCGTTCCGCTCGCGTCCACTTCTTCATCAAGTAAAACGGGCTGCGTAAGTGGGGGCTCAACGCTCACTGGCTCAACGCTCTACAGTTACACGGGATCAGATGGTGCCGCAGAACAACTTCAGGCATGCCTCGGTAACGTCGCGTTAAGTACCGATTTTGGCCAGTCAGGCGTGTTGGAGTTCCCCAGTTCACATTCGCTGTCCACTCCGTTTTCGATGATTGTCACGCTAATCCTACCGAACACCACGAAATGGACGTTTAGCTATGACAGCTATGGCAACGTGACCACGCTCGGCCTGCCTACCGGAGGAAGCATCAGCTACACGTGGGAAACAATCAGTATCCCGACCTGTGATTCGGCTGCCGCCGTCAGTCGCGCCGTAGCCTCGCGCACTTTCACTAATGGTACCACCTCGTACACATGGAATTACACGTGGGGCACGTGGTCTGGTGGCACGGTCACCAATGTGGTCACCGATCCATTGGGCAACGATGTGGTTCACGTCTTCAAGATGATAGGGTGTCCCACCTACGAAACGGCAACAAAAAGCTATCAGGGATCGAGCAAAACCGGACCCCTACTACAAGAGATCGACACTACCTACTCAACCGGCGATGGTATCGTACCAACCTATATTCAAACCACTGACTACACCAGCGGACTCGTAAAAGCCATTGCAAAATCATACGATCCAGGATATGGAACGAACAGACCCATCTTCGGCAATGTAACCAGCGAGACCGACTACGATTGGGGACCTGGTGCGCCCGGAGGAGTCCTCAGGCAGATAGCAACAACCTATGAATTTCAAAACAACAGCAACTACTTGACAGCAAATCTCCCTGACTTGCCCGCATCGGTCGTCATTTCGAATGCTGCCGCTAACAAGTGCTCAGAAACTGACTATACGTATGATAGCGGAAGCTATCTTACCACTTCCGGTGTCACGGAACAGCACGTCAGCCCGCCGGGAGTAGTTCGGGGAAATCTCAGTTCGACGACTCAACAACTTAGCAGCACGCCTTGCCAGTCCGGCGCAACGTGGTCTCCGGTAACCTCGTACACAAATATGTATGACACTGGAGAGATTTATGAGTCGATCGATCCACTGGGTAATTTGGCGGCAACCTATGGTTATTCCCCGACGTTTTACGGGGCTTATCCCACAACCGTCACGAATGCTTTGGGGCAAGCCACAAATTACAACTACGATCTTAGCACTGGTCTCATGACCTCTGTCACCGATCCCAACCAGCAGGAGACGACCTGGACTTACGACTCAATGTTTCGTGTCTTAACAGCATCGTATCCTGATCACGGAGGAAAGAGCGTCACCTACCACGACGCCACACCGCCAGTCTCGGCTACGCTCACGACATTGATCACATCGAACGTAAGCGAAGTGCAGACGAATGTTTTCGACTATCTCGGTAGATTTTCAGAGAGTCAGCTTAATTCTGATCCGGAAGGCGCTGACTACCAAGATACAACCTATGATGCCGTTGGGAACAAAGCCACAACCAGCAACCCGTATCGAAAGACTTCGGATTCCACATACGGAATCACCACCAATGCTTACGATCCCCTGCACCGGGTGAAGCAGGTCACCGAACCTGATGGCTCGATCATAAAAATCGCATATTGTGGCAATGCGACGTTGGTCACAGATGAAGCCGGACACTGGCGTCGGAGTAAGGTGGACGGCCTGAATCGATTGTTCGAAGTGGATGAGCCCAACTCACCTACAGCTACTGTCAGTTCCAATGGTTGTCCGGCACCGGGCGACCCAATCTGGGTAACGACGTACGGATACGATCCGCTTGGCAATCTGCTGAGCGTGCTGCAGTCCGGTTCCCGACAACGCACTTTCATGTATGACTCGCTGTCGCGACTCCTTACTGCGAACAACCCGGAGTCCGGGACAATCTCCTACGGATACGACAATGATGGTAATGTGACCAGTAAGATTGCGCCCATGCCTAATCAAACTCGCACCGCCACTGTCACGACCACGCGAAAGTACGACGCACTGAATCGGGTCACAAGCGTGACCTATTCTGACGGAATCACGCCAGCGAACTTCTACGACTATGATGTGGCTCCTGGCTCGGGCTTCACCAATATTGTGGGACGGCTTGTAAACTCTTACAATCAGTATGGCGGCTCAACGTCAGCGCAAGCCACAGTCACTTTTTACAGCTACGACGCAATGGGGCGCGTCATTCGAGAGTGGGAGCAGACCCCGTCGCTCTCGCCCAATGGGACCTGGGTTTGTCAAACCTATGACCTGGCGGGAAATCTCGCTTCCATTAATCCTGCTGGCGTGTTGATGGCGGGAAGTCCGACCGCCTGCAACCCGACAGGAACAACGATCTCCTACGCCCACGATGCAGGAAATCATTTGTCCACCATTACTAGCAGTTTGAGCGACGCACAGCATCCGGCAACGCTTTATTCACTGGATCCTTCAGTTGGGTACTGGGCCAACGGGGCAATACGCAAGGCTTCATTTGGCAATGGTCTGACAGATGCTCCGGCCATCAACAACCGCCTGCAGCCCTGTCGCGTGAATGTGAACACTGGAGGCAACTATTTCTTAACATGTACCGACGCCACGCCTTCAGGTAGCGTATTGGACGTCACAATGGGCTACAACGCAGGCAGTTCGGACAATGGCAACGTTGTTTCCTGGACGGCGGTAGGCGACCAGACGTTCTCTCGCACCTATGGCTACGACCAACTCAACCGCATCCAGAGCATGGCCGACAGCGCTGCGGGGCAAGCTTGCAAGGGATTATCCTGGACTTTGGACCAGTGGGGCAATCTAACAGCCCAGACTCAGACCGCAGGAACCTGCTACGGCTTCCAGGCAACGCCGACTACGAACAACCAGTTGGTTGGCTATCAGTATGACGCTGCAGGCAACATGACCTATGATGGCTCGCACTACTACACCTATGATGCGGAAAACCGTATCGTGCAGGTGGACAGCGGGTCAACTGCGAGCTACGTTTACAACGAGAACGGGAAGCGGGCGCGAAAGAACACAGGAGGCGGCTTCACAGAGTACTTCTACGGTTCGGATGGCAAGGTGTCGAATGATTATAATGGTACCTGGGCGGTTCAGTATGTGTATGCTGGGAGCGATCTCGTCGCCGAATACACCAATGGCACGACCGAGTTCGTACACACGGATCACCTCGGCTCGACGCGGCTGGTGACAGGGGTGAACCAAGCATTATTGGACAACATGGATTACCTGCCCTTCGGCAAGCAAGTAGAAGGGGCCTCGGTGACTACTCACAAGTTCACCGGCAAAGAACGCGATACCGAATCGGGGAACGACTACTTCGGTGCCCGCTACTACGCGAGTTCGATGGGGCGTTTCATGTCGGTCGACCCCGCTTTCGAGAGTGAAATCCTTGAA
>Ga0187847_10001859_pt1 | contig 17999 bp, 14 predicted proteins | sample June2016WEW_4_10_FD_132458 | JGI IMG/M metagenome (GOLD analysis project Ga0187847, IMG submission 132458) | Peatland microbial communities from SPRUCE experiment site at the Marcell Experimental Forest, Minnesota, USA - June2016WEW_4_10 | ecosystem: Environmental > Terrestrial > Soil >...
GACACGCTGGGGATGATGCGGACCGAAGTGAAATGCCGGGAGTGCGAGGCGCACCTGGGGCACGTGTTCGATGACGGTCCGAAGCCGACGGGGCTGCGGTACTGCATGAATTCGGCGGCGATGCAGTTTGTTAAAACGGCTTAGGCCACCTGCGGTGGGGCAGACGCTCGCTATCCGCTCGCACGGGGTTTGCTGGTGTAATCTGGCTTGCTCCAACCTCGGGTTGCGCGCGCCTTACTGGGATCGACCCCGAACGGTTGCGCGGTGCATTTCAGAGGGTGCTGACTCCGCAAACCTCTAGCCGCCATTGCCCGGTGTGGGATGGTTCGTGGGCGGATCCTGGTCCGGGAGTTCCTTCTTGAATATCCAGTCGAACTGCTTCAAGCCCTGGTAGAGGATGGCTGCGACCAGAATGAGCGTGAGCTTGTAGAAGAAGAAACAACTGGCCGCGAGCAACATGAGCACCAGCAACTGCGCGGGCTGGGCATAACGGATGGGCCAAAAGGTCATTTTATTGAGCTTTGCCTGCGCTTCGGCGAGATTGAGATCGTACCACTTTTTCGTAATCCCGGAATCATTCAGCATGACTTCCTGGAGCCTTATCTTGCTTCTGCGGGCCGCCTGGCGAACGATGATTGCCGGCACCAGAAATGCTGAGAGGACCACCACGAGGGTGGCGACAATCATCATGGTGTCCTGGAGGTGAAGGTCGCTTCCAAAGTCGAACAGGGATGCGTCAGCATGTACGAAGAGAGCGAAGACATCCTTCCCGAAGCCGGGACCCATGGTGCGGGCGATGAGGTCGAACATTGAGGTGGAAGACGTGTCGGCCATGTAGATGTAGTAGAGCCGAGTCATGAAGAACTGGAAGAAGAACGCGATGGAGGCGAACAGGACGTTCTCTATGAAGGGCTCGAATTGCTCGAATCCATAGCGGGTATCACTGTCTGTAAGGTCGGGGAATATACCGGAACCGGGTTCGAAAGTTGTGTAGTCGAACACCCAGGCCGCGAATGTGAAGATCATCAAAATGTAATAGACGTAGCAGGCAATAGCCGCTCCCTGCGAGGTGTAGGCGAGGAACCCGAAGATGGCGAGCTCACCCGGACTGGTGGACCCCGGCGCGGTGCTGGTTGCATTCTGCCAACTGTGGAGCAGGGGGACGGTGCCGCGGAAAGCGGGCCCGATGCAGTAAGCGAAATACATGATCCAACTGACGATGAATCCGATGCCCCCCAGCACAGCGGCCAACATGGCTGTTTTCCCTGCCCTGTGCCTCCAATTCAAAATCAGCGCCGCGGAGTCGGCAAGCGTTCCCTCTTCAGAGCGGACCATGCGCCCGCGCGCGAGGGCGCTGATGATCTGCGGGATCGAGGTGAGAACTGAGCTGCTGAAGTAGAGCGACAGGGGAATAAAGAATGCAAAGGTGGATGACCAGTTGAGTTCGTAAATCCAACCCACGTGCTTGACGCCATATGGAAGCCTTGACACGCCAAAGGCGAAGCTGAGCAAGATGAGCGCTGTGCCCCACATGAGACACACGACAAGCGGAACAACCGGGGACATCTCTTCGATGTTTCGGACGAATCTCTCGACGCGAGGGAGAGTGGCGGGGGCATTGACATTCACAGTACGTGTAGCCATGGCCTATGCATCCTTTCTACCGAATGGGAGGGCATTGGGGGTCTTCGAGATATGGCAGTGCATTTTGCGCACTAAGTGGTCTTTTGACTGGACAGTAGTCTGACCGGGTTTCATCTCTATTTTGCGCAATGGTCTTTAGAAAGAAGATTTGACCATTGATGTGGGTGGAGACACTTGTTGTCTCCCACGCGCCTGTGACAGTCGTGGCCCGCTTGAGGCTGACCGAACTGCCCTTGTAAATCCTGCCTAATCCGAAGAGCAGAGACAGATCGTCCTGCATAGTGCCGTCGGCGGTAATGAGTCGCGTCTCATTCAAGTTGAGTTTGAGGGTTCCGCTCATACCGGCGATGACTCGTTGTTCAATGTTCCAGGGTGCATAGCCTGCCCTGGGACTGAAGTGGACGCTTGCGGTATCACCGCTTCGCTCAATGCAGTCGAACTGGACAGAGTCTGGCAGGTCTTGCAGGAGGGTGTTTATCCGTAAAGCGTCGGCCTGCGTTGCCTTTCTATTCCGGTCAAGAAGATCGGGACTAGAAATGAGATTGTTCAAGGCAGCGCGCTGAGAAGCTTTTTCGCTGTCTGAGAGCGGGACCCCGTTATGTGAAATGACCCAGGTCAGGACGCCATCGTCGGTTTCGATTCTTCGGGCCACATTCACAACCGAGTCCTTGGTGTAAGTGGCTGTGTACATCCACCGGCCCTGGGTGGGAGCCGCATCCAGTTCGTGGCGAACGACCCGCGCAACGATATCGTGAGATTCCAGGGGTGCACAGGGGGCCGCTGTGCCTTGCAGAGGGATACAGAAAATGATGACCGCCAAGAGGAGAAGGCGACAACAAAGGCGACGATGATTACGGCCAAGCATACTCAAAGAACCAGGGAACGTTTTACTGAAGGGAACAGAATGACCCCAAGTGTAATGCAATGGGTCAACCTTGCAACAAGAATTTTTGCGCCTTCCCGGTTTGCGGAAAAGACCGCAAGGGCTGAAGGCCCGGACGAGAATCTCTTCGTTTTTCTCCAGCCTTCAAAACGCCGGGAGACTCCGGTCTTCCTGTAGCTTCCGGCTTACGGAAAATCCGTAACCTTCGGCGTCGTCCGCGGCCTGGTGGACGTGGGACCGCCGGTTGAGTTGATCACGTTGCTGATTTCGCCAAGGTTGTCGAGCGCGATAGAAATCATGTGGTGAAGCCGGACGCCCGGTACCGTCGGTACTTCAATGGCGCGGGCCAGCACCACGTTGGGATGACGAAAGACCGAGTAGACGCCCAGCCCCCAGGCCTCATGGCTGGTAACGGTGTCGGCCACTTTGTACGACGCCCAGCCGTTGATGCGTGCGCCTTTCGCGTCCATGCCGCTGGTATAGCTCTGCTGGTCCGGCGGGTCGTAGGGAATTTCCGATTGATAAAAATAAGTCCGGCCGCCATTGCCATTCCACAGCACTTGATATTGCTGGTGATGCTCCACGAAGAGCCCGTAGGCGGTGACGTTGTTGCCGTTGACTACCAGGCCGTTCGCGCTGGGGTTGGTGGTCCAGCCGGCTCCGGCTCCGTGATCGGCGCGCCAGATCCAGGTGTGATCGACGATGGTGTCGTTGGAGTTGATTTCGAGATCGACGCCTGCGCTGCCCGGGCCGGCGCCGCCGACGCGGAAGAAAACGTCATGCAGCGAGATGGGGTTCTTCGCGTGGTCGGCATGGCTGCCTTCAGAGCCAACCTGCAGCAGGACCGGCGATAGCTTCGGGCCCGCATCGAAGAGCAGCCCGGCGAGGATGATGGCGTCTGCGTCCGCAGTAATCATGGCCGCCGTGCCGTTGATGGGACGGAGGGTAGGGAAGCCGAGGCCCATTACGACTACGCCGGGGTGTGTGACGCGGATGGGTTCGGTCAGGTCGTAGATTCCCGGCGTGAGCAGGAGGTGCTTTCCGGCGTCGAGCTGGGCGTTGATGGTGGCGGCAGTGTCTACATCGGGGCGGGCGATGTAGAACTTGTCGAGCGGGATGGATTTTCCCGGCGTTGTCCCGTCATGCCAGGTAATGCCTTCGGAGTTGGTGCGGAGCGCCGGAACGACAACCGCCCATCGCCTCATCGGAGAACAGGAATCGCAGCGCGAGTCCATAGTCAAGAACGGCTTTTCGCGAACGATGGGAGTCTGCGCAATCTTCGTGTAGGGCGGCGAAGGCCAATCGCCCGCCGGAGGGTTGGGGACGCCGACGAAGACCATGTTCCAGTTGGCGCCGGTCCACGAGCCCCATTCGCTATTGCGGGAGATCCACTGCTGTTGCGTGCCGGAACCCACGTTGCCGTCGATCAGCGAGTCGGAGATCCAGCCGCCGCTGGCCCAGCCGTGGTTCTGATTCAACACCATGCTGCCGAGAATATGCATGCGGCGGAAGGGCGCTGCCTGAGAAACCGGCCACTGCATGGTTCCATTTGCCGCCCCGCCGATGGGCGTGACCGAGAAGCCCTCGACCGCGCGCCAGAAAGTGCAGGTTGCGTTGTCGTGGGGCAGGCTGGCGTCGGCGTGGACGTTGCCGGTGATATGGACGGCGTCGGGCGTGGCGCCAAGTCCGATGACTTCAGTGTAAAAGCCTATGGGAACATCGACGTTGTATTGGCCGGGAAGAAACAGGAAGGCGTTGCGCTGCGAGCCGAACTCATTGTGCTGCTGCACGGCGTAGACCGCATCAATCTGCGCCTGGATGGAGGCCGCGGGCATGTTGGGGCTGAATACGAGAACGTTGGGGCCAAAGTCGGGCTGGGCGGGTGCAGAGAATGCCGCGATGCTGCCAAAGGCCATAAGCGCCAGCGACAGCCCGGCGACATGCGCGCAATTTGCCTGAGCACCTGCGCAGCGTTGGATTGATCTTTTCATTGGGTCCCCAATCAGCTTCGTATGGTATCGATCTCAGACTGGATAGACAAATAGCCAGACAAATGGTTCTGTCTTCTTTCCGGTGTGTGGACACAGGCTGGGTCGCGGGGAGAGAATTGCGGGGCACGCGGAGAGAGCGAGAAAGTTGAGACTACCTTCTATCACGCGGCGGGATTTTGTGCGGTTGGGCGCGGGCGCAGTTGCCGCCGGCGCAGCGGTGAGAGCCACTCTTTTGGATCCACCGGTAACGGCAGCGCAGACCGTTGCCGGCGAAGCGAAGCTAGGCGCAAAGGCCCGCACCATCCGGTTCGTTTCCGTCGGCACCGGGATTCGAGGATGCGACCTGCTGCGGGCGGCGCGGCAAGTGCCCAACAGCGTTTGCGTAGGCTCAGCGGATCTGTACACCATGCATCAGAATGCGGGCAAAGAAGCCTACGGGGCGGAGTTCCTCGCGGGCCGCGACTATCGCGCTCTGCTTGACCGCAAAGACGTGGATGCCGTGCTCGTCGCCGTCCCCGACCACCAGCACAAGCGGGTGGTGCTGGATTGCCTGGCGGCCGGCAAAGACGTGTATTGCGAAAAGCCAATGAGCCACAACGTGGAAGACGGCCTGGCGATGGTGGAAGCTGTGGTGGCGGGCAGGCGGATTTTCCAGTGCGGAAGCCAGCGCGTGAGCAACATCGTCTACAAGAAAGCGCACGAGATTTATTCGTCAGGCAGGCTGGGCGAGGTACATCTGATTGAGGGCCACTCGGACCGCAATTCGCCTTCAGGGGCGTGGGTGTATCCCATTCCACCGGACGCGAGCCCGGAGACGATCGATTGGGAGACATTCCAGAAGGATGCACCGCCGCATCCCTTCGACCCGGTGCGGTTTTTCCGCTGGCGTTGCTTTAAGGACTACGGCGAAGGCCTTGCCGGCGATCTGTTTGTGCACCTGCTCTCGGGCATTCAGTGCGTCACCGGCGTCAACGCGATTCCCAGCCGGGCGTATTCGACCGGCAGCCTGACTCACTTCAACGATGGCCGCGATTATCCTGACTTGCTGGTGACGCTGTACGATTATCCGGGCGTGACGGTGAATCTCCACTGCAATCAGAACAACGCAGCGGGCGAGCCCATCATCTTCTACGGCTCACAGGCGACCATGGTCATCAACGGCAACTCGCTTACGGTGACTGCGAAGGACACCAGCCCGAGGCCGGAAGGGTACGCCCTGAATGGCTGGACCGCGGCGGCCAAACAGCAATATCTCGACGAGTGGCATAAGACGCATCCCGCACCGCCGGTCACGCTGAGCGGCGTGGAGAATTACGTGGCGTCGCCGGGGTACGATGATACCGTCGACCACATTGCCAACTTTTTCCACGCCATTGAGACGCGGGAGCACGTGGTGGAAGACGAGGTGTTCGGCAACCATGCGGCTATTGCCTGCCACATGGCCAACCACTCTTATTTCAATCGCAACGTGGCTGCATGGGACGAGGCGACAAAGACAATCAAAGGCTGAATCGGGAGCCTTACGGAGAGGAAACGGATGAGCATTGCTTCGCGGAGGAGTTTCTTGAAAGCATCGAGTGCGGTTGCTGCTGCAACGTGTGTGGGCGCTGAGCGACTGGGCGCCGCGCCGCTGAAGTTCCCCATCGGATTGCAACTCTACAGCGTGCGCGAGCTGCTGCCCAAAGACTTTGACGGTACGCTCGCCAAGGTAAGGGCCGACGGTTACACAGAAGTGGAAGCGGCTGGCTACTATGACAAGCCGGCCGCAGAGTTCCGCAAAGCGATGGACAAGGCCGGCCTGCGCTGCATCAGCACGCATCATCCCATGTTTCAGCTCAAGCCGCGTCTCGACGAGTTCATCGAATACGGGCACAATTTGGGTCTCGAGTACATCGTGTGCCCGTCGCCCATGCACCGCGATCCTGCAGCCAAGGGTCCAATGACGCTTGATGACTGGCGCTGGACCGCGAGTGAGCTGAACCGCATTGGAGAAAGAGTGAATGCCGCAGGGATGCGATTTGGTTACCACAACCACACGCCGGAGTTCCTGAGCGAAGGCGGGGTGGTGTTCTACGATGAGCTGCTCAAGCTGACCGACCCCAAACTCGTCTTCTTCGAGATGGACTGCGGCTGGGTCTTCGCCGCCGGACGCGATCCGGTTGAGTATCTAAGCAAGACGCCGGAGCGCTTCCCGCTGCTGCATGTGAAGGACATGACAAAAGGAGCGAACGGGCAATTCCACTCGACGGTGATGGGCCGAGGCCTGGTGAATTACAAGCCCATTCTGCGCGCTGCCAAAGGGCTGAAGCACTATTTCGTCGAGCAGGAGGAGTTCGACATGGACCCGATTGAAGCGCTCAGGCTGGATGCGGAGTACATGCGCAAGCTGGATGTGTGAGCCGTCTCTAGACCTTTGCTTCGCTTGCCGGCGCTGGTTTCTTTGCACGCGTGGTGGTGATGACCACCACGCTGATGAGGACAAATAGAGTTCCCAGAATCGTCCGCAGCCCGAGCGCCTCGCCGCCGATCAGATAGCCGATGAGGACGGCGACTACCGGGTTCACGTAGGCATATGTGCCAACCTTTGTGGGTGACTCATGGTGCAGCAGCCACAGGTATGCGGTAAACCCGATGATGGACCCCGCCACAACGAGGTAAAGCAACGCGAACCACGCTCCAGCCGAAACTTTGAGCGGATCGAAGCCGCGAAACTCTCCAAATGCCGCCGCGGCGGCGGTAAGCAGGATTCCGCCGGCGAGCATTTGCGATCCTGAGCTCATGATCTTCGAAGCCGGCAGCGGCAGCTTGCGCGTAAGAATGGAAGCGACCGACCAGCTCAGAGATCCCGCAATAAGGGCCAGTGCACCGATTGGCTGGATGGGCTGGCCGCCGATGTTGAACGATCGAACCACGAGCACCGCGACCCCGCAAAGCCCAATCAGCAGGGCCGCAACCAGCCGTACCGTGAGCCGTTGCGTCCGCAGGAAGAGAATTTCAGAGAGCGCCGTAAACAGCGGAATGGTAGCCATCATCACGGCGGCAATGCCGGAAGGAACGCGCTGCTCAGCCCAGAACAGGCAGCCGTAATCGATGACAAATATCAGGAACGCGAGCAGAAAAATGGATGCCCATTGGCGGCGTGTGGGAATGCCTTCGCCGTGAGCGGTTACCCAAATGAAAAGGACGATGCCCGCAGCGAGGAACCGCATGGCCGCAAAGAGCAGCGGCGGCAGCTCGTGCACGCCGATGCGAATGGCCAGAAACGTGGAGCCCCAGACGAAGTAAATAATGGCGAACGCCAGCAGAGTCTTCCAGTGCGGACGGCGAGCATCGGGTTCCATGGCAGACTCCTGTCTGCACTTTACCAGCGGAACGGACGGAATTCGACCTTCGTCAATTATCGGTGGGCTGCTCGTTTATGGAATCAATCACGAGGACGGGCACGGCGCGGCGTTGCTTCTCCAACTTCAGCCCCAGTTCCTTGTTGACCGCGTCAAAGAGGGAGAGGGCGCCATTGGGATCCGATGCCGCGGATTCACTGCCTGGCTGTTGAGGTCCGCCGCCGCGAGACAAATTGATGGAACTGAAGCTGAGGGTAAAGTCCCAGGAACCGGTGATTCCCGTGGTATCAAGCACCGGACTGTAAATGTACCCGCCTGCGATGCGTTGAAGCTCATCGCCAATTTGCGCCATGTTCATGTTCTGGCACGAAACCAGCCTGTTGAGGACGGGATTGGTGAGGCGCGGATCTTTTCCGTCGGGTCCCGGACCTTCATTGCAGTGTGTGCGGCTTGAGGGATCCGCTTTGCGGAGCTTCGGGCTTACGGCTACCAGGCTATAAGTCGTCACTGGGCGATCTTCCATGTGCGACTTCATTTTGAACCGGTCCGCCATCATCGCGCGGAGCATCTGGCGGAGGTCGTCGAGATCAAGCGGTGGCGAATTGGGGGATACGACTCCCTGATTCTCGCTGGAAACCTTCGCGAGGATATCGAATTGATCGGAATCCAGCCATTTCGGCGCGCCTACGATGGCTTCGTTGTCGTTGGGATTCAGGTCCCAGGCAAAGGAGATGATGAATTTGAGGGTGATGCCGTGCACATCGACCTGATTAACTTTGAGGTCGCCGCTTCGCCGCGTGTCCGGCTTGCTGGGCTTGATGACCGCAACTTCAAATTGTGCTGGCGGTGGCGTAGGAAGAACTTTCTCCACCTCGGGCGAATTGGGCGTCGGCTGCTCATTCGCGCTGTCGACGATGAGCACAGGCCGCGCCGCGGTTTGGAGTTCGAGCTTGAGCCCGAGCTGCTTGTCAACCGCGTCGAAGATGGAAACCCCATCGGCTCCCGCTTTTGCAAGGTTGCCGCGGCCGGTCCACTTCAGGTCAAAGTCCCAGGAGCCTTTCAGGCCGGTGGAATCGATGACCGGGTTGGTCAGGTAGCCGCCTGCCATCTGGTGCAAGTCTTCAGCAAACGCCTCCATGGTCATGTTGCGGCAGGAAACATAAATGTAAGGGACCGCGGCGGGGTCGGCATTGGGCGGAGACGGCTGGCCGTTGCATCCGGACTCCCCTGAGCCGCTGGTTTCCTTCATTTTGGGTTTGCCTGTCCCGACGGAGAGGAGATAGGCGGGCAACGGCTTGGTGCCGTTGTGGACCACGAGCTTAAATCGATCCGCAAGCAGGGAGCGCAGCATGAGCTTGACTGTCTCAGGCGGCGTGGTTGAAGGGGCCTTGGCTACGATATCGAAGCGGTCCATTTCAAGCCAGCTTGGGCCTCCGAGCACGTTGCTGGGGTCCAGGCTGTAAGCATTCGACACCATGTCCAGCATGGTGGCCTGGTGCATGACAAACCGGTCACCGCGCAGAACGCCGCCAAACAGGTTGGGAAACCTGCGAGGAGCACTGGCATGAACATCGGCGATATCGAATGCCGGCGGAGAATCAGTGGACTGGGCGCGCGACGCCGTGGGAAGCAGCGCAAGCAAGGACGCGAGAACAACCGGTTGGATCTTCATTGGAGCCTCTCGTCACTTACAGAATTAAACGGCAGGAGGACGTTTGTACACGGTTCAAGCATGGACGGTTCAACCGATGGCCTGTCATCAAGCGTGGATTAAAGCATTGGACGAATGTTTTTGGCTGGGGTGGGCGGCAAGGGCGATGAGTTTTCGCCGGCTGTGGCTTTTCGGGTAGGCTCAGAATATGAACATTTTTGACGAAAAGCGAGCTGAACTGGAGAAACACGAGTTCATGATGGGCGTGGAGCGCGGCAGGCTGGCGGTGGCGCTGGATCTGCTGACTGACTCGCTCATCCTGGTGGGGCAGCACGGTGTTTATTGTGCGTCGAGCCGGAATCCCGCAAAACCCGCGCTCGATCTGCAGGCGGTTCTGGGCGGCATGGAGGGGGCAAAAGCGCTGATCCAGAGCGTGATGGAAGAACTGCGGGCACAGCGGGATGCAGAACGGGCCTAGCGGGGAGCGGCTGGCTTAACGCACCTTCAGAACCCAAAGTACGATATGCTGAAAGAGTGCGCCCGTAGCTCAGCTGGATAGAGCGAACGCCTCCGGAGCGTTAGGTCGGGAGTTCGAATCTCTCCGGGCGCACCATATTTATCTTCGCTTCCTCCGGCAAATCCATTTCTTGGTTATTTCCCATACAGCAATCGATGCCGTCCGTGGGCGAAACGGACGGTCGCGCCTACAGCCTATCCCACCTATCCCTCGCGCGCGGGGCGGTTAAACTGGAGGTGGCTTGTGCGGCAAGCGCGAGTGCGCTGGGCAGGCAGATAAGGCGAAGATGCATCTTAATTTTGGTTGGACCACCGTCCAGGTGCTGTGGACGATTGAGTTTGCGGCGCTCCTTGTGCTGCTTGTGGTGTTGCTCGGCAAAGACCGGTACAAGCGGTTCAAGTGGTTCGCCATCAGCATTGTGCTGATCACTTTCCGGTTGCTGGCCAGCCGTCTTCTTTACGGGAAGTTGGCGCCGCTGAGCTTCTATGAGCTGTTCATCCCGCTCGCCGATCTCACAGCGATTGTGAATCTGCTGGTGCTTGTGGAGCTGGCGCGGAGGTCGTTTGTTGGCCTGGGGCGGCGTGCGTGGATCATCTTCACGCTGGTACTGTTGGCCGTGGGCGGCGGCGTGGTGGCTGTCTGGGGACCATGGCCCGCAATGAAGACCCTGACCGCAGGGACCGTCCTCTCTGTGCTGGGTGGGATGCAGCTGTTTTCGCAAAAAAGCGAGCTGCTGCTGAATGTCGTCACCGTGGAGCTGGGCCTGCTGGTGCTGTTTTTCGGGCGGCGCTACAAAGCCGGATGGCGCACTCATGCGCAGGGAATTCTGGTCGGATTGTCAACCGCGGCCATTGCGCAACTCATCCGCGACGGAGTCTGGGAGCTGATTGCCCTGAAGGCAAGACCGCACAGCCAGGCGGAGTACGAGCGCATCGTGGGTCTCCGCGAGAAGCTGTTCAACGCTAGTGACGCGGTCTTTCTCGCCGCAATCGTGTGGTGGATCTGGTGCCTTTGGTTGGATGAACGGAAAATCCTCGCCGCCGCGAGTCCGGCGGCGATTGAAGTCTCCGCTCCGGAAACGTCCCACACTTTGGGTCACGATGCGGATGCCGTTTCGGAAACCGCGGAGCCCGAAAAGGAACAGTAAGCGAGCACGATCTCTGCACCGTTTTCCCGGCGCTTGGCTCCCAATTCCAGATATCAAACCCCAAGCCGTCGGCCCTCCCCGTCTAATCGTGGGAGAATGAATCAGGTTGCTGCCATGTCTAACGAGAACCACCCTCAGTCCGCTGACCTCCTTACTGAACCCGAAACGATGAACAGCCCCGCACCGGTCCAGGAACCTCCCATGATCGACCCGCCGCTTCAGGACCCTGATAACCCGGAACCGCCGCGCAACGATCCGCCCCCAGCCGAATCCCCAGAGGAGGAGCCCCCCGCGCCACCGCCTCCGGTCAGCGAACCTCCAAAAACCAAGGTTGCCAAGGCCGCTGCGCCGGCACCCACCCCTGTGGAAGCGCCGACTGCACCGGAAGAACCGCAGGAGTCTTTTGGCGACCTGCTCCGCGCTTTCGAAAAGTCCCATTCCCACAAAGCTGCGCCCGGCACAAGGCAGTTGCAGGGCACGGTCGTCTCGCTTTCCGCCGACGAGGTCTTCCTCGACATCGGCTACAAGACCGAAGGCGTGTTGCCCCGCTCCGCCTTTCCCGGCAATGCTGACGCGATAAAGATCGGCGCCACGTTCCCCGTCTCCGTCACTGGCCGCAACGAGGAAGGCTATTACCAGCTCTCGCTTTTCAAAGTCGCGCTGCCCCGCGACTGGTCCGCCCTCGAAGCCGCGTTCGCCGACAAAACCGCCATAGTTGGAACCGTCACCGAAGTGGTGAAAGGCGGGTTGCGCGTCGACGTAGGGGTGCGCGCCTTCATGCCCGCTTCGCGCAGCGGAACCCGCGACGCGGCTGAGCTTGAAAAGCTGGTTGGCACCGAAATTACCTGCCGCATCACCAAGCTCGATGTCACTGATGAAGATGTCGTCGTCGATCGGCGCGTGGTGCTTGAGGAGCAGGCCCGCGCGCAGACCCAGGCCAGCCACGACGCCATGCAGGCGTCGCTCAATGTGGGCGACATTGTCTCAGGAAAAGTGCGCAGCCTCATGCCCTATGGCGCGTTCATTGACCTTGGCGGCATTGACGGCCTTCTCCACATCAGCGACATGGCGTATGCCCGCGTCGCCAAGCCGGAAGACCTGCTGACGGTGGGCCAGGAACTCCAGGTCAAAGTCCTCAAAATCGACCACGACACCAAGAAGCTCTCCCTCGGCCTCAAGCAGCTTCAGCCCGAACCATGGGATACGGCACCGGCCCGCCTGCAGATTGGCCAGCGCGTCACCGGCACCGTCACGCGCCTCATGGATTTCGGCGCATTCGTCGAGATCGAGCCGGGGCTCGAAGGCCTTATTCACATTTCAGAAATGGCCTGGAACAAGAAAGTTCGTCACCCCAGCGACATCCTCAAGCCGGGCGACACCGTCGACGCCGTCATCCTCTCCGTCAAGCCGGAAGAGAAGCGCATCGCCCTCGGGCTGAAACAGACCCTCGCCGACCCGTGGACCGAAGCGCAGCGCAAGTTCCCGGTCGGCTCCCAGGTGGAAGGCCCGGTTACAAAAATCATGAACTTCGGCGCCTTTGTTCAGCTTGCCGACGGCGTTGAGGGCTTGGTGCACGTCAGCGAAATTGTCGCCGACCGCCGCATCAACCACCCCTCCGACGTTCTCCGCGCCGGCCAGGTCGTTCAGGCCCAGGTGCTCGCCGTCGACACCGAGAAGCGCCAGATCAAGCTCAGCATGAAGCAGCTCATCCCTACAAGCATCGACGAATACATTGCCGAGCACAAGGCCGGCGACACGGTCTCAGGCCGCGTGATCGAGTACTCCCCAACGCAAATTACAGTTGAGGTTGGTGAGGGAATTCGCGCGCAGTGCAAGGTAAAGACAGTTGCGCCGAGCGCTGCTGCCGCAGAAACAAATCCCGAGGCCAAGGCCGATCTTTCCTCACTGACGTCACTGTTGAGCGCGCGTTGGAAAGGGAACGCACCGGCCGCAACGGCCAAGCCGGAGCCCTTGGCCGCAGGCCAGATCCGGAACTTCAAAATCGTGAAACTAGACGCGGAAGCTAAAAAGATCGAAGTGGAGCTGGCCTGACGAGCTACAGATACACCTCATCGATATAGCACCACTTCCAGTTCTCGCCTTTTTCCGCGGATTGAATCAGCGGATGCTGCGTAGCATGGAAATGCGCCCGTGCATGCCGGTTCTGTGAGGAGTCGCAGCAGCCCACATGGCCGCACTCGAGGCACATCCGCAGGTGCAACCACGTATCTCCGCTCTTCAAACACTCCTCGCAACCCTTCGTATGCGGTTTCACCTTCTTCACGTGCTCCGCAACATGCGTACATGTAACTGCCATCTCGTCCTCCAGGGGGAATGGTTCCATCGCTTGCCTGCACCTTGGATGCAGACTGTCCCACTCTTGCAGCTCTTTTCTTTCGCACGCACGGAAAGAGCCGGCGATCACACTCACAGCACCCGATACTGCTCCGCCAGCACGCAGAACTCCTTCACCTGCGCTGCAACCCAGGCCTCGTTGCGCCCCAGTTCCTCCGCCAGCAACTGAGCCACCGGCTCCGCCATGGCAGTCGCCGCCCGCGCATTCAAAAACAACGCCCGCGTATGCCGCGCCAGCACATCTTCCACCGTCCGCGCCATCTCAGCGCGCGCAGCCCAAACCACCTCAGCGGCAATATACGGCAATTCAGGATGCAGCTGCACGGCCAGCTTTTGGTCCTTGGCCAGCATCTGGATTGACTCCGCGTCGGCCCCGTAAACCTCCAGGCTTCCCTGGGCCGCGGCGTCCTCGGCATAGCCGTGAATTCGCAGGTTCTTCGTTTTGCACTCTACATCCGGCAGCCTGCCCAGTGTGATGGCATGATCCACGCAGTCTTCCGCCATGTGCCGGTAAGTGGTCCACTTGCCTCCGGTAATGGTCAGCAGCCCCGACGTGTCCACGTGAATCACGTGATCCCGCGACAGCGCCGACGTCTTGCCCTCGCCCTTCACCAGCGGACGCAGCCCCACATAAACCGCCAGCACATCTTCACGCCCCGGCGGCCTGCTCAAATACCGCCCCGCCGTCTCCAGCACAAACTCAATCTCTTCTTCCAGCGCGCGCGGTTCCAGGCTGGGTGCATCCACAGGAGTGTCGGTCGTCCCGGCCACCGCATGCCCATGCCACGGGATCACAAACAGCACCCGTCCATCGCTGGTTCGCGGCACCATCAGGGCAGTGTCAGATTTCAGGAAGCTCCGGTCGAACACCAGGTGAATCCCCTGGCTCGTCACCACCAGCTGTTCCGCCGCCGGGTCAGCCATACGCCGCACTTCATCGGTAAACACGCCCGTCGCGTTCACCACCATGCGCGCGGCAATCCGGAATTCCTCGCCCGTCTCCGAATCCCGCGCAGACAATCCGTTCACATATCCATCGGCATCGCGCAATACCGCCGTTGCCGGACAGTAGTTCACCAGCGCGGCGCCATGATCCGCAGCGGTCATGGCCAAATGGATCAGGAGTCGCGCGTCGTCGAACTGCCCGTCGTAGTAAACCACGCCGCCCGTCAGCCCCTCGGACTCCAGGCCCGGAAGCCGCTCCAGGGTCTCGTTCTTCGAAAGCAGCTTTGAAGCGCCAAACCCATACTTGCCCGCCAGCAGGTCGTAGAGCTTAAGGCCGATCCCGTAAAACGGCGCCTCCCACCAGGAATAATTCGGCACCACGAAAGCGAGATCATGCACAAGATGAGGCGCATTCTGCCGCATCAGGCCGCGCTCCTTCAGCGCGCTCATCACCAGCGGAACGTTCCCTTGCTCCAGATACCGCACGCCGCCATGCACCAGCTTCGTGCTCCGGCTGCTCGTCCCCTTGCCAAAGTCGTGCGCCTCCACCAGCACTACACTCAACCCGCGCGCCGCAGCGTCCACGGCCACGCCCATGCCGGTGGCTCCGCCGCCGATGACAGCAATATCCCAGGGCTCGTTTTGCTCATCCCGCTCCCTGATCCGTTGCACCATCTCTTCCCGTCGCATCGCCAGCTCCACTTCAAGTTCGCAGCTTTCAGCTGACAGCTGTTAGCTGCTTCTATTCCGTCCAGCCCTTGGCCCGCCCAACAGCCTTTTGCCACACCCTGCGCCGCGCCTCTCGCTCGTCGGTATCCATCCGCGGCTCAAACCGCACATCTCCCTCGCGCCTGGCCTTCAGTTCACTCGGTCCGGCCCAGAAGCTCGCAGCCAATCCCGCCAGATACGCAGCGCCGAGAGCCGTCGTCTCCGTCACCTGCGGCCGTACCACCGGCACGCCCAGCACGTCCGCCTGGAACTGCATCAGCAGATTGTTTACAGAAGCTCCGCCGTCCACTCGCAGCGCCGCCAGCGGCGTTCCCGTCTCGCTCTCCACCGCCTCCAGCACATCCGCCACTTGGTACGCGATGCTCTCAAGCGCCGCGCGCGCAATGTGTCCCGGCTTGGTATCGCGCCGCAACCCAATGAGCAATCCACCGGCATGCGCATCCCAGTGCGGGGCGCCCAGTCCCACAAAGGCAGGCACAAACACCACGCCGCCCGCATCCGGCACACCTGCCGCAAGGCTCTCTACTTCTGCGGACGAGCCGATCAACCGCAGGTTGTCTCTGAGCCACTGCACCACGGCCCCGCCAATAAAGATGCTTCCTTCCAGCGCGTATTCAAGGCGCTTGTCTGCACTGGCTGCGACGGTGGTAATCAGCCTATGCTTTGAGCGCACAAACTCGCGCCCAATGTTCTGCAGCAGGAAGCAGCCGGTCCCATACGTGTTCTTAGCCTCGCCGGCGCTCCAGCACAACTGCCCAAAGAGCGCTGCCTGCTGGTCCCCGGCAATGCCGGCGATCTCGATTCCGCCTAATCCCAACGAAGTCGTCACCCGGCCAACGCGTTCGCTCGACCAGACTACCTCCGGCAGCACGCTCGCCGGGATACCGAAGATGCGGAGCAGCTCCTGGTCCCATTCGCCCTTCACGATGTTGTAGAGCAGTGTTCGCGACGCGTTGGTTACATCCGTCACATGCTTTGTTCCGCTCGTAAGGTGCCAAATCAGCCAGCTATCCACGGTGCCGAACGCCAGCTCGCCTCGCTCCGCCTGCGCACGCGCACCGGGCACATTGTCCAGAATCCACGCCACCTTGGTTGCGGAGAAATAAGGATCAAGCACCAGCCCCGTCCGATTTGAAACATCATCCCCCACCCCGCTCGCCTCAAGCTCAGAGCAGCGTGAAGCCGTCCGCCGGTCCTGCCACACAATGGCCGGATGGATCGCCTTCCCCGTGGAGCGCTCCCACACAATCACGGTCTCGCGCTGGTTGGTAATCCCAATTGCCGCCACGTCTCGCGGCCGCGCTCCCGCTCGCCCCAGTGCCTCCACGGCGCACGAAAGCTGGCTGGTCAAAATCTCCGTCGGATCATGCTCCACCCAGCCGGCCTGGGGATAGAACTGCTGAAACTCATGCTGCGCCGTCGCAACAATGGTCCCTGCCTCGTCAAACAGAATCGCCCGCGAACTTGTAGTTCCCTGATCAAGCGCAAGAATGTAGCCCATCACGTCCCCCATCTTCGGCCACCAGTCAAACACGCCCGGCTTGGTGCGGGCAAGCTGACAGGCTCGCACTTTCGGAAGCAGGACGGGCCGGTCCGCCGGATGCGACTTCTTCAAAGCTTTGATGTCCGGTCAAAATATTCTCTGATTTCCTCTTGCATTGTACTAGTTATCTAGTACATTATTGTACTCATGAAGCGAAACGGACCAAATCCCGATAAGGTCGAACTTCAGCCATTCGCCTTTCGCCTCGATGCGCACAGCGGCGTTCCCGTCTATCGTCAGTTGATTGACCAGGTGCAGGCGGCTATCGCTTCCGGCGCGCTCACCATCGGCATCCAACTTCCTACTGTGCGCCAGGTCGCGGTCGACCTGGCCATCAATCCCAACACTGTGTCGCGGGCCTACCGGGAGATGGAAATTCGCGGACTCCTGGATACACAGCAGGGCACCGGCACTTTCATCTCCGACCGCAAGGTCGAGTATTCCAAAGACGACCGTGAGCGCATTCTGGCGCAGTTGGCGGGTGAATTCGTTTCCCGCGCCGGGGCGGCCGGCTTCACTCTCAAGCAGTTGATGAAGGCCTTGCGCGATCTCTCACCGGATGAGGACTTCAAGCACAAGTGGCAGGCACGTAAGGAGGAACCATGAATTCGTATAAGAACTTCTCAAGCGTCGGCATCACCGCGTCAATCATCTGCGTTGCGGCCGGCGTCTGCGCTACCAGGCTGACCAACAGGCCGGTATTCGTTTTGCTCGGTGTATTGGTCGGCTTTTACCTTCTCTTCGCGATTGTCGTTGTGGATCAGTGGGAGAAGGTTGCCGTGTTGCGTTTCGGGCGCTATCGCGGCCTCCGCGGTCCGGGTCTGTTTCTCATCATTCCTATCGTCGAGACGCTGAGCCGCTATGTCGATCAACGCGTCCGTGTCACCACCGTCAGCGCCGAGTCCACTTTGACCCGTGATACCGTGCCCGTGAACGTCGACGCCATCATCTTCTGGCTGGTGTGGAATGCGGAGAAGTCGATTTTGGAAGTTGAGGACTTCAAGGAAGCCATCACGCTCAGTTCGCAGACCGCGCTGCGCGAATCAATCGGACGGCACCACTTGGCACAGATGATTACTGAGCGCGAAACCATGGGCCGCGAACTGCAGAAGATCCTGGACGAAAAGACCACGTCCTGGGGCATCACCGTGCAATCGGTGGAGATTCGCGACGTGCGCATTCCGCAGGCGCTTGAGAATGCCATGTCGCAGCAGGCGCAAGCTGAGCGCGAACGCCAGGCCCGCGTCATTCTC
>Ga0187847_10001860_pt1 | contig 17996 bp, 13 predicted proteins | sample June2016WEW_4_10_FD_132458 | JGI IMG/M metagenome (GOLD analysis project Ga0187847, IMG submission 132458) | Peatland microbial communities from SPRUCE experiment site at the Marcell Experimental Forest, Minnesota, USA - June2016WEW_4_10 | ecosystem: Environmental > Terrestrial > Soil >...
AGAAGCCCGAGATGAATGCAAAACACGAGAACCAGCAAAAGCAAAGGCAAAAACGCCACTAAGGAAAAAACAAATGCAAAAACAAAAACCTTGACAGCACCAGCCGTCTCATAGAAGAAGGCCCGGAGCCGTTGCCTCTATTCCCCGAATCGAGCGAAATACAGCTGTAGTACTAAGAGCCTATCCGTAAATTAGTAGCGCCGACCTTCCGGTCGGCTGTCCTGTGGGTCTCCAGACCCACAGTCAACGTCTGGCGGCGTGGACACCGCCAGTACAGCCGGTCTGGAGACCGACGCTACATTCCTTTCCCAATTCACGGATAGGTACCAAGCCGCGTCGTGAAAGCAGCCAGCCCGCCGCGCGCCTCCCAGCAGGAGGCGATGAGAATAGCTCAGGGTGAAACCCTGGGAACGCGTTCCATAAAGATGTATCCGCCCCGGAGGGGCAGGAGCGCCATTCACGCAGGGGTCTCAAGTATTGAAAGCACCAAGAGTAGACCCTCGGTTCATACGAAGGCCTATGGTCGTCAACCGAGGTTGTTCTCTGCGAGAATCTATATACGATAGGCGACTTGCGGATACTAATCGTGCCCTCGTTGAGCAAATTGGCGCTACGGCTTACTTCGCGAGAATCTTCACGACGGCGACCAATGCGAGCTCAGTTGGGGTCTCGGCGAACGCTTATGGCGATTTACCACATATTGATTTCGCGATCGAGATGGCTCTCTCCGAGATAGGTTTAGATTCAAGCCGGCAATCGGCTTAGTGCAATGCAAACGACGAACTTAGTCGCAGGCTGCAGAAAATGCCTCCGGATGCTGTCAAGACTGCCTCATGATTTCGCATCATGAGGCATTCTTTGTCCGGCGGATCGTAAAGGACTTGCTATTATCGGGCAAATGCCAGTGTTCCCTGAGTGAGATCGATCGCTATTCTCGTAATGCCGAGCGCTACTGGACTCATCAACCCGTCGAAATCGTGGTCTGAATCCTTGTGGTTAGGGACTACAAATACAGACCCATGTCCGAACTCCGCTTCGCCGAGCCGGAGGCTGGTCTGTTGTACCCGCTCGCGATTGGAATCGCCGATCCTCTTGGGCAATAGCTGAGCGACGTCGCGTTTCTGGTCAGAGGTCGAATTCGGCAGTTCCTTGAATATGACCAGCGAAAAGGCCCCAGTATCCACAAGCAGACGAACTTGATTGTGATTGAACACCGCATCGACAAATGCCAGTCCATCTTTCACTTGCAACTGAACCGAGTCCGGCATCGAGGGGGTGGGGCCGAAGCGGATCTTACGCGACGAGTAGTCGATCTCAAAGGGGCTTTGCCCCAGTACGTCAAGACCAACTATTCCGTCAATCCGGAATGGGAGTACATCCTGAACGAAAGACAGATCCTGGATGGCTACAGGAAAGTTGTCCCTCCGGATTGGCCCCAATTCCAGGCTCGGCACGGTTGTGATTCCGCCTTTTACGTCACCGCTCAGAACCGCAACTGCGGACGGCGTAACATCGAGGTGAAGCTTTCGCGCGAGTTGCGGATCAAGGATGGTGGGGTTCGACCCGGTGTCCAACACAAAGTGGAGACCTTTCAGCGGGCCCACCGAACCTTGCACAACGATCAGGTAGTCTCGATAAAGTTGGAATCCGATATTGGTTTTCGCCGGACGGTCGGGTTTCTGATTTGCCCACCCCGCCGGCTGACCTACCACCGCCAAACCCGTCAAAACGACTAACTGGCAAAAGTAACTTCCCCGCATGACTCTCACCTCATTGGGAGCCATGTTGGGTTCTGCCGGCTGGGACCTCAATTCATTGGACCTAGCTTGTAAATCCAGAGTTGGTAATGGGCCGGGAGAGAAGTCGGAGAGGTCCGGGAGAGTCAGCTCTCCTCGCAAAATAGTTGAAAACACGGGCTGTCTGTGGCATCAAAAGAACGGAGGGCGAATGTCAGACTATCCGAATGGTCGGGTATCCCAGGTGTCGAATGGAAACGGGACGGTCAGATTTGGTGCGTTTGAGGCTGATCTCTTCTCCGGAGAGATACGTAAATCGGGAAGCCGCGTCAAGCTCCAAGAACAGCCCTTCAAGGTACTGCAGGTTCTGCTGGAGCGTCCGGGGGTGCTGGTCACCCGTGAGGAACTGCGCTCCCGAATATGGCCGGACGAGAGCTATGGCGATTTTGACCATGCGGTGAACGTCGCGGTGGGCAAGCTGCGGACCGCTCTTGGGGATTCAGCCGACAATCCATGCTTCATCGAAACAATTCCACGCCGCGGTTATCGCTTCGTTGCCCCGCTGGAGGGTTCGCTGGCAGAGACAAAGCCGGCCAAGCCTCCGGCAACCAGTGGTCGGGCCTCCGGAGGCAAGATCGGCCGCGGGCGGGTGCTGCTGGCGACGATCGCAGTTGCCGCTGCGGGCATCCTGCTGGCAGCGGGTGTGCTACTGGGACGGCGCACCGCCAAGCCGTCTGCGCCAGAGTTTCAGCGTCTAACGGCCCGGCACGGCACCGTGTATTCGGCCAGGTTTGCGCCGGATGGACACAATGTGGTTTACACCGCCTCGTGGGATGGCGCGCCGGTAGAAATATTCTCAACCGACGTGAGTTTTCCCGGCACACGAAGCGTTGGATTACAGGGGACTGCTCTGCTTGCGGTTTCTTCAACCGGCGAAATGGCGGTCGCGCAGGCAGCCACCCCTGAATTCATAACGACCCTTCGGGGCACTCTCGGCCAGGTTCCTCTTACGGGAGGGTCGCCTCGTCAGATTGCGGAGAATGTTGATTGGGCTGATTGGGCTCCAGATGGAGGATCCCTGGCCATCGTCCGCGACATGGCGGGGAGGCAGCGTCTTGAGTATCCCGTTGGTCACGTTCTGTACCAAACCACCGGTTGGATCAGTCACCCCCGCATTTCGCCCAAAGGCGACCAGGTTGCTTTCCTTGACCACCCGACTTACATGGACGACCGTGGCGTGGTTTCGGTGGTAGATCTTGCCGGGCAAAAGAGGGTTCTTTCCAAAGGATGGGAGAGCGAAGAAGGTCTGGCCTGGTTTCCGCTCGGAAACGAGGTATGGTTCTCGGCCACTGAAACCGGACTACAGCGTCGCATATACGCCGTGGACCTGCTGGGCCATCTGCGCCAGAGTTTCAGCGCGCCTGGCGGGGTAACCCTGCAGGATATCGCGCCGGATGGCCGGCTCCTGCTGACTCGTGACGAACAACGCGCAGGAATCATGGCTTCGACACCGGGAGCAATGCGAGAGCAAGACCTTTCATGGTTGGATTGGTCGCTTCCGATCGCTCTGTCACCCGACGGCAACGAAATGGTTTTCGACGAACAGGGTGACCAGGGAGGCCCAACCTACACGGTCGCCGTGAGGGACCTGCGCGGCTCGCCGCCAGTTCCTTTGGGCGGAGGGATGGCAGGCGGATTTTCTCCCAATGGGAAATGGGTGGCTGCGACGATTAACTATGGTCAACTTGTGCTGTTGCCAAGCGGCGCGGGCACATCCAGGCGAGTCGATTCAGGCGGCATTCAACAATACGGACACCCGATTTTATGGCTACCGGACGGCAAGCAACTCGTCTTCTCCGGGGAACTGGCCGGGCGTGCCGCACAGTGTTTCATACAAAATATCGAGGTCGGCAAACCACGCGCTGTAACTCCGGAAGGAGTCACCGGGTGCCAGCCCTCTCCCGATGGGAAGTGGATTGCGGCCAGGGATATGGCGAGCAAACAGGGCCGATTATATCCAGTGGATGGAGGTGAGCCGCACGCGGTCCCTGGTTTGTTGCCTGGGGAGAATTTCGCCTGGACCTCTGATCCGAAGTTTATGTATGCGAGCCAAGGCGGACAGACCTCGTGGAAGATCTATCGGCTGAATATCGTTACGGGTCAAAGACAGCTCTTCAAAGAAGTGATCCCTACGGACGTGACCGGACTTTGTGGCCTCAACCATATCATTCTGAGCGCGAACGGCCGTTCCTATGTTTACGGATACACGCGTCTGCTTTCAGATCTTTACCTGGTCAAGGGATTGCAATAAGGCACACTCCGCCTCTTTGGCGCGTGGCCTCGATCTCGACACCCCAAAAACCACATCGTGGGTGCTCCCTCGCTCTTGGGGACCGGGGAGACTCCGGACCTGAACTAGCAGCTGGAAGGAGCCCGCGGTCTAGCAGGATCTGCCCCGGCAAACGCCGCAGGGTCTCGTGACATTTTGGGATGACGCCAAATCGCCAACGCGTGTCGAGCTTGTAAGACGCTGGAAGCGCCGCATGCCCGGGTTTCCCAGATCCAACTTTTGGGACCAGAGAAACCGCGATCACATCCGGTATTCCAAAACCACGAGGCCCGAAGGGCAGTTGGCCCCACCGCAGGTGGTTGGCCACACCGCAGGTGGTTGGCCACACCGCAGGTGGTTGGCCGTACCGCAGGTGGTTGCAGAAGATAGCCTGCCGCCGGCGCACAATAGATGTAGTCAGAGGAGTGGGCCTTCACCAACCCCTAAACTCTGATCCCTAACCCTCCGGGTGCCCCCTCCCCCCTTTTTATATTTTCGAAAACCTGCAGATAATTAACTCGTCAACACCATAAAACTCCGAATCAAACCCTAACAAATCCACTATCAGCGAGTTCCATGGAACTTTTGTCAGCGCAGCAACGCGACAAAAACGGCAGGTAACCAGATAGATTGCCTCGATTGCAGTCACAATTGACAAGCCATGCTCAAGATGGAATCATTATCGCAACTCTTCAGCACAACTAGATTTAACGTGAACGCTGATACTCGGAGGACGTGATGGGTGTTATGTCTCTGGTGAGATTGCTCACCAAACTTGCCAAACCAGCAGACCTGATTGTTTTCTTCGTCTCAGTTTTTATCGGACTATTTGTGGCATCCCTTTTGCCTCCAGGCGCATGGGCCAACTATGGCTTTATTCTCGTCTCGTATCACCTCTTCCTTGTGTGGCTGGTAGTCGACTCTGACAAAAGAGCAAGTATTTCCCTATCCATTATTTCCACAATTCTGACCCATGCGGCCTGCCTGGTGCTCATCATCGCCATCGCAACGGGAGGCGGCCATATTCCATTCTTCGGGCTCTTGCGTACCGGTGTCGTCGTGATGGCGATCTTTGAACGCGATTGGCTTTTTAGCGGTGGTAAGAAAAAGATAAAGATAGAGCCCATTGTCACAGCCGAAGCTGCAGCCGCCACCGATGACGTCAGCGGCGAAGATTACGAGGCGTGGATCCAGCATCTCTCACATCGAAGCGCCGCTTCCAGAAAACCAGGCACCTCTGTTAGAGATGAATATGCGCAATTCATGATTGCCCGCGCCAAGAAAAAAGCCGCTGCTGCTTCCGAGAGTTCCCCAGCCTAACGCGTATCCGGCAAACTCGCCGGAATCTCGATCGACACCAGCGTACCGCGCCCAGGATTGCTGACCACCTCGAAGCGCGCCTGATTTCCATAGAGCACTTCCAGTCTCTCCTGCACATTCTTCATGCCGATGCCGGCGCCGGTTCGAGCGAGCGCCGAGGGCGGCCGGTTGCCCATGCCAACACCATCGTCTGCCACTTCGATCAACACTCGGTCGCCATCCAGGCGGCTGCGCAAAGTAACCGTCCCGCCATGGATGCGCGGCTCCAGTCCATGCTTGATGCTGTTTTCGATCAGCGGCTGCAGCAGGATGCTGGGCACCAAAATCCCCAGCGTCCGCGGGTCAATCTCTTTTTCAACGCGCAGCTTGTCAGCGCCGAAGCGGACCACCTCGATATCGAGATAGTCGTCAGTAAAGCTCAACTCCTCGCTCAGCGGCACGTAGCTGTCATGGTCTTTAAGCAGCGCGCGGAGAATGTTGGCCAGCTTCACGGTCATCTGCCGGGCCATCTCGGGCTTCATACGCACCAGCGAGGCAATGGAGTTCAGCGTGTTGAAGAGAAAATGCGGATTGATCTGCCGTTGCAAGGCATCAAGGCGGGCTTCAAGCAGCAAGCGCTTCTGCTCTTCGAGTTTCATCTCAATGCGCAGCGCATTCCACACCTTGATCGCAACGCCCACCGCGATGGGCGCAGAAAGCCACACCAGCGTCTGTAGCCACCACTGGCTGGCAAGCAGCGCGAAAAGCCGATGCGGAAAGGCGTGGGCGATCCAGTCGCGGCTCATCTCCATCGCGGCGATGAGAAAGAGCATCAGGAACTGGCGGTCAATGCGCGGCTGGCGCAGGTTGCGTCGTATCCAGCGATAGAGGCTCAGATCGATAAAAGGCGTGAACGACCAGATCTCCTCTTTTTCGACAAAGCGACTTAGTAGGCCCGCCGCCAGTCCCAGCGCGATGTTGAAGGGCATGGCGAGAAACTCGTGGTGGTAAACCGCTGGCGTTGAGAGCACCGCACCGCCCAGCATCGCCCACTCCGGCCCCAGCAGCAGACCGAGCAGAATGACTGTCTCAAAGGAGATGTCGGCAGCCAGAAAGTTCGGCACCCAGAAGCGGATCAAAACTCCGAGAGTAAGCGGAACCAGAAAAAACGCCAGCAACGCCAAGGTCTGCCGCCGGCTGCGCTTCTCGGCAAAGAACAGCCGCCGAAAAGTGCTCACTCGCGCCAATACGCTGGCCACTGAGGCAACCACACCCAGCTTGACCAGCAGAGTAATCAGAATGAGATTGTTGGTCACCTCAGCGTATCCCGGTGCAACGCCTTCACTTGATAGCCGGCGCGCTTGAGTTCAGCCGCAATCTCCTCTACCATCATCACGCTGCGGTGCTGGCCGCCAGTGCAGCCGAAAGCTACTGTCAGATAGCTCTTGCCTTCTTCCACGTAGTGCGGCAGAAGATAAAGCATCAGGTCCGTGACCCTTTTCAGAAACTCTTTGGTCTGCGGAAAGCCGCGCACATAAGCGGCGACCTCGGGGTCCAGGCCGGTCAGCTTGCGAAACTCCGGCACAAAGTGGGGGTTGGGCAGGAAGCGCACATCGAAGACCATATCAGCGTCCAGCGGCACGCCGTTCTTGAAACCGAAGCTGAGACAGGAAACCAGCAAGCGCTTGATTTGATCCTCATGGCCAAACCGGTCCTGAATGTGAGCGCGCAGTTCATGCACATTGAAACTCGAAGTGTCGATCAGCGTATCGGCCACGTTGCGGATCGGGTCCAGCAGTTGCCGCTCTTCAACAATGGAGCGCGAGACCGTCTCCTGGTGGCCCAGAGGATGCGGTCGCCGCGTCTCGGAGTAGCGCCTCACCAGCACAGCGTCCTCCGCGTCCAGAAAGACCACGCGCGTGCGCAAAAGTCTCTTCACCCGTTTGAGAATCTCCGGGAGCTGATCGAGGGTCAGGCCCTCGCGAACATCCACCACAATTGCCGCGTTTTGGATTTCTGTGGATTTTTTCACCAGTCCGGCAAAATCAGGCAGTAACTCAAGAGGCAGGTTATCCACGGCATGAAAGCCCAAATCCTCGAATGCCTTAAGCGCAGAGGCCTTGCCCGAGCCAGAGACGCCCGTGACGATGACCAACTCCTTGTCCGCCGGGATAGGTCCGTCAGCTCTCTTGGCGGGTTTGACAGTCCGTCGCATGGAGGTTGCGCGGGACCCATGGTTTGAAGGCGTCATGGGCACATCCTACACCAAGAGAAGCCCTTGCGCTCTATGCCCACAGCGTTGTGCGCCTGCCGGAGATGCCGCTTCTAATGACTTGGGGCGCACGATGACTCCGGCCGCGATTGTTCAGAGGCTCCGCTCGGCAAATTTTTGCGCCTGCGAAGGCTCCAGGGGAGGCGACAGCAGCGGGCCCTGGCCCAGTTCACAACCCATGCGGCCGAGTGCCTCCATCTGTTCCGGGGTCTCGATGCCTTGCGCCACCACTTGCACGCCGAGTTTGGCCCCCAAGTGAATCAACGACTCCAGAACAGCTGTTCGCGGACCGCACTCGATTGCGGCCTGGGTAAAGCTGGGGTCCAGCTTGAGCACGTCGATGGGCAGCCGAGTGAGAAGGTTCAACGGCGCCAGGCCCGAGCCAAAGTCGTCCACCGCGAGGCGAACATTGCAGTCAAGCAGGCAGCGCAGAATGGCGTGGGCCGCTTCCGGATTCTCGCTCAATGCCGTCTCTCCCACCTCGAAGAGAAGCCGCGCCGGATCGGCCCCGCTCGCTGACAGCGTCCGTTTCACCTGCGCAATCAGGTCAGGGTGATAGAAATGGCGCTCGGTCAGATTAATGGCCAGAATCAACTCCGATTGCGGCAGCGCCTCTGTCCAACTGCGCAACCGTTTTGAGACCGCTTCCATCGTCTCGCGGCCCAAGCTGATCGAAAGCCCAGTATCTTCAGCTATAGGAAGCAAGTCGCTGAAGCTCACCACCTCGCCGTCTCCCCGGCGCCAGCAGAGCACGGACTCGAAGCCCTCAAGCTTGCCCGACTGGAGCTTGCAGATCGGCTGATACCAAATTTCAAACCGGCTTTGGTCCAGCACTTGGCGCAGCTCCCGTTCATGCTCTTGCAGGCTTGCAACGCGCACCTCCAATTGCTTGTCGAAAATCTCGAACCGTCCTCCGCCCTCCTGCTTGGCGCGATACATGGCAAAGTCGGCATCGCGGATCAGCATCTCGGGGGCTGCATGTTCCGGCCCAGCCATCGCCACGCCAATTGAAGCGCCGGAGTGAATCGAGCGGCCGCACACCTCAAACTCGCGCTGCATTTCCCTCAAGACGCGTCCAGCCACAATTTCAATGTCGGAGATAGACAGGATATTCTCAACCAGAATGGCAAACTCGTCGCCGCCCAGCCGCGCCGCCGTATCCTGCGGGCGTAGCGCAGTACGCAGCCGCTCGGCGACCAACTTTAGCAGCTGATCGCCCGCCGCATGTCCCAGCGTGTCGTTGATTTCTTTGAAATGGTCCAGGTCCAGAAAGAGCACGCCGCAGTTCTGGTCGCTGCGCCGCAACCTGCGCGTAAACGCCAGGCTCAGCCGGTCCAGGAAGAGCGCGCGATTGGGTAATCCGGTCAGCGCGTCGTGCAGTGCGCCGTGTTGCAACTTGGCTTCCATCCGCTTACGGTCGCCAATGTCGCGATAACTGAAGACGTAGCCGGCTTTCTCGCCACTTATAACCAGCGGTCCGGCTTCAAGAGCCACGTCCACCAGCTTCCCTTCCTTGTTCTTGCGCACTGTTTCGAGCGATGCGTGCCCAGACTCGTCCACGGTCTTGGTGACCTGCGTGCTTTCCTGCCAGCGCGTCCGGGGCACAATCAATTCCTGCAGGCTGGCGCCGATCACTTCCTCGACGGGATAGCCGAAGATCCGCGTGAAATCCGCATTGGCGTAGAGCACTCGGTCGCCGCCCACCACGGCCACAGCATCGGGAATGCTGGCCAGCATATCCTCTATCCGCCGCTGTTGAGTCAGGTCGTGGTTTTCCGGAAGACTCAAGCGCGCGATCCTCCGTAGATCAGAATCATATCGTGAAGAACGCGCAAGGGCCGTCCTCAGCACCGGCGGTTCAGGGAGATGCTTTAAGGAATCTCCACCAGCTCCATCTGACCGTCGCGACGGCGGTGAAGCACAAACAGGTCTCCGGATAGATTGTGGAAGACCAGCAGATCGCGGTCGCGAAACTCGGCGTCCTTTACGGCCTCCTCGATGGTCATGGGTTTCATGGCAAAGGCCTCGCCGCCGGAGACGATGTGCGGTTCAACGACTGTCTTGCGAGCCGGAAACGAATGCACGGCGATCACAGCGCTGGCCTTTTTGCGAGCACGGACAGGTTTGCCCTCAGCATCGTCTGGCTCCGGCTGGGCGGCACGGGACTTGGGCCGCGCCACTGGGGGTGCCGTAAGCACTTTTTCCTCCTTGGGCAAGCGATTACTCTCCATGCGCCGATCGCGGTGACGTCGCGCTTGGTTTTCAGCGTTCACCAGGGCCTGGCGCAGCGCCGACTCCAGCGTCTCGCCCTTGCCGGCGGCAACAATTGTCTGCAGCCGGGCCTGTATGGTCACTTCGGCTATCTGCAGACGCTTCTGCGCACCAAAAGTGATGCTGGCGCGCGCGCTCTTGCCCAAAATCCGGGCAATCCGTTCCATCCCCTCCTCGGCCTGCGTACGCAGCGCCTTGGAGATTTTCACTTGTCTGGCGGTGAACTCCACTTCCATGGTCAGCCTCCGCTTTCTCGTCTCGGTTCTCGTCCCGGTTTGTTGGCAGGAGAACTTCGGATTCTATAGCATTTCCCCCGCAGATGTAAGGAGAATGGTCGCAAGGCAGGCAGTAGGGAAAGGGAAAGAAGAACAGAAGGCTCTAACGTTGCATAATCATTTCGCAGATTCCTGCATGAAAATCCTCTGCTTGGCGATCACCGATTGTTCGTTGTGAGAACTCCTCACTGTTCTCCGCATCTTTCACCCCTCGCGTTTGCGGCGCTGGTGAGTCGAGGGAATGTTCATGTCTTCGCGATACTTGGCCACAGTTCTGCGGGTCAGCTGAATGCCTTGTGCCTGGAGCATGGCGGCAAGCTGATCGTCGGTCAGCGGATGGCGCGGGTTCTCCTCGTCGATCAGCTTCCGGACCTTGCGCTTCAACACCAGCAGCGGCGTGTCGGCGCCCTCAGGCCCGTTCGACCCCTCGGAGAAGAAGAAGCGCAGTTCGATGACCCCTTGCGGCGTGTGCGCATACTTGTTGGCCACAGCGCGGCTCACTGTCGAAGGGTGAACGCCGATCTCTTCAGCCACCTCCTTGATCATCATCGGTCGCAGCGCCTCGATGCCCTGATCGAGAAAGTCCTGCTGGCGGCGCACAATCACTTCGCAAGTCCGCAGGATCGTACTCTTGCGCTGGGCAATATTGCGCATCAATTGCAACGCGGAGCGGAAGCGCTCCTTCACGTAATCTTTTACTTCTTTATCGGTGCCTTCAGAGACCAGCATCCGCCGGTAGCGTTGACTGAGCCGCAGGCTGGGCATGTCTTCTTCGTTCATCGAGACCACCCATGTGTCGCCCCGCTTGATAAACACCACGTCCGGCTCGATCAGCCGCGTCTGCTCGCGGTTATACTGGCGGCCAGGTCGCGGGTCGAGCGTGCGGATGAATTCCACCCCGGCATGCGCCTCTTCGACGGTAATCTGTGTGACCCGCGCCAGGTCTTTCACGTCCCGCTTCTGCAACAGGTGCAGGTGCCGATCCACGATCAGCGTCGCCACCTCCATGCTGCGTCGCCGCTCCTCAAGCCGTGCTTCCGCCTCGGCGCGGAAGCTGCGATGAATATCTTCGTCTGGGTCGGCTTCCTGGCGGGCAAACAACTGGGCAAACTCGTGCTGCTGGGCCGCAATCTGGATCAGCAGGCACTCGCGCAAGTCGCGGGCGCCTATGCCGGCTGGGTCAAGATGCTGCACCAGGTCGATGCCGCGGCGCAGCAACTCAAGCGTCGCTTCCTTTTCCGATTCCTCCTGGGGATTGATTCCGAAGGCCGCTGCCAATTCTTCTTCGCTGCCGGCCACATATCCGTCTCCGTCCAGGTTGCCAATGATGAACTCCGCCGCCTGGTGCAAACTTGGAACCAGCGTCAGCGCTCCCAGCTGCCACGCCAGGTGATCGGTGAGAGTGGTAGGCTGGGAGAGAAAGTTCTCGAACGAGGGTTTTTCGTTCTCCTCATACTCCGGCTGTGTACGGTAGCCGGGGTCCAGATACTCTTGGAAGTACGTTCCGAAGTCAACTTCGTTGAACGGGTCCTTGGGCGGAGTCGCGGGCTCTTCGACGATGCGCTCGATGCGCTGCTCCTCGACCCCGCGCTCCAGGCGTTCCTCGCGACCGGCAACCTGATCCAACATTGGAACCGTCTCGTCAATCTCTTCCAGGACGGGATTTTCCACCATCTCGGCATCGATCATCTCCTTCAGTTCGAGCTTGTTGAGCGCAAGCACGCTCACCATCTGCATCAGGCCCGGAGTCAGGACCTGGCGTTGCGCGACCTTCAGGCTCAATTTGGGTTGCAGCAGCGCCATAGTAGGGGCTCGATTCCCGTTTGGACTCACCGTCAGTTTACTTTGGTGAGAAAAAGACTAAAGGACAAAATGCCGTTTGTCGACCCAGCTGTCCCAGATTGGGCTGTACGCAATCCGGGAATCTCTCTCTGGAATTTCTGCAAGCTACAGACCTTCAAAGGGATTGACGGAAGCCAGCTTGCTCTCCACCGGCTTCTGCGCCTGCCTTCCATTAGCCTGTATTAACCCAGTGTAAAACCTTCTCCCAGATAAACCCGTCGCACCTCCACGTCGTTTCCCAGCTCATGCGGGGTTCCGGCGCGGAAAATCCTCCCTTCGGCGATGATATAGGCCCTGTCGGTTACGCTCAACGTCTCGCGCACGTTATGGTCGGTGATCAGAACCCCGATGCCGCCGGCCTTCAGATCGAAGATAATTTTTTGCAGTTCCAGCACGGCGATGGGATCGATACCGCTAAACGGTTCGTCGAGCAGAATAAAATTAGGCTGGATGCACAGCGAGCGCGCAATCTCCACCCGGCGCCGTTCGCCGCCAGAAAGCGCGTAGCCCCGCGTAGTGCGAATGTGGCCCAGGTTGAGTTGGTGAATCAGCCGCTCGGTGCGTGTGCGACGCTCCCGGTTGCCCAGCGGCTGCGCCTCGAGCACCGCCTGAATGTTCTCCTCGACGGTCAACTTGCGAAAGACCGAAGGCTCCTGCGGCAAATAGCTGATGCCAAAATTGCGCGCGCGCAGGTACATCGGCGTCTGCGTAATCTCTGTCTCATCCACCAGCACGCGTCCTGCATCGGGCACCACCAGTCCCACAATCATATAGAAACAAGTGGTCTTGCCCGCGCCATTCGGCCCCAACAGGCCCACCACCTCGCCGCGGGAGATCTTCAGATCGACTCCGCGAACCACCTGCCGTCCCTTGTAAGTCTTGCCGATTCCTTCAGCGATCAGTGTTTCCATCAAGTCAGTCGTCCAGTCAATTCTCTAAAAGCTAAATCTACCATCCTCAGCATGAAGATGCTGGATCGCCTGTCACTTCTTCGGGAGCGCCGTAGCGAGGATGCTGCGCAATTCGCTCCGCTGCGCATCTGACAGACCCGCTAAGCTAAGCAATTGCTTTGTTCCAGTCCGAGTGATCAATACGATCACACCTGTGACCTCGTACCAAAAACGAAAAACATTCCACCCGGATTGTGAAGATAAGCCAACTGTATTCCGAATCGAGATCGACTCCGGCGTAATCTCAACAGTAAATTGCCCCTGCTGCATAGAAGGATCTTTGCGATACTGGCGGCGCAGAAGAATTGGCTGCAGCAACAAAATGATTAGGTAGGCCTGCAAGACAAAAGCCGACATACCGGAAACACCAGAGGAGTGACCTGGCTTAAACTGAAATACAGTGAAAACAATCATCAACAACGCTAGGACGACGACCCAGAAGAGAATGGTTTTGAGAATAGCGCCACCTCTACCTTTGAACTTAGGTCTTTGAGCGCTCAAGTACTCCGCTTCACTGATCTTGTAGCTGAATTCCATGACGTTCTCCTGTCACTGTCTCTGCACTGCTCCTAGCGATCCCTCACTTCGGCGCCGTAGTCTCCGTAGTAGTCTTCCGTCCCCCGCCTCCAGATTCCACGCTGACTCTGTCATCGCTCCCATGGAAGATCAAAGCCTCGCCAGTCACCGTCCCCCGCACCGGATCGGACATTTTGGGCGGCACAGCCGCAGTTCCTGTCAGAACGTACTCGCCGGTAGTGCCGGTATAAACTAACTGCTCGCCCGTTCCGCGCCTGCCCTCCGAGGTCAACACAACATGTCCTCGCGCCGTCATGTGGTCCACCTGTGCCTGACCTTGGGCTACTTGTCCAGCAGCTTTTCCCACCGGCAGCAGCGTCACCTCAACTTCATTCGAGACCGAAGTCGCTGTTCCAGTTTCAGCAACCACCGAGCCCATCACGCCGCTGCTCATCACCGCCTCGCGTTCCACATCGGAGTACTTCAAATCGCCCCCGCGCACACGAATCACCGATGGTTGATTCGATTTACCCGTCGTCGATCCGCCCGCCGTCACCAGCACAGCCCGCACCGGCTCTGCCGCATCCGTTGTGTGGGCCATCATCGTTTGCCGCGTCCGGTCGAGCACAATCACCGGCGCGGCAACCGAGTTAGCCTGCTGCCACAACCGCGCCTTGCCGTGGAAGATGATCTCATTGGTAGCCTGATGCAACTCAGCCTCGGCGGAGATCGCATGCGCCGGTCCCTGCCCACCCAATGCCACGCCGCCCTGGCCAGACGAGGCCCTTCCTTGTACCCCGCCGGAATCGGTCCAACTTGCCTTCACGTTGCCCCGCGCAAAAGCATTGCCCGAAGCCCGCGAAACATCCACTTTGTCGGCAGTAAGTTGCAAAGCGCCGTCCTCGACGCGCGGGCTCGCAGTCAGGTGCAGCCACTCGCCTTGGCCTTCGTAGTCGGCGCGTCCTGAGGTAGCTCGCATCCTCGCCGGCGGCGGCGCGCCCGGCTTGGCTGCTGCCTCCTGGGTCAGCACCACATGCCCCTCAATCGTGGCCGATTCAATCTCAGTCCCCGCATCCGTGCCGTGTCCCTTGGCGTTCGGCGTTTTGCCCGGTTTCGCCGGAACCGCAAAATGCGTCGCAAAATGTGTTTCGAGCCGGTCACCGCTCGTCGTTTGCCTGGTTCCAGTCTCGGTGGTCTCTTCAATGCTCGCGTGTCCAACACCATCCATGGCGGTCAACACCGAACCGGGCCCAAACTCCTCAGTCAGTTCGTCGGCTGAAAGCCTGGAAGGCACGCTCGCCCCCTTGCCGCGCTGACTCTCGCCCGTCACCAGCACGCCGCCGCTTCCCCGCACCTCGCCCACTTCGGTCTGTCCATGGCTGGAGTTACGGAACTCCACGTCGGCAATGGGTGAACGCCAGTGGCGGCTCAAGCGCTGTGGCTGCCCAGCCTGCAAGCTGAACTCCTCGCTGTCCATCGTCACATCCCGCTCCAGGTGCGCGTGGTGCAGTTGACCCTGCGCATTGAACTCCAACTCCGCCGTCGGTGCCGTCCCGTGTAATTGCCGGCGCCGGCCTGCCGTTTCGCTCGCGGAGTCCATCGTCACTCCGCCCTCCAGGCGTCCGTGGCGTGGCTGGTTGTGCTCGTCAAAATCCATCTGTCCAGTTGGCGCCTTCAGATGGCCGCCAGTCGCAGTCTTCAGCGTGAAGCCATTCATCGCATCCAGCCGCACCGCCGACCCATCCTCGCGGAAAAGTATTTTCGCGTCGCCGGCCGCAGCTTCCCCGCCCCGGTAGTCGGCCATGGCTGCGTGCATACGGCAAACCTGGCTCACGCGCTCAAACTCCGCGTGCTGGGCGTGAATCTTGACGGTCTCAGCGCCGCGCTCTGTCGTCAATTCCACCGCACGGTTCAGCGCCAAAAAGCCGCTCTCTGAATCATAGGTAGCTCCCATTGAGCTGCCAGTTCCCTGCACCATTGAAAAATCCACGTGCTGCGTAGTTGTGGCCACTCGGCTTTTCAGGTCGAAGATGAGCCCGTTAGTCTTCACGTGGATTTCGCCGCGCGCCGCAGTTTCCGCAGCCGAGGCCACTGGAGCGCCTTTCAGCCTGTCACCTACCGCTTTGTCTGGAGTCGCCCTGAGTGCAACAGCCGGCGCCACTCCTGGCCGCATGAGCGTGATCTCCACCGGTCCCATGGCCTTCGCTATATCGGCCTTTTTGTCGTACTCGAACTCGTCTCCTTCGATCCGATCCACACGGCTGCCATCTTCTCCGTATAGTTCGATCTTTACGTCATGCAACTGGGCGTGATTGTCCTTCAGCTGGATCGCCTTTGAGGCATGAATCTTGAACAGCGTCCGGCCTCCGTGCGACTGCGTATAAGTGAATCCGCCGGCTTCCTGCTGAACGTCAATGCCCAGCCGCTTCGGCAGGTCGCTATGATTGAAGGGATTCTTCCATTTGCCCACAGCCAGAAACACCAGCAGCGCCATCACCAGCAGAACTCCTGCCCCGAGCACCATCGTCCGCATTCGTTCAATGGTCAGTCGCACGGTCAGTTCGACCCCCCAAGCCGTACCGCCAGCCGCTGAGCAAGGCTTTCGCCCAGTTCGCTCCACAACAGACGCGCCGTGGCTCCCGAACCTTTCTCGACGGCCGAGGTCAACTCCACCAACTGGCGCACATTCTCCTCCACATGCCGCGCGGCCACTGAATCGAGATCCAACTCTTCCTCCAAAAACGGCGTATCCGAACCAAAGTCCAGCCGGATATGCCCGTCAGCCTCGTAGGCGCCTTCATCGAAGAGCGGCCCAAAGCCTGTCACCCGCACCAGTCGCGGCTCCCTCGTCCAGCGCGGATCGAGCCCGCCGCCAGCTTCCAGTTCCCACAGGCTCCAGCCGATCTGGAACTCGTAAGCGAAGTCGTCGTGCAGCAGCTCAAGCGCCTCTTCGAGCGCAAAGCTCGGTTCCGCGCCCCGTTCGCCCCGGCCATAAACCCTCTGAAACACCGGCGATTCGCTCCAGTTGATCGGCCACACGGTCGCGGCATAGACGCGCGCCTCGCCGCCATGCGTCGCAAACGCACTCAGCACCGCCGTCAGCTTGTCAGGGAGCGCAGCCAGGCGCAGATTCGGGTACCACAGGCTCAGGTAAAGTGTGTCGGACATCTCTCTTGATTGTAGACGGGCTGGCTCTGCCGCCGATGCACCCAACCGCGTCCCTCGTGAGTACGTTCATAGAACTGTTTGCATATCAGTCTGCAGCGCAAATCAGCACAAAATCCCGGCACAGAACGGCTGCATGTATTGGCGGAAACTTCCCAATAGCGGACAATACAGCAGGAACCTCACAAGTAGCCTATTGCGTGGCTCAACGAATGCGTTTGCTCGATGACGACAAGTCAATAAATCAGCTACAAAGATCCGCCGTCGGGCCAATTTCGCCAATGAGCGTTGGGAGATCGCAACGGCTTGTACAGGTCAGCATTTCCGGTGACAAGGACTTCGGCGAGTTGCTGGAAGGTTTCGGAGCCGCTTGGCCGGTCATCAGAATCTTTGGCATCGGGATGGTGCCAATCCTCCAGTTGAAGAATCTGCGTCATCTCGGGCAGCACGCTCAGATGGCGCTCTTGAGCGGTCGCAAGCACCGAGTCACGCGCGACATCCGCGACAAACCTGCAAAGCTCATAGACCCTTACGTGAGACGGCTCCTCCAACGTGATGCCTCGCTTCGCATATTCATCCGGAGAGGGGATTGCGAGCTTCTGACCGCGCAGGATCAGTACTCTTGCATCATTGACCACGCCTTCCCGATCATCGATCCAGGCTTCTCCGTCTATCGGGTAGACGGTTCGAAGTTCATTGTTCGGATTGTTTGCGAGGTACTTTTCATAGGCTTCGCCGTTCACATAGGTTTCTGGAATATCGCGATTGCAGAGAGTGCTTGCGAAAGTCTCAATGAAGAGGTTCGGTCGCCCAGCGCGAGGCGAATAGCCAAACACTTCGAACACCATCGCCCAATCCGCTGCTGTCCGATGAAGCGAGAGACGTGTTGCCGCCAGATAGAAATACCCGTTGTCAAGCATCGGGAAGGTATATCTATCGCAGCATTGGTCGAGGACAGACAGTATATTGGCGACCTTGACACCCATGCTTCAATTATCTTACAGGCCAGATGTTGCCCAACCGTGCGGCGAGCTTTGCTGCGTTTGACTCCGGTTCCGGACGAATGACCGGCTATGCGGAAGTTTCAGCGGCTAACAACCCGCAGTCTCGGCCTTTGCGATCAGGTCGAGCACAAAACTAGCACAAAAATTTGATCGCCTTTCGTAATGACCTGATTCCCTGAGGCTTCGGAACCGAATGTTTTGAAAGGGCACGACTTTAGTCGATGCTGAAAAACCGGCGATATGCGTATAAAAGCAGGTGATTGCTGACATTGTCTGGTCTAAAATTTCCCTGAAGTTGTTGCAATCTACAGATTTTCTGGGGAAAAACGATGCGGCC
>Ga0187847_10001861_pt1 | contig 17990 bp, 17 predicted proteins | sample June2016WEW_4_10_FD_132458 | JGI IMG/M metagenome (GOLD analysis project Ga0187847, IMG submission 132458) | Peatland microbial communities from SPRUCE experiment site at the Marcell Experimental Forest, Minnesota, USA - June2016WEW_4_10 | ecosystem: Environmental > Terrestrial > Soil >...
CGACCTCGTGTTCTGGTTCGCGCTCGGACCGCACATGGCCCCGGGACGCATGACGAGCACGGCCCAATCGGACCAGTTCGACTTCAACTTCTTGATGATCATCGCCCTACCGGTGATGATCGCGGTCTGGACCTTCCTCGGCTATTCGATCCGCACGTGGAACGCCAAGAAGAAGGGCGTACCCGAGCCGGTGGGCGGAGAGGCCGCTCGCGGCAACCGCACCGTCCAAGTGGCCTGGATCAGCATCACGACGGTGATCGTGCTCTTCCTCGCGGGCTTTGGCACCGTGGCGCTGATCGTGACGCACGGTTCCGGTGGGGGCGAGGGTCCGAGTCCTCTCTGGGCGCCTTCTGGAGCGTCGGCCGCCGAGACGGCGGCGCTGACCAAGAACGACTCCTGGTCGCCCAACCACGTCCTCGTGGTCCAGGTCGTGGCCCAGCAGTGGAAGTTCACCTACCGTTACCCCCAGTTCGGCGGCTTCGAGACGCCACAGTTGGTGCTGCCCAACGACACGAACATCGCCTTCAACGTCACCTCCCTCGACGTCATCCACAGTTTCTGGGCCTATCAGCTCGGGGTGAAGGCCGACGCCAACCCGATGGAGAACAACGTGGCCTTCACCGAGACCGAGCAGACCGGGAAGTTCGTGGTCCGTTGTAGCGAGCTCTGCGGCCTCTGGCACGGCGCGATGTTCGACTACGGCCACGTGGTGTCGGCATCGGCCTTCACGTCCTGGGCCACGAGCACTGAGGCGGCCAACGCGAAGAACACCAAGTTCCTGGCCCCCTTCGCCTGGACCTACGTGCCCGACGCGAACGGCGCCGCCGGGGGCTACTACATCGACGCCAACGTGACGCCGTACAGCAAGTCCGAACTCTACGGCGCGAAGCCCGGATCATGATAACGGACTTCGCACTGACGATTGCGACCAAAGAAACGGAGTACGTGCGATGACTCTTACCGCCGACCGACCGATTGCCGATTCGGCCAGCAGCGTCACGCCCCCCGCCTCGGGCACGGGGGCCTCGCGGTCACAGCGCCCAGAATGGATGAGCCAACACGTCGGCACGGCCCTGGTGTGCGCCGCGATCGGCTACTTCATCGGTCACTGGTTCGGCAACTACCTCGCGGCCGACTACATCAACATCGCCAATAGCGGCACCAACGCCGTCTCGGCGACCTTGGGCCTTAGTTTCGGCGCCATCGGCTGGCTCGCGGGCATTGGGGCCCTCAACTATCCCTTGGCCAAGATGATCGGCAAGGAGCCCCAGGAGCGGCCCACGGCCGCCAACTGGAGCAAGTACTTCCGATTCAGCACCGACCACAAGGTCGTGGGGCTGCAGTACGTCGTTGGCGTGCTGCTCTTCCTGTTCACCGGTGGGCTGCTCGCGATGGCCATCCGCACGGAGTTGCTGAGCCCGACGACGCACGTCTTCGGGCCGGGGACCTACATCGAGATCGTCAGCGAACACGGGACCATCATGATGATGATGGCGTCGTCGCTCGTCGTCGGCCCCCTGGGCAACTACTTCGTCCCGCTCATGATCGGCGCCCGGCGCACGGCCTTCCCGAGGATCGAGGCCTTCAGTTTCTGGGTCTTCATGGCCGGCTACGGCGTGATCGTGTCGGCGTTGCCCTACGGCGGGTTCCCGACCGGCTGGACCGGGTACGCGCCACTGCAGACCCAGGCCGGGGTCGGGATGATCTCCTACCTGCTCGGCTTCGCCATCATCGGCGTGGGCATGATGGCGGCCGGGTTCAACATCCTGGTCACGATCGTCCACTATCGAGCGCCCGGCATGACCTGGAGCCGAATACCGATCTTCGTCTGGTCGATCCTGGCCACGGCAGCGCTGCTGACGCTGGCGACCCCGGTCCTCTTTGCGGCCGGTACCTTCGGTGTGCTCGACAAGACCGTGCAGACCGCGTTCTACGTCAGCGAGCACGGCGGTAGCTCGTTCCTGTGGCAGAACCTCTTCTGGTTCTTCGGCCATCCCGAGGTCTACATAATGGCCCTGCCCGGGTTCGGGATCGTCGCAGAGTTGATGCCGGTCTTCACGAGAAAACCTCTCTTCGCCTACAAGGTGGCGGCCGCCGGCATGATCGGCGTGGCGTTGCTCTCGTTCTTCGTGTGGCAGCACCACCTATTCCAGAGCGGCATCGACCCCGACATGCGGCCGCTCTTCATGCTGACGACGGAGTTGATCTCGATTCCGACCGGATTCATTTTCCTAGTCGGTATGGGCACGCTGTATAAAGCGAAGATCAGATTCGAGTTGCCGATGCTGTTCGTGATGGCGGTCTTCTTCAACTTCCTGATCGGCGGGATCAGCGGCGTGTTCCTCTCCGACGTACCGGTCGACGTGACGGTGCACGGAGGATTCTTCGTGCTCTCGCACTTCCACTACACCATCATGGGCGGGCTCTTATTCGCCTTCATGGCCGGCATCTACTACTGGATGCCCAAGATGACGGGCAAGATGATGAACAAGAAGTTGGGCCTGGTCCACTTCTGGGGGATGTTCATCTTCTTCAACCTGACCTTCTTCCCGATGTTCATCATCGGGCTGCTCGGCCAGCCGCGCCGCGTCTTCACCTACGCCAAGAGCCTGCAGGGTCTCAACGACTTCTCGTCGGTGTGCGCGTTCCTGCTGGGTTTGTCCTTCCTGGTCTTCTTGATCAACCTGGTGTACTCGCTCTACATCAACCCCGAGAAGGCGTCGTCCAACCCCTGGGACTCGTTGGGTCTCGAGTGGCAGACGGCGACCCCGATCCCGCCGCACAACTTCGACCGGATCCCGGTGATCATGAGCGACCCGTACCACTACAGCGAGGCGGACGCGCCGCCGCTCGCGGACTTCGGCCAGAAGGCCCCGAGCCCCGCGGCCAGTTCGCCGTCGGGCGCACCACCGTCCTGGTCGAGCGACGAGTAGAGGACGAGCTATGTCAGACACCGTAGATAAGTCATCGGGCTACAGCGAGACTCCCGAGGAGAAGGAGTTCGAGCTTCGCGCCCAGGTCGGTTCGCTCTGGACGGGGGGGCGCCTCGCCATTGGCATGTACACGTTCCTGCTGGCCTCGGAGGCCTTCGCCTACTTCTACCTGCGTTCGAGCAACAACGGCCAGCTGTGGCGTCCCGACCACGTGACGGCCCCCACGGCCTACGGCTGGGCGATCTACTCCCTGGAGGTCCTCACGGCCCTTTTGTTGGTCTTCGGGCAGATGCGCCTTCGCAAGGGCGAGGTGCTGGACTGGCAGGTCGCGGGATGGACGGCGCTGGGCGCGGTGCTGCTCGCCCTGTTCCTACAGATATGGGAGTGCACCCAACTGCCCTTCTACCCCGGGGCCAACGGCTACGCCTCGACGTTCATTGGGTGGACGGTGATCAGCATCATGACGCTGCTCTTCGGGGCCTACTGGATCGAGACCGTGCTGGCGAGATCGATACGGATGCACAAGGAGACCGGCAGCAAGTTCGCGGAGTTGACGATGGAGCCCTCGGCGCAGCTCTTCCGCGCGAACATCGCGTCGATGACGTACTTCTGGGGCTTCGTGGCCGTCAGCGGGCTGCTCTTCTTCGCCATGTTCTATCTTTTGTAGTTGGGCGTGACTAAATTTGGTCGTGAGGTGGCAAGGTACGTAAGGTGACTACTCAACGGTTGAGGGTCAGTGAGGATGCAGGCGGTTGATATGTACATAGGTGCTCAGGTCCTGACGCTGGTTGTCCTGCTCGGCACGTTCCTCGGCGTGTGCCTCTGGGGCTTCTTCCAGCGTCAACATTTCAAGTGACCCTAGGGGCGTCAGCGGAACCACCCAACCCTAAAGGCGAAGGATTCCGAGTCGCCCTCGCCCCGTTGGGCGCGCTGCTGTGGGTCCTCGCCCTGGTGCCGCCGCTTTCGCAGTGGGCGCAACGCTACGAGTACGTCCAGTCGATCCAGTACTGCCTCTTCGCCATTTCGATACCGGCGCTCCTGGTCGCCGGCGCGCCGTGGCGGCGCATCGGGCTCGCCACTCGCGCGCCCTACGAGTTCAACGCCGACGGCATTGCCCGTCCCACGTCCAGGGCCCTCTGGCTCGACCGCCTGGCGATCGCGCGCTACGGCCATCCCGCGGCCCATCGGGCCTACGGCCTCGGGGTCCTGTTCTGTGTGACGAGCATCGTCTGGCGAACGGTGCCGGCGGTGAACGCCCTGGTGAACCATCCGTGGCTGGTGCCGGTCGAGTCGCTGACCCTCGTCGGCGTGGGCGTGGTGCTGTGGCTCGACCTCGTCGAGTCGAGGCCGCTGCGGCCGGGTCCCACGCGGCCCTACCGCATCGGGATATCGGCCGTCGCGATGTGGACGGTCTGGGTGCTGGCCTACCTGTCGGCGATGTCGGACCGACCGTGGTACAGCGCCTTCGCGCACGTGGCCGGCCCTCACCTGTCGGGCGACATCGACCAGCAGATCGGCGCCGCGTGCATGTGGTTCCTGTCGGCGGGGGCCTTCCTGCCCGTCATCTATTGGAACCTGGTCCACTGGCTGGCCTCCGAGGATGATCCCGACGACGAGCTGTACCGCCTCATGCGAAACCAGCGGATCTACGGCGGTGTCGATTCCGTGGATTGAAGGGGTTCGTTCGCCGGTCGCTAGGTGTTGGTGATCGTGCGCAGCACCGGGATGTCGGGCTTGGTCAGTTTCACGCCCAACACCGATTCGGCGGCGCTGTAATCGGCCTGGATCTTGGCGCCGTCGCGACGCAGGAGCACCTCCTGCTTGGCCAGGTTCTTGATCTTGGCGGTGTCGTGGGGGTGCTCGAAGAGGTACTGGATGTCCTCGATCGCGGCCAGCGCGTCCGACGTGGTCCATAGCACGACGTCGTTGAGCATGTCGTTGACGTGGGTGCCGGCGGCCGTCATGTTGACGTCGATGTTGTTCGTCAGGTCGTAGATGCCCTCGCTCGTGAAGGAGCAGACCGTTTGGTCGCCGACGAGCAGCTCGGGGACCTGCGAGAGGTCCGACGGGGTCAGGCGACCGTCCAACTGCTCCTGGTAGAAGCTGAAGCTCTCCTTGACGCCGTAGACGCAGGGCGCGATGTCGGTGTTGATCTCGGCGATGTAGGCGTTCTGCTCGGCGGCGTCCTGGGCCGGGGACATGTGGCTCGGCAGGTCGGTGACGATCGACACGCCCAGCACGACCACTACGCCCAGGGCGATCAAGAACCAGGGCCGCTTGTACCACGCGGCGGCCCCGGACGAGAGCGAGGACAGCGCCATGGAACCGGGGTCGTAGGGGTTACGTGGTTCGCCGCCGAGGTCGTCAGTCACTTCACGAGACTACCGGCTACCCGAGAAATCCCCAGGGCGAACCGATGGATGTCCGAGGCGCTCAAACCCACGGCGCCCGATCGATTCTCACTCGCGAAGGGGTCCACCTGCACGCGCAGTCGCCCCCGGGGATCGATGAAGTACACGATGTTGTTGTGGGTGACGACGGGGGTCTTCTTCCCGGTTTCGATGGAGATGCCGTAGTGGATCCACACGGGATTGATTTTCGCCAGCGGGCCGGTGACGAAGCGCACGTCCTTCGCGCCGGCCAGACCGGGCACGCTCAGCGCGCGCGGCGTGCGTGATACGCGTAGGTCGTGGGGATCGGTGTTCACGATGACGAAGTCGACCTTCGTGGCGTGGGTGCCGAGAAGGGCCCGGGCCTGCGCGATCTCCGAACCGAGCACCGGGCAGATGTCGTTGCAGATGGCGTTGTAGAAGGCGAGCACCACCACCTTGCCCCGATCGTCGCGCAGGTTCCAGGGGTGACCGTTCTGGCTCGTCAGCGCGATCCCCGGCGCGTTCTGGAAACCAATGTCCTTGAGCCCCATGAACTCATCGAGCGGCGACTCTTGGAGCGGTTCCGGCGCCAGGGTCGTCGTCGACGACGGGGCCAGCGTGGTGGAGGTGGGAAGGCCCAGATTGCCGTCGAAGTGCTGGAGCAACGCCCCGCCCAGGCCGAGCACGGCGAAGGCGGCGATGGCCCCGAGGATGAATTTTGGCGAGACCGGAGTCCGTCCGGCTCGAAGGGCCGCCGCCCGGTCGGCCTCGTCCAGTCCCGGCGAAGAGGTGGGCGTCGACGAAGCGTCAGGCGCGGGGCTCGGGACCGTGTGGCTGTCTTCTGCTTCGTTGCTCATTGACACACCAGTCCGCACTCGGTCTGCACCGACTCTAGTGAAATCGCGATTCTCCGGCTGCGGGTCAGTACGGCGACTCGACGACGGTGGTGCGGTGCTCTCGGTCCAGCACCGGTTAACTCGCGCGAGAGTCCACAACTATGGTGAACACGTGAACGACGCGCCGGGAGTCGAGGGGGATTCGCCCCACGACACGAAGCCCCGTCGCCTACGCGGGACCGACGCGCTCAAGCTGCACCTGACGCTGGCGTCGGGCCTGGCGTTGTGCGTGGTGGCCTTCTGGTTCGAACTGGGGCGGGCCGAGGGCGGCAACAGCCTGAGTTGGGCCTACGTCTTTGAGTGGCCGCTGCTCGGGCTCTTCGGCATCTACATGTGGTGGAACCTGTTGCACGGGGGAACGGCCTCACTTCGTCGGCGCAAGGCTCCGCCCACCGTCGCGCCGGAGTTCTCGGGGATGCTCGCCGCCTGGCAGGAGTACCAGCGGGACCTGCACGAGCCAACGACCGAGGGTGCGCCCGACGACGGGTCACCGGCGCGGCCGGAGCACGAGACCTGAATCGGGGTCGCCCGCCAGGGTCCGCGGCGCGGGGCCGTTCTGCTACCGTTGACATCGAACGTCGTGAAGCGGGTCCCGTGAGGCCCGTACGGCAGGAGAGTGATGAGTACGAACGAGCAACGTCAGGCGCGTCAACGCGGCCTGACGTTTTTTGCGAAGAGCCAGCTCATGAGCGCCGAGGACGTCACCCGGGCCCTGCGCCGCATCGCCCACGAGATCGTCGAACGTAATCACTCCGTCGATCGCCTCTCGCTGATCGGACTGCAAAAGGGCGGTGAACCCTTCGCGCGCACGCTGGCCGCGTTGGTGGGCGACATCGTTCAAGAGCCCGTGCCGCTGGGGCTCTTGGACGTCTCGTTCTACCGCGACGACCTCTCGCTCAATCCGATGCCCGAGTCGGCGCTGACCGACATCGACCACGACCTCTCCGGGCGCACCGTGGTGCTGGTCGACGACGTGCTCTTCACCGGCCGCACGATCCGCGCCGCCCTCAACGCGTTGTCGGACTGGGGGCGGCCCGAGTCGGTGCAGTTGGCCGTGATGGTCGACCGCGGACATCGCGAACTGCCGATCCGGCCGGACTTCGTGGGCAAGAACCTGCCAACGTCGCGTCACGAGGCCATCGTCGCCACGCTCGAGGGCGTGTGGATCGGGACCCGCGAGGCGCCGTGATCGACTCGATCCGCGGTGAGAACCTCCTGTCGCTCGACGACCTGTCCAAGGACGCGATCGTCGAGGTGCTGGACACGGCGGAGTCCTTCGTCGAGGTCAATCGTCGCGCCATCAAGAAGGTGCCGGCCCTCAAGGGCCGTGTCGTGGCGTCGCTCTTCTTCGAAGAGTCGACGCGCACCCGGCTGAGCTTCGAGACGGCGGCGAAGCGATTGAGCGCTGACGTGCTGTCGCTGGCGGTGGCGTCGAGCAGCGTGAAGAAGGGCGAGTCGTTGCGTGACACGATCGCCACGATCGACGCGCTCGGCATCGACGCGGTGGTGATGCGCCACCAGTCGAGCGGCGCGGCGCAACAGGTCAGCCGCTATGTGCCCCACGTGCGGGTGATCAACGCGGGCGACGGACTGCACCAGCATCCGACCCAGGGACTGCTCGACGTCTTCACGGTGCGTCAGGTGCTCAGCGAGCGCCGGGGCACGTCCGGTCCCGAGTCGGGCGCGGAACTGTTCGAGGGGCTGCGGGTGGTGATCGTCGGCGACATCCGCCACAGCCGCGTGGCGCGAAGCGACATCGCGGCCTACGTGGCCCTGGGGGCCAGCGTGCGCGTCGCGGCGCCCGCGACGTTGCTGCCCGAGGACATCGCGAGCTGGCCGGTCAGCGTGGCCGACGACTTCGACGAGGCGCTCGCGTGGGCCGACGTCGTGGGACTGCTCCGCCTGCAGAAAGAGCGCGGCTCGGGCAGCTTCGTGCCGAGCCTGGCGGAGTTCACATCGACCTACGGTCTCACCTTGGAGCGTGCCCGGCGGTTGTCGCCCTCGACGCTCATCATGCACCCCGGACCGATGAATCGCGGGGTGGAGATCGATTCGCGCGTCGCCGACCTTCCGGCGGCCTTCATCACCCGACAGGTGGCCAACGGCGTGCCGATCCGCATGGCGGTGCTCTACCTCTGTCTCGCCGCAACGCCAAAGGAGACGGGAGCGTGAACCTCCTCGTTCGCCACGGCCTGCTCGTCGGTGAGGGCACCGAGTTCGTCGGCGACGTGCTCGTGCGCGAGGGACGCATCGCCGACGTGGGCGAGAGGCTGGAGGGGCCGGCGGGCGTCCACGAGATCGACGCCACCGGCTGCTGGGTCGGACCGGGATTCGTCGACCTGCACACCCACCTGCGCGAACCGGGCCGCGAGGAGGCCGAGACCATCGAGAGCGGCGCCCGGGCGGCCGCCGTCGGGGGGTACACGGCCGTCGTGGCGATGCCCAACACCGAGCCGGCGCTCGACAACGTCGCCCTGGTCTCCTACGTGCTCGAACGCGGTCGCCACTGTCTCGTCGACGTCGCCGTCGCCGGGGCGATCACCCAGGGCCGGCGCGGCGAACTGCTGGCGCCGCTGGCGCAGATGGCTGAGTTGGGGGTGAGGATCTTCACCGACGATGGCGTCGGGGTGCAGGACCCGTCGCTGCTGCGCCGGGCCCTCGAGTACGCGGCACCGCTGCGCGTGCGCCTGGCCCAGCACTGCGAGGACGAGCGCCTCGCCGCGGGCGGGTCGATGAACGAGGGGCTGTTGAGCAGCCGCCTCGGCCTGGTGGGCCGCCCGGCGCTGGCCGAGGAACTGATGGTCCAGCGCGACATCGAACTAGTACGACTCACCGGCGGGGCCCTGCACTTCATGCACCTCTCGACGGGCCGCTCCCTGATGATGGTCGAACGGGCCCGCCTCGACGGCCTCGCGGTGAGCGCGGAGGTGGCGCCGCACCACTTCACCCTCGACGAGAGCGCCTGCGCTGGCTACGACCCGCTCTTCAAGGTCCACCCGCCCCTGCGCGCGGCGAGCGACGTCGCCGCAGTGCGGGCGGCCCTGCTCAACGGGCCCGTGGACGCCGTGGCGACCGACCACGCCCCGCACGCGCCCGAACTGAAGGACCTCGTGTTCGACGAGGCGCCGGCCGGCATGCTGGGCCTCGAGGAGGCCGCCTCGCTGACCTACGAGGCCCTGGGGGCCGAGGGGGCCAGCCCGCAACGGTTCTTCGAGCTGATGAGCCGCGGCCCGGCGCGGATCGCCCAACTGCGCGCCGGTGACGTCCGAATCGGTCTGAGCGCGCACGGCGGGCATCTGACGCCGGGCGAGGACGCCAACCTCGTCATCTTCGACCCCGGCGCACGTTGGTCTGTCGAGCGCGAGTCTCGCCAGAGCCGCTCGACCAATACCCCCTACGACGGCCGGGCCATGGTCGGGCGGGTACGTTCGACGCTGGTGCGCGGCCGGCTCGTCGTCGACGGGGATGGACCGGTCCAGTGAGAACGCCGGCCGTGCTCGTGCTCTCCGACGGGGCGACGTTCGAGGGCTACGCGGCGGCCCACCTGCCCGACGAGGGCTTCGTCACCGGCGAGTTCGTCTTCAATACGGCCCTCTCGGGCTACCAGGAGGTCATCACCGACCCGAGCTACGCCGGTCAGGTCATCTGCTTCACCTATCCCCACATCGGCAACTACGGCGTGAGCGACCTCGACGACGAGTCCAGTCGGCCCCACTGTCGTGCGGTGGTGGTGCGCGAGCTCTCCGACGTCGCGTCGAACTGGCGCTCGCGCACCACGCTGGAGTCGTTCTTGATCGAGCACCGCATCCCGGCGCTGGTGGGCATCGACACGCGCCGACTGACCCGTCACCTGCGCGACCACGGCGCGCGGGCCGGCGCCTTCGGCCACGGCGGGCTCGACGTCGTGCGCGACGCGGCGGCCTCGGCCCTCGGCACCGACGGCCGGGACCTCGTACGCGACGTCTCGACGCCGACCAGCTACACCCGGGGCGGGGGTGACCTGCACGTGGTCGCCATGGACTACGGCATCAAGCGCGCGATGGTCGACCAACTGGCCCAGCGCTTTCGCGTCACCGTCGTGCCCGCCTCGACCGGGGCCGACGAGGTGCGCGCGCTGGCGCCGGACGGACTCTTCCTCTCGAACGGTCCGGGGGACCCCGCCGCCCTGCGCGACCAGGTGGCCGTCCTGGGTGAATTGCTCGGCACGGTGCCGATCTTCGGTATCTGCCTCGGCCACCAACTGCTCGCCACCGCGCTCGGCGCCTCGACGCACAAGCTGGCCTTCGGCCACCACGGCAGCAACCACCCGGTCAAGGACCTCGCCTCCGGCCGCATCGAGATCACGGCCCAGAACCACAACTACGCCGTCGGCGCCGACTCCCTGGAGCGCGGCGTCGTCAGCCACGTCAACCTGAACGACGGCGTCATCGAGGGCATCTCGTCGAGCGGGGACCGCTGCTTCTCCGTGCAGTACCACCCGGAGGCCGGACCGGGCCCGCACGACGCGCGTTACCTCTTCACCCGCTTCGACTCGCTGCTGCGCCGCGGCACGCTCGAGGTGCTCTAGTGCCCCGGCGCGACGACATCCACTCGATCATGGTCATCGGGTCGGGGCCGATCGTGATCGGTCAGGCCTGCGAGTTCGACTACTCCGGCACCCAGGCCTGCCAGGCGCTGCGCGGCGACGGTTACAAGGTCATCCTCGTCAACTCCAATCCCGCGACGATCATGACCGACCCCTCGACCGCCGACGTCACTTACGTCGAACCCCTCGACGTCGACGTGCTCGTCGACATCCTCGAACGCGAGCGGCCCGACGCGCTGCTACCCACGCTCGGCGGTCAGACGGCACTCAACCTGACCATGGAGCTGGTCCGACGCGGCGTGACCGAGCGCCTGGGCATCGAGGTCATCGGCGCCCGTCCCCTGGCCATCGAGACGGCCGAGAACCGCGAGCTGTTCAAGGTGGCCATGACCGACATCGGACTGGAGACGCCGCCGTCCGGTTTCGCCCGCACGCTAGAGGAGGCCCTCGAGATCGCCGCGACGATCGGGTGGCCGATCATGGTGCGTCCGAGCTTCATCCTCGGCGGCGCCGGTACCGGCATCGCGCACCACGAGCGGGACTTCGTGCGACTGGCCGGCGAGGGGCTGGCCGCGTCGCCGATCGGCGAGATCCTGGTCGAGAAGTCGGTGGCCGGGTGGAAGGAGTACGAGCTGGAGGTGATGCGCGACGTCGCCGACAACTGCGTCGTCATCTGCAGCATCGAGAACCTCGACCCGATGGGCGTGCACACCGGCGATTCGATCACGGTCGCGCCGATCCAGACCCTCTCGGACGTCGAGTACCAGGCAATGCGCGACGACGCCTTCGCGGTGCTGCGCCGCGTCGGCGTCGAGACCGGGGGGTCGAACGTGCAGTTCGCCGTGAACCCGCAGGACGGCCAGCGCCTCGTCATCGAGATGAATCCCCGCGTCAGCCGCTCGAGCGCGCTGGCCAGCAAGGCCACCGGCTTTCCCATCGCCAAGATCGCGGCCCAGCTGGCGGTCGGCTACCGCCTCGACGAGATCGGCAACGACATCACCCGCGTCACCCCGGCCAGTTTCGAGCCGGTCATCGACTACGTCGTCACCAAGATCCCGCGCTGGGCCTTCGAGAAGCTGCCCGGCGCCATACCGGAACTGGGTACGCGGATGCAGTCGGTCGGCGAGGTGATGGCCATCGGACGAAACTTCGCCGAGTCGCTGCAGAAGGCCGTGCGCTCGCTCGAGCAGAGCCGTCTGGGCTTCGCGCTCGGGGCCGACAACGAGTTCGCCGACCTCGACGACAACGACCTGTGGCACCGCTGCGTCGTCGCGACGCCCGAGCGGCTCTTCGCCCTGCACGAGGTGCTCTGGCGCGGGGCGTCGCTCGACGAGGTCGCCACGCGCACCGGCATCGACCGCTGGTTCGTCGATCAGCTCATGGAGATCATCGTGCGCGAGCGCGAGCTGGTGGGAGTGGACCTGACCTCGCTCGACGCTCGGGGCTGGCGCCGCTACAAGCAGTGGGGATTCTCCGATCCCCAGATCGCGGGCCTGGCCGCCACGACGGCGACGGAGGTCGCACGCCTGCGCCGGGCCCGGGGTGTGCACACGACGTTCAAGACCGTGGACACCTGCGCCGGCGAGTTCGAGGCCTCGACGCCCTATCACTACAGCACCTACGAGGACACCAGCGAGGTGGCGCCCTCGTCGCGCGACCGGGTGATCATCCTCGGTTCCGGTCCCAACCGCATCGGTCAGGGCATCGAGTTCGACTACTGCTGCGTGCACGCGTCGATGGCGTTGCGCGACATGGGCTACGAGACGGTCATGGTCAACTGCAACCCCGAGACGGTCTCCACCGACTACTCGACGTCGGACCGGCTCTACTTCGAGCCGCTCACGCCCGAGGACCTCGCCGAGGTGATCGCGGCCGAACGGGCGGCCTGCGTCGACGGCGCGCGGGTGCGCGGCGTCATCGTCTCGCTCGGCGGACAGACCCCACTCAAGCTGTCGCACTCGATCGACCCCGAGCTGGTGCTGGGCACGTCGGTGTCGTCCATCGACGTCGCCGAGGACCGCGAGCGGTGGTCGGCGATCTGTCGGGAGCTGAGGCTGCGCCAGCCCCCGGGCGACGTGGTGACGACCTTGCCCGAGGCCCGCTCGGTGGCCAAGCGCATTGGCTACCCCGTGCTGATCCGTCCGAGCTACGTGCTCGGCGGACGGGCGATGGAGATCGTCTACGACGAGACGTCGCTCGAGCGGGTCATGAAGGATCTGACGAGCGCCCACGGCTCGCTGGCGCGCGAGGGCGGGGTCTCGGTCAGCCGGCCGATCCTGGTGGACAGCTTCCTCGAGGACGCCGTGGAAGTCGACGTCGACGCGGTGCGCGACGGACGCGGCGAGGTCTTCGTGGCCGGGGTGATGGAGCACGTCGAAGAGGCCGGCGTGCACTCGGGTGACTCGGCCTGCGCGCTGCCGCCCCAGACGCTCACGCCGGGCGTGCTCGCGGTGCTGCACGAGTGGACCGCCAAGATCGCCGAGGCCCTCGCCGTCGTGGGACTGATCAACGTGCAGTACGCCGTGAAGGACGAGGAGGTCTTCGTGCTCGAGGCCAATCCCCGGGCCAGTCGCACGGTGCCCTTCGTCGCCAAGGCGACCGGGGTGGCGCTGGCCCAGGTGGCCGTGCGCGTCATGATGGGCCAGAGCCTCGAGGAACTGCGCCGCGACGGCCACGTGCCCGAATCGACCCCGGTGCCGGAGTACGTGAGCGTCAAGGAGGCGGTGCTGCCCTTTAGCCGGTTCCCCGGCGTCGACACGGTCCTCGGACCGGAGATGCGCTCGACCGGTGAGGTGATGGGCATCGGCGAGAGCTTCGGCATCGCCTTCGCCAAGGCCCAGCTGGCCGCGGGCACCAAGCTGCCCGACGGCGGCCAGGTCTTCATGTCCCTGGCCGACCGCGACAAGGTCCACGGGCTGAGCCTGGCGCGCGAACTGCGCGACCTCGGGTTCGACATCGCCGCGACGGTGGGCACGGCCGGGTTCCTGCGGGCCCACGACGTCGCCGTGGCCACCCTGGTGGGCAAGGTGGGCCTGGCCGACCTGGGCGTCAACGCCGTCACCATGATCTCGAGCGGCGCCGTCCACCTGGTCATCAACACCCCCTCGGGCAGCGGGGCCCGCGCCGACGGCGCGCAGATCCGCATTGCCTGCGTGGCCCTGTCGGTGCCCTGCCTGACGACGCTCAGCGCCGGTTTCGCGGCGGCCAAGGGCATCGCCGACACGAGGTCCCGGGGGTGGCGCGTGCGTTCGCTGCAGGAGCTGCACCCGTGTTAGGGCCCGACCTCGGGACCCGGGTCGGCGCGGTGGCCCTGCGCTCACCGGTCCTGACGGCGGCCGGCACGTCCGGCTACGGCGACGAGCTGGCCGGCTACGGCGACCTCGCCGAGTTGGGCGCCGTGGTGGTCAAGTCGCTGGCCGCCTTCGCGTGGCCCGGCAACGAGGCCCCGCGGGTGGTCGCGTCGGGCGAGCACATGCTCAACTCGGTGGGCCTGGCCGGTCCGGGGGTCGAGGCCTGGCGCTCGCAGTACCTGCCGGCCCTGCTCGGTCGCGGCGCCCGGGTCGTCGGGTCCATCTGGGGGCGCAATGTGGACGAGTTCGCCCAGGCCGCCCGCCTGATGCGCGGCGCCGATCTCGTCGCGCTGGAGGTCAACGCCAGCTGTCCGAACCTCGACGACCGTTCGCGGATCTTCGCGCACTCGCTCGAGGCGACCCGTGACGTCGTGGCGGCGGCGGCGCTCGCGGAACTGCCGATCTGGGTGAAGCTCAGTCCGAACACGCCCGAACTCATCGAGATCGCCGCGGCGGCGGTGTCGGCCGGGGCCAGCGCCCTCGTGCTCGTCAACACCGTGCTGGGCCTGGCCATCGACGTCGAACGTCGCCGCCCGGCACTGGGCAACGGCGGGGGAGGCGTGAGCGGCGCCGGCATCTTTCCGGTCGCCCTTCGCGCGGTCTACGACTGTCGCGCGGCCCTGGCGGACACGCCCATCGTGGGGGTGGGCGGCGTCTCGCGGGCGACCGACGCGGTCGCCATGCTGATGGCCGGCGCCCAGGCGGTCGAGGTGGGCACCGCCACGTTCGCCGATCCGCGCGCCCTCTGGAAGATACAGCGAGAACTGGGGGAGTGGATGCGCCGTCACGACGTCAAGACCGTCCACGAGATCGTGGGGGTGGCCCATGGATGAGACCTTCGGGGCGCGCCTGCAGGAGCGCATCCGGGCCCTCGGGCCGCTCTGCGTGGGCGTCGACCCCAGCGCCGGGCTGCTCGAGTCCTGGGGCCGGTCCGATACGGGCGAGGGGCTCGAGTTCTTCGCGCTGGCGGTGCTCGACGCGGTGGTCGACGTCGCGGCCGCGATCAAGCCCCAGGTGGCCTTCTTCGAACGCTTCGGCCCCGAGGGCTACCGGGTCCTCGAGCGACTGATGGGCGAGGCCCGCGACGCCGACGTGCTCGTCGTGGCCGACGCCAAACGCGGCGACATCACCTCGACCAATGAGGGCTACGCGCAGGCCTGGCTCGCCGATCGCTCGCCGCTCGTCGCCGACGCGGTGACCGCGAGCCCCTACGTCGGCCTGGCCGCGCTGGCGCCACTGGTGAACCTGGCGAGCGCGAGCGGCCGCGGGCTCTTCGTGCTGGCGGCCACGTCGAACGACGACGGCCGGGCCGTCCAGCTGGCGCGCACCGACGAGGACGAGCGGGTCGAGGACTTCGTGCTGCGCGGCGTCGCCGAGCTCAACCAGCGCGACGACGGATTGGGCACGGTGGGGGTCGTGCTGGGCGCGACGCGTGAACGTCCGAGGTTCGACCTCGCCTCGCTGGGCGGTCCCTTCCTCGTCCCCGGGGTCGGCAGTCAGGGCGCGAGCGCCCTGCACGTGGCGCGGCTCTTCGAGCGTTGTCCGATTGCGACGGTGCTGCCCAGCGTCAGTCGCTCGATCCTGCAGGCCGGTCCCGACCGCGCCGGACTGCGCGACGCGGCCCAGAGATGGCGAGACGATCTGAGTAGCGCGTTACTCTGACGCGCGCCGCGCGAGAGGAGTATTCTGAACACGTGACTCCGACGCCGCCTTCACTGTCGCAGGACCAGCGCGTGCAAGCGTCGCGTTTGGCCGTCGCGAATCGACGTCGCCGCGCCGAGGTGAAGCGACTCGTCAAGTCGGGCGACCTCTCACTCGAGGAGCTCTTCGACCTGGCCGACCGCGAGGAGTGCGTCGCGCAGATGCGCGCCCACGACCTCATCAGCGCGTTGCCGTCGATCGGGGAGGTGAAGGCCGAGCGCATCATGGCCCGGGCCTCGATCGCCAAGACCAGGCGGATCCGCGGACTGGGACCCAAGCAGCGAGCGGAACTCTTTCGAGCCCTTGTGCGCTGAGCCGCTCACGCTGGTGCTGATCGGCCCCGGCGGGGTGGGCAAGGGGACCCTGGCCCGGCGCCTCGTCGAACGTGACGACCGGATCTGGCTCAGTCGCAGTTGGACGACGCGGCCCAGGCGCGCGACCGAGAAGGGCGACGAGTACGTCTTCGTCGATCGATCGACCTTCGAGCAAGCAATCGACGACGACCGTTTCCTCGAATGGGCCGAGTTCAACGGCCACCTCTACGGCACACCGCTACCGGCGCCGGCCCACGGCGAGGACGTCCTGCTCGAGATCGAGGTCCAGGGCGCCGAACAGGTCCGCCACCAGAACGAGCACGCCGTCGTCTTCTTGATCCTGCCGCCCTCGATGGCCGGGCTCGAGGAGCGGCTGCGCGGGCGCGGCGACAGCGACGAACACGTCGAGCAGCGGCTCTCCAGCACGCCCTACGAACTAGCCAAAGGCCGGGCGCTGGCCTCGTACGTCATCGTGAACGACGACGTGGACCGCGCGACGGGTGAAATCCTCTCTATACTGGAGGGACTTCGTCAGCGATGACGATACCCCCTGGAAAAGGACCAAACCCGTGAGCGTAGAACGCCCCACCCTCGTCGACCCACCCATCGAGAACCTGTTGAGGAAGGTCGGTGACTCGAAGTTCACGCTGGTCTCGGTCGCGGCCATCCGGGCCCGGGAGATCAACGAGTACTACAACGGCCTGGGCCAGGGCCACGGCGCCCTGATCCCGCCCCAGGTGACCTCGCTGTCGAACAAGTCGCTCTCGCTGGCCCTCGAGGAGCTCTACGAGGGCAAGCTGGAGTTCCACCGCCCCACGCCCGAGGAGATCGAGGCGGAGCGCCTGGAGATCGAAGCGTTGGAGCAGGCCCGCCAGGACGCGAACAACGACCTGGACGCCTTCACCGATGCCCTCCGCGACGCCTGAGTCGCCCCGTATCGTCCTAGGCGTCGCCGGCGGCATCGCCGCCTACAAGTCCGTCGAACTGCTGCGGCTGCTGCGCGACGCCAACTATTTTGTCTCCCCGGTGCTCACCCCGGACGCGACCCGTTTCGCCGGCGCCGTGACGTTCTCGGCGCTGGCGAGCGAGCCGGCCCGGACCTCGCTCTACGGCGACGCCGAAACCCCGATACCCCACACCTACCTCGCCCAGCACGCCGACCTCATCGTGGTAGCGCCCGCGACGGCCCACCTCATCGCGCGCTACGCCATGGGGCTGGCCGACGACCTCTTGAGCGCGACCCTGCTCGCCTCGCGCGGTCCGGTGCTGCTCTGTCCGGCGATGCACACCGAGATGTGGGAGCAGCCGTCAGTCCAGGAGAACCTCGCCACCCTGCGCCGGCGCGGGGTGATGGTCCTCGAACCGGCCAGCGGCGTGCTCGCGGGCGGCGACTCCGGGCCGGGGCGCATGCCCGAGCCCGAGGAGATCTTCGCGCTCGTCGATCGGATCCTGCGAGGGTACCGCGGCGTGCTGAGCGGTCGCCGGATCCTCGTCACCGCCGGGGGGACCCGTGAGCCGATCGACCCGGTGCGGGTGCTGACCAACCGATCCTCGGGACGCCAGGGCCACGCCCTCGCCGAAGTGGCCCATCGTCTCGGCGCCCTTGTGACGCTGGTGACCGCGTCGGAGCTGCCCCTGGCGCTCGACGTCGCGAACGCGATCGACGTCGTGCGCGTCGACACGGCCGCGCAGATGCACGACGAGACGATGGCGCGCTGGGGCGACCACGACGCGGCCATCATGGCCGCGGCCATCGCGGACTTCACGCTGACGCCGGCCACCGAGAAGATGAAGAAGGAGGCCGGCATGCCCCGCCTGCACTTCGAATCGACCGCCGAC
>Ga0187847_10001862_pt1 | contig 17986 bp, 15 predicted proteins | sample June2016WEW_4_10_FD_132458 | JGI IMG/M metagenome (GOLD analysis project Ga0187847, IMG submission 132458) | Peatland microbial communities from SPRUCE experiment site at the Marcell Experimental Forest, Minnesota, USA - June2016WEW_4_10 | ecosystem: Environmental > Terrestrial > Soil >...
CCGCCAGCACTACTGCCCAACCATAGGTTACCGTCGCGATCTTCACATAGAGCACCGATTGTGCGGTCGCTGAGGCCATTGGCGACTCCGTAGCCCCGGAAGCCTTGGATCGCCTCCGGAGCCCCGCCGGGAATTAACTCAAACAAGCCACTGGCCGTCGCGAACCAGAGCCGCCCATCAGACGTTTCGAGCGTTGCGTCCACCCAGGCCCGGTTCAAGGGGTAGACGTTGGCTACCGCGTGCGCGCGAGGGTCGGGATGCGGTGCGAGCAGACAAAGCGCACGATCCGTGCCTACCCACAGACGCCCGTGCAGATCTTCGAACAACGAGCGAATCGAATCGGCAGGCAGTCCGTTATAGGTTGTATAGCGCTGGACTTGCCCTTCCTGCGCCCTGTGGTAGAGCCCATGCTGAGTTCCAATCCACAGCGCTCCGTGGCTATCCACTAGCAAAGCAACCGCTGACTTTTCATTAGCCTCGCCGACATCCACCGGATCGAAGCGCATGCGCAACAGCGACAGGCGCCACAGCCGGAGGGGGCCCGCGCCGGTGCTGCACCAAATTGAGCCGTCGCGGTCCTCCACTAATGACGTAATCGACTGAGCGGCCACGGCGTCATTCGGCTTATAGACGGTGAACCGATGCGCGGACGGGGCGCGGCTATCCGGATTGAAGCGGCAAAGACCCCTGGATGTGCCTATCCAGAGGCTGCCGTCGTGGGTGATCAGGAGCGCATTCACCGCAGCATGCGGAAGCCCCTCGTTCAGGCCGTAATTGGTGAACTCGTAGCCGTCGAACCGCGAGAGACCCTCAGATGTGCCAAACCACAGATAGCCGTTCTTGTCGGCGACAATCGAGCTGATGCTGTCCCGCGCCAAGCCGTCGGCGGCGCGATAGATCCGTATGGGCAGTTGTTCGGCGCTTGCGAGCAGCGGCAGCAGCAGGCTCAGGAGAATGGGCCCTTTCGACATGGCCGGCAAATCACCCATTTGTGATGGTTTACCACATTTGGCTGTTCCGTGACATCACTTCGGGCCGATTTGCGAAGATGCGCGGCGGGACCTGTTGCGCATGGACGCGCCCTGCAGATGCCGCCGCTCATGATCTCGCTGCCATGACAGCTAGCAGCCTCCAACGCATGACAGGCGTACGCAGGAGCATGTAAGATTCGCTTTATCCTCGCCTCAATAAATCCGGACATCTGAGGACATGCGTTCGACGCTTCTGGCCGGGGCGAGGGCTCTGGCAAAGACACCTACGCCGAAACGAATAACCTGAGGTGGCGCCTCGCTTTAGAACCGGCAACGTGCGGGAAGCGACGCGGGCTGTCGTCGCTGGCACTTGAGTCCTGGATCACGGCGTATCCGGAAGTTGGCTCGGAACCCACGGAATCGCTCCGCCTCTATTCGTAGAGACTTCCTGGCGCTTGCCGTATTGCGCAAACGTCCGGTTTCGCAACAAGTCTCGGGAAGTTGATTTGCGGGGCTTCTTGCGTTGCAAAAAGGTATTGCGTTACCAATTCGATTGGCGATACATTTGAGCAATGCAGATCGGCTACGCCAGAGTCTCGACCGACGATCAGGACACTGCCATCCAAGTGGCGGCGCTCAAGAAAGCTGGGTGCGAGCGGATCTATCGTGAGAAGGCCTCCGGTGGCCGTTGGGATCGGCCTGAGCTTCACCGGCTGCTCGACCAGCTACGCAAGGGTGATGTGCTCGTAGTCTGGAAACTCGACCGGCTGTCTCGCTCCCTCCGCGATGTACTTATGATCATGGAGCGGCTCGGCGAATCCGGGTCGGGCTTCCGCAGTTTGACCGAAGCCATCGACACGACGACACCGGCAGGCCGGATGATGATGCAGATGGTCGGGGCATTCGCCGAGTTCGAAAGGGCGATGCTCTAAGAGAGGACCAAGGCTGGATTGGATGCCGCCCGCGAAGAGGGGCGAATCGGCGGCCGCCGTCCGAAGCTGACGCCTCAACAGCAGGTTGAAATCCGCAAGATGGTATCGAAGGGCGACAAGACTGCCGCCGATGCCGCGCGGCTGTTCAAGATCCATCCGGCCACCGTCAGCAGGCTTCTTGCCCGGACGCTGCCGTCAGCGAGGAAGGCCAAACATGCCAAATAATGTTGACGGAAGTGCGCCACTTAATTCCGAAAGTGACAGGAGAAGGCCGAACTTGCCGATGGTCAGCGCTGGGGGATATGGTGACTGGGTAATCCCACACCGACGGAGCTGTCGGGTGATCATTATGCAGGAGACAGAAACATGAGCAAAGTTTGGATCATCACTGGCGCCGGGCGCGGCATGGGCGTGGATATCGCTAAGGCGGCCCTGGCGGCAGGCCATCAAGTAGTGGCTACCGGCCGCAATACTGACAAGGTGGCCGAGGCTCTGGAAAAATCCGCCAACCTGCTAATTGTGAAGCTGGACATCACCAAGCCCGCCGACGCTGAATCCGCTGTTAAGGCATCTGTTGACAAGTTTGACCGCATAGATGTGCTGGTCAACAACGCCGCAAACTTTTATGCGGGCTTTTTTGAAGAGCTGACTCCGGAGCAGATGGAGCGGCAACTGACGACCAGCCTTAGCGGCCCGATGAACGTAACCCGCGCCGTCCTGCCGGTTATGCGTAAGCAGCGTTCGGGGCTGATAATCACCATTTCATCGACTGCGGGCCTGATCGGTTTTGAATTCGGTAGCGCCTACGCGGCGTCGAAGTTCGGGCTTGAGGGCTGGATGCAGTCGCTGCAGGCAGAAGTCGAACCGTTTGGGATCGATACCATTACTGTCAATCCGGGCTTCTTCCGCACAGAGCTTCTCACGGAGGAATCGACAAATTTCGCAGAGCGGACCATCGAGGATTACAACGAGCGCAGGGCGAAGCAAATGGAATTTTGGAAAGGCTACAACGGTCAGCAGTCTGGCGATCCCGCCAAGCTCGCCCAGGCATTGATTACAATCTCACGTCAGGAAGAGCCGCCTCGCCGTTTCATTGCCGGCGTGGATGCCGTCGGCACCGCAGAGCAGGTGGCTGCAACCCTTCAGCAGCAAACCGATGCCTACCGTGAGCTATCCTCTTCCCTCGCATACGATAAACCAGATGGAGCCTCCGAACGTTGAACAGAACGCCCCATTCTGTTCAATTCGGCCCAACATAACGTCCTTAATGTTGCCTTAGCCGGCTTCCCGCCCGTGGGGTTCGCGGGATCGGAGTCTGGCTCCTTCCTCGATCGGCCCGCGACGAGCGTCTGGCCAGATCACTGCCCTACAAACCAAGCTCACTATGCGAGCCGACGCGCACCAGTTCCAAACTGGCGGCATCCGGCTTTCGGTAGATCGGAATGAGGTCGGGCTTGAGATGGCAATCGCGAAAATCGGTCCACTCGCCTGAAAGCGGATGATCGAAGTTGCAGTGCGGCAACGTTGCGTCGGCGGCGAGCGGATCGATCACCGCCATTAGCACCGCATCGAGGGTCTTACCGTGCCGCCCCGCTTTCTCCCGCTTGTAGTCTCGCTTGAAACGGCTGGTGTATCTAATCGTCCGCATTCAGCTTTGCGAGCAGCTTGCCTGGCTTTCCCGCGGCAACGAGTTCGCCGCGGCGCGCGGCCTTCATCGCCGACACGGTCTTGGCGTTCGGAACAAGAGGCGCGAACGGAAGCGCCTTTTCCGTCGCAATCCGCACCATCATCATGCGGAAGGCATCGGAGACGGTAAGACCCATCGCCCCAAGCACAGCGGCGGCTTCGTCTTTGACCTGTTCGTTGATCCGGGCGCGGACGACTGAATTCTCGGAAATCATGCACTCACCCGCTGAGCTACATCGTAGCGCAAGGAGGGGGCTGTTTAGCGTTTCGTTACAACCACGCGAACCATTTCGTAGGAAGTCCCCAGGCCAAAGCATTGACTGCACCAAGTCATTTCACACGCGCCGACTTCTTCCCCCGCCCTTTCCCCCGCACCTTCTCCGGCGCGGGCGCGGTCACCTCGGCCGCCGCAATCTCGGGTGCGCGCAAAGCTACGAATCCAGCCAGAACCAGCGCCGGCCACACCTGCACCAAGAGGCGATTCAGGGACGTTTGCAACAGCCATGTGAGATCGTTGCCGGTCAGGATGTAAACCCCAAAATAGCCGAGCAGCATGAGTCCGGCCAGTGCGCCACAGTAAGCCGCGTCGCGCCGGCGCGCGCGGTCGAACCGCAACGCAAGCGCCAGTGCGATCAAAGGCAGGATGGGATGATACCAACCGGCTCCCATGCTGGCAAACTCGCGGCCGAACGCGGCCATCGTGGCGCCGTAGCGGCCCGCGTCCGCCAAGCGCTGCGCCGCTGCCGGAACGCTGGTCGAAAGCAGAGACGTACTGCCTCTGGCCAGCCACGTCTTGAAGACGATCGCCAACAACGCGAAGGGCAGCGCGCCCGCGGCGGCCGCCAGCGTGGCCCGGCGTTTCCACGCGGCGGTAACGGCCAGCAGCACCACCAGGAACAGCAGGCCCTCATCTTTCGTCCATGCCGCGCATCCGGCGAAAATCCCGGCCAGCCGCGGGCGGTCCAGCAACGCAAACACGATGGCCCCCGCGATATAGCAGGCCAGCGGAATGTCGGCGTATTGGTTCGGCACCTGGTGCAGAAGTGCCGGCGTGGAAGCCAGCGTCAGGGCCGCCAGCAGACCGAGCGCCGCTCCCCGAAGGGCTGCCATGCCGCCCGCCACCAACGCAATCAACGCCAGGAAGAATATGTAGGATGTAGCCGCCGGAACGGCCGCGGAAGACGAACTGCCGAACGCCCACGATCGCGCGACGAAAGAGGACAACAGCAGTGGATACTCCGCGTGCGTATTTGCTCCAAGCACAGGGGACCAGGCGCGGTGCGCCAACACGCCGTTGGATTCCAGGAACCTCGCGCGCAGGTTCCAGATCGCCCAGGCATCCCAATCGCCCTGTGGATTGGCATCCCAGGCCGTTGCCATGGCTCCCGTCGCGATACCGAGCGCCAGCAGCAGTCCGATCGCCGCCATGGGAACCAGCCACGGCGTGCGCGTTCCCGCGGCCGGATGCGGCGCCGCGGCGCGGTGGCGGAAAACCTCATAGCCGGCCCACGCTAAAACCGCGGCTTCGAGCCCCATGGCGGCCACCCGCATGCCGAGCAGCGTGCTGCCGAGGAAGAACAGGAACGAAGTCAGCGCGATGCCGGCGGCGGCGCCCGCGCCAAAGGTCAGCGACAGCCGCGCCCATGCCGGCCGGACCTGTGTAAAACCTGCGAACCGATGCACCAGCAGGCAGCCAAGCACGATGGCCTCAACGAGCCAGATCAGCGCCGTCACGCTTAATGATCCCTTCGGAAAAGCACCACGCCGTTGCCAAAATCCTGCTGCTGGCGCAATCCCTGGCTCCGCCCTGCCGCGGCGAAGTCGGCCGGGCGGGTGAAATTACCGAGCACCAACGCCGGGGCCGCGCCCCTCTTCAGCAGCCGCGGCGCCAGCACATATTGCGCGCTGAGGAACATCGCGGAGCCGGCCGCGCTGCCTGGCTGCGTATCCGTGATGTATCCGATCTCGGCGTTCTCCGGAATCGCGGAGAGCGCGGGGCCAAATCTCGTAAACTGAGCCGAAACCAAATAGGGATCGCGATACTGCTGGTGATAATCCGATTCGACCCCGTAAGATGCCAGCGCTCCCCATAGGCACAGTAGCACTGCAATCGCCACACCCGCGATTGCGCCGTGCGAATGATGCTCCGAAACGCTGCGCCTGGCCAAGGGAATCCGATTATATCAGTTAGCCAGCCACTGCTTGATCCGCTCGTACACCGCGGGCGCATTGAGCAGGTCGAAGTGGCTCAGGCCATAACCGACCCATTGCCGGGACTTGGGGAATGCCAAGGTCCGCCGCGGATCCTTGTGGCGGCCCAAAGCGCTGTCCACCGGCACCAACCCATCTCCCAGCAGGGTGGCGAGGCCGCGCGCTTTCGTCGCGGTGGCCGCCGCCATGGCGTAACATTGCACGTTCTCCGGCAAGGGTACCATGCGCCGTACGTCGGGTGTTGGGCGGAAGCGGTCGCGCCCCGTCCAATCGTCGTCCACCAGATTGCCATGGCGCAGGTCCGTGATCCCGGCGCTGCGAATCCTGCCCAGACGGGCGAAGGCGGCGGTGTACGGACTTAACCCCGTAAACGCGTCGATCCAGGCGCCGCCCCGCTCCAGGGGCGCGCCGTGGTGCGGCGTGCCCAGAAAGACGATCTTACGCAACCGCTCCGGCCACGCGTACCCCGCCGCGAAGGCATAGTGATAGGCGCTGCGCGCCACCAAGCCACCCATGCTATGGCCGATAATCGCAAAGTCTTCCAAAGGTACAGGCCATTGCTCGAGTAGGTTCTCGACTAAGTCGGCGAACTCGCGTCCGTTGGTCGAGATATGCAGCCCGCTGTTGTAGCGCAGATGGACCGGAGTGTATCCCAAGTCGCGAGCCAGGGCCTCTCCGTGATTGTGTCCCTTTCGTGTCCATTGCCCGTCGCACAGGCACAGCCCATGCGCCAGGATCACCAGCTTATTGCCTGGCTTGGCTTGGCCAGAGTGGGGCGGGCCTCCAGGCCTGCGCGGGTTCTCCAGAACCCGCTGTGCGGACAAGCTCATGGAGATCGCCAGCGGATTCTCCGTGGCGGCCAGATAGTCGCCCATCACGCCGTTCAGCGCCGCCAGCACGGCCTCTCGTCCAGGCGGAGACTGCCGCTCGCCGAGCAGGGGTATCAGCGGGGAGAGCAGCGCGTCGATACCGCTGCCCACCAGCCCGGCGACCGCGCGGATGCTCTGGTAAACCAGCCCCGCAATGCCGCCGGCGGGCCCTTGTAAAGGCGTGCCGAGAATTCCGGGCTTACCCGCGATGTTCAGGTGCATCGCTTCTACCAGATCGGTGAGTCCGGCAGCGGCATCCGCCGCCAGACGGCTGAACCCCAGAACGTCGGAGGGATGCATCGCGCTCGTCTTCGTCATGTCGATTTCCCCATGGCCATAATCTTCTGCTGCATTGCAGCATTATGCCCAGTGTAGCATCGGGGCGCCCGGACGCAAGAGCTAAGATACAAAGATGGCCACACGCCGATCTTTTCTTTGGGCCGCGGGGCTGGCTCCGGCCGCTTTGGCCGCCGCGCCGGACGATTCGCCGATCGCGCAACTGAAGAACCGGCGCGCCGAAGCCCAGCCGATTTCGGCCGCCGAACGCCGCGCCAGGATCGCACGCGCGCAGCAATTGATGGCGGAAAACAAGATCGACGCCATCTGTCTGGCCGGCGGCACGTCGCTGAACTACTTCAGCGGCATTCGCTGGGGCAACAGCGAACGCCTGTTCCTGATGATCGTTCCGGTGCGCGGCGAAGCGTTCTTTGTTTGCCCGGGCTTCGAGGAGGATCGCGCGCGGGAGCAGATCGCCGGCGGACCGGCGGCGCGCGCGCACGTTTACACCTGGCAGGAAGACCAAAGCCCGTATACGCTGGCGGCTTTCGGCTTGAAGGAAGCCGGCCTGGTCACGGGCAAGATCGGCGTCGAGGAGACCACGCCTTTTGTCTTCGCCGATAGCGTCGCGAAAGCGGTCCCGGCGGCCACCGTGACCAGCGCTACGCCGATTACCTCCGGTTGCCGCATGATCAAGAGTCCTTCCGAGATGGCGCTGCTGCGCCTGGCTTCCAGCGTGACCCTGCAAGCTTACGAGGCCGCCTGGAAATCCATACGCGACGGCATGAACGCGCGCGAGTTCGGCGAACTGATCGCGTCCGCCTACCAGGCGCTCGGATTCCCGGGTTACGCCAGCGTGCAGGTGGGAGAATACTCCGCTCTGCCGCATGGCTCGCGCCAGCCGCAAATCATCCGCGACGGTTCCCTCGTGCTGATCGACGATGGATGCACGGTGGAAGGATACCAGTCCGATATCAGCCGCACGTTTGTGCTGGGGAAAGCTACGGACAAAATGAAGTGGGTTTTCGATATCGTGCGCCGCGCGCAAAACGCGGCCCTGGCGGCCGCTCGTCCGGGTGCCCCGTGCGAGTCCGTGGACGCCGCCGCGCGCAAGGTCGTCGTGGATGCGGGCTACGGCCCCGGCTATAAATACTTCACCCATCGCGTGGGCCACGGTTTGGGGATGGACGGCCATGAGTGGCCCTATCTGGTGCGCGGCGATACGCTGCCGCTGGCGGCCAACATGACCTTCAGCGATGAGCCCGGCATTTACATCAAAGGGCAGTTCGGAGTGCGGCTGGAAGACGATATGCACATTACCGAAGACGGCGCGGAGCTGCTGACGCCGCAAAGCCCTTCGCTCGAGCAGCCGTTCGGCGAGGCCACTAAGTGAAACACAAAATTGAGCCGCGGCGGCCAGTACTGTTTTATGCTCCCACGGGCACGGCAGCATGCCGCACCGTGCGGGCCGTGAATATCGCCAGGGCGCGGAACATCTCCTCGGCGCCGGCCTCGCGCTCAGCCGGTGGCAGCGCCAGGTGAGCGTCCACGCGCCGGCGCATCTCCGCCAGATCGATGGGATCGGCGGCTTCGCGCAGTTGCTCGAACAGGATGCCGTGCGCCCCTTTGCGCTCCATCGCCTCCAGCCCGTCCAGAATCTGGCGATGGCAGGTGCCTTCCCAGATGGTCAGCACCATGGCCTCGCGGAACCAGCGCTCCACCGGAAATTCCGCCAGCACGCCCAACGCGCCATGCACCTCCATGGCCCAGCGCGCGATATCCGGCGCCACGTCCGAGGTCCAGTATTTCGCCAGGTGCGCCACCAGGCGGAACAGGTGGTAGCGATCCGAATAGGGCGGCCTCTGGCGCCACACCTCGTTCAACCGCAGGATGCTTTCCCAGCCCAGCGCGAAGCCATCCTGCAGGGTCTCGATGTGTTCGTCGAACTGTTTGCGCATCAGCGGATGCTCGAACACCGGCTTGCCGAAGGCCATGCGCTGCCGTGCGAAGTCCGCCGATTCCGCCAAGGCGCGTTGCGCGATGGCCACGCTGCCCAGCGCATTGGTGGCGCGCGAGAGGTTCAGCACCTCCAAAATGAGATGGACCCCGCGATCCTGCGAGCCGAGCAGCCAGGCTTCACTCCCGCGTAGTTCCACTTCGCCCGTGGGTACCGAACGCGTGGCCACTTTGTCTTTCAGGCGGCGGACCGTGTAGTTCAGCTCGCCGTCTTCGCGCCGCTTCGGAAGCAGGAACAGCGCCAGGCCGCGTACGCCAGTCGGCGCGCCCTCGGGCCGGGCAGCCACTACCGCCAAATCCGCGCCCGCGTTGCTGGCGAAATACTTGTCGCCGGTGAGCAGCCAACGGTCTCCGTCCGGGCGCGCCACGGTCTCCACGTTCGCGCCCAGATCCGAGCCGCCCTTGATCTCGGTCATCCAGGTGGCGCCCTGCCAGACCGTGTCGTCGCGGCGCAGGAGCGGCGGCAGGAACCGCGCTTTCAACTCCTCGCTGCCATGCTGGTCGAGTGCCACCGCGGTCGCCAGCGAAATGACGTAAGGGCAGGTCAACCCCGGATCGTAAAAGCACGTGATGTAATCGAGCAGCGCGCTGGCGGAAAGCGACTGGTCCGCAAAGGCGCGCCATACCACACCGGCCTTATATCCCTGGCGCAGGCTGCGCCAGTATTCGGGGGCGAACAGGATCTCGTCCACGCGCCGGCCGCCGCGGTCGAACATGCGCAGCCAGGGTGTACCGGCGCGATCGGTAGCGTCAGAAATCTGCCGGCCTTCCGTTTCCCACCACGATTCGTAGTCGCGCAGCGCCCGCTCGTGGGGCAACGCCCCGAGCATGTGGCGTAGGAAGTTGACTGGGGAACGCAGAATCTCGATTTGCATGATTAGACCATCCGGATTCAGGATAGCAACCCCGGATCGCCGCATCGCCGTGCCGCCGTGCCGGAATTGCTATCCTGCGATGTTGACCGACAACATCAAGCTCCTGTTGCGCGTGTTCTGGCAACCCGCCGCGGCGATCGGCGCAATCCTGGATCAGGGCAGCCTGCTCTTCGCCAGCGTGGCCGTGCTGGCGGTTTCCTTATTCTACAAATCCGGACTGCGGATCGGCTTTTACATGCCGCTGCTGCTGCTGGCGGTAGCCTACGTTCCGGGCGTACTGCTGCTCAGCGGTCTGCTGGGCCGTCTGGGAGGCGGCCTGGGTAGCGTCTTCCAGCGCGATTATTCGCCGCTGCTCACCTGTACCGCCATGGCGTGGGCCGCCGCCAACCTGCCGCTGGCGATGACCGCATGGCTTTTTCCGCCGCCGGCTTTTCTAATTCTGGCCGCCGTGGCGCAGCTCTATTTCTTTGTCCTGATGTTCTTCGTGGTGCGCACGGTTTTCGGAACCGGGAACGGGACTGCGGTGGCCGTGGTGTGCCTGTCGTGGATCCCGGTGGTGGCGGCGTCTTTCCTGTGGGGGCCGCTCCGCTTTCTGTTGGGCTGGCTGGCGTCGCCCTTCTTCCTGTTCTTCGCGTATTACTACCTCGGCAGCGAGATTGGCAGTCTGGGGGCGGGTCTGCGCCGCGGCCAGAACTTCCGCCGCATGCTGAATGCGGCGGCCCTGAACCCGCACGACGGCGAGGCCCAATATCAACTCGGACTGATCTACCAGCAACGGCGGCAATACACCGAAGCCACGGAGCGGTTCAAGAAGGCGGTGGCCATCGATCCGGGAGAGACCGACGCACATTTCCAGTTGGGGCGCATCGCGCGCGAGCAGGGCCGGCTCGCCGATGCCTTGGCGCACTTCCAGGCGGTGATGGATCAGAACGACAAACACAGCCAGAACGAGATTCTGCGGGAACTGGGCACGGTCTATCTGGCCGCGCGGCAATACGAGCATGCACAGCGTTTTCTGGCGGACTACATCGAGCGCCGGCCTTACGACCCCGAGGGCCTGTACTATCTCGGCCAGGCGCTGGAGGGACTCGGCAGGGCGGCGGAGGCGCGGGAGGCCTATGCGCGGGCGGCCGAGGCCGTGAGCACCGCGCCCCGCTATCGCAGGCGGGTCGTTGCCAAATGGAGCCGGCTGGCCCAGAAACAGATTCGCAAGCTGTAGTGGTAGCACAGGCTTCAGCCAGGCTTCAGCCTGTGTAGCGCGGGTCCTCCAGTCTCGAGCGGTATGTGGCTGAAGATCATTACGTCCTGACGCTCGGGTAAAATCGGACTATGTCATTCGACCGCGCCATCCTCGGCCGCACCGGCCTCGAGGTCGGCCGCCTCGGCCTCGCCTCCAGCTATGGCGCGCCCGCCAGCGCCGTCGAACAAGCTTTCGAGCACGGCGTGAACTACTTCTACTGGGGCAGCCTCCGCCGCAGTCCATTTGGCGACGGCCTCCGCGCCCTGGCGCCGAAGCGCGACCGCTTCCTCCTGGTCACGCAGTCTTATTCCCGCGTCGCTTCCCTGATCGGCCCCAGCCTCGAACGCGCCCTTCGCGCCCTGCGCTTCGATTACACCGACGCGCTGCTCCTGGGGTTGTGGAACGGCGCGCCGCCGCCGCGCATCCTGGACGCTTGCCGCAAGCTCCGCCAGCGTGGCCTGGTGCGCTATCTGGCCGTTTCCACCCACAACCGCCGATTGATCGGACGCCTCGCGGCGGATCCCCAATTCGATATCTTTCACGTCCGTTATAACGCCGTCCACCGCGGCGCGGAGCGCGAAGTTTTCCCCCAGATGCTCGTCCGCAATCCGCCGGGGCTGGTCTCGTTCACCGCCACAAGCTGGCGTCAGTTGCTGGGTCACAAGCGCATACCGCCCGCGGAGAAAATTCCCACCGCGGCCGAATGCTATCGCTTCGTGCTCACCCAGCCCGCCGTGAATATCTGCATGGCCGGACCCTCCGATTCCGCGCAATTCCAGCAAGCCCTCGATGCTCTCCGCCGGGGCCCCATGTCCGACGACGAACTCGCATGGATGCGCCGCGTGGGCGACGCCATCTACGCCAAACCCCGCGCTTAACTTAACGTACCGTGTCCCCACTCGTGGGGCAGGCTCGCAGCCAGCCCCGCGCGGTCACGCGTTTCGGAAGTAAAGTTGTTCGTCGCATCTAACACCCCATAAACCACTTACAAAACCCGCGCCCTTAGTTCACGCCTTTTCCTCACAACCCGCGTTCTATCCTGAAATCGAAAAGGAACATAAAATGCTCGTTTCAGACAAGCAGCAACAAGCCAACCGGCGGAATGCGCAGCGCTCCTCCGGTCCTAAGACCTCGGAGGGCCGCGCTGCCGTGCGCCTCAACGCCCTCAAATATGGACTGCGCGCCCGTAGCACCGTCATCCACGGCGAAAACCCCGAGGATTACACGCAGCTCGCCGACGAGCTCGAAGCCGAATGGCATCCCCAAACCCGCTCCGAACGGATCCACCTCGAAACCATGGCCACCTCCCAATGGTTGCTCGCGCGGGTGGCCAAATGCGAGGGCTGTATCTACGAACGCATGGGATATGACTACGACGAAAAATCCTATGCCCTGTTGCAAATCGTCGCCAAACAACGCGCGCAACTGGAACGTTCCTACAGGATTGCCGCCCAGGACTTGAAACAATCCCAAAAGGATCGCCAATCCCAGCCCCACCAACAGCCCGACCAAGCCGTCCGGACCGGCCAAGCCGCGCAACCCGAGCCAGCCGCCCCAGCGCCGCCTCCCGGCTATGTCATGTCGGAGGGCGCGGAGTCTCACGAGATCTTCTGCGCCCCCGCCACCCCCGACACCCGTTAGCCGTCCGCCCACCCGATCTTTGACAACCAGGCAAACGACTCCAACGGGTACGCAACAACTGTCTCTCCCCCAGGCCGAAACCAACCACCAGCCATGCGAGCAAGCGAGTCAGCCACGGCGCGCCAAGCGAGCCCCGCCGCTCATGACTCGCCACCACCCTTAGATCCACTTACTTGGGCTTTGATTGTCCTGCCAAGGCCACTTTGCATCGCGCCAACCCGCACCCGGCTCAATCGATTCCACTAAGTCGATCGGCCCGGCCCAGCCGTATTCCTGCTTCACCCGCCGCAAGTAATCTTCATTACTGGCGAATTCCCGCGGCGTGCGTCCCAGCCGCTTCGTCCCGAACCACTCCCGGTCGCGATGCAACGGATCCACAATCTCTCCGCCGCGCACAATCGCCGCGTCATACTGCACGCTTGCCGCCGCAAACGCCTCGATGGCCCGCTGCCCCGCTGGATCGCCGCTGCCATAAAACCGGAAGCGTCCCTCCGCCAGCCGCAGCCCGCAAGCGATCAGGTAGAACCGCAGCGCCTTGAACTTCCAGCTCACCGCCCCCACGCGCGACGGCCACTCGCCAAATCGCTTGTGGTAGCACAGCATCGAAAAGAACAGATTCTCGAAGCTGTCGCGCCCGTACCGCTCCAGCAGCACGGACTCGCCGCGCCCCGCCATACCCGCCGCGCGCGCAAACTCCAGCATGCCTTCCGCTTCTGAGTTGGAAACCGCCTCCGCAAGCTGCGGACGCGACCGCCCACCGCTCAGCGCCAGCGCTTCGTACCCCTCGTCCACAAAGATACGGAACGCATCGCGCACGTGCGTTTCATACAGCCGGTCTTCGTTCCGATGCCCTCCGTGCCACAAGCCGCCCTGATAGATGGCGTGCCCGGCCAGCATCAACAGGCCGCCGTTCATTCCACCGTCACGCTCTTGGCCAGGTTGCGCGGCTGATCCACGTCGCAGCCGCGCCGCACCGCGATATGATACGCCAGAAGCTGCAGCGGCACAATCTCCAGAATCGGCGTCAGCAACTCGCTCGCCGCCGGAATCTCGATCACATGGTCCGCCGTCTTGCGCGCGTCTTCGTCGCCTTCGGTCGAAATCGCCACCACCGTTCCTTCGCGCGCCTTCACTTCCTGTATGTTCGAAAGCGTCTTCTCATACAGCACGCGGCTTCGCTCGCTCCCCGGATCGCGCGTCGCCAGCACCACCACCGGCAGATTCTCGTCGATCAGCGCATTCGGCCCGTGCTTCATCTCGCCCGCCGGATAGCCTTCCGCGTGAATGTACGAAATCTCTTTCAACTTCAGCGCGCCCTCCAGCGCAATCGGGAAATGCACGCCGCGCCCCAGGAACAAAAAGTCGCCTGCCCGGAACAGCTTGCGCGCCAGTTCTTCGTAAACCGCGTCGTGCGACAGCACCGTTTCCAGCTTGCCGGGAATGCGCACCAGTTCTTCGACAAGCGCGCGCGACGCGGCCGCATCCAATTCTCCGCGCGCCTGCCCCAGATACATTGCCAAAATGAAGAGCGCCGTCAACTGGCAAGTGAACGCCTTGGTGGACGCCACTCCGATCTCCGGCCCGGCATGCGTCAGGATCGCGCCCGCCGCCTCGCGCGTGATCATCGAGCCGATCACGTTGCAGATCGCCAGCGTCCTCGATCCCTTCCCTTTGGCCTCGCGCTGCGCCGCCAGCGTGTCCGCGGTCTCGCCCGATTGCGAGATCGCCACCGTCAGCGTGCCCGCGTCCACCAGCGGATCGCGATAGCGGAACTCGCTGCCGTAATCCACCTCCACCGCGATGCGCGCCAGGTTCTCGATCATGAATTTGCCGCACAGGGCCGCGTGCCAGCTCGTGCCGCACGCGATGATCTTCACCTGCCGGAATTCGCGGAACTCCGCCGGCGTGATGTCCATCTCGTCCAGGAAAATCTGGCCGGTCTCCTGGCTCACCCGCCCCAGCGTGGTGTCCCGCACGGCCCGCGGCTGCTCATAAATCTCCTTGAGCATGAAATGCTTGTAGCCGCCTTTTTCCGCCATGATGGGGTCCCACAAAATGTGGGATACCTGGCGGGTCACGGGGTTGCCGTCGAAATCGCTGAGCCGCACGCCCTCCGGCGTCAGCACCGCCAAGTCTCCATCGGCCAGGAAAAACATGTCGCGCGTGTGCGGCAGGATGGCGGGCACATCCGATGCCACGAAGTATTCGTTGTCGCCCAGCCCGATCACCACCGGCGGCCCCAAACGTGCAGCCACGATTTTGTTTGGATCGGTGCGCGCAATCGCCACCAGCGCGAAGACGCCCGTCAGCTCTCTTACCGCCGCGCGCACCGCCTCTTCCAGATTTCCCTTGAAGTGTTTCTCCACCAGGTGCGCGATGATTTCGGTGTCCGTCTGCGTCTTGAACGCGTGCCCCTCGGCCCCCAACTGCCGCTTCAAGGCCAGATAATTCTCGACGATGCCGTTGTGTACCACCACGATGTCGCCCGTGCAGTCGCGGTGCGGGTGCGCGTTTTCCTCCGTCGGACGCCCGTGCGTGGCCCAGCGCGTGTGCCCGATGCCGAATGAGCCGTCCACCGGGTTCAGCCGGATGGCTTCTTCCAGGTTGCGCAGCTTCCCCGATGCCCGCCGCACACTAAGCTGGCCGTCGTCGTATACCGCCAGGCCGGCCGAATCGTATCCGCGATATTCCAGACGCTTCAGGCCTTCTAAAATGACAGGAACCGCCTTGCGGTTCCCTATATATCCCACGATGCCGCACATAGCCTTTATTATAGGTGCGAAACCCCGTGGGGCAGGCTCGCAGCCTGCGGCGGCCTCGCAGGCCGCCCTCGCTCGCGCTTTCTCACGCCGGACCAGGCTCCCGATTGGGACCGCGGCCGGTCGTGTGAACGTTTCTACCCCCTCTTGCCCCCCATCGACCGCCCCGCCACCACACCCGCTACCGCGCCGATAATCGCGCCCACTAGCATCGCGTTGAACGACGTTTGCGCCGTGGGCACCAGCAGCCTCTCCAACCCGCTCAGATTCGCTCCCCGCGTGATCACCGTCCGGAAAGGGAGTTGCCCGATCAGCGTTGCCGAAGGCCGCAACAGAAATCCTATTACGCCGCCCAGAAGGAAGCCCAGGAAACCAAGTCCGAAACTCATGGAACTGCCGTTACTATCCGCCATATCCTTCCAATCTTACATCCACCATTCAACCCTTCCCCTTCCGATACGCCAGGAATACCGCGATGCGATCCCACCGGTCCCCCGCCCACACCCCCGGGCCTATCTCGTAACCTCGCGCGCGCAGCAGATCCTCCGGACTCCGTGCCTGCTTCCAGGACTTATGGTTGTATCCCACCCAAACCCGGTCCCCGGAAATTTCATCCACACCGGCGGCGTTAACCAGATTCCACTTAGCATGATAATGCGACTCCAGATAGTAATTCATCGGAAACGCCAGATAAGGGTCCAGAAACTCGACTGTCGGTGAGACAGTCCTCCCGGCCCGCCCCTCGCGCGCATTCAGCTCGATCAACTGCCCGGTAAGTACGTCCATGTTATTCCTGAGTTCCGGGTACAACGTGACTCGGTAAACCCCGAAAGCCCACCAAGCCGTGGCGATCGCGATAACCATGAACCGCGCCCATTTGGGACGCAACGCCACCAGCCCCGTCGCCAGCAGCGCTAAATAAGGGACCGCGGCCACAATTAGGTGCCGGTTGCCCCAGATCGAATTACGCAGTATGTTGCTCAATACGTATGCCGTCACCGGCGGCAGAAACGCCAGCAGCGCGGCGAAACGCAGCCTGCTCGCCTGCAAACGGTCTGGCACCGCGCGATACACTCGCCAAAGCCCCGCGATCATGGCGCCGAACAGAAAGAACACCATGGCCGAGGCCGCCGGAATGGGCCACAGCGGGCCGTTGCAACCCACGTAATACCACCAGACATCGCCGAATTTCGGATGCCTGATCCAGCCCAGGTTCGGCGCCAGGCCGCCCTTGGCGATGGCCGCCTGCGTAGCCGTATAAGCCCAAGGCGTAAACAGCAGCGCGATCGCCGCACAGCCCAGCAGGAACGGTTTCATCTTGCGGCGATCCATCCACAAAAGGTGCAGTCCCTCGATCCCGATCACCAGCCAGCCGAAGTATTGCGTGTAGACCAGCAGCAAATTCACAGCCGTAAGCGCTATAACTCGCTTCTTGCTCGCATTCTCCAGCAGAAGGTTGAACAGCGCCACCGAAGCCAGGCTTAGCAGGAAGAACAGCGCGTACATCCGCACGTAACGCGCGTGAAACACCTGGTAGTCGTTGATCGCCAGCAGCGCCAGGGCCATGCCCCGCGCGGCGGCGTTGAGCCGCAGTTGGCGGAACACGATCCACGCCAGCGGCAGCGCCAAAATCGAGATCAGGAACGGCAACAACCGCAGCCACGGCATCGATTCGCCGCCCATTCCGACCCATACCCACAGCAGCAGATAAAACAGCGGCGGATGCACTACGTCCGCGCGCACCGATGCGAGCAGATGCCCGAGGCCATCCCGCGCGGTGAGCAGGCTGAAGATCTCGTCCGAATCCAGGCAGAATGCGGTCAGGTTCCACAGCCGGATGCCGATGAATCCCGCCACCAGCACGCACAGCGCAGCCGCTTCCCACGGGCGCGGGCGTGCCTTCCCGGACGTGCCCCCTGTCGCCGCCGCGGCGGTTATCGGGGCCATGCGGTCTCCGGCGCTGGCGCGGCGGCCCGCCAGCGGTGCCACCGGCGCTTCACCCGCGTGGGCAGGTTCAGCGTCGCCAGGCCATACATCAGCGCGATCAGCAACAGGCTGGCCGCCGCGCATTCCCCGATCGTCAACCGTTCCTTCGCGAACCAGAACCACCGCCCGTAAACCAGCTCGACGTGTACCCAATAGATCAGCAGCGAATTCGTGCCCAGCCGCCGCATAAAATACAGCTTGTCCGGTTGTTGCGCGGCGATCCACACGAAACCGGCGGCCGCCAGCACCAGCACGATCCCGAAGCGGATGAAAATCAAGCCCGGACTATTCAGCCAGAAATCGGAATTCGGATAAATCGAGAACGGCAGGTTCGAGAAATAGTGCGCCGTCACCACCAGCGCCAGGCCGAAGCAGGCCGCCCACTGCATGACTCGGTCGCGGGCCGGCGCGCCCGTGCGCAGCAGCGCGCCGAAACCGGCTCCGAAGGCGATGTAGGCGGCGTCCGGGAAGAAGCTGAAAAACGCCTTGTTGGGCACCATGTAGTTGCGCACCAGCCAGGGCGC
>Ga0187847_10001863_pt1 | contig 17977 bp, 14 predicted proteins | sample June2016WEW_4_10_FD_132458 | JGI IMG/M metagenome (GOLD analysis project Ga0187847, IMG submission 132458) | Peatland microbial communities from SPRUCE experiment site at the Marcell Experimental Forest, Minnesota, USA - June2016WEW_4_10 | ecosystem: Environmental > Terrestrial > Soil >...
CCGGGGGCTACAGCGACCCCACGGGGCTGTTGTACCTGATCAACCGGTACTACGACCCCTCGACCGGCCAGTTTGCCAGCGTGGATCTGATGGTGAATCAGACCAACCAGCCCTACGCCTACGCCGGGGACGACCCGGTGAACGGGCTGGATCCAAACGGGCTCAGACCTGTTTTGACGACAGGAGCCTGGTCAGATTCTGTAGGTGTATCAATGTCACCTTGCGCAACAACCACGGCTTCGGGTGATCAAGCTTCAGCCAAGAAGGATGTGATCATTGCTAAATATGACCAAAGTGAAGCGAAAAAATCACTGATGCAAGCATTTGGAGACTTGAAGTCACAGCAGCAATACGAAGATGCATTCAACGGATACTGCATGCTTCATAATCCGAGTGGCGCTTGCGATTCGATTTACAGCAACATTGGATCGTATGGGGCTAGCGCCCTCGCAGGTTTCGAGAACGCTCTTCAGTTCAGCGCAAACGCTTCTCAACTGTATGAAACTGCAGTCAACATCACGGAATCAGGACCAGCCTGGCTGCAGGCCTACTCCGAGCTACAGGCATCTATTGGTACTGACTCATTTGTCGAAAACTTCATCAACTACATTCAGACTACAAATGTGGTCGCCTCAGATCTCGTTAACTTTACAAATGCCGTTGGTAATTTGATTGGAAATGGGCTCAGCGATCTTAACGTCATTGGAGAAAATGTCGCGGCCGATACGGGCGAGTGAAGGCGAGTGAGCGACAGTAACCACCACATCGATATGCCACTTCTCATATATCATGTGCCGTTAACGCAAGGGATGTCATTGCAAAGTGGAGCGGCGTTGTTATGGCGCGAACTATTTGAATGAACCAAGTGCAAAGGTGCAGAACCGGCGTCTATATGAGGAGATGAACGTGGCGGATGACGAGAACGCTGTCGCTTCTGATCTAAATGAACTTGCACAGGGAGTTCAGAACAAGACGCTCCCTTTGCTGGACAAAGTAAAGGAACTCATGCAGATGCGAGTCATCCTCGAAAGAGATTGGAGGAAGGGTGGCCCCCAATCTAAGGAAGCTTCAGTCTCGTTCGAAAGCAAGTCAAGTGATGTCGACACGATCTTGGAATCGTACGGAGCCTGGATCGAGAGGAACAAGGAAACACCGCTTCCAGAACTGATAAGCATTGCGGAGAAAGAAATTCCTGAATGGGGAACTCCAAAAGCGAAATTAATATTTCTCACAAGACTTCGCGACGACCGAAGTCGCCGATTGAATGAAGAAATTCCTATTCTTAGATCGATAGTCAGTGATCTTGACGCTTCCATTCATGCACTTACGGAGATTGTTAAAGCCAATGAGGTCAAAAAGGGCCATCGGTTCGGAAAGCTTGGGCGCAGATAAGTTTTCTGGAGAATCTGGGCCGCTTGATTGACGTATAGAGGAGTTCATCACGCTCTGCCTATTGAACTCACTGCCCTGACAGGCCATAGTGGCCGGGGACGGCGGGCGCGAAGCGCCAAGCCGGCCGTTCGGGCACACTGGGTGATCCCAAAATCGTTGAAAATAAAGGTCCGTCGATAAATATTTGGTCTCGTCGCTCAAGTTTTTGTTCGATAACGCCATTTCGGAGTGGCTACTTCTTATAGAGGGCGAAGGTTTGGGTCTGCTCAGACTTCCGGTGACACCGGTTTTGACAATCATGCCGCCTCGGTGGCGGCAAAGGCAAGCTCGAACTCGATCGGCGTGAGCTTGCCCAGAGCGCGTTGACAACGTCGGCGGTGACAGCTGTGTTCAATCCAGAGCACGATCGCGTAGCGCAGTTCCGAGCGGGTCGCCTAGGCGCGTCGTTGGTCGAGGACGTTCTTCTGGAGCAGCGCGTGGAAGGACTCCATGGCCGCGTTGTCCGCGGCCGAGACGACTCGTCCCATCGATCCATTCAGCTGATTCGCCTTCAAGACCCGCTGGAAGGCTCGGGACCTGAATTGACCGCCTCTGTCGCTGTGAACCACCACGGTGCCCTTGGGTTGGCGCCGGGCGATGGCCTGACGAAGGGCCGAGCAGGCGAGATCGGCCGTCTCCCTCGAGTCGATCGCGTAGCCGACGATGCGGTTCGAGAAGACGTCCTTGATCGAGCAGAGGTAGAGCTTGCCCTCGGGTACTCGGTAATGTCGGTCAGCCAGACCAGGTTGGGGGCGGGGGCGCGGAACTCGCGTTGGACGAGGTCGTCGCTGACCGCCGGCCCCGGTGTCTTACCCGACGCCCTGCGGCCCTTCTTCGTGGTGGTGGACCAGATCCGGTGGGTCCGGCAGAGCTTGTGGACCCGGGTCTCACTGACGAGATGCCCGCGGTCCTTCACCTCGTCGGCTAAGAACCGGGAGCCGAATGTCGGATCGTCGTCGTGCAGGTCGACCAGCTCGTTCACGAGGTAGGCGTCGTCGAGGTCACGTTGACAGATGGGGTCCTTGAGCCAGCGGTAGTAGGGCTGGGCAGCGACTCCGAGCACCCCGCAGGTCAGCCGCACCGGGAAGCCCTGGGCGGCCAGATCACGGACCAGCGGGTATTTCATTTTGGGAGGGCGTCCTTGGCGAAGTAGGCCGCGGCGCGCCGCAGGATCTCGTTCTCCATCTCGAGGCGACGGTTGGTCCGGCGAAGCTGCACCATCTCGTCCTGCTCGGCCGACGTCAGACCATCCTTGACGCCGTCGTTAACGTCGGCCTGGCGCATCCAGCGTCGAAGTGTCGTTTCGGAGATGTCGAAGTCGGCCGCCACTTCGGGGATCGGGATCTGACCCCTTCGAGCGATGGTGACCACGTCACGTTTGAACTCGGGTGGGAACTTCTTGGGCATAGGGACATCCTTCCAGCACGGTTGCTCCGTGCAATAAGGATGTCACCGGAAGTCTGAGCAGACCCACATGTCTACCTCCTGGTAGGACACGACCAAACTCTCACATACGTGGTCCAGTTTTTGGGGTTCAAGTCAAACCAAGACCTCGCGAAAGCCTCGTGATGGCGTCGGTTCTCACTTGCGAGCGATAGCCAATGCACCCCTGGGGCCCCATCGGCTTTAGCCCCGTCAGTCACGGGTCCAACTCGCTGCGCGAGTCGCGCTCGTCGTGCTGGACACCTGACACCCGTCAGCGGACTTCTCCTGGGGCGAAGGAGATAGAGAGGACGCCCGCGCCGTCGGCAGACGCCGATCGCCTCGGCCACCACCGGCGCCCCCGCGACAGGTCCGTCGCTCGGTGGGGCGAATCTTGCCCGTGGTGGGCGCGGCCATCGCCTTTCGGACCACTAGCGCTCGACGGGGCCCGGTCCACGGGTCTGTCGCCGCCTCGACACAGTCGTCGGGGTTCGTCGAGCGGTCAGGACCTGACCGACGCGCCCTGACGTTCCTTGTTATGCTCACGCTCGGACAGACGTCCACGGCGTCAAACGGGGTCAACGGCTTCGCAAGAACCGTCCATTAAATCCAAAGGGGAGAGTAATGAATTCAATCGGAAGAGGCCGCCTGGGGCGCGTCGCACTCGCGGCCAGTACCGCCTGTCTGCTGTTCACGGGACTGACCATCGTCGCGGCCGGCTCAGCTGGCGCGGCGACGTATAAGAAGACGTTGGCCTGCGAGGTCACCGACACCGGTGGCATCAACGACCGGTCGTTCAACGCCTCGGCCTACCTTGGACTCGAGCAGGCGAAGAAAGTCGACCCGAGCGAAATCAAGACCGAGGTGCAGTCGACGCCCTCGAACGGCACCGAGTCCACCTACGAGACCGAGATCTCGTCGTTCGTCTCGCAGCACTGCAGCATCATCATCACGGTCGGATTCTTGATGTCCGACGCCACGTGGAACGCGGCCCACCAGAACCCGGCGGACCACTTCGCGCAGGTCGACAACAGCAACTCGAGCCCCGGCAAAGACGGTGTCGCGCTGCCGCCCTACAAGGGAACGGCCAAGAACATCCTGGGACTGACCTACGAGACCCAGCAGGACGCGTTCCTCGGCGGGTACGAGGCGGCGGCCTACGCCGTGGCGCACAACCCCACGGCGCCCAAGGTCGGAACCTACGGTGGTGAGCAGTTCAGCTCCGTCACCTACTACATGGACGGCTACTACGACGGTGTCCAGTACTACAACACGAAGATGAAGCCGAAGGTCCCGGTGGCGGTGCTCGGATGGAACGAGAAGACCCAGAAGGGTACCTTCATCGGCTCCTTCACCGACCAGACCACCGCGGCGTCCGACACGACCGCCCAACTGTCACAGGGCGCGACGACCATCTTCCCGGTGGCCGGCTCCGACGGCCTCGGCACGACTGCCGCGGTGAAGACCTGGAACGCCTCGCACTCGCTCAAGGCGAACGTGGAGTGGGTCGACACGGACGGCTGCGTCAACGACCCGGCCGACTGCAACCTGTTCCTCAGCTCGGTCACCAAGGGCGTGACCGCGTCGGTGAAGGCAGCCGTCCTGGAGCAGGCCGAGGGTAAGTTCACCGGTGGCGACTACATCGGCACCCTGAAGAACGGCGGCGCGGCCTTCATCGAGGATCACGGCACTGCGGGCAAGGCGAACAGCGCGGCGACCCTCGCGGCCATCGCGACGCTCAGCACGGACATTGAGAATGGCACCATCACGATCCCGGTCGGTGGCAAATAGTCCTCACCACGTGACACCCGCCAACGGGGGCCGAGTCTTCGGATTCGGCCCCCGTTGGCGTTCGCGTCGCGATTAGGTTTGAGATTCATGAAACTGGAACTGCGAGCGGTCAACAAGAACTTCGGTTCGCTCGCGGCCAACCGGGATGTCAACCTCGTCGTCGAGCCAGGGCAGATACACGGCCTGCTCGGAGAGAACGGCGCGGGCAAGACCACGCTCATGAACGTGCTCTACGGCATGATCACGCCCGACAGCGGTCAGATACTCATCAACGACGAGGTCGTGACCATTCGCGACCCCAAGGACGCCGTGACCCAAGGAATCGGCATGGTGCACCAGCACTTCATGCTCATCCCGGTCTTCACGGTTGCCGACAACATCATCCTCGGCAGCGAGCCCGTCAAGCCCTGGCCCTTCATCGACCACCGCAGCGCCACCGAACGCATCGTCGCCCTGGCCAATGAGTACAACTTCAACATCGACCCCTCGGCTACGATCGAGAACCTCCCCATCGGCACGCAGCAACGCGTCGAGATCCTCAAGGCCCTCAGCCACGACGCCGAGATCCTCATTCTCGACGAGCCCACGGCCGTGCTCACCCCTCAAGAGACCGACGCCCTGATGATCGTCATGCGCTCGTTGAAGGAGCAGGGCAAGTCCATCATCTTCATCACGCACAAGTTGAAGGAGGTCCTCGAAATCGCCGACGTCATCACCGTGATGCGCCTCGGCGAGGTCGTGGGCACGACCACGCCGACGGAGACCAGCGAGGCCGAGCTCGCCTCGATGATGGTGGGCCGCGACGTCAACCTCGTCGTCGAGAAGCCCCCGGCCCGCACCGGCGACGTGGTCCTCGAGGTCACGAATCTCTTCGTCCAGGACGATCGGGGCCTGACCGCCGTCAAGGGAGTCTCGTTCGACGTGCGGGCGGGCGAGATACTCGCGTTCGCCGGAGTCCAGGGAAACGGACAGACCGAACTCGTCGAGGCGCTCACCGGGCTTCGGCGCGTGACGGCGGGCTCTCTGGTGCTCAACGGGATGGAGTTGGTCGGGCGATCCGTGCGCGACATACTCAACGCCGGCGTCGGCCACGTCCCCGAGGACCGCCAGCGCCACGGCCTCGTCCTCACCTTGTCGGTCGCGGATAACCTCGTCCTCGACCAGTTGGGCAGTTCCCAGTACAAGGCGTGGTGGGGCCGCAAGCTCAAGGCGATCGTGGAGAACGGCACTCGCCGCATCACCGAGTACGACATTCGCGCCCAGGACGAGTCCGAGCCGCTCAGCTCCCTCTCGGGTGGCAATCAGCAAAAGGTGGTCATGGCGCGCGAGCTCTCGCGCGAGCTCAAGGTCCTGATCTGCTCCCAGCCCACCCGCGGTCTCGACGTGGGCTCGATCGAGTTCATGCACCGCCAGATCGTCGCGATCCGCGACGCGGGGGTGGCGGTGGTGATCATCTCGAGCGAGCTCGACGAGGTCATCGCCCTCGGGGACCGCGTGGCCGTCCTCTACGACGGGACGATCCAGGACATCGTGCCTCCGACCACGAGCCGCGAGGACCTCGGACTCCTGATGGCCGGTTCGCGTCCGTCCGCGAGCGCGGGGCTTCGATGAGCGACGTCGCCACCGAGACGCCGCGCTCGAGTCAGCTGCTCAAGATCGCCCTGCGCGTTCGGCGCGCCAACATGGCGCTGGTGCTGGCGCTCGCGCTCTTCGTCGGACTGACGATCGGAGCGGTCATGATCATCGTGACCACTCCGGCGCTCGTGCACTCCTGGAGCACCTTCTTCTCCCACCCGGGCGCCACCATCTCGCAGAACTTCAACACCGTATGGTTCGCGTACGAGCAGATCTTCCAGGGGTCCCTGTTCAACTTCCACGCGATGCGACTACTCATCGACCACCCCGACAAGGCCAACCTGGCTTCGGCCCTCGGACCGATCTCGCTCACTCTCCAAGACGCGACCCCCCTCATCGTCGCGGGTCTGGGCCTCGCCATCGGCTTTCGCAGCAACCTCTTCGACATCGGCGGTCAGGGACAGGTCATCGTGGGGGGCCTCGTCGCGGGCCTCATCGGCTTCAGCCTCAACTTGACACCCATCCTCCAGGTCTCCCTGGAGTTGGTAGGGGCCATGATCGCCGGCGCCCTGCTCGCCTCCCTCGCCGGGGTGCTCAAGGCGTACACCGGCGCCCACGAGGTGATCGTCACCATGATGTGCAACTACATCATGCTCCTGTTGCTGGGATACCTCCTGATCACCAACCTCTTCGCCCGACCCGGCGTGCGGGACGGCGCTTCGAAGGCCGTGACGCCGACCGGCCAACTGCCCTACTTCTTCTCCCACCTGAGTTCGGGGCTCTTGGTCAATGTCGGATTCCTCATCGCGCTCGCGATGGTGTTCGTCGTCCAGTGGTTCTTCCAGCGCTCCAAGACCGGCTTCGAACTGCTGATGGTGGGCCAGAACGGTGAGGCGGCGCGCACCGCCGGGATCAACGCCAAGCGCACGACGATCATCACCCTGTGCCTCGCCGGAGCGTTCTGCGGGCTCGCGGGCATGCTGGAGCTGACGGGCGTCGACCATTTCCTCTCCCCGAACTTCGGCGGATCCTACGGATTCGACGCGATCACCGTGGCCCTGCTCGGGCGCAACCGGCCGTGGGGGGTCTTCTTCGGGGCCATCTTCTTCGGCGCGATGTACGCGGGCGGAGAGGCCATGCAGGCCTTCACGCCGACCAACATCCAGTACTCCCTCGCCCAGGTCATCCAGGCGGTCGTCGTCTTCTGCGTCGCGACGCCCGCGCTGATCGTCGAGATCTTCCGCCTCACCGACAACGGGCGCTTCCGCTCCTCGGGCTCATCGGGAAGCTGGACGAAATGACCGTCACCTCCGAGGTCGTCACGCCCCAGGTCGTCACCCCCGAGATCGTCACGCTCGAGAACCTTCGCCGCATCACCCGTACGCGCTCCCTCGGCTACGGCGTCACGCTCGTCCTGATCGGCGTGCTCGAGGTCATCTGGTTCGGCGGGGCGAGGTCCGCCCTCCAGACGACGATCGAGCTGGGCTACAACAGCTCGACGGTCATGCCCTCGATGGCCGCCCCGGTGCGGGTCATCGTTCTGCTCATCGGGCTGCTGGCGCTCACGCCCGTGGTCGCTCGCCGCACACGCCAGTTCCTCCCCAAGCGCGTCAACTTCACCAAGGGCGTACGCAACCTCCTCATAATCGTCGGGGGCTACCTCGTCCTCTGGCCGGTCGTGCTGTGGCTCGGGGTCAACAGCAACGGGGCGCTGCGCGCGATGACCATCCCGGTCTCCACGACCGGCTACGTCGTCGGGATCCTTTCCATCGTTGCGGGAGCCCTCCTCGCGTGGCGACGCTTCGACCGCAGCGCCTCGGCCATGCTCTACGGCGGCCTGATGGTCTTCATGCTCGGTTTCCTCGTCTGGGTCGCGCGCGGGTCCAACGTGTCGGGCCTGCACCTTCAACTCACCGGGATCCTCGCCGCCGCCGTGGCGGCCGCCACCTTCCTCATCTTCGGCTCGCTGTCGGGAACGCTGTGCGAGCGCTCCGGCGTCGTCAACATCGCGATCGAGGGTCAGTTCATGACCGGCGCGATCTCCTCGGTCATGGTCGTGAGCGCCATGAACGGTTCGGGGATCTCGCTGGTGCTCGGTGTCGTCGTCGCGGGGCTGCTCGGCGCCCTGCTCGGCTGGGTCCTGGCGGTGATGTCCCTTCGCTACCAGGCGAACCAGATCATCGTGGGCATCGTGATCGTCGCCTTCTGCACGGCCGTCACCCAGTTCATCATGTTCCAGGTGCTCGACACCCACGAGAACCTCAACGGCGCCTACGCCCTGCCCGTGTGGTCCATTCCGTTCTTCTCGCGTATCCCGATCGTCGGTCCGGTCCTGTTCGACCAGAACGTTCTGGTCTACGTCGCCATCCTCGGGGTCATCGTCGCCAACATTGCGCTCTTTCGCACCCGCTGGGGCCTGCGGGTTCGCTCGGTCGGCGAGAAGCCCCTCGCCTCGGAGACCGTGGGGGTCAGCGTCACCCGGATGCGCTACGGCGCCGTCGTCCTGGGAGGATTCGTCGCGGGACTCGGTGGCGCCGCGTTCACGATCGGTCCCGGGACGAATTTTACCTTCGGCATGACCAACGGCTACGGCTACATCGCGCTCGCCATCATGATCTTCGGCCGCTGGCGCCCCTACGGGGCCCTCATGGCGTCGCTGCTCTTCGGCTTCACCATCGCGCTCAGCGCGAACCTGAACATCTACCTGAGTCAGCTGGTCATCCCCCAGCAGTTCATCAGCATGCTGCCCTACATCATCACGATCGCGGCGGTGGCGGGGCTTGTCGGTCGGATACGCCCGCCCGCCGCGGACGGCCTGCCGTTCAGTCGCGAGTAGGCGCCGGCTGTCGACGACAGCCCACGTCGCCCCAGCGAGCTCCCCGGGGCCCTCGAGGGGATGATCGCGCAGGAGAACCCGCGTTTCGATGAGCCACAGCGACCAGGGTGAAGCGGCCGGCCGCCATGCCCGTCGGGCAGCGACGACACCGGACGGTTCGTTCGCTCGGCGCCCGCCGCGGCTACGTCCTGTCGCGCACGTCGAGGGCCAGGTCGAGCGCCGGGCTCGAGTGGGTGAGGGCCCCTACGGCGATGTAGGAGACGCCGGTCTCGGCGACGGCGCGTGCGCGCTCGAGGGTCATCGAGCCGCTCGCTTCGAAGCACACGCCCTCGCCTCGCCCGAGCGCCACCGCGGCGCGCAGCGACTCGAGATCCATGTTGTCGAGCAGGATCAGCCGCGCGCCGGCGTCGAGCGCCTCGCGCACCTGGTCCAGGGTGTCGCACTCCACCTCGAGTTCAACGCCGGACGCCCGGGAGCGTAAGGCCCTGACGGCCGCGCCCACGCCGCCGGCACCGGCCACGTGATTGTCCTTGATCAGTGCGCCGTCGCCGAGGCCGAGGCGGTGGTTCACGCCCCCGCCGCAGCGCACCGCGTACTTCTCCAGTTGGCGAAGCCCCGGCGTGGTCTTGCGGGTGTCGCGCACGCGACAGCCGGTGCCGGCGAGGATGTCGGCCCACGCGGCGGTGCACGTGGCGATGCCCGACAGGTGCGTCATGAAATTGAGCATGGTGCGTTCGGCGAGCAGCATCAGGCGAAGTGGCCCGACGCAGTTCACCACGACGGTGCCCGGTTCGACCCGCTCCCCGTCGCGCACCGCGAGGTCGACGCCGTTGAGGGGAAAGCCCACGGTCTCGAGTACCGCGAGCGCGACCGGCGCGCCGCAGAGCACACCCGCCTCGCGCGCGACCACGTCGCCCGCGGCCTCGGCACCCGCCTCGATGGTCGCCTCGCTCGTCACGTCGCGCCCGTAGCGCAGGTCCTCCTCGAGGGCCACGCTGATGAGACGGCGAAGCTCGCCCGGCTCGAGGCCGGCTTGGGCGAGCAGGACCTCCACGCGGGTGCCGAAGCTCATTGCAGGGACTTCACCCGCATGTCGAACCGGCCGTCAATTCCAATCTGTTCGATCCGTCGCTCCCATTCGCTTCGGACCCGGTCGAAATCGTTGCGCCGGTGACAGCCCCGGCTCTCCTGTCGCCACAGGGCCGCGCGCACGACCATCGTCGACACCGTGTGCAGGTTCGTCGCCTCCAACGTCGCCAGGTCGAGTGCGCTCGATGGACCTTCGCGGCTCTCGCCGAGACGGCAGCGCAACAGTTCCAGGCCGTTGGCGCTGCGCAGCACTCCCGCGTGAAGCGACATCATGGTGGCCAGTTCGTCACGTTGCGCGGCGTCGACTCCGGCGCCGCTGTGCGCCGGCTCGGTGGTGCGACCAACGGGCCGACCATCTCCTTGGTCGCCGCCCGCGAGTTGGCGTCCGAGCCGCTCGCCGGTGATGAGGGCCTCGGTCAGCGAGTTCGAGGCCAGTCGGTTGGCGCCGTGCACGCCGGTCGCGGCAACCTCGCCGACGGCGTACAGGCCTGCGACACTCGTGCGGCCCTCCATGTCGGCGCGCACGCCACCGCAGGAGTAGTGCGCGCCCGGCGCCACCGGAATCGGTTCGCGGGCCGGATCGATGCCCACGGAGCGACAGATCGACGTGACCGTGGGAAAGTCACGCTCGAGACGGTCCGTCCCGAGTGAGCGGGCGTCGAGCCAGACGTGCGTGGTGGGGCCCACTCCCGCCGCCATCACGCGCTGCATGGCCGCCGCCACGACGTCACGCGGTGCCAGATCGCCCAGGGGATGCACCCCCGCCATGACCGACGCGCCGTCCACGTCGATGATCACACCTCCGGCGCCGCGCAGCGCCTCGGTCACCAGCGGACACTGTCCGCGCCGTCCCTCTTGAAACAGCACCGTCGGATGGAACTGGACGAATTCGACGTCGGTGATCGCCGCCCCGGCCCGGGCCGCCAGCGCGAGGCCGTCGCCCGTGATCTCGACGGGGTTGCTCGTCGTCGCGTAGGCCTGGCCGAATCCGCCCGTCGCGAGCACCAGGGCCGCCGTCGAGAGGTACCCGACCTGCAGCGGGTCGCCCGGCGTGGCCCCGACCCGACCGGCGCGCAGACCGATGACCCGTCGCGACCCGTCGAGCAGCGCGTCGATGGCGACGGTCCCTTCGAGGATCGTGATGTTTGCGTCGCGCACCGCGCGAAGCAAGGTGCGGTGCACCTCGACCCCCGACGCGTCGCCTCCGGCGTGCACGATCCGGCGCTGAGAGTGCCCCCCTTCGAGGCCGAGCCGGCCCCGGTCGAATCGTGCGCCCAGTTGCTCGAGCGCGCGCACGGCGTCGGGGGCGCCCTTGACCAGTTCGAGCACCGCCGATTCCCGCGCCAGGCCGGCGGCGGCGTTCACGGTGTCACAGAAGTGGCTGTCGATCGAGTCGAGCGGATCCATTACCGCCGCGAGACCGCCCTGGGCGAGCGGCGTCGAGCCCCCGTGCGGAGCGGCCTTGCACACGAGCAGGACCCGGCGTCCGCGACGTCGCGCCGCCAGGGCCGCCGCGAGGCCGGCCGCCCCGGTGCCCACCACGACCACGTCAGCCTCATCACTCCACGAAGACTCCGTGGGCGCCAGGTAGCGCAGCTCCGTCGTCACTCGCCGACCGGCGAAGGGTTGCCGACAGCGATCATGCCCTCGACGGAGCGTCGGGCCCGTCGGGCGATCTCGGGATCGACGTGGACCTCGCTGGTGCCGGTGCGCAGACAGCGCAGCAGGACCTCGGGCGTCGTCATCTTCATGTAGCGGCACTCGGCCTTCGCGTTGACGGGGATCCACCGGACCCTTGGGTTGGCGACCCGCAACTGGTGCAGCATCCCGGTCTCGGTGGCGACGAGCACCGACGGGGCCGTCGAGGTCCGCGCCGCCTCGAGCATGGCGCCGGTCGAGAGCACGTGCGTGCGCGCCGACGCCAGGTCGCCCGTGCCCGCCAGCCACATCGCCGAGGTGGTGCAGCCGCACTCGGGATGGATGTACAGCTCGGCTTCGGCGTGCTCGGCGACCTTGGCGACGAGGTCGCCGGGAGTGATGGCCGCGTGCACGTGGCACTCGCCCATCCAGATGTGCATGTTCTCGCGCCCGGTCACGCGCTGGACGTGGGCCCCGAGGAACTGATCGGGCAGGAAGAGGATCTCGCGGTCGCGGTCGATGCTCTCAACGATCTGCACGGCGTTGGCCGACGTGCAGCAGACGTCGGTCTCGGCCTTGACCTCGGCGCTGGTGTTGACGTAGGCGACGACCACGGCGCCGGGGTGCTGGGCCTTCCATTCGCGCAACTGGTCGGCGGTGATGCTGTCGGCCAGCGAGCACCCGGCGCGCGCCTCGGGGATCAGCACGACGCGATCGGGCGCCAGGATCTTGGCCGTCTCGGCCATGAAGTAGACGCCGGCGAACACGATCGCCGCGGCGTCGCTCGCGGCCGCGATGCGCGAGAGGGCCAGCGAGTCGCCCACGTGATCGGCGACGTCTTGGATCTCGGGCCGCTGGTAGTTGTGGGCCAGGATCATGGCGTCGCGCTCGTGGGCCAGCCGCTTGATCTCGCGGGACCATTGGTCGCGCCCCATGCGTTCGCTGGGCGACGTCGAAGCCATGTGCACTCCCCGTCCAAGGAACCAACGGAGCGAAAACCCACATTCTCGAACCGTCAGCAGGTTTTCGACTTAGAGTCGAAAACCATGAATAGAGACTACCATGCGACAATGAGCGACGTCCAGCCACCCTGCGATGGTGAAGAACGCCCCGGGGGGCACTTCCGCCACGAGGTGCTCGCCGTGGTGTTCCAGGTGAGGCAGGACGTCCTACACGTGCTGCTGTGGCAACGGGCGCAGTCTCCGTTCCGGGGGCGCTGGGCGTTGCCCGGTGGGCCCCTCGGCGCCGACGAACGTCTCGGCGCGTCCCTCGGTCGCCATCTCGCCACGAAGGTCGACCTTCGAAACGTCGCCTACCTCGAGCAGCTCGAGACGCGCAGCGACGTCGATCGCGACCCGCGCGAGCGAGAGATCGCGACGGCCTACCTGGTCCTGGTGGCGACGGACCTCAACCCCGACCTGCCGTCGGACACGACGTGGCTCGCGGTCGAAGATCTGCCCCCGACGGCCTTCGACCACGCCTCGATCATCGAGTCCGGCCGCGAACGGCTGCGCGCGAAGCTCACCTACACCAACGCGGGCTACGCCATGGCGCCCGAGACCTTCACGATCACCGAACTGCGCACCATCTACGCGGCCTGCATCGGCCACGCCATCTCCGCCACCAACCTGCAGCGGGTACTGCTTCGCCGCCAGATCATCCAGCCGACCGGCGTTACCTCGCACTCCACGCCCACCGGGGGCCGCCCGGCGACGCTCTACCGCTTCAGCGAGCGGGTCCTGCACGTGACGAATCCCTTCGCCGTGTTCAAGCCGCCCGTCGATCAGCCGGCGTTGAAGGGCCGCTCACCCGAGGGACCGAACAGCGACGTCGTGACGGGGGCGTAGGCCATCAGCTCCTCGCTCATGACCCGGGCCCGTTCGAGGGGCTCGCGCCACTGGGCGAGCAGCCTCGTGACCGAACCGGTCAGCCATTCGATGGCCGCACCGGGCGCCTCCGACGCCGCCGACAGGGTGAAGTCACGCTCGAACTTGACGCGCTGGGCGGAGAGGTAGGTGATCGCCTCGATCTGATCGTGCAGGTTCCCGAGGACCCCCTGCACGTCGGCTAGCACCGCGGCAAGGTCGGTGGCGCGCTGGCCGAGGTAGGTGCTCGCTACCTCGCTGCAGTAGCGGCCCCGCTTGGTCAAGATCCGTATCCGGTGCAGTTCGGCGCTCGTGGGCGCCGGGCCGAAGCGGTCGACGCTCTTGAAGAGGTTGGCCAACGTCAGGTTGAGCCCCGGGCGCAGCACGACGCTGGCGGCCTTGGCGGCGTTGGGGCGCAGCGGCGGCTGCACGACCGCGGCGCTGAGGCTCTGGACCAGCTCGCGGTAGCGCTTGGAGCGGATCATCGTCTGGACCCGCTGGCTCTCGCGATTGCGCAGGATGTCGATCGCCAGCAGCACCGACGCGTCGAGCGCCGTCGAGGGCTGGTCGCTCAGCGAGCTCAGCAGGATGTAGAGCACGTCGAGGTCGCGCTGGCGCCCGAGCACCCCGCCGACCCAGCGCAGCTGCGAACGGAACTCCTTGAGGGGCTTCTCCTTGATCACCGGCGCGACGATCTCGAGCTCGGAGCGCAGACGGCGCGACTTCACGCGCAGTTGGTGCACCGCCTCGGGATCGTGGCCGAGGCTGGCGCGAGGCCCGTACCGCACCAGTCCGGCGACCTCTTGACCGAGCACGAGGCGCACCACCTCCTCCGAGCTGGGCGACGGGTTGTCGGGCTGCTGGCCAAATCGCACCTTCGCCACCTGATCCCCTAGCTCGATCGCACCCGGGCCCGGATGGCGCTGATCCACTCGGAGGCCGACTTCCTCGCCCGGGCGACCTCGTCACGCCGTCCGACCGCGTCGGCGCCGGTGACGGGGTAGGAACCGAGGAACTTGACCGTCGCCAGGTGGGCCTGCAGGTCGGCGAGGCAGTCGGCGACCACGTCGTCGACGACGTGACCCTCGAACTCGATGACGAAGCAGTACTCGCCCAGGCCCCGTTTCGTCGGACGGCTCTCGAGCTTGGTGAGGTTGATGTCACGTGCGGCGAAACGGCCGAGTATGCCGTAGAGCGAGCCGGGCCGGTCGGCGTCCTGGAAGCAGACGATGGTCGTACGGTCGTGACCGGTCGGCGCCGCGATGCTCTCACGACCGACGGTCACGAAACGGGTCTCGTTGCCGGGGTGGTCCTCCACGTCGCGCACCAGCGGGACGAGGCCGAACAGTTCGCCGGCCTTGAGCGACGCCACCGCCGCCCAGGGCTCGTCGCTGGCCGCGACCTCGCTGGCCGCCTGGGACGTCGAGGCCGTCTGTTCGACCGCAGCGTCGATCGAGTGCAGGAATCCGCGACACTGGGCGAGGGCGTGCACGTAGCTGAGCACCTTGGTCAGCTGACCCAGTGCGACCCCGGGCCGGGCCAGGAGGTGCAGGCGGATGGGGATGACGATCTCGCGCTCGATGAGCAGGTCGTGGTCGAAGACGAGGCCGTCGATGGTCGCCGAGACGGTCCCCTCGATGGCGTTCTCCAGGGGCACCAGGCCGAGGTCGAGCGATCCATCGGCGACGCCCACGAGCACGTCGGCGATCGAGGGGCAGGCCACGGCCTGCACGTCGGCCAGCGTGGAGACCGCTTCGTGAGCGAAGGAACCCTCGGGTCCGAGGTAGCCAACACGGGGATTTGCCATCTATGGATGCTACTTCGACTCGGTCGAATCGCCCGCGGCGCCACCCGGGGCCAGTTCGCCATTGTCTACGATGGTCAGGGGGTCAACGAAAGGCAGTGCAATGGGGCACGACATGTTCAAGTACGACGCCGCACTCGTCGACGCCGTCTTCGACTACTGCCGCGAGCGGCTCGCGATGGACCCGGTTCCGCTGGACTACGGCAGCCTGGCCGCGATCCCCGAGCACGCCCTCGACGGGCTGATCTCGCGCGACGGCCACGACCCGGCCAAGATCCTCAACTTCTTCAGAGAGGAGCTGGCCACCTCCGTCGTCTCGATCGACTCGCCGGGCTTCCTCGCCTTCATCCCCAACGCCCCGACCAAGAACTCTTTGCTCTTCGACATGGTCGTCGCCTGCTCCGGCCTCAACGGCACCAGCTGGCTCGAGTCGGCCGGCGTCGTGGTGGCCGAGAACCAGGCGCTGACCTTCCTCGCCACCCTGGCCGGCATGCCCGACGGCTCGGGCGGCGCCTTCGTGTCGGGCGGCTCGATCGGGAACCTCTCGAGCCTGACCGTCGGACGCGACGTCGGGCGCACCCGTCGCCCCGACATCGCGCCGCACGAACTGCGCTTCGCGATCTCGGCCGACGCGCACTCGAGCATCGGCAAGGCCCTACACGTGCTCGGCATCCACTCCCTCGCCGTCAAGACCGACGACCACCGCTTCACGCGCGCGAGCCTCGAGCAGGCCCTGGCCGCGGACCCGCGACCGGAGTCGGTCATCGGGGTCGTGGCGACGGCCGGCACGACCAACGCCGGCATCGTGGACGACCTCGAGGGCCTCGGCGCCTTCGCGCGCGAGCACGAGCTCTGGTTCCACGTCGACGGCGCCTACGGCGGGGCCTCGCTCTTCTCGCGCACCCACCGCCACCTGCTCGAGGGCGTGCGCCACGCCGACAGCTTCGTCGTGGATCCGCACAAGTGGCTGCTCGCGCCGCTCGACTGCGCCGCCCTCGTCTACCGCAACCCCACGGTCGCGCGCAAGATCCTGGCCCAGCAGGCTAGCTACCTCGACGTCCTGCACGCCGACGACGACGAGCACTACGAGTGGAACCCCTCGGACTTCGCGATCCACCTCTCGCGCCGGGCCCGGGGGCTGCCCTTTTGGTTCTCGCTCGTCACCAACGGCACGCGGGCCTACGAGACGGCCATCCAGACCGCGATCGACCTGGCCCAGGTCGCCGTCACGATGATCGACGAGATGGACCACGTCGAGATGGTGCGCCCGTCGAGCCTGTCGGTCGTGCTCTTTCGCCGCAAGGGCTGGTCGGGCGAGGACTACAACACCTGGAGCCAGCAGCTGCTGCGCGACCAGGTGGCCTTCGTCACGCCCACCAAGTGGGAGGGCGAGACGGTGGCCCGCCTGGCCTTCCTGCACCCCGACACGCCCGTCGAGATGGTGCGCGCCATCCTCGAGTCGATGCGCGACTGACTAGCGACCGTCGAGCAAAGGATCATCAGGGTTGCGCGTGACGTCACCCCGCTCGGACTTGAGTCGCCACGCGATGCCGCCGAGGGCCTCGAGCACGACCCGGTTGCCCAGGTAGGCCGTGATCTCGGCGTGGTCGTAGGGGGGCGAGACCTCGACGACGTCTAGGCCGCCCACCGGACAGTCCATGGCGATGCGCCGCACCGCGTCGAGCAGCTGGCGGCTGGTGAGACCGCCCGGTTCGGGCGTGCCGGTGCCCGGCGCCGAACCGGGGTCGACCACGTCGACGTCGATCGAGAGGAAGACGGCGTCGCAGTCGCTCAAGGCGATGTCGATGGCCTCGTCGAGCACCTCGTCCATGCCGCGCGTCACGACCTCGGCCATCTCAAACGAGCGCATCCCCTGCTCGGCCATCCAATCGAGCGTCTCGGGCTCGGGCCAGTACCCGCGCAGGCCGATCTGCAGGAACCGGTCGCCGCGGCAGGCCCCCGACTCGATCAGGCGCCGCATCGGCGTGCCGTGGCCGTAGAGGGAGCCCATCTGGGTGTCGCCGGTGTCGGCGTGGGCGTCGAAGTGGATCACCGAGACCCGGCCCCACCCGACGTGACGCGCGACGCCCGTCACGTCGCTCAGCGCGATCGTGTGGTCGCCGCCCAGGATCACCGGGATGACGCCGGCCGAGGCGACCGTCGTGACCCGCTCCTCCAACGCCTCGAGCGACTTCTCGATCTCGCCCGGGGGCATCTCGACGTCGCCCAGGTCGACGACGCCCAGGTCGATCAGCGGGTCGACGCCCAGCGCGAGGCTCGGGCGCTGGCCGTTGTGGGGCAGGTAGTCGCTCAGGCGCATGGCCTGGGGTCCGAAACGGCAGCCCGCCCGATGCGAGGTGCCGCCGTCGAACGGCGCGCCAATGATCGCGGCGAGCGCGTCGGACCACTGCGCGGGGATGTCGGGATCGGCGCCGGGCACGCCGAGGAAGGTGGCGTCGGGTCCGTAGAGGTTACCTATGCGCATCGCTCTCCTGCCCTGTGGCGCTCGGTCGTCGCCCCCCAACC
>Ga0187847_10001866_pt1 | contig 17968 bp, 14 predicted proteins | sample June2016WEW_4_10_FD_132458 | JGI IMG/M metagenome (GOLD analysis project Ga0187847, IMG submission 132458) | Peatland microbial communities from SPRUCE experiment site at the Marcell Experimental Forest, Minnesota, USA - June2016WEW_4_10 | ecosystem: Environmental > Terrestrial > Soil >...
GCGGCCAAAGTGAAGACCATCGCCGTGATCGGACCCAACGCGTGGCCGGCCGTGACCGGCGGCGGAGGATCGTCGGAGGCGCAGGCCTTTGAGCCGGTCAGCATTCTCACCGGCATCGCAAATCTTCTCGGTCCCGATGCGCACGTCTTCTATAGCCCCGCCATGCCTGCGAGCGACGACGAAAAAAAGGCCATTGCGCAGGCTGACGTTGTCGTCGTCGCGGTTGGTTTCACGGCAGCCACGGAGCGCGAAGGTCACGACCGCACCTTCATCTTGCCCCCCGGCCAGGACTCGTTGGTCGAGCAGGTGGTTGCGGCCAATCCCCGCACCGTCGTGCTCCTCACCGGTGGTGGCGGCATGGACGTTAGCCGCTGGCTGGATAAAGTCCCCGCGCTTCTCCATCTCTACTACCCAGGCCAGGAGGGCGGCACAGCCGTGGCGCAAATCCTCTTCGGCCAGCACAACCCCGAGGGCAAACTCCCCGTCACCTTCGACCGTAGTTGGGATGAAAGCGCCTCCGCCAAGTGGTACTACGGCGACCCGAAAGACAACACCACGCTCCACACCACTGGCGCAGACGGCAAGCCGCTTGACTACACTGTCGAGCACGTCAAATACGGCGACAAGCTCATGGTCGGCTACCGTTACTGGACCACCACAGGCAAGCACCCGCTCTATCCGTTCGGCTATGGCTTGAGCTACACCACCTTCAAGTTCTCGAACCTAACTGCGCCTGCCACCGCGGCGACGGCTACAGACTCCACGGTTCCGGTCAGCTTCGACGTCACCAACACGGGCACAGTAGCCGGAGCCGAGGTCGCCCAGCTCTACGTTTCCGACCCAACGGCCAAAGTCGACCGTCCCGAGCGCGAGCTGAAAGGTTTTGCCAAAGCCCGCCTCGCTCCCGGCGAAACCCAACACGTCACGCTCTCGCTCGACGCCCGCGCCTTCAGTTACTGGGACGAGCCGGCCCACAAATGGACCATCGATCCCGGCAAATTCATTCTTCGCGTAGGCGACTCCAGCGAAAATACCCCGCTAAGCGCCGCCATCGAGCTGCACTAACCGTTTGCACAATCCATAATTGATTTAAGAGGAAATCCTTCATGTTCAAACGCCGCATGTCTCTTGCTGCATTCATCGCACTCATCTTCGCGGTCGCATCTGCTAGCGCCCAATCCACACCTCAAACCCAATGGGTAGGGACCTGGGCCGCGTCGCCCATGCAGGCTGAAGGCGTCTATCTCCGCCTTTTTTCCAGTGTCACCTTGCGCGAAATCGTCCACATCTCCGCGGGCGGACCACAGATTCGCCTGCGCTTCACCAACGAGTTCGGCCTCGACCCCCTCACCGTTAGCGATGCCCACGTCGCGCTCAGCGCCGGCGGCAGCTCCACCCAGCCCGGCAGCGATCACCCCGTCACCTTTGGCGGAGCCGCGTCCGTTAACATTCCGCCCGGAGCCGCCATCTTCTCCGATCCGGTCCCACTCACCGTCGCGCCGCTCTCCGACCTCGCCGTCAGCTTCTATCTGCCTCCGCAGATCATGCGCGCCGAAACCTTTCACGCCTTCGCCGACCAGGACAACTACCTCTCGGACGGCCATTCGCCCGCCGCGCCGGATCTGCCCCAACCCACGACCATCTCCTCGTGGTACTTCTTCGACGGCGTCGATATCGGAGCGGCTGACGGCTCCGTCGCCGCCGCACCCGGCTCCCGCGCCATCGTCACCCTGGGCGACTCCATCACCGATGGTGCGCTCTCCACGCACAACGCCAATCGCCGCTGGCCCGATGTGCTCGCCGCGCGCCTCAGTCAGGAGCCCAATCTCGGCCACATAGGGGTGCTCAATGAGGGCATTGGCGGCAACCGCGTTCTCAACGAAACCACCGGCCCCAGCGCCCTTTCGCGCCTCGACCGCGACGTGCTCGCCCAGAACGGCGTTCGCTACGTCATCGTCCTTGAAGGCATTAATGACATCGGACGCCTGGCCCACGTGCAGGTTCCCTGGGACGCTATCACCGCGCCGCAGTTGGAGTTGGGGTTGAAGCAGATTGCCGATCGGACGCATGAGCATGGCCTCAAGATCATCGGCGCCACGCTCACGCCATACGGCGGCGCAGGCTATTACTCAGAGGTAGGCGAGCAGGTGCGCGAAGCCGTCAACGATTGGATTCGCTCGAGCGGTACATTCGACGGAGTGATCGACTTCGACAAGATTACGCGCGATCCGCAAAATCCCACGCACTTCAACCCGCTCTACGACTCCGGCGACCACTTGCATCCGAGCGACGCGGGATACAAGGCCATGGGCGAGGGCATCGACCTCACGCTGTTTGGGAAGTAGTCATACCGCCAAGTTCCAGACCGGTTGTAGCGAGGTGGCCCGCCCCCCGCGGGGCAAAAGGCGGTTGCAAAGGCCGTCTGTGCCCTATCCTTTTCCGGGGGGTTTTGCGGAAAGGGTGGGAGATTCTGCCATTGTTGATGAACGGGATCAGGCAGAAGGGTTAGCCGTGCCAGCCTCCATCGCCGCCAGCGAGACCTTGAGCGCCGCGAACTCCGGGCGCTCATGGAGGGGCTTCAGCCGTGGATCGGCCAGCATCACAAAGAACCACGGACAACGGGTTTCATTACCCGTGTGCAGCTCTGCGAGCGCCGCATCCGCCTCGCCCAGTGCAACGAACGTAGCCGCATTCAGCGTATTCAGCACGAAGCGCTCGCGGCTCAGCCATTGCAGCCTCTCCAGAAGTTCATGCGACTCATCTGTGCGCCCCGCGCAGGCCAACGCATAGGCGTGCGCTGAGATCGCAAGGTCGTAGTGCGAGGAGCGCTCCGTGAGCTTCTTCGCCGCTTCGATGGCGCTCTCGGCTTCGCCGTTGTATCCCAGAATCATCGCGGCAAAGAAAAGCGAGTTGTCGTACTCCGAAAACAACTCGATCGACTTTCGAACCTGTGCCACGCTTGCCTCTCGCTCGCCGGCCATATGCAGCACCCATGCCAGCGCCGCCTGCATCCATGGCGAGTAGGGATCGGCCTGAATCGCCGCGTGCAGCATCTCGATGGCTTCACCGAACCGATGCCGGCTGAGCAGAATCCAGCTGTGGGCCCGTATATTCATTGCATCGTAGGGCAGCTCCGCAGAGCGCGCCATCATCTGCAAAGCCGAATGCGCATCGCGATCGAAATGGAATTCCACCCAACCTAGCGCCGGCAACAGGGGGACGGCCCGCTCGTTGAGCTCCGGAATTCCATCCGCAGCACGGCGCACGGTAGCGGCCGCGATCCTGGGAGACAAGTAGCCGTAGATGCATTGCACGATGGCCAGTTGCGCAAGGTCCACACGCGCCGCCATCAACTCTCGATCCAGCTCGACCGCGCGCAACAGCCGAGCCATGGCATCCTGGATGCGATGCCGCTCCATGCTCCGCCATTCGTAATGGGCGCGCAAATAAAGGTCACGCGCTTCGCGTTGCGCTTGCGACGTTTCCCTCTTCTCGGCCGGCGCGGCCTCCGCTTGGATAGGTATTCCCCCGCTGTGCAGCCGCGATGTCACGCGGTCCGCCAACTCACCGGCCAGCTCCGCGACCTGCTCCCGCTCTATGATCAGGTCCTCCACCCATAAAGCCGCGCCGTCTTCCACGCGGATCATCTCTGCCCGCAGCCGCTGCCGTCCCGGCGTAGCCAGAAGCTGTCCCGTAAGAAGCAGCTCCACATCGAGCAACTTGCCAATCTCCTGCCCGGGAAGTCCGCGCCGTGACAGCGTCTGCACCGAGTCCCGCGCGGCGATCGTCACCACGGCGGGATGCGCACAGCGGAGCTGCTCCATGACCTGTTCGGCGACCGTCAGGCCCAGGTATTCAGGAACGTCGTATCCGGCAGAGAAGGGCAAAATCGCCAGCCGTGGCAGCGAGCTCACCGGCGCAGACCCGTCGCGTTCCGCAATGGCCATAATGCGGTAACCGCGCCTGTAAACGTTCTCAATGCAGTCCGAGGGCTGCAGAATTTTCCGGAGAGATGTGAGACATTCCGTTAGCCGAGGGTCGGAAGAATGTGATTCGCCCCCCAGAGCGCGGCTTAACTCGCTCGCCGAAACCACCTCGCCTTGCCGCGTCAGAAGCGCGCGCAGCAGAGCCAGCTCCTGCGCGGGAATATCGAGTGCAGTCTCACCGCGCAACAAGGTCCCCTCGGCCTTGAGCCGCAAATCTGCAAACCGATAAGTCACCGGCTTGACGCCAGCCGGCGCCCGTAAAGAGCGATCCATAGAAACCAACACAGTTCCGCAAATTCTCGTGCCGCACCTTGGTCGGAATGACTCTCGCCGGAAGGCGGTTCATTCGCGGCGGGGCCCGCAAGAATTCACATTCAATACATCCAGGGCAAGGCAAAGCCTTAAGAACAACAAGCATGATTTCCGGAGAGAAGAGGAGAGGCAGAGCCGCAGTCGACGAACAGTCCTTCCGTGCGAGGCTCCGTTCAACCTCTGCGGATTTACTCTCCCGTACGGAGAATCACCGCAATTTCCAGGCTTCTGTGGCTATTCTCCGGCGTCTGTGCGGTCCTTAACTTATTCAGCAGATGAAGGATGCGATGAATGCGCCGCTTGCCGCATATTCGGCGACAGAAATAACCCTACCAGAGCCCGATGACACAATTGATACATCGATTATTGCTCGGCCTCTGCTAGAGCGGGAAGAAGTTCTGTGAGAATTTTGAGGCCCGAAGTAATGCGCCAGAGGTTACTCATGACTATCATCGCTGCTACATCGGCTCAGATTCCGCCGGCATATACAGCGCCATTTGGTCCGCTCGCAATTCTTTCCACGGCATGGAAAAGCTGAAAGCTAATAGCTGTAATTATGCCTTGTTGATCACCTTGGCCAGCGTGGCGCCAATCTCGGCCGGCGACACCACCACGTGAATTCCCGCTGCTTCCATGGCCTTAATCTTGTCGACGGCCGTGCCCTCGCCCCCGCTGATGATCGCTCCGGCATGGCCCATGCGACGTCCCGGAGGCGCAGTCTGGCCTGCGATGAAGCCCACCACCGGCTTCTTCACATTCTTCTTCACAAACTCCGCCGCGGCCTCTTCGGCCGAGCCGCCAATCTCGCCGATCATGATGATCGCTTCGGTCTCGGGATCATCATTCAGCAGCCGCAGCGCGTCGATATGCGTAGTGCCGATAATCGGGTCGCCGCCAATGCCAATCGCCGTCGATTGCCCGATGCCGCGCTGTGTCAGTTGGTGCACGGCCTCGTACGTGAGTGTCCCAGAACGAGACACTATTCCGATCGAACCCTCCTTGTGAATGCGACCTGGCATGATGCCGATCTTTGCCTTTCCCGGCGAAATCACCCCTGGGCAATTCGGCCCCACCAGCCGGGACTTCGAGCTCTTCAGCTTGGCCCAGACCTTCACCATGTCGAGCGTCGGAATGCCTTCGGTAATGCAGACGATCAGCGGAATCCCCGCATCCTCGGCCTCCAGAATCGCGTCGGCGGCAAAGGGCGGCGGCACAAAGATCATGGTCGCGTTGGCGCCGGTCTTGGCTTCGGCCTCAGCCACGGTGTTGAACACCGGCCAGCCCTCGTGCATGGTTCCACCCTTGCCCGGAGTCACCCCGCCCACCACCTTGGTTCCATACTCCGCGCAAGCCATGGCGTGGAAGGTGCCTTCCTTGCCCGTAATGCCCTGCACAATTAGCCGCGTATTTTTATCAACCAGAACCGCCATCTTTATGCCCTCGCCGCCGCAGCTACAACCATTTCGGCGGCTTCTTTCATGGTCGCACCTACTTGAAAATTGAGGCCGGATTCCTTGAGTATTCTCCGCCCTTCCTCAACATTGGTTCCCTCAAGACGAAGAACGATTGGCACTTCAATATTCAGCTTCTTCGCCGCCGCAACCACGCCCGTCGCCAAACGGTCCACGCGCAGAATACCGCCGAAGATGTTGATGAAAATCGCCTTCACATGTTTGTCTGAAAGCAGAATTTCGAAGGCGTGCTCAATCTGTTCCTGCGTGGCGCCGCCGCCCACGTCCAGAAAATTCGCCGGGCTGCCGCCGGCGTACTGAATAATGTCCATCGTCGCCATGGCCAGCCCCGCGCCGTTCACCATGCACGCAATCGATCCGTCCAACTTGATGTAGTTGAGCGCGTATTTGCTCGCCTCCACTTCCAGCGCGTCCTCTTCGGCAGTGTCGCGCAACGCCTTGATCTCGGCGTGCCGGAAGAGCGCGTTGTCGTCGAAGTTGATCTTGGCGTCGAGCGCGTAGAGCCTGCCGTCGGTCGTCGTAATAAACGGATTGATCTCAAGCAGCGATGCGTCGGTCTCGATGAACGCCTTGTAAAGGCTCTGGAAGAACGCCACCGCCTGGTTGATCTGTGCCGCCTTCAATCCCAACGCAAAAGCCAGTTTGCGTGCCTGCCACGCGCCAAATCCCACTGCCGGATCGATCGTCTCCTTATAAATGGCTGAAGGATCCTTCGCCGCGACTTCTTCAATCTCCATGCCGCCGGCCTGCGACGCCATAAACACCAGCTTGCCCGTGGCGCGGTCGAGCACGATGCCCAGATAGAGCTCGCGCTCAATGGCCGCGGTCTCCTCGATCAGCAGCCTCTGCACCTTTTGCCCCTGCGGACCGGTCTGGTGCGTCTTGAGCGTCATGCCCAGGATGTTTTTCGCGTGCTCCTCGGCCTGTTCGCGCGTCTTAGCCACCTTCACGCCGCCGCCCTTGCCGCGACCTCCAGCATGAATCTGCGCCTTCACCACCACGCCCGATGCGCCTTCGGCAAACAGCTTGCGCGTCACATCGTTGGCTTCTTCGAGCGTGTTCGCCATCTCGCCTTTGGGCACAGGAACGCCATACTTCGCCAGAATTGCTTTTGCTTGATATTCGTGGATTTTCAAGAGATAGGGACCTCGAGCAATTTTCAGATTACCACGCAGATTTGCGCTGGAATCTCAGCTCTTGAGGCTGCCACGGAACCCTGCTGCCATCCAGGAGCGATGCCGGCAATCGGACCCTCGATTTGCCGATTTCAAGGTCTCTGACCGTCGGACTTGCCACCAACCTAGACGTGCCTCAGATCTCGATTCTGGACCCGGGAACCGGGATGCACAAACGCAGACGGCCAGAGACTTGTGTCCATGATTCACAAAAATCTCTCAATTGCCTCTCCCACAAACGAGGGACGTCCCCGTCTTCAGCCACCGTCAATGCGCGCCGCCAGCCCTTTCGCGCCCCCCGGCCCCGCTCTGCCATACTTTTCTCATGTCGTTGGTCAAGGAACTGCTTCGCCCGCTCGCCGAAGATGGCGCCGCGCTAACCCGCGAGCAGGCGGCCGAAGTGTTGGAAGAAATTCTCACCGGCCAGGTGCCCGAGGTCGAAACCGCCGCGCTCTTGACCGTCTTCGCCACGCGCGGTGAGCAGGCGCCCGAGCTAGCCGGCTTTGTCGACGTGATGCGCCGGCACTCCGTTCCCATGCCCTTCTCCGAAGGGGAAAGAGCGGAGCTCGTCGACTGCGTCGGCACCGGCGGTGGTGGCCCGCAGACCTTCAACATCTCCTGCGGCGCAGCGTTGGTCGCCACGGCCGCAGGCGCCAAAGTGGCCAAGCACGGCAATCGCGCCGTCACCTCGCGCTGCGGCGCAGCAGACGTGCTCGAAGCTCTCGGCGTTCCCATCGAGCTCCCGCCGGATCTGGCCGTCGAATGCCTGCGCGAAACCGGATTCGTCTTTCTCTACGCGCCGCTCTACCACCCTGCCATGAAGGCCCTCGGCCCCCTGCGTCGCGCCCTCGGTTTCCGCACTATTCTCAACCTCGTCGGCCCGCTCACCAACCCGGCCCACGCTCGCACCCAAGTCATCGGAGTTCTCGCTCCCAGCCGCGTTCTTCTCGTCGGCCGCACGCTCCTGGCGCTCGGCGCACGCCGCGCTTTTGTCGTCCACGGCACAGATGGCATCGACGAGCTCACTACTACGGGCGAATCCGTCGTGGCCCGCGTCGAAGAGAATGCAGAGGGCAAGCCGGAGCTCAAAGCCGCGCGCATCACGCCGGAGATGGCTGGCCTCGAGCGCACCACAATCGATCACTTCATGGGCGGCGACATCGAGACCAACAAAGCGCTGCTCTACGACGTGCTCACCGGCATTCCCGGCGCGCGCCGCGACGTAGTCCTGCTCAACGCCGCCGCCGTGCTCGTTGCCGCGGGCCTCGCAGACGATCTCAAGCAAGGCGTAGCCATGAGCGCAGAAGCCATCGACTCCGGCCAAGCCGCCGCCACTCTCGAAAAACTTCGCCAGTTTCGAGAAAAGTATGCAAGAAGTCAGTGAGAATGCGTTCTATGTCTGGAGAGCGGACATTCGTCCGCTCGTGTCGTTTTTCCCAAGGAACAACTTATGAAACTCACTCTGACCGTTGCCCTCCCGGCAATTCTTTCTGCCTCCCTCGTCGCCACTGCGCAGCAAGTCGCTCAGCCGGAGCTCAAAGTCGACTCCACAAACCGTACCTTGACGGTCGCGGCAACCGGGAGCGTCACAGTCGATCCCGATCTCGCGATTCTCCACATCGGCTTCGACACGCAACCCGAGGACGCAAAATCCGCCTACGCCGACGGCGCCCGCGCCTCCAATGCCATCATCGCCGCCATCAAGCAGGCCGGAATTCCCGAGGCTTCCATCCAGAGCGAATCGCAGTACCTCAGTCGCGACTCAACCAAGCCGCACAAGTTCCAGCTCAGCCAGCAATGGACCGTGAAGGTGCCGCCCGAACGCGCCCCTGAGATTCTCGATATCGCCATCACAGCAGGCGCCACCAGCAGCGGCCAGATCGACTGGACCGTCAAGGACGAAAAGGCGCTTGAGGCACAGGCGCTCGATCAAGCCGCATCGCATGCCCGCCAGAACGCCGAGGTACTAGCCAAAGGTATGGGAGTGCATTTGGAAGCGCTGATCTACGTCTCAAACCAGGTTTCATCTCCGCTGCCTCGGCCAGTCATGTTTGCCGCGCAAGAACGCTCCGCCGTTGCTCCAGCGCTACCGCCCCTCGCTATCGAGCCGCACAAAGTCAGCCGCGAAGCGGCCGTCTACGCTGTCTTCGCCATAGAATAGTTATCAGCCGAAGGCCGCAAGCATCTCCTGCGGCCCGGCTGCTTCAAAGCCAGCCAACTCAGGGAGTTCTCCGCGCGATGCCTGTCGAATCCGCAGCCTCGGCCTTTCAGGTCCACGCCGCAGACAACGTCGCTACCTTGCTCGGCGAGGCCTCGGCAGGCGCGCCCCTCGCCATCATCGGCTCCGCGCAACCAACCAGCCTCACCGCGCGCGAAACCATTGCCATGGGCCATAAGGTCGCGCTCGCCGCCGTCCCCGAAGGCGCATCCATCACAAAATTTGGCGTAGTCATCGGCATCGCCATGCGCCCCATCGAGCCCGGCGAGTGGGTCCATCTCCACAATTGCCGCAGCCAGCTCGACGAGCGCTCTGGCCACTTCGATGTGCATACCGGCGAGCCGGGAGACAACGTCTATGTCTGACCGCACGGGCCCACCGATCTCCGAAAGCGCTGCCCAACGCTGTTGGTCCGGCTACCTTCGCCCCGACGGCCGCAAAGGCATCCGCAATCATTTCCTCGTCGTCTACACCGTCGAGTGTGCCAGCTTCGTAGCGCAGGAGATCGCTCGGAACGAGCCCGACACGCACGTCATCGGCTTTCCCGGCTGCTACGACAACGACTACGCCATCCGCCTCATGCTCGCGCTCGCGACGCATCCCAACATCGGCGGCGTGCTCGCCGTGGGTCTCGGTTGCGAATACACGCAGCCGCACCGCATCGCCGAAACCGTGCGCGCCTCCGGCCGTCCCGCCGAATCTTTCTTCATTCAGGAGCACGGCGGCACACGCACGAGCATTGCATTCGGAAAGGCCCAACTCGCCTCGCTCCGCGTCCGCGCCCGTGAAAGCGCCGTCAAAGTGCCCATGACCTGGGCCGACCTCACCATTGGCGCCGAGTGCGGCGGGTCCGACGGAACCTCAGGCCTGGCTGGCAATCCTGTCGTCGGCCACGCCTTCGATCGATTGGTCGATCTCGGCGGCTCGGCCATCTTCGAAGAGGTTGTCGAAATGATCGGCCTGCGTGATCTGATGATTTCGCGCGCCGCCTCACCCCAGGCTGCCCACCAGCTCGGCTCGACCTACGACAAAATGCTCAACTACTGCAAGGCCGTGCGCCAATACTCCGTCTCGCCCGGCAACTTCGCCGGCGGCCTCACCACCATCGAAGAAAAGAGCATGGGCGCATTTGCCAAGGGCGGCAGCCAACCCATCCAGGGCGTCATTCGCGTCTCCGAACGCCCGCCGCGCGCCGGCCTCTGGCTCCTCGACTCCGTTCCCGACGAGCACTTCATGCAGTTCGGCTACACCAATCCCAACGACACGGAAGGCATCATGGATCTCGTCGCCGCCGGCGCGCAGATCGTGCTCTTCATTACGGGCCGCGGCAGCGTCATCGGCAGCGCCGGCGCGCCACTCATCAAAGTCACAGGCAACGCGCGCACGTATCGCAACATGACTGAAGACATGGATTTCGATGCCAGCCGCGTCCTCTCCGGCGAACTCACCATGGACGAAGCCGCCACCGAGCTCATGGACCTGATCGCCGGCGTGGCTTCAGGCCAGGAAAGCAAACCCGAGCGCCTCGGCCACCGCGAGTTCTTCCTAATGTACAAGCACCAGGACGCACCCGCCCTCGAAGCCGGCTGCCGCGCGTGATACGGTCATCTGCCGAGTTTGACTTGCCGGCCCTAAGCTACGACAATAAGAAAGTTGTCCATTCCTTGTGGGCCTGTGGCGCAGTTTGGGAGCGCGCTTCCATGGCATGGAAGAGGTCATCGGTTCGATCCCGATCAGGTCCACCAAATATCTCAACAACTTAGCGGAACCCCTCCCAAACGTTTGGCAGCAAATTGGCAGCAAATTTCAAACTGCCTGCAGCCAAGCCATGTCAGCCGTCTCCGTCTCCTCTCTGAAGCGCCACGCTTCGGTTGATTTTCTTCCTGCTCAGTGCACCGTTGCGGAGCTGCCTGCCAGCTTTGCCATCGTCGTGTGCAGCTCGTTATGAATGGAGTCCACCGTGGCGCGTACTCCCTCCGGCAACTCCTGCATGTAGACATCGGTGGTCGTTGCGACGCGCGAATGCCGCATGACCCCTTGTACGTCCTTGACCGTGCCCTTCTTCTGAGCCAGGGTTGCGATGGTGCGGCGGATGACCTGGAACGTGAGCTTCGGTAGCTCCAGTTCCTCTGCCAGCTTGTGCAACACCCGTTTCCGATAGTTGCTCGGGTCCATGAAGCCACCGAATCGACCCCGGAACATAAACGCTTCCGGGTCCTCGGGCGACGGGCCGCGCTTCCGCCTGCTCTTGTCATACTGTTCCTGGGAAACCTGTCTCCAGAGAAGCAAGTCCTCGGAGACATCCTGCGGGATGGGTATTTCCTTGAGGCTTCCCTTTGTCTTGCCGAACGGTCTCACCTTGCCCTTGTAAATCGTCTCGACAATGGTGAGCGAGAGCGTCTCGGGTCGATGGCACTTCCATCGAAACGCAAACAGTTCGCCGGGGCGAAGAGCGTTGGTCATGTCGAGCTTCATCAAAACCCGATCTCGCAGCTCCAACCTGGCAAGCGCTGCGGCAAGTTGCTCCCAAGTGAGCACAGTCTTGTCGCTCTCCCGCAGGTTCGCGGGAGTCTTCAGCTTGCGGGCTGGGTCGGTTGCGAGAAAGCCTTGATCGACCGTCTCGGCAAAGATCGACTTGATGTAGGAACGAATCTGCAACACCGTGTCCCTTGCTCGCGTTTTCGCAATCTTGTTGAGATGGGTCTGGAGAATGAACTTGTCGAAGTTTTCTAGCCTGACTTCTCCGAGGTCTTCGAGGATGCCGGTCTCGATTAAGTGTTTCTTGACCTTGGCCGTCTCCTCTCTCCATTCCGTCTCTTTCAACGGCAGAAAGCGATTTTGAACGAACCATCTGAGGGTGACAGCTCCATTGATCATGGACTTGTCACCGTTGGTTGGTTGTTTTCCCAGCTTGGCGATTTCGCTTTCCAGCTTTTGTCTGGCTTGCGATTTCGACATATCGCTCTTGAATCCGAGGATCACTTGAGCGACAGCGGGTTGGGGTTCACTGGTGGATGGATCGATCTCCATGCGTCGGAAGTACCCGTACCACTTCTTTCCGCGTAGCCTGACCCACCCCTTCTGATACGAGGTTCCCATGTATTCCTCAATTTCTGTGGGCGGAATAACGGGCTACGCCCATTTTAGCCTTTGTTTACGCGGATTTTCGACATGTATCTACTGCCCCGACAGCTCACGGGGCCGCCGCACAGAGCGGTTGCGGAAGGTTGCGATTACGCTCTGCGACGCAATGCCGACCTGCGTTCCTGTTCATCCACGAACGCTTCAATTCCGCTAGGCCTATAACGCAAAGTGCCGTCGCCCATCCGTATGACGGGCAAGAGCGGCTTGCGACGAGAAGAGTGATCCCACACCCAATCCGTACTAACATTGAGCCGTCTTGCGACATCTTCGGCCGTCAGCAATGGCTCAAGTTCTATCGCTCGGACCGGGGGCTTCCGCAGGTGTGAAAGCACACCATCTTCCATGATTTGGCTGTAGTGTGGAGTGGACCTTGAATGCGTACTGGAGACGTTATCCTCGAATGGTTCTTCCATGAATCACCTCACAACGTCGGTCAGCTTTGAGCGTGAGGGATACCCCGGTTCGAGTCCAATATTTCTTCTCTATTTCGCCCCAGTTTTTATCGATGCCTCTCTGAAGCTATAGCGACTTATCAGCGCCCGGATTCTTCGAGGAACCCCGAATCCTCTAGGCACCCGGACGCTAGAAAGTGCCTTATTGACACTCTGGATTCTCTCCCGAAATATGGAAATAAGTGCAGGTTATCCACAGCCTACATGTGAGCGGGCCTGTGGAATCGGCGGACGCCAATGGAGCCACTAAGGCCATGTCAGATTCCCTTACATTTCGACTTCTTCGCTATATCTCTGCATCCGCCGAGACTCTCAATTTCACGCGCGCCGCAGGGCAAGTCTTCGTTGCGCAATCCTCTCTAAGCCATCAGATAGGAAAGCTGGAAGACGCCATCGATGTCGTCATATTCGAACGACAACAGTATGGATTAAAACTGACCGCCGCCGGTCGCATCATAGTCGCCTTTGCGGAGAATGCGCTGCGGGATTGGGAGCAAGCCGTGGCGATGGCACGAGCTGTGCAACGAAACGAAATTCCTCCGTTGCGGCTCGGTTTCTCGTCTTTCGTGAATGCGAAACTCTTGGAGACTTTTCGGGGAGCCTATGAAGGAATGTTCGCCGGCTGCAGTATCCAATTGCTCAGCGGCGACCCCCTTCTCTCTCTGCAAAGGCTTGATGCGGGCCAACTCGATTGCGCCCTCCTTCCAATGCCAATTGACGCCTCGCGATACTTCGTCCACAAAATCGCTCAGGCGCCTCTAGTTGTGTGCATGCGCTCCGATGACCATCTCGCGGACCGTCCGCAATTGAATGTCCATGAAGTTTCGCCCAGGCTCTCCATATTCAGAGATCCTGAATTGCATCCGTCTGCTCATTCCAGACTGGTCGAGATGTTTACCGAAGTAGGGATTCCCATTCATCTTGCCTGTGTGGCACGCACTCCCTCTGAGATCCAATGGATGGTTAAGGAACGATACGGCTTGGCACTGATCGACCAACTGTTTCCTCTTGACTCTGGCCTCATCACACGGCCAATCGCAGGGCTCAATTGGACAGCAGATACGGCGTTCGTTCGTGCAACACAGGTCGGGCATGTAGCTCTCCCATTTATAGAGCGATTCTTCCAAGAATCCGGTCCACACTCCCGAAGCCGCAAGCACCCCAATAAATCTGTATCGCCCGAACAATTGCAGTTGCTGGCATAAGCGCAGGAGATCGCCATAGATAAAAGGTATGGCGAAATCGATAGGAAGTGTTGGACGGAACTCCGGAGCGAGCTTAGTTTTCGCTTCATGGCGATACTTCGACGCCACCAGGAGAATGCCAATGCAACTTCGATCGCACTTCCCGACTCGTAGAGTCTCTCGAACCGTTACCACATTCTTTCGCGTGATGGCTCCGACGCTTATCGCGCTGTCATTTGCAACCATGGCCCACGCACAGGGGACGATGGACTTCTCAGGAGCTCAGACGCTCATGGGGACGTTCAAGACCTTCGCGATGTACGCCGGGGCTGTCATCTGCCTCGGCGGTCTCATCTTCGCCGGCATCCGCATGATGTCTGGAAGATTTCAGGACGCTATTCCTGGCTTGTTCGGCGCGCTCTTTGGTGCCGGTGTTCTCGGATGGGGAGCTGGTTGGATTGGCTCGCTAACCGGGCAGTCGATGTAGGAGGTGCATCGACTATGGCCCGCAGGGGAGAACCGCAAGCAATCAACCAAGCGCTGAATCGTCCGAGAGCCAAGCTCGGTCTGGACCTCACAGCATGGATGGCGATCGCGTTCGTCTGCGTTGCGGTTTTCCTCGTCGGGTTTCGTCTTCTCGCGATGATGGCCTTTCCGACGCTCGCTATCGCTGCGTGGCTCATCATTCGCAAACACCCAAAGATGTTCCAACTGTGGGGACTCAGCCTCAACCAGAAGAGCTACTATGACCCGCGCAAACAGTGAACAACTCAAACATGTTCCGTGGTTCGCGAAAGCTGGCGCTGCTTGCAGCATCGTGCCGATTGCACGATTCGTCAGCCAGAACATATTCGCCCTCAAAGGCGGAGGGTATGGATGCTTCTTCCGGCTCTCTGGCGTCGATGAGGAAGGACTGACCGATCAGGAGCTTGAGTCGCAACTTCGCATGATTGAGGGCAGTCTCCGCGGAATGCCCGAAGGCGCCGCTCTTTATCAGTACACTCGGGTTCGCTCAGGGTTTCCACTTCCGCATCAGACAAGCTATGCGAATCCCGTTACGCAGGTCTTCGTAGAAGAGCGGCTTCGCTTCCTGGAGCACTCGGCCGGATTCAGGAGGGTCGATCTTCACTGGTGCCTCACGCTTGAACCGTCTCAGATGAAAGCGTTCGAACGCAAGCCGCAGGAGAACGCCGCTCACACCTCGCGAATGCTCGCAGAATTGCAAAAGACCGCGACGCTGCTTGCTGGCAATCTCAGCACTTCAATCGGCCTTGAACTGCTTGACAAGCAGAATGTGTTCCGTTTCCTGAGCTATCTTTTCAATCTTGAAGATTGGGTAGATTCCGGCGAACTCCGTGGCGACACCGGCGTGGATCGGCAGGTCGTGCAGAGTCCCGTGTCCTGGGAGAGCGATCATCTGCGAATCGGTAGGCGATTCGTGCAGATGTATTCGCTCAAGACGACGCCGGAAGCTTCACGTCCTTGCCTCTTTTCGGATTTTCTGGCTCTCGATTGCGACAGCATCCTTTGCTCGACTTGGAGGCCGAAGTCTTCTGCAACGGCGCGTCACGAGATCGACCAGCAAGAGAAGTTCATTAGCTTCTTCAAAGTGGGTGTGTTGTCCCGCGTCATGGCCGGGAAGGATACGGCCTCTCTCGATACGGGGGCCGGAGCCAAGGCCGCAAACAATGCTGTGGATGACCTCAGCGAAGTCATTCGGGCACTCGACAAGAAAGCACAGGGTGAGTTCTCACTTCGGCTTCTGATCGCCGCCCGCAGTCAAGGAGAACTCCACTCGGCAGCTCCTGCCGTGCATCGCGTATTCGTGGAAGCTCGCGCTCAGATCATGGAAGAAACGCTCGGAAATCTCTCTGCGTTCTATGCGATGTTCCCCGGTAACGGAAAATACAACGTGTTCCCGATGTGGCTGGGCGAGGACCATCATGCACGGCTGTCTTCCATCTATGCGCCGAATCTGGGGCACGTCCACTCCGAGGACTTAGACGCTGAGTACCTGAATGTCTTCGAGACCCGCACTCGGACGCCCTTCTTCCAGGACGTGTACGTGGACGGTGTGCGAGTCATGCTCATCCTCGGGCCTACCGGAAGCGGCAAATCGGTGAGCGGCAATCTCTCTATAGCGCACGAGCAGAAATACGGCGGGTTTACTTACATCTTCGACATCGGCGGATCGTATGAGAGTGTCGTGGAACTCTACGGCGGTCGTGTTGATCGTATCGGCAAAGACGGCCCACGCGTAAACCCCTTCGCGCTTGAACCCAACGAGAGCAATGTTCAATTCCTATATAGCTTCGTCAAGCTGCTGCTCACGAGCGGCGGGGCTGAGTTGGAGCCGGAAGACGATGATGTGATTCACAAAGCAGTGAAGGATATGTACCTGCTTGATCCTTCCAACCGTAGGCTCGGGAATCTCTATCTGCCGAAGAAACTCGACCGCTATCTCTCGAAATGGGTTGGACGGGGTATCTATAGCGCGATCTTCGACAACGTCGAAGACAGCCTCTCGCTTTCGCGTGTCCAGTGCTTCGACTTTCAAGGCGTGAACAACTCGCAATACGCAGACCTGATAGAGCCGTTGATGGTATGGCTTCTGCGTCGCATCAATGATGTGCTCTCCGACCCCGCCAATCTGGGCGTTCCGAAACACATCCTCATCGAAGAAATCTTCTCTTCAATGAAGAACAAGCAGCTCCTTGAGGCCGCGTTGTCTTCCATCAAGACCGTCCGCAAGAACCTGGGCGGAGTAACCATGATCGGCCAGTCCGCCGAAGACCTTGGAGTCAACGCAGACAGCATCGTCAACTCATGCACGTCGTTCCTCTTCCTGCCGGATGCGACCTTCAATCGCAAACGTTATGCCGAGCTGTTCAAGATGAACGATCAACAGCTCGCTTTATTTGAAAGTCTTCAGAACCGCGAGGCGCTGTATATCCGCCGCGACGGTCTGACCAAAGTTGTTCTCCTGAATCTCGACAACCGCAGCTACGCTGCATTCTCCACCAAGCCCAAGGACCGCGTTCGTCGCTCCAAGCTGATCGCTAAATACGGACTCAATGAAGGCATCGCTCGCTTCGCTGAAGGTGAGACTGCCTAACCAAACGAAAGGACATGAACCATGAAGCCACTTATTCCCATCGCTATTACCATCGGCTTATTCCACGGAGCGATTCAAGTCCTTGCAGAAGCCCCGGATCATCCGCTCCAACCCAGCGCGCCGCGATCGGTGACTGTGGTTGAGTCCCAAGCGCCACCACTGGTTCGCGCGGGGCTCCTGCAGTCGACGTTGATCGTTTTGCCCGCTGAAGAAAAGGTTGCCAACGTGTTCGCAGGCGATACGGTGGATTGGGTATTCGATGGGGGTCACGTTGCAAGCCGCTTCATTAGCGTGAAGCCGAAGACGGCGAACAGCTCGACTGACATCCACATTGTCTCTGACCACGGTAACGAATACACACTGGAGCTTCGTGAAGTCTCCAGCGACGCGGACGGGCACTACGATTCCAAGGTTTTGATTCAGGCAGGCGACAAAGCCGCCCAGGGAAGGTTGACCCAACTTCCCGTGTTTGTGCCGGCCGCGGATCTCGATAAGGCCAAGCAGGATGCCGCAGCCGCGCAGGCTGCGCAGGCAGCCACTCTTAAGGCCGAGCAAAGCAAAGAGGAAACTTACCGGAGCCAGTACCCTGGCTCCCTCCACTTTGACTACTCGTGGGATCAGAAGAAGGGCAAGGAGCTGGGCCTGCAGCAGATTTGGCGGGACGACAAGTTCACCTACCTGCGCGGTCAGTTTCAGGAGACCCCCGCGCTTTACGAGGTCAAGGACAAAAAACCGAGCCTCATCAACTTCGATTTCGCCGACGGCCTCTACACCGTTCCGAAGCAGCTCGAAAACGGCTACCTCGCCATCGGTAAGGAAAAGGTGGACTTCAAGCGCGCCGAGGAGAAGAACTAGCCATGCCCGACCAGAACCCCAATCCACCCGCCACCGTTCCGGCCCAGCGTGAAGC
>Ga0187847_10001871_pt1 | contig 17932 bp, 16 predicted proteins | sample June2016WEW_4_10_FD_132458 | JGI IMG/M metagenome (GOLD analysis project Ga0187847, IMG submission 132458) | Peatland microbial communities from SPRUCE experiment site at the Marcell Experimental Forest, Minnesota, USA - June2016WEW_4_10 | ecosystem: Environmental > Terrestrial > Soil >...
AATCGACTAACTGCTCTGGAATCAGTAATGCGATCGAAACAAATTCCAGCCTCGTCGCAATCATGTATCGCTCAGACTAAAAATCGCCTGTCACTCCACTTCTCACGAATAATGCGGGCTAGACACAAATCGCTTGCCTGTGAAAGTGTTATTTGCGAAGGTGCCGCGATACCGAACAAACACGCCGGATATGTTCAGAAATCAGGGATTGTGAAGGCCAAGAAAGCAACGAACAAGACGGTAAATCATCCGAAAATAGATCGCCGTATTTTGCGAACGCGCAACATGTTGGGTGATGCGCTCGTTGCGCTGATGCAGGAGAAGAACTTCGATGAGATTACCGTGCAGGATGTGCTGGACAGAGCGGGCGTGGGTCGATCGACATTTTACGTACATTATCGAGACAAAGACGATCTGTTTCTGAGCGACGTGGAGGAATTTCTTGGGTGGGTTTCGAGCGTGCTCAAACGGCAAGACGCGAGCACCCGGCGGTTGCTGCCGGTGGAGGAGTTTTTCACGCACATCCGAGAAGCGCGAGAGTTCTACGCGGCATTGGTGAGATCTGGAAAGATCCATGATGTGCAGGCGCTGGCGAGGGGGTTCTTTGCGCGTTCCATCGAGGAGAGGCTACAGACGGCGGGCCTGGACATCGAGCCGCTGCGGCGCTCCGCCCAAGCCCACGCTCTGGCGGGGAGTCTGTTCTCGCTGCTGGACCGGTGGGTCGATAGAGGTATGAAGGCGGATCCCAAGGACATGGACGCCCTGTTTCACCGCATGGCGTGGAGGGGACTGGCAGACAGCTGAAAGGTGGATTCTATTCTCGCGCTGATGGTGGCGGCGATTGGTGAGCGGAGTCGGTTTGAGATGCTCAACCAACGTGCTTAATGCTCATTTCCTGCACCCGCATTCGCGGATTGGGCTGGATCACGGCCGCTGGATTCGCGCGCGGTTCCGAGTTGTTTTCAAAAACGGCAAGGTCAGATCGGCAAGGAGCGGGCAGTCTTTTCCAGTTCGACCCGCAAAGCGGAGAATTCGAGTCCAAAACAGAAACCCGAGCGATTGCGAACCGTACCGGCAATGCGGATCGTCCTGTCCGTTGCTCGGAACTCGACTTCCATCAGTTCGCCCGGCTGCAGGTTGACCCCAGCGTGGAGCTCCATGCCCGTGCGGCTCAATTTAGTGACCAATCCGGGCACAAATATGCTCGTAGCACCCGGGACCGCAATGTAGACCGGTGTGTGCATATAGTAACGGACGTATCGTCGAGTGCCGGTCGCGTGCATTTCGAGGTGGTTACCGTCAGCGCAATTCACTTGAGCAAGCCAAAATGCAAGAGGTATGCGGCCGTAGCAAGACCGATCATGCACGCGCCAACCACTCCTGCCACCGTGCGCGGCCAACGCCGTGGCTGGCTATGCTGCGCCGAGGCAGCGCGCAGTTTCTCCATCCAGGCCAGCTCGGATTCTTCCTGACCGGAGCGCTGCTGGATCAGCGCGCCGAGGCGGCGGTGATCGTCGGCAGCGAGCGAAACGAAGCGGAAGGGCTGCAAACCGCTAGCGACGGGAGATAGCATCTCTGCTCCTCCGAGCACAGAGCCGGCGCCCGTCAGGAACATCAACTTGACCTGCGATCCCTGGACGACTGGCTGGGAGAGCGAAAGCAGACCACCGGTGAGAGAAATCACCTGCAGGTTGGCTCCGATGCGCTGGCCATTCGAAAACCGAAGTACCGTCGGAATATCCCCTTGCAGATGAGCACGCGGGAAACGCCATGTTTGGGGGAGGTTAGCCATATCAGACGTCAGTATGTGGCGGAAGTGGTTACCAAATGAAGATTACGAAAGTGCCAGTCCGGGTGAGTTACGAGGTTTTGGCCGCAAGCTCCCGGTTAGCGGAGGCCGTCAAACAGATTGACGCGTGTGGAGAGCATCGGAGGCGCTTTGCTTTTCAGGCACCGGTGACGCGCTGGTCCGGATGGCTGGCTTGCTCTCTGGGTGGCGGTCGATGACAACGCCAGCGGACATCATCAGCGGCCCCCGATCGTGAAGGATGCCGCGCCGCCGTCGGTTTCGGAGTGAGATCAGGAAGCCCAAACTATGTTCCGCCACGACAACTGGTGAGGCGTGATCTTATATGAAACCGTGCTTGCCAGTCGTCGTCGGACTTTGCCGCGATTGTGGGTCGCGCAGTTTAGTTTGCCTGTAATCCGGTGTAGATTGCATCGTGGACAAGGCAGAGATGCCGGCCAATTGTTCGGCTGGGCGCCGCCAACCAACATGATGCGAACCCGCCCTCGTCCCCAGTACTGCAAAGGATCGGCTGCGAATCCGCATAGCGGTGCTGTCCCCGCTGCTTTGCGCGCAAGATGTGGCCCAGTTCCGGGGAAGAGTGTGAACTTGCTACTCGTATCGCAACTCCCGCTTCGTGTTTGAGAACCCTTATTCTTCATGTGCTTGCCAAACTGGTTTCGTAATCGCGAAAGAATCTCGGAGCAGGACGTGAAGCTCAAAGCCTTCCTCGGCAGATGCCTGATAAGAAGCCGTTAGTGCAGAGAATTTCACGCGCAAAGTTTTGCATACTTGATCACCGATTACGCCAGCAGAATTATTAGTGTGCAATCTTTGCCTTCAATCAATTCGCGGCATGATATATAATCGTGCATTAGTAATCTTCACCAGTCTTTCCCCTCCCCTTTGCAGACTCGAATGAATAGATAGATAGTTGGATAACTACGCCAATTTGGGAGGCCCAATCTTGACAACTCTACAATCCATCTGGTCGAACGATGAAGGCCAGGACATTGCCGAATACGCCGTAATGCTGGCTGTTATCCTCGTCATAGTCATCGGCACAGTCCGGTTGATCGGTGGAAATGCCAACAATGTATTTTCGATGGTGGCGAGCGAAATAAAGTAGTCTGCAGGTAAAGCGGTAATAAAAAGTGCAATCGGCCGCAAGCGCCCCCACGCTGCAGTTATATGGTGACGGGCAAAGAAAAGAATCCGCCCGTCCCTTCTACCCCACGGCGGCATATTCGAGCCCGATCCGGATCGACGCGAACCTGCCGGGCGATCGCGCCTGCCAAGAACACCTGGATCGTGCCGGATGACCTGGCTTTCCGCGAGGAGTCCCAACCTTTGGGACGCAACCGCCCTCCGAAGGTGAATGGCCTGAATCGCACGAGGTGATGCTGCAGCGGAAATCCCACCTCGCTGACTCCCTTTCCGGGGGCAGCACGATGATCCTCCTCAGGCCGACTTTCTTTGTGGTAAGGCGAAGGGTAATACTTTCCCGATCTGCTCCGCCGGCACCCACTTGTCTGCCTTTTTTCTGAAGCTGCTGGGTACATAGAACTCGATGATTTTCGCCATAAATCCTCCCTGTGTAGAAGCGAGTGATGAGAAGGCACTGAATCTTGACCGCCCATTTCTCAAGCCCCTCACTTCCTATAGCGTCAAGCCGACGCGAAAAGTCTCACGCCAGGGAATTTCTTCAGATCAATTCAGCCGCCTTCAGACTGGGGACCGGGTCGGGAAAAACACCCAGCGTCCCCCATTTATTTCTGCCTTGCTGATGATCCGGAAATCGCCGCAGTTTGCGTGCTAGATTTGATCCCGATGTTGTTCCAAGACGATACGTACCAATTGACTGCGCGTACGGACCCCGGTCTTGGAGAAAGTTGCTAAAGTGCGGCTTTGACCGAGCTCTCCGACACTCCGATTCGTGCCGCAATCTCCTTATTCGCAAGCCCCTCGAACACACAGGAAATCACCTGCTGTTCCCGTCCCGTGAATGGCCGTGTTCGACTGTCTTGTTGGGCACCGACCTCAGTTCTGAGCGCGGTTTGCAATTGCTCTTAGTCCAACCACACCTTGCCGGCCATCACTTCACGAATTGCTTGTGCCAGCAATGCGGCAGAATCGTGCCTTCGAAAAATCCCGGAAATCCCAGACCGGATCAACTCCGCAGCCACGCCTGCATCCACACCTGCGGTGACAACGAGAATTTTTCCCTGAAATCCCTGATCCTTGGCCAACCTCAGAAACTTCCGGCCATCGCCCTCGCCGAGATCAAAATCAAGGAGCACGACGTCAATCGCTTTGCGCCGCCGAATTTGCAGAGCCTCTCCAATTGTCCCGCAGTGGGCAGTCACCTCGAATCCCGACTCCGCCGCGAGCAGTCGGCTTGCACTCTCTCGAAATAACGAATGATCGTCTAACAATAAGAGATGGACTGTGTTCGCCGCAGCTTCAGGCATTCACCACCTCCTCTTGTGTGACACCCAAGGGTAGGACGACGGCGAAGCAGCAGCCTTCCGACCTCGGCTCGTACGAAAGCTCTCCTCCAAAACTGCGCATGATCGCGCGGGAAACGTACAGCCCGAGACCGCTGGACTCGGCACCACGCTGGAATGGCCGGAAAAGGTTCTCTGGCGAGGCGACCCCTGTTCCTGTGTCTTCGAATCGGATTGCGACCGTCTCTTTCTCCTCTTGCACCGTAATTCGAAGCCGCTTTGTTCCCGTAGAGGCCATGGCCCGGCGACTATTCTTCGCCAGGTTCATGCGCAAGTCGGCGGAACCTATCATCGAAGCGCAAAATATTTTGAATTACGCGGAGAGCGCCGTAAGTAGTCGAGTTTTCAACTGCTTCCAGTTGACATCCGAAACAGCCGTGACTACTCTAATTTCCCAAAGCGCTTTCCCTCCAAAGGTCAGCTTCGTGGGGCACGAATCGGCAGGAGACATCACGCGTCTGTTACAGGGCTGGCGGAATGGCGACCGCAAAGCGCTAGACGCCTTGTTGCCTGTCGTCCACAACGAACTGCAGCGTCTGGCCCATTTTCAATTGCGCAAGGAACGTCCCGACCGCACTTTGCAGAACGCCGCTCTGGTGAATGAAGCTTATCTCCGCCTGGTGGGGCTAAACGCTCCGCAGTGGGAGGGCCGTTCCCATTTCTTTGCCATTGCCGCCCAACAGATGCGTCAGATCCTGGTCGACTACGCCCGCCGCCACCGCGCCGAGAAACGCGGGGGCGCTGCCGAAACACTATCGTTGGACGACACTGGGATGTTGGAGCCGGGCAAGGGCCCTGATCTCGACGTTGTGGCTCTCGATGATGCCCTGAAGACGCTGGCTAGAGATTCATCTTGGCAAAACGATCTCACCAGACTCGCGCATCGACCGGTGGCAGGCTGAGCAAGAATGGCAACAGGTTCGACGCGCCTTCGAGGCTCGGCGATCAGTTAAGAAAATTTCTCGGTGGACATCGGCGGGCGGCAGGGCTTGAGTTTGCGGGCCAGGACTTCGATCTGAACAGAACCGACGTGTCTCCATTGGCGAAACAGTGCGGTTACGCCCACCGTGGTCAAAAAGCGAAATCGCGTGGTTAGATCAGTAATGCGCTTCCTCGGCGCCCAGCCTGTTTGGGATAGCACTGGCTCCGGGTTCGCTGGAAGAGCAAATCTTTAGGGCTAAGGCGCAGTGCGTGCTATAGAGTGGGCGGCGGACTCGGGCTACTGGGTCCTCGGAGAATGTCGTCGACCGCGTTTTTGTCGACGTTCAACGGCAACTTCTTTTGCGCATCTTCCCACTCCTTTTCCGGCATCGAGGAACGAATCCTTCTCGCATCTACCGACGTGCCTTTGTTACCCCGCTCTCCGGCAATGAAGAACCACAGGCTTGACGGTAGGCGGTCGGGTTTGGTGCGGCCTTCGCCGTTTTCATACATTCGGGTCAGATCTGGCATGGAAGCCATGTTTGCACCGCGAGCCCTTGCTCGTACCATCCGAATGCTTCCTTCAGGTTTGGATCCACGCCAAAGCCGTGCTGGTAATCGAAAGGTCGCGAATCGGGAGATTCTAGCCTTCATGAACCGAGATTCTCACTGGCCATGCACCGGATTGGTTGACGAAGCCGGGGCGCTCGTCACCGCAACTTTCTTCGTGTTGTCGTCGGGAAGACGGTCGATCAGCAACAGGAAGGGGTCGATCCCTGCCTCGTCCGGTGGTTCGGCCGTCGTGAAACTGTAGGTGGACGTGCGATTGGCGATGTGCACGCGATCGCGGTAGAGCGTCTTGCCGTATTTCCGGCCCTTTTCCGGCTTGGCGAAGGCCCCGATGTCGATCCAGTCATCGACCGGCACCTCTGTCTCGTTGCCTTTTGCGTCGGCTTTGTATTTGCGCGCCTCCACGCTGATGGTGACGTCGTATTTGCCATCCGGGCGCTTCACCGCAGTAGCCTCCAGGGTGCGATTGGAAAACAGGGTGATGTCTTCGAACATATCCTTGATCAGGTATTGCAAGTTGGGCGGCGTTTCGGCGCGCAGGGCATCGACCAGCGCATAGGATGTGGGATATGGCGGCGCGTTGTAACCATATTGCCGGATCATCTTGCGGAGTGCGCGGTTCACCGCCTCTTCGCCGATCATTTCTCGCAGGCAGTACAGCACCACACTGGCCTTGCGGTAGTGGACATAGCCCTGTTGGGATTCGACCGTCAGCAGCGGTTGTTCCCTCTGCCGCTCCTGCCCTCGCGAACGGAGATAATTGTCCATTTCATAGCGCAAGAACTTCCGCATCATATCGCGGCCGTACTCCTTTTCCATCACCATCAGGGCCGAGTATTGCGCCAGAGACTCAGATAACAGAGTGGCGCCCTGCATGTCGGCGCCAACAACCTGATGGGCCCACCACTGGTGCCCCATCTCGTGCGCCACGACGTAATAGACCATGTCGATGTCGTCGGGGTGGTTCAGGTTGGCGATGAACCCAATGGACTCTGAGTAGGGCATCGTTCCAGCGAATGCCTGCGCGAATCGCGCCACCCGAGGGAATTCGATGATCCGTGCTTCCTGGTTGTAGTAGGGGCCGAAGTTCTGTGTATAGTACGCGAGAGATCTCTTCAGAGATTTCATCATCCGCGGCACATTCCACGGATGATCTCTGTCGTAGTACACCTCGAGCTTGATGCCATTCCAGTCCTCACGTTGGACCTCGTAACGCGCCGACAGAAACGAGAAGAAACGAATCGCCGGATGGTCGAGCTTGTAATCAAAATAGCGGCGACCGTTCTCCTGCCACTCCCGCAGGAGCGATCCGGGCGCAATCGCAATCTGGTCGGGTGTCGTGCTGATCACGGTCTCCAGGTCCACCCAGTCCGCATGGGCCCGGATGTAGTTGTCTCGACAGTCGTCAGTGCAGTCGCGTTCCAGCGGCCGCATCAACTCCTGCTCCCCCAGGCCGTATTTGCGGCGGTCGTTCGGATCGTCCAATTCGCGCAACGTGTCATAGCCAATCCACGGAGCAACCGAATTGTTGAAGAAGGTTCCATTCTGCGTGATTTCCGCATTGCTGACCGCGTCTTCGAATCCGCGATTCCTGCTCTTCACGGTAAACAACGCCGTGCGGGACTCGCCAGGCTGAAGCGGGGGCGTGAAGCGGTAAATGCGATACGACAGACGGCGATCATCGCTGGCGAGCATGGCACCGGGAATCTGGATGTCGGTGTCGTAGCGCAGGTCCACGGTGTAGTGGATTTCAGTGAGCGGCTGCGGAAATGGATTGTAGAACTCTTCCTGCACCCGCATGGTCATATTGCGTGTCGGGGGGAAGATGTCGACCCAGTACTTGTCGCTGCGGACGCGCGGCTGCAGAAGACGGTCGAATTGCTTGTAGTGTTTCTCGTAATCCGCCCGCAGGAGCAACTGGTCCTGGGGTCCCACGAGACGGTTCAGGAGTTTGGTGTTGTAGTAAATCCAGGTTCCGGTGGCGACGAAGCAGACCACACCGGCCAGCGCCAGCGCCGGCCAGGGTCCGGAAAACCGGAGACGGGCGATGCGGCCGCGCTCAACCCACCGGCCCTGCTTGCCCCGTGGCCAGAACATGATGGTGGCGATGGCCAGGAGCCCACAGAACAGAACCCAGTACAAGGCGAACCAGCGCCAAGCCGTGATATAGGGGGCGTCGCCGAACATATCCGAGTAGTTGACATCGGGAGTCGAGGCGAATTGAACGAGGCTCGAGGCTACGTTGAGCGGCTTCCAGATGAAAAGATTGACGATCAGAAAAGCGACATAGAGGAAATAGCCGACATATTTGTTGGGTGACAAGGCATGAATAAAGAACGCGAGTACTCCGAGAAAGAAAAAAAGCACAAGATCGCGCCCAAAGAGCTGGTTGAGATAGAGTCCGAGTTGATAGCGATGGTACCCGTAACTGGTCTGCACAATGACCGCGCTAACCATGGCCAGCAGCTGCACCGCCATCACCATGACAGCCAAAGCCGTGAAGCGGGCCGCGTACGAGATCCAATCCGACTGCGGCAGCGAATCCACGATCTCGTCCATGTGGGCATCGCGATCCTTCCAGATCAGTACACCTGCGTAATAGGTGATCAGTCCGACCAGGAACAGATACAGTGAACCCGCGATCATCTCCAGCAGCCAATAGGTAACGGGGAGCGTACTGTTGCCGTATCCCTCGCGGGCACTGATGGCCATGCTGGGCACGCAATTCAGCAAACCCGCCAGCAGAACCACGATAAAGACCGTGCCTCGGAAGATGCCCGCGAGGTGAATCTTGAAAGATGAGAGATAGACTTCCCCCCAACTGGCTCGGGACCTGACCGCGGGAACGACCACCGGTGCGGTGGCGGGCTGTAGATCGGTTTGCGTTTTGCCGGCCTTCTGACGCCTCTCGGCGAAACTGAACCGGAAATAAGCGAAGATCAGCAATAGTGCTCCAACGCCAATCCATAGCAATCGATTCCAGAACATCAGCCCGCTCAAGCCCAGCGAGTCGGAGTTCTTCTCGGCCACGGTCCAGTACTTGGTCGCCAGGGCAAAGGTCCGCACGGCGAATGGATCGAGGAGAGCAGCGATGTGTTCACGCTCAATGTTACTCAGCAGGGCGGCCGAAACGCCGTAACCGGTCAGAAGCAGCAAAGCTCCCACGAACGAGACAATTTCATTTCGCGCCAGCACCGCGATGGTGAAAAGAATCGCGGCCATGAAGAAGGCATTGGGTACGGCAAAGACGAGGATTCCCTTCAGGTGGGCGCTCCAGAGGACCCGTTCCCAGCGCTCTGGTTCCACCCACGGCATGTATTTCGCGAGCAGGATTCCAATGGAAACCCCGAGCATTGGAATCACCGATACCAGGGTTGCCCCGAAGAATCTTCCGAGCAGAAAGTCGCGGCGACCGACCGGGGTCGTAAAGATGATCTGATAAGTGTTGTAGCTGAAATCTCGCGCGGCCGCCGAATTTACGAAGGCCGTAACCATCAGCAGGGAAATCACCCCGATGATCGCATAATAATTCTCGATCACATAGGGTGCATTGCGGAAGGTGTTGCTGAGTGCGCCACCAACCTGGATATGGTCGGAACTGGCCGCCCCGAGGATCATGGCAGAAGTGATCAGGGTAAAGATCCAGAGCATCCACGAACGCATCCAGTAGCGGATTTCGAACCAGGCAATATGTGTGAACATGCGGCTCTCAGTTCCACCCGCGGATGCGAGTGAAGAAGACATCCTCAAGGTCGGGGACACTCGGTGCAAACCCGTCCTCCGGTGGCCCGGCGTTTAGAACGTGGAGATGAGGACGCCCACCCACGAGGCGGTTTGAGATCACGCGATAGCGCTGTTCGTAGCCGGGCAGGTCGGCTTTGGCGATGGAGCGCTGCCAGACCCGATCCTTCAGTTGTGCGACGGCGTCGTCGGGCGTGCCCTCGTAGAGCACCTTCCCTTCGTGAAGGATGGCCATTTTGGTACAGAGGTCGGTCACGTCCTCAACGATGTGCGTGGAAAGGATGACGATCACCTGCTCTCCAACCTCGGCCAGGAGGTTGTAGAAGCGGTTTCGCTCTCCGGGATCGAGACCCGCCGTCGGCTCGTCCACGATCAGCAGCTGAGGGTTGCCGATCAGGGCCTGGGCAATTCCAAAGCGCTGCCGCATGCCTCCGGAAAAACTGGAGAGAGATTTCTTGCGAACATCGTAGAGATTGCATCGCTTCAACATGGCTTCGACCAGTTCTTTCCGTCCTTTGGAACCGCCGATGCCCTTCAGCACCGCCAGATGATCGAGCATATCCTGCGCCGAAATCCGCGGATAGACGCCGAATTCCTGGGGCAGGTAGCCCAATTGTTTGCGCAACTGGTCCTTCTGCTCGAGAACATCTACCTCCCCCAAATGCATGCTGCCCGAATCGGCCTCCTGCAGCGTCGCGATGGTCCGCATCAGGGTGCTCTTTCCCGCTCCATTCGGTCCCAGCAGCCCGTACATTCCGTGGGGAATGGTGAGGGAAACGCTGTTCAGAGCTTTGACACCGTTGGCATAGGTTTTGGAAAGGCAGTCGATTTTCAATTCCATATTTGTCCTGATGGATCATACGCAGGTGCGCCGTCCCAAGTTCCCGGAAACGCCGGCCTCAAAAACAGGCGACTCGCGCGCGATGGTTGTAACTATAAGGCAATTTCGCCATTGGACCGCGGTGAGCTGGATGGCGACATTCCGACACCATGGCAAAGATCGGACAGTACCCCTTACAACGCGTCCGGACCGGCCTCGGTTCGACGAGCGCGCTGGACACCAATTCGTCCCGAGTCGGTGGGACGATAGTGACGCGCGAGCTCCGAGGCATAGGTGCCGCCGATTCTCCGGGCATGGGATTGGAGCCATTCCCGAAAACTTGTTCGCCCGGTTGGCGTTCGATGGGAGATGAGGAGGTCATCCATGAGTCCTTGGATTTCATCCCCGGTAAGAACAACGTCCTTGAGAATGGCTCCCAAGACCCCGGAAGCGAGCCGGATCAATGTCGCCGGCAGATGAAGGAGCAAGGATCTGCTGCCCACCGCGTCCCTGATCATCGCGACGAGCGCTGTGTAGGTATAGCTTTCGGGACCCACTGCGTCCGCGGTGTAGCGGTCCGATCGCTGTCCACCATCGAGCGCCAGGTCAGCCAGATCGCCGACAAAAATGGGTTGAACCTGGTAGGCTCCGCTTCCGGGAATGGCGAACAGCGGAAAGCGCCTCAAAAAGAAGGCAATGTTGTTGATCAGAATGTCGCCCTCTCCGAACAGTACTGCGGGCCGAAGAATTGCGTACGACAACGAAGACGAATGAATCACCTGTTCCAATTCAGCCTTCCCTCGGAAATAGGGCAGCGGAGAATCCATCGAGGGGCTGGTGATGCTGACGTGAACGATTCTATTCACTCCCGCCGCTTCCGCGGCATGAATCAGGACCTTCGTATTGCGGACGGCATGTTCGTGGCTGATGCCGCCGTGGGGGAACCGGATCCAATAGGTGTTGTAGAGCACGCTTGCACCGCGCAGGGACTCGGTCAACCGGTCAGGGTCGTTGAAGGCAAGCGGAAAGACTTGAACTCGACCCGAAAGCGGCGATGCGGCCTGAGGGTGATTGGTCAGGGTTCGAACCTTTTCGCCGCGGGCTAGTAGCCGGTTTACGATTTCCTGGCCACTGAATCCAAAAGCTCCGGTTACGACACTCGTGGTCACTTCCGCCGAGTTACCTTCTCGTGCTGCACCCATCTCGCCTCGATTTGCATGGTGTCTTACATTTCTGAAATTTGAGAATTCAGGGAACAAAAAAAATGCTAACCGGATCCTTTCGCCGACAAGAGTTTCCTGACAGCGCCACGGGCTTTCACGATTCCTCGGATCGAGGAGACCGGCAACTGCCGAATGTCGGTATAAAGTGCCTCAACCTCGGAAAAGAACTCATAGATTTCCCGCAATCGCTCTTTCGTGTAATTGTCCTTAGCATCACTTCTATCGAGTTCGGAAATGCATGACCGAAGCACCGCCAGCGTCGGATCAATCTCGCGCCGCTTTCGCTGATCGATGATGATGCGGAACATCTCCCAGACATCCTTGATGGACTCAAAATGCTGCCGCCGCTCGCCCAGGATATGGACCGGCCGAACCAGACCCCATCCTTGCAATTCGCGAATGCTGGTGCTTACGTTGGAGCGGGCCACGCTCAAAGTACCGGCAATTTCCTCGGCCGTAAGAGGCGTTGCCGAGACATGCAGCAGCGCATGGATCTGCGCCACCGTCCGGTTGATTCCCCAGCGTGTTCCCATCTCTCCCCAGTGGAGAACGAAATGCTTTTTGGGCGTGCTCAGCTCTGCCATATTTCTCTAATTACAGAAATTACTGAACAAACAGTCAGATGTCAAGAGAACTCCTGGCGGTTCCGGATCCTCTTTCGGCACTGCTAGATAGGCCCGGGCAGCGGGACCATCCCCGGCTAACCCTTGGGGTTGCGGGCCGCAAAGGAACCAAACTCAGGAGGTTTGAGGCTCGACATCCTCTCGCAAACAGCGAACCGAATCGTGTGGTCCCGGACAACGATCGAAATCCCTGTAGCGTCCGGGTTGATTTCCGGCCAATCACGGCTTAGGGAGAGGTTGCATCAGCGGCCCAGGGAACCGGCCTCGATCCAGATCGCGCGCGCCCGGAGGGACGCCGAGGCGAGTCGATTTCAACCGTGAACTGCCTCCCTCAACCAACACCATCGGTTTGGACCAGTTGGCGTTGTACGAGCGAGCGCAGCGCGGCGAGGACGGTTGGTTCCTCACGATGCGGATCGCGAAAGACGTCGATCAAGTCCTGCGCCGGAGTGCGTTCCCTGTCGTTGATCCGCTCCAGAATTTCGTATTCGACCGGATCGAGCTGGTGATCGATCTTCAGGGCCTGCCCGAGGAGAGTGGCCTTGGTGTTTGCCTGCAAATCAGTTCCCATTACGCGGGCGCCGAGAATTGCCACCGGACCGGAGCGACGCAAACAACTGCGCTTGAGCGCCTGCTGCCAATCGGGTTGCCGCATCCGGCGCTCGGCCCGAAAGACGGCATCGATTTCGGCACCGGCAGCGCGCAGCGGCGGCGGGGACAGGTCGACCCGCTCCCATGGCGGCCCGGCGGATGCGTCACTCCACTGGAGTGAAATCACTACCGAGACAATCCGGGCATAGCCCTGAGTGCGCAGGTTCGTTGCCCAGTCATCGATCGAGGCCAGAAATGTCTCGTAGTCATCGCCTTTGGCGTGCCCCAGGGCATAGTTCGCGGCCGTGTGTTCTCCCAGTCGCAGGATATGGATGTCCATCGGCGCGCCGGCGAGCCACTCACGGAGGCGAGGGACAAGCGTCTCACCCTCGCGCTCGCCGAGTTCGGTAACCATCTGAGCCCTGCCTCCCGGCGCAAGGTGATCGGGCAAGCCGGCGACGATCCGTTTCTGAATATCTTCTCCGGACCGGCCGCCGTCACGAAACCGCAGGCTGTCGAGCGGCGAAGGAACAAAGGGCGGGTTCGCGGTAATCAAGTCGAAATGTTGACCGCGCACGGCGTCGAACAGATCGCCGACCACCACCTCCAGATTGGCGACACCCGATGCCTGGGCGTTGAAGCGCGTGCAAAGAGCCGCCCGTGGGTTAATATCGACCGCGACCACCTGACTGCTGTGTCTCGAAGCGAGCAGCGCATGGATGCCGGAGCCGGTGCAAAGATCGAGAGCCGTGCGGCACGGACGCCGCGTCGTACATCGCGCCAGCTTGCGGCTATCGGGGCCGATGGCCATCACGTGATCGGACGGAACCGTACTGTAGCCCGGATGGGGGAGCTCGGGCCAAGCGTGATCGGAAAAAATGAGGTGCTTTGCCACGGGAAACAGCGACGCCCGAGCCCGGGCCGTGCCGGCTTCCTCGTCGATGGCGACCAGGCCAACGCGGACGAGCGCATCGCATTCGGAACGAGTGAACAAGCGCTCGAGTTGGCCCGCGGGAAGCGCTCCTTGCAACAGAAAAAGGTCGATGGCCAGATCGAGTCGATCACGACGAGCCAGGCGTTCGGCGCGATAAATCGGCAGCGGATGCCATCGCAGGCCGGCGAGATCCTCCAGACCGAGCCGCTCGCTGACACCCCTCTCGGAGTATCCGACGGCAGCCAGCTTCGAAAGGACTGCGCGCAGTTCGGGCACATCGGTATCGCGAGCGACCAAGGGGGCTCGCTCGGTCATCGGCTGAAGCTTCACCTTGATCTCATGGTCGATCGACTGCACGGGATGGCATCTCATAACAAGCTCCATACTCTTTGCACGACGGATTGCCAGTCGCCGCGCTTCGGCTGACGAAAGAGCCGCAGCGTGGGATACCAGGGGCTGTCCTCGCGCTCGAGAAGCCACCGCCAGTCCGGCGCGAATGGCAGCAGGACCCAAGTGTGAACCCCCAGCGCACCGGCCAGATGCGCAGTTGAGTTATCGATTGTGATCACCATATCCATGGCCGCGACTTGGGCAGCCAACAGATCGACATTGGCCAACTGATCGACCGAGCGATCGATGTGGATGCGGGCATTCGCCGCCGCTGCCTGGCTCTCGAGCGCCGCGTGATCCCCATATTGCAGGCTGACCCAGCAGATGTCCTGCCGGGCCAATAGCGGAGATAGCCATGACAGATCGATGGAGCGTGCGGAGCCCGTTTTCCGATTGTTGGTGTGCCAGGCCAGACCGATCAGGCGGTTTCGATCGGAATTTCGAAGCCCGCCGCGATAACGGGCGCGAAACTTCTCGCGCTCAGCCGGGTCGGCGATGAGGTAGGGCCACTTGGTGGCGGCAAAAGCGGTCGAACTCGAGCGGAACAGGCCGGGCAGGCTGGCACACGGCAGCTGCGCGGCGATCTTCCGTTCGGGATCGTGCTCGAAATCGTAGCCATCAGCCCGGCTGGAGATCACATCGACCTCGGGGAAAGAACGGGCGAAAAGTGGCTGAAGGCGGACATCGCAATCGAGCACGCAACAATTGTTCGTACGGATTACATCCGGGATCAAGCCTGCGAACATGATCTCATCGCCTACGCCCTGCTCGCCCCAGATCAACAAGCGCCCGGAGAGCAACCTCTCACCGGCCCAAAAGGGTTGCGAATAGTTGCGCCGCGGCGTGTGGTGATCTTCCGATTGCCAGCGTTTTTCGTAGTTGTGCCAGCCGGCGGCGAAGTCACCCTTGAGCAGCTGCGCCAGGGACACACTGAAACCTGCCTGGGAGTAATCGGGCTGAAGCGCGACTGCGATCTTGAATCGCGCCAACGCTTCGTCCACCTTGCCCAAGGCGCGCAAGACGCAGCCGAGGTTGTAGTGGGCTCGCGCATAATTTGGCGTAAGGGCCAGCGCGCGCTCATAACATTCTGCGGCTTCATCGGGCTTTTCCTGGCCCTGGAGCACGTTGCCCAAGCTATGATGCGCCTCGGCCAGGCCGGGGGAAAAAGCCAGCGCCCGCGCATAGCAGGCCGCGGCTTCGTCCAACCGGCCTTGCGATTGGAACAGGTTCCCGAGGTTCACGTGGACCTCGGCTAAATCGGGCTTCAGAACCAGTGCCTGCCGGTAGCACGCCGCAGCCTCTTCCGGTTTGTTCTGGGCCTGGAGGACCGTGCCCAGGTTGGCATGAAAGACAGCTTCCTGGCCGTTGATCGCGACCGCCTTGCGGATCATGGTAACGGCGAGGTCATCTCCCCCCGCCTGATGGGCAATCATGCCAAGCAAATGCAGACTGTCCGCCTGCTGTGCGTCAACGCCCAGAATCTGCCGATAAATCCGCGCTGCATCGCGGAGTCGCCCGGCCCGATGGTGCCGGAGAGCTCGGCTGAGCATGTCAGGCACGACCGGGGAGCGACCCGGTTTTGCGGGCTCCTCGTCGGATTTCGATAAATCCATGCTCCGAGAGGCGCTTTCCGTCGAATTGGCGTTACTGCGCATCTTTGGCGGCAGGGAACCGTGGCCTCGCACTGCGCCTCGAACGGCTCGATTAGAACGGCATAACAAACGAAGAGGTTCCCGCAGGAGTCTGAAAGCAATCGGCAGGCCATGGCCGCACACGAAGGTGCCGGAGTCAGAGAGGTTCGATTCGCTGTCGTCCGTCCGAGATTATCCCGGCCGCGGCTTCGATCCATAGAAGCGCGCCGCATGGTCCCCGACAAATTCATAGGGGCCGGAATGGGTCAGTTTGCTTGCGGCATCAATCCAGATTTCACCGCCGATCTTCCGCCAGCGGAGGCAGAAGGAATAATCTTCACTCAGATAGGCGCCTGTCTCTGGGTCGATGATGCAATCGAATAGAGCAAACAGGTTCGAGCTTTCGACCGAGTCGCGCCGCGAGCCGGAAGTGGGCATGCTGTGCACGCGGCGGAAATGGGTGTCGGGATACGCGGTGATCATCCGCTCCAGGGCGCCGCGGCGGATCAGCTGAAAACCACCGCCGACGTAGATTGCGGTGACAAAATCGCCTTCCTGTCTGCGCTCCGCCTCGGGGCTGAAGGTTCCGACATAGGACAAGGCAGCCTGGGGCAGGCTTTCGCCGTGCTCGACACAACGCCGCGGCACAAAATCCCAATCCATCGCCTTCAGTGGGTAGAGTGCGCCGGTGAAGTCACGATCGAACCGCAGCAGTCGCTCGACCTGCCGCGGTTCGAAGCTGATGTCGGCATCGACAAAGAGCAGATGCGTGGCCGCAGGATTGTCAAGGAAGGCCGCGACCAGGGTGCTGCGCGCGCGGGAGATCAGGGCGTCATAGCCGAGCAGCGAGAGCGACACATCGAACCCCGCGGATTTGGCGTAGCTCATGAGCCGTATCACCGACAGCATGTAATTCTGCGCAACCATGCCACCAAAGCACGGCGTAGCGATGAGAATCAATGGCTGGGACATAGTCTCTCCCGAGGTATCTCGCGAGTGCCTGGCGGCGGGTGGATCAGAGCGTCATCCCAAATCCCCCGCGCGGCACTCGGCTCCTCGACATCACTCGAACAGGATACGCCGCAAGATTCAACGTCAGACAGCCACGAACCGGGCGGCGAGCTCTGCGGGTGCGGAGGAACCGGTTTTCAGAACGATTCGGAAAGCTTCTGGCGCGCCGCCGAATTGGCCAGGCGATTGGCCTCGGCGTTATTCTCGCGCCGGACGTGGGAGATGGAAAAATCGAGCGATTGCGCCAGTTTCCGGCAGGTCCAGTGCAGAGAATAGAGCCGCGGGCTGCGGCAGTCATACTCTCCACTCATCTGCTTGACGATGACCTCGGAATCGGAAAACACGTGGAGTGTCTTGGCCTTGAGTCCAAGAGCACATTGCAGCGCCTCCAACAAAGCGACGTATTCAGCGACATTGTTGTCCTGGTGTCCGATCCATTTCGCGATCTTGATGGTGCCATCCGAAGAGCCATCAATGACCACGCCAATACCCGACGGGCCCGGATTCCCGAGCGATCCGCCATCGACGTGGGCCACAAGATCTGACATACGGCTGCTGCGCTATTATCCACCATGCGTGACTGGTTCGGCTAAGTCAAGCGGCTGGATTGGTTCCCGTGTGTTTTTTTGGGCCGCCCCCCCTGCTTGTGGATGTTTGTGTGGAAAAGTGGAAAACAATTAATCGCCGATTCATTAAGCCGCAACATTTCAGTGGGTTGCGATTTTCGATTTTGACGCATTGTCACACTCCAATTGCACCGAAAAAGGGCGTTGACAATTCGCCCTAGAATCTCTAAGGTTGCTTCCGTCGACGGCTGAAAGGGTTGGCTAAATTAAAATTTGCCAGTCCGAAGTAGGCTGAGTGATCAACCCGACGGGGTAACCTGACGGGCAGCCAGACCTGAAAAAACCGACGGCTCTGCGAGGGGCAGTTGGGGTTTGGGACCGCGAAAGCGGTGATCGCATCAAGGGCTGTGACGGTGCATGCCTCCACGCCATGGGCTTCCTCGCAGGAGCTGGTGGCTAGAGCATAACCAATGTCACAGCCTTTACCTTTTCCTCTGATGTTTCCCCCGGATTGAGCTTCCCGCTTCCCGCTTCCCGCTTCCCGCTTCCCGCTTCCCGCTTCCCGCTTCCCGCTTCCCGCTTCCCGCTTCCCGCTTCCCGCTTCGGTTGCACCTCATT